>Ga0308412_1000642_pt1 | contig 18150 bp, 13 predicted proteins | sample HotsprottomLayer_FD_202357 | JGI IMG/M metagenome (GOLD analysis project Ga0308412, IMG submission 202357) | Hot spring phototrophic mat microbial communities from Octopus Spring, Yellowstone National Park, Wyoming, United States -... | ecosystem: Environmental > Aquatic > Thermal springs > Hot...
CGGTTGGAAGCTCAAGTCGCCAGCAAGCACTGCTGGCAAGCCAGCAGTCGCACCCGGCCCCACTCATGTTGCCCGGATTGGCCATCTTGCCCGGCTTATCCAAACAATTGGCGTTTACACGAAATCGGCGATAGATTAAAAAGTCGCTCCCAACTTTGATCGAAAAACTAGCAACTGCCCGAGTACAAACCGCGTGCCCGGGCGGTTGTTTGTTGCGGACAAACCTGGGCGAGCCGATGTGGGTGTGGGTCGGGCTGACCGATGTGCCAGTCCGACACTGGAAAGGACTCCCAGCTACGAGCCATGGCAGGCCAGCAGATACACTTCGCCGCAGCGGCCGAGCAAAGTTACTGGCAAGCGCCGGTTTCGCTCCGAGCGTGCGATCACGACCTTACGCTAGTTATCCCGGCGCACAACGAAGAGCAGCGCCTGCCCTGGACATTGCAACAGGCGGCCGATTTTTTCGCCCAATGGGGTGTCGATTATCGGTTGCTGGTCATAGACGACGGCAGCACCGATCGCACGGCCACGTTGACCGACCGGTTCGGGCCGCGGTTCTCCACGATCTCGCTTGATAAGTGCGGCGGAAAGGGGCGGGCCGTGCGCACGGGAATGATTTTGGCCACAGGGCGGGTGGTGGCCTTCACCGATGCCGATCTGCCCTTCGATCTGGCAGCACTGAAACAAGGCTACGGTTTGATAGCTTCCGGGCAGTACGAGGTCGTTTTCGGCGCCCGCGACATGCCCGAGTCAAAACACCTGGCGCCGCGCCGTCCGGCCCGGCAACTGGCCACCGTAGTTTTCCGGCAACTGGCGCGGTTGCTGGTGTCGCGGCAGGTGACCGATACGCAATGCGGGCTGAAGTTGTTCAGCCGTCGGGCTGCCTGGGAGGTGTTCTCTCGCACGCGAATCGACGGCTTCGCCTTCGACGCCGAAGTGGTGATGCTCACGCATCGATTGGGGCTGCGCTTCGCCCGGGTGCCCGTAACACTGGTAAACGACTACGGCTCGACGCTTTCGATCCGCCGTCATGCGCTGCCGATGCTGGTCGATTTGGTGCGCATCTGGCTTGCGGGACTGAAACCCATACAGCCGCCAGTGCCGGTCGCCGAGCATGCGCTGTTTCGGCAGCGCCATGTTGAGTTGGCTTCACAGCACCGGAGGAAAGAAGCGGCTTGAGTGTTCTGCCGGCCGCGAAGGCGCAGGAAGGCAGATGAGCCGCCATGGTCTGCTAGTTTGTGGCACGAAAAGGCCGCTGGGATCTTTCGTCGGTAAAGCCGATTGTGCAACTCGGTGAAAAATGGCCACGCAGGCCCAAAGCATGGCAGATGTTCACGTCGGCTCTGCCGGGCCGGCAGCCGCGGCGCGGGGAAACGTCCGCCGGCTGATTCTGCACGCCGACGATTTCGGCTTCAACCAGGCGGTGACCGAAGGAGTGTTGCGCGGTTTCCGGAATGGGCTGCTGACCAGCACCGCGGTGCTTTCCAACGCCCCGGCTGCTGCGGAAGCCCTTGCTGCCTGGAAACACCTGTTGGTCCAGTGGCAGCAGCAGATGTGGCCCTCGGCAGCAACCCGAAGACTGCTTGGCGACCCGCCGTTGCCGCCAGATTTGGGAGTGCATCTGAACCTTACGCAAGGGCGCCCGCTAACAGGCAGCCGATACCCAGCCGAACTGCTCGACGCCGGAGGCTGTTTTCCGGGCGTGTGGAAGCTGTTCTTCCGAATGCGGCATCCAGCCCCGGCAGTTCTGGCGGCGGTCAAGCGAGAGCTTTCACAGCAGATCGAGTACGTACTGGATCACGGGATAAGACCGACGCATCTGAATGGCCACCAGTACATCGAACTGATTCCAGCAATCGCCGAACTGTTGCCGCAACTGTTCGACCGATACCGGATTCCCGTTGCCCGCGCGGCCGTTGAGCCAGCACTGTTCGGCAGCACCGTGCTGGCGGGCTTCGGACCGTGGGTGTGGTTGCTTGGGCAGGTGAAGCGCTACTACGCACAACGACAGCGCAGCCGACTGGCAAAGCTCGGCCTTGCCTTTCCCGACGTGCTTTTCGGGACGGTTCACGCCGGGCGCATTTGCAGCACAAGGCTTGTGCAGAAGTACCTTCGGGTTTGCGAAGATGCCAAGTACGTGGAAATAGTTCTTCATCCTGGGGAAGAGTTCCGGGCGGAGGCTGTCCCGGCATCCGGCGGGGACCAGGCGTGGCGCGATCCGCTGGGGTGGAAGCGGCCCGCCGAAACTCGGCTGCTGGTTTCGGCCGAGCTGGTGCAGTGCGTCGCCGCCTCCGGCCGCAGACTGGGGCGTTTGCAGCAATTGTCGCCGTCGGCCGCCGAGCCGAGCCGTTTGCCAGGTGAACCAGCTTGCCCAGGGGTAAAACATCGCTGAACAAGACGCCGTTTGTCGAAGCTGATCCTGATGCTGCCTATGGCCGCAAGCAGATGAAGCTAATCGGGGTGATGGAGCCACGCGCTACGTTGCGTCCGGTTGCACAGGGTGGACGGCCACGACGGAGCGTGGCCCTCCACATCACTTGAAAACATGCGCAAAGCGCGCACAAGTTACGCCGTAAGGGACTGCCGAAACTGACTCTGTTCGCCGGGCAGGCTGCCCCTTTGTTCTTTTCGAGTTGACAGGTCATGAGCACCATGGAAAGCAACTGGCGACGCCGAAGCGACCGGCTTGTGGGCTGGGCAGCCATTGCCGTTTGGTCCGTCTTCTTCGGTGTCCTGGGCTGGAAGGCAGCTACGCAGCCCAACGAGCGCTCAACCTATCCGGCCTTCGTCGGCGGGGCAGAAGCATGGCTGGCCAGAGACAACCTATATCAGCCCAAACATCGCGTTACCGGATTCCGCTACGGACCTGCCTTCGCCGTATCGATGATTCCGCTGGCTGTGATTCCGCAATGGCTGGGCAGCCTGCTGTGGTCGTGGCTGAACGTAGTAGCACTGCTGATAGGCGCCTGGCTGCTTGCCGACTGGGTATTGCCAGGGCTAGAGGCAGGAAAATGGCGGGCAGTATTTTTCTTGCTGCTGCTGCCGGCAGCAGTGCGAACGCTTTGGTCCGCACAGAGCAACGCGCTGGTCTTCGCCCTGGTGGCTTGCGCTGCGGCGGCGATTGTCAACAACCGCTGGTGGCTGGCGGCGCTGTTGCTGGCGATTCCCGTTCACATCAAGGTATGGCCGCTGGCGGCAGGATTGCTGATGTGCGCCTGCTGGCCGCGGCAGTTGATCGCCCGATATGCGGCCTGCTTGCTGGCTGTTGGGGCCGCGCCGCTGTTAGCGGCCGACGCATCGTACGTGCTCCAGCAGTACCGCAATTGGTACGCACTGTTGACCGGCCCGGCGCTGGATCGCCACATCTACCGCGATGCCTGGACCATCTGGGAGGTATTTTGGCCGCCGGTGAACGCGCAAGTGTATTCGCTGTTGCAGCTTGCTTCGGCCTTGGCGGTGCTGGCAGTTTGCCTGTGGAAAGCGCGGCAATGGCGGCAAGGGACGTCTGCCGACCAGCAGCATTCTGCATCGCCGATGCTGGGCAGCGCTGCCATCGGCAGCAATTCCTCACGAACGCAGCAAATGGTCAACAAAAGCCCCACAGCCCAGTCGGCCACCCAGCGGCAGCAATCAACCAGCGCATATAAGGCGAAGCTGCTTACGTTTATTCTGTCGATGTGGGCCGCGTGGCAGCTTACGTTTGGACCGGGCACGGAACGGGCCACCTTTGGGCTTGTCGCCCCGCTGAATGCCTGGGCCATTCTGACTGCCGCGAGACAACCTTGCGCCCCGCTGCTGATGGTTCCCGCCTCGCTGCTGATGACGTTGGCTAACAGCGGCGAGCTGGAACGGCGCCTTCCCGACTACCCGGTGGTAAAAGCGATACATCCGTTAGCAGTGCTAGCATTTGCGGTGTGGATGTGTGCCTTTTGGGTCGCAAGAGCGGCGCGATCGTCCCAAAGCGGCCTGTTGCGCCCCATCGGCGACCAAGAAATACAACAGCGCAAGCCAATAATGCTATCTTGTAATAAGAGTACTTCTTCGGGGGACGTTACTACACCAAAGGCCGGAACCAACACGGGCAGCAACCGCTTGCTCGGCGATTTCCTGCCCACAGCCGAGCCGGCGCGTCGCCAACGCGTCGGCCAGGGCAGTGCGCATGAGTCAACTGCTTTGCGATTTGGCCCAGTTGCTGGATCAACCCAGCGCTCCGGTCGACGAAACCGGTGCACTGGCGGTGGTGCGCAAAGTCCTCCAACAGTACCGGCCATCGTTGCTGATGGTGGCTGACGCTTTCGGTCGGCCTGTGGCAGTCGACGCCAGCCAGTCCGACCACCACGCTGAGCAGGCTAAGTCTTTTGCTGCCGAGGCAATCGAGCGGTTGGGTTCCGCAGCCATTGTCTGCTGGTGCCACGATGGCGACCGGCGAAGCACGGCGTTCGCTGTCAGGGCATGTGCAGGGCAAGAAACGGGCATACTTTGCGGTTTGCTGGCCGCAGAAACCTCTCCGGAGGCGCTTGCCCCGCTCCAGGCTACCCTGGAAGCCTGCGGCGCGCTGGCGCTGCTGGCCATTGGGAGCGCGAAAACGGTAAAACAGCTTCGGGTCAGAGTGGCTCATTTGAAGGCCCAGCAGGAAACGCTCGCCGACTCTTACGAAAAAGCGGTGGCGGCTACGATCGAAGAGCACCAGCAGCGGCTTTCTGAACAGAAGGCGCACTTTTCGCGCATGAGCGCCGTCATGCAGACCGCAGCCGACGCTATAATCACCGCCGATGAGCACGGACGCATCGAAATGTTCAACCGCACGGCCGAGAAAATCTTCGGCTACAGTGCCCAAGAGATAATCGGGCAACCAGTATGGCTTATTATTCCGCCAGCGGCGCAAGAGCAGCACCAGCAGTTTTTCGGCGAGGTGTCAGGCCCCCGTCGGCAGTTTGACTTTATCCGCGAGGTCTCCGGCGTCCGAAAAGACGGCACTCTCGTGCCCTTGCTGCTTTCGGTGAGCACTGTCGAGGTCGACGAACGGCCGCTGGCGACTATCATCGCACGCGACATTACCGAACAAAAACGCCGAGAGGAAGAACTTGCCCGATACCGCGCGCACTTGGAAGAATTGGTCGCCGAGCGGACGGCAGAGTTGCAACGGGCCAACCAGTCGCTGACCGAGATGTGCCACGCGGCCGAGCAGGCCAACGAGGCCAAGACCCGTTTTTTGGCCAACATGTCGCACGAATTGCGCACTCCGTTGCACGGCATCCTCAGTTTTGCCGCTTTTGGCGTGAAAGAATCGCTTACCGCTTCCCCGGAAAGACTCCGCAGCTACTTCGAAAAGATCGATCGCTGCGGCAAGAGCCTGCTGGCGCTGATAAACGACCTGCTGGACCTGGCGAAACTCGAGTCGGGCAAAGCCACCTACGATTTTGCGTCTACCGACTTGCGGATGCTGGCGCTCAGCGCGGCCGACGAGCAAAGTTCCCGATGTGCCGAAAAAGGCATAAGGCTGCTGGTAGCCAAGTGCCCGTTCGATACGAAGATCGTCGGCGATGCGATGAAGCTGCTACAGGTGTTCCGCAATCTGCTGGATAACGCCATCAAGTTCTCGCCCCAGGGCAGCACCGTCGAGGTGCTTTTCCAACAAAAGGCCGACAAGATACAAGCGGCGGTTTGCGACCAAGGCGTGGGAATCCCAGAAAACGAACTGGAAGCGATCTTCGACAAGTTCGTCCAATCCAGCAAGACGCGGACCTCTACCGGCGGCACGGGTCTGGGACTGGCTATCTGCCGCGAGATCGTCACAGCCCACCGGGGACGTATCTGGGCCGAAAACCGGGCCGGCGGCGGCGCGGCAGTGTGCTTCGAGCTGCCATTTGACCCTCGCAGCACCGATGGCCCCGTGGACCACACCGCCAGGCCCGCCTGATCGTTTTCATCTTTGCAATTGCCAGGTTTTCTGGCGTATCGCGTATCGGCACTCCGCAGTGCGCGCAAGTTGTCGAGCGATCTGGAGGGCCACGCTCCGTCGTGGCCGTGTACTTGGGGCAACGGACGCGACCGCAGCGCGTCCCTCCAGACGACGTTGGACGGCCGGGCGACAAACATGGAGGGCCACGCTCCGTTGTGGCCGTCTATGCAACTTGTACGTCAACTGGAGGGCCACGCTCCGTCGTGGCCGGGCGTTCCTGGCACCCTGGCGAGCTTTGAACCTGCAATAACTACCGTAGGGATACTGTCGAGAAATGGCAAACAGTGCTATAAGGTATCCTGCGCCAGGCTGGCCAGCAGCCCGGAGGACTGAAGACAAGACTTGGTTGGATGAAAGGGAGGAGCTTGTCGTGGGCAAGAAGCAAAAGCACACCGAGGTCGGCGGACCGGCGCTGTACAAGTTGCAGGTGATGCTGTACGACGGGCCGGTTACCGAAGATTTTATAAACCGCAACCAGGAGGTGTGGCGCACGATCGCCATCCGCGGCGACCAAACCCTGGAGGATTTGCACTGGGCGATATTCGATGCCTTCGACCGCGACGACCCCCACATGTACGAATTCCAGTTCGGCAAGAAACCCCACGACCGCAAGGCAAAACGTTACGTAATGCCCGAAGTGCTGGAAGGCGACTTTCTTTCTTTTGCACTGGAGAAGTTCTTCAGCCAAGGGGCTTCCGATGCCGACCTTTCGGCCCTGGAGTATCTGCGGGACGAAGACGCGACGGTCACCACGATCGGCTCTCTGCCGTTGAAGCCTCGCTCGGTCTTCTGGTACTGGTTCGATTTTGGCGACGACTGGTGGCACAAGATCAAAGTGGTATCGATCGAGAAAGAGTACCCCAAGGACGAGTATCCCAAGGTTGTGGATCGCGTAGGCGAAAGCCCGCCTCAGTACCCCCATTTGGGCGATTTGGAAGACGAACAGTACCTGGACGACGAAGAATAGACCAGATGAGGGAACCGATGTGCATGGCGCGAAAACACTATCGTGATGTCGCTGCTGTGCTGTATCAAGCGCCATGTTGGCAAGCTTCGGCCGTTTGCCGCTGTATGTCATTTTATCGAGGCATGTTGTTGCGGCGGCAGGGGATGCCATTTCCGAGCTATAGTTGCGATGATGGGCCGCCAAACGACGTGCTTGTTGCGGTGCAGTCGGCCCCGGTTTGTGGCGTATTGTTTGCTTATTGATATTCGCGAAAGATAGTGACCGGCTGAGATGAGGTTTTTTCCAGTGGCCGTTGTCGCCACGTTTTGCGAACATCGATAAGGTTACCCGCCGCAGCCAACAGCGCCGTTGTGCTACCTGCTGGATCAACTGAACCTGCTGGAACAACTAACCGGAGAAGTAGCATGAGCGAGTGGTCTGTAAGTCCGTCCGGCGAGAAGTTCGCAATTCCCCGAGCCGAGGATTACCCTGCGGAAATGGAACGCCTGCGGGAACTGGTCGCCGCAGCTCGCCGCGATGGGAAAGAAATAGTGGTGGTGATGGGTGTGGGTTTCGTGGGGGCGGTGATGGCGGCGATCATCGCCGATACGGTCGATCGCACCACCGGCAAGCCGAGCAAGTTCGTCATCGGTTGCCAGCGCCCCAGCACCCGCAGCTACTGGAAGATTCCGCTGCTGAACCGGGGCCACTCGCCGGTGAAGGCCGAGGACCCGGAAGTAGCGCCCATGATCGCCCGCTGCGTGCGGGAAAAGAAAACCCTGACAGCCACTTTCAACAGCGACTGTCTGGCGCTGGCCGACTGCGTAGTGGTGGACGTGCAGTGCGATTATTTGAAGAACCGGCTGGGTTACATGCGCGACGGCGAAACCGAAATGGCCGCGCTGGAAGCCACCATGCGGATCATCGGCGAAAAGGTGCAGCCTCACTGCCTGACGATCATCGAGACAACGGTCGCTCCCGGCACTACCGAGTTCGTGGCCTGGCCGATCATGAAGAAGGCCTTCGCCGCCCGAGGAATCACCAGCGAACCGCTGCTTGCCCACAGTTTCGAGCGTGTGATGCCCGGGCGGGAATATGTGGCCTCGATTCGCGACTTCTGGCGCGTCTGCGCCGGTTGCACCGAAGAAGCCCGAGTGCGCGTGGAAAAGTTCCTCCGCGAAATCATCAACACCGAGAAATACCCCCTGACGGTCATGGATCGGCCGATCGAGTCGGAGACCACCAAGATCGTGGAGAATTCGTACCGGGCGACCATCCTGGCGTTCTTGAACGAGTGGAGCCTGTTTGCCGAGCGAAACGGCGTCGATCTGATCAAGGTCATCAACGCCATCAAAGTCCGCCCCACGCACAGCAACATCATCTTTCCCGGGCCGGGCATCGGCGGTTATTGTCTGCCAAAGGATGCCGGCTTGGGATACTGGGCCTACAAGCATATCCTGGGATTCGAGGACGGCGACAATGTCTTCAAGATCAGCCCGCTGGCCGTGGACATCAACGACACCCGGGCGCTGCACGTGGCCGAGTTGACCCGCGACGCGCTGCGCAACATGGGGCGGTATATCGCCGGCGCCGACGTGCTGATCTGCGGCGCCAGCTACCGACAAGACGTGGGCGACACACGCTATAGCGGCTCGGAACTTGTGGTACGCAAGCTGACCGAAATGGGCGCGGAGATGCGCGTCCACGACCCGTACGTGGATCACTGGTACGAGCTGGAGAACCAGGACGAGTATCCCGCCCCCGGACGCTCCTGGAAAAGATTCTTCCGCAATCAGGAAGGGCTGAAAAACATCCGGGTGCAGAAAGACCTGCCCAAAGCGCTGGACCATGCCGAAGCGATGATCCTGGCCGTGCCTCACCAGGCCTACTTGCACCTGAATCCCGACGACGTGGTGCGTTGGGCCGGCGGGCCATTGGCGGTAATCGACTGCTTTGGCATTCTCGATGACGACGAAATCCGCCGCTACTTCCAGTTGGGCTGCGAGGTCAAAGGATTAGGTCGCGGACACATCCAGCGCATCAAAGAGCAGGTGCGCTCGGCGCGAAAAGCCTGACGGCGCGACACCAGCGGCCTATTGCTTCGTAAGCCATCTTACTGCCGTAGGGCGGAACTTCGGCGCGTTTTGCGCGGATATTTTCGGGTGATGTGGAGGGCCACGCTGCGGCGTATGTTTTCAATTGTTCTGGAGGGCCACGCTCCGTCGTGGCCGCCTTCGGCGCTGGCCATTGGACGGCCATCGATTAAAAGCGCAACGGACGCGACCGCAGCGCGTCCCTCCATTAGGTTGGAGCCATTGCCGATCGCAATACTGAAAACATACAAGGGCCGCGTTCCGGCGTATGTTTTCAATTGTTCTGGAGGGCCACGCTCCGTCGTGGCCGTCAGCAGAAGGGCATTTCCGGACGCGACCGCAGCGCGTCCCTCCGATACCGCTATCTGGTTGCGGCCCCGGGCCGCGGTGTGGGCTGACATCCTATCTTAAAGCTCATCATCCCGGTCTGCCCGCCTCGAGCCGTCAATCGTTGTCGTGGCGGACTGTTTCTCAAAGGTTGGCGGCGGCTTGCGGTCCCGCCCGGAGACGCACACGGCAATGGCCAAGTCGCCGGTAACGTTCACCACCGTGCGCGACATATCCAAAAAGCGGTCGATTCCCAGGATGATGCCGATTCCCTCGGCCGGCACACGCAAATAGGCCAGCAAAGCCACGATCATCGGCAACGATGCGCCGGGCACTCCGGCGGTACCCACCCCGGCCAGCACCGCCATCAGCACCACCATGATCTGCTGTCCCAGGTCAAGCTCGACGCCGAACACCTGGGCCAGAAACAGCACCAGCACGCCTTCGTACAGGGCGGTGCCGTTCTGGTTGCCGGTGGCGCCGATGGTGAGCACGAAGTTGGCAGTTTGTCGCGGCAAGTGGAGTTTATCCTGGGCTACGCGCAGTGCGGTGGGCAGTGTGGCGTTGGACGACGATGTACCAAAGGCCGTCAATATGGCATCGGTTATGCCCACGAAGAACTTCCACGGGCTGGCTCGTGCTATCAGCCACAGCGCCAAGCTATAAACCACTAGCATCTGGAGCAGCAATCCCAGCATCACGGCGGCGATGAAACCGGCCAGCGGCGGAAAGACCGTCAGTCCCAGCCGGGCGATGACCCCAAAGACCAGACAGGCCACGCCCAGCGGCGCCAGGCGCATCGCAAAGCCGATGACACTCATCGACAGCCGGTTCAGCCCTCGCAGGCACAGTACCAGCGTGTGGCAGGTTTCCGGATTGACCGAGATGGCAATACCGCAGACCAGGGCGAAGAACATCACCGCCAACAGGCCGTTGCCTTTGCTGCTGCCGTCCATGGCCCCCACCATTTCCTGTAGCGGGTTTTCGGGGATGATGTCCACCAGCACGTCTCGCAGCGGTTTGGTGCGTCGTGCTGCATCGACAGCCGTGCTGGCGGCTGGCTGATACTGGGCTTTCAGCGTATCGCGCTGCTGCGGCGAAAGCGTGCGCCCCGGCTGGATGATGTTTACCAGGGCGATGCCCATCACCACGGCCACAGTGGAGAACGACACCGTCAGCAAGAAGGTGCGCAGCCCCAATCGGCCCAGCCACCGCAGATCGCCGATTTCGATTACCGCCAGCGCCAGCGCCGAGAACACTAGCGGAATAACCACCATGAAGATCAGTCGCAGAAAGACCCTTCCGACCGGGTCGGTGATGTTGCGCACCAGCCAGTCCAGCCGGTCGTCGACGCCGTTAGCGTCTCGGTCCTGTGGGTCCGTTGCACCGTCGCCCACCGTGGCCGGTGGCGGCTGGAGCTGGGCTTCTGCCGAGGGCCGAGCGGCCAGCCAGTTGGCCAGCAGCCCTAACACTCCCCCCACCAGCAGACCGATGAAAATCTGCCAGTGCAGGGCCAGGCGCCTTTTGCGGTTCGCGCTGTTCATGGAAATGAATCGCTGTCTGGCCGGCAGACTTGCCGGATATCCGTGGCATACTGCTTTTGTTGTCCGCGGCATTCTAACAGGGTGCGCTGCGCTGAACCAGATTGACATGGCCGGCCGGGAGCCTATATTCAAGTCGTCTTCAGTAACGGTTCCGCCAGTCGGACGCAAGTTTTCCTTCCCCGCAGTGGACAACGATCACAGGAGCATCCATCATGTCCGCACGCACTACTTCCCGCCGTCAGTTCGTCAAGTTTTCCACCGCTGCCTTATCGGCTGCTGCTGTTGGCGCCTTGCCTTTGAGCCGCAGCGCGCATGCAGCCGGCAGCGACATCATCCGCATAGGGGTGATCGGCTGCGGCGGGCGCGGGCCTGGCGCGGCGGTCAATGCCATGAACGTCGATCCGGGCGTAAGGCTGGTAGCGCTGAGCGATGTGTTCATGTCGCGTGTGCAAGGCGCACGCAAGCGGTTACAGGCCGAAAAACCGCAGCAAGTGACCGTCGACGACGATCACTGCTTCGCCGGACTGGACGGCTACAAGCACGTCATCCAGAGCGTAGATGTAGTGCTGATCGCCTGCGCCGCCAAGTTCCATCCGTTTTACGCGCTGGAGGCGATCAAAGCCGGAAAGCACGTGTTCGTGGAAAAACCGCACGCCATCGACCCGGTGGGCGTCCGTCAGGCGATGGAAGCAGCCGAACTGGCCAGGCAAAAAGGGCTGAGCATCATGTCCGGACTGCAAAGCCGTTACACGCCCGGCTTCCAGGAAACCATCAAACGCATCCACGACGGCGCCATCGGCGAGATCGTGGCCATCGAGGAGAACTTCCTTCGCGGCCCCTATGGGCTGTATCCCCGGCTGCCGGCCTACAAGACCGAAGTGGAATACCAACTGGCCAACCAGTATCACTTCACCTGGCTGTGCGGCGACGACGTGGTGCAGTCGCTGGTGCATAACGTGGATCGGGCGACCTGGGCCATGAAAGAGCAGACGCCGGTGTGGGCCCGCGGCATGGGCGGTCGGGCGGCCTCCTTCGGCGAAATCTACGGCGACGTGTTCGACCATCACGGCGTTGTCTATCAGTATGCCAATGGCGTGCGGATGTACGCCTTCTGCCGCACACAAAACGGCTGCTACAACGAAAGCTCCAGCCTGCTGATGGGCAGCAAAGGCCGCTGCAACCTCACCGCTTGCACGATCGAGGGCGAGACCAAGTGGCGTTACACCGGGCCGGGCGGCAACCCGTACGACATCGAACACAAGGTGCTCTTCGAGGCCATCCGCTCCGGAAAGCCCGTCAACGCCGGCGACTACATGGCCCGCAGCACAATGGTCGCCGTAATGGGCCAACTGGCCTGTTACACCGGGCAGCAATTGACCTGGGATCAGTTGATGAAGTCCGACTTCTACTATCGTCCCAAGCCGGAAGAAGTTCGCCTGGACATGCAGCCGCCGGTCAAGCTCGGCCCCGACGGCCAGTACCCGGTGTTCGCAACCCCAGGAGTAACCAAGCTGCTGTAGTCCAGATCGGTCGGGCATGTGAAGACTGCCCGCAAACTTGACACAGCCAAACTGCCACAGGCCGTTTGGATTGCCCTGTCGTCAAGGCCGTCACTGCCGTGGCTGCCAGGCGGTGGTTCTTGCCGCGCTGGGTGCACAAAATGGTTTGACGATTCGGCTGCGGCTGATATTATCTTAACAGGGCCGGTGGTGTGCGGCCGCTCGTCTGTTTACCCTTTCGTAGTGGGGTTCGATCCAATTCCCTGGCACAGAAAGGACTCAATTGATGCAGACGGCCAAGCAACTCTCTGTCAGGCTGGTGAACAAACCAGGTCGTTTGGCTGACATGCTAGGCGCGATGGCCAAGGAGAAGGTCAACTTCCGCGCCTTGGCAGTTATGGACTCGGCCGAAAGAGGCACCGTACGCTTCGTACCCGATGATTTGGACGCCGCCATCAAGGTGCTCGAAAAGTCGAACATCCCGTACGAAGTCGCCGATGTCCTTCTGGCCGATGTGCCTAACCAGCAGGGCGCTTTCCGCAAAATATGCGAGCGCCTGGCAGCCGAGCACTTGAACATCGACTATGCGTATTGTTCTTTCGGGCCTGGCACCAAAGGCAAATCCGGGGTGTTGGCAGTCATTAAAGTAAACGACTTGGCCAAGGCCCGGCGGGTGCTTGGCGTAAACGGCACACCGCTGCGACGCAAGCCGGCCAGGCAGCTCCGGCCGCGTCCTGCACCGGCGATGCGCGGCGGCGAGTAGCCCGCTGCAATGACAGCCTGTAGCCGATTCGCCGACCGGCTCGGGCTGTGCCGGCCGCGTTGTCGGTGGCGGTCGTAACTATTGCCGTGGCAACAGTATGCGCATCGGCGTCCAAGTAGCGCATTGCACGGCAGGCGTCTACTGGCCCGAGTCGCCGGCCGCTGTGCTTACCGGACGATCTCTGTAAGAGACTTACGGCCAATCACGTGTGCATTGTGCTCATGTTGTAGGGTGATCTGGAGGGCCACGCTCCGTCGTGGCCGCATTTGGGGTGATTGACGGGCATTGACGAATGCGCAACGGACGCGACGGAGCGCGTCCCTCCATGACACCATTTGGTTGCGGCCGCAGGCCTCTTAAGGCGTTTTCTTGGTGCAGCCGTGGAGCGCTGGCATTGTTGGCTTGCCGCTTGCGGGGACGCCCTTCCTGCTCGTCGCAGCCCAGATTATAATGCTCGTTTCGGCTCTCGGGCGGAGCGTGCCGTCGGTAGCGCAGTTTGCGGCGGGACACTATTGTCTGCCTTGCCGGGGCGGTGCTCTGTCCGGGCAGCCGGTTTGCAAGGGTCCCGATATGTCGAAGATGAAAACCAACAAAGCTACCAAGAAACGGTTCCGTCTTACCGCCAGCGGCAAGGTGAAGCATCGGTGCGCCGGTACCAGCCACCTGGCATTCCGTAAGAGCAAGAAGCGGCGGCGCAACCTGCGCGGAACCAAGATACTCGATGGCGTCGAGGCAAAGCGCATCCGAGAGGCACTTGCAGGCAACAGTTACTGACGCTGTGGCTGATCGTCGCTGTGGCTGGTGGCCGATTAGCCACTGTGATGTCCACCGGCTGACAAGCGCGGCTGGCTGGCGTCAGCCCGGCTGTGGCGTGCATCCGAAACCGCAACGACGCGCTGCGGACTTTGCAGAATCCGGTCTGCCGGTATCGCGGCACACTCTGCGTTGATACAAGGCAATAAATAAGCAAAGTTGATACAAGCAATAAACAAGCAAAGCTGTGAGGCCCCAAGATGAGGACTACCAACGGTCCGGCGAAGACCAGACGAAGAAGGCGGTTGCTCAAGAAGGTCGAGGGGTATGTGGGCGGTCGGCGCAGGTTATTGCGGACCGCGAAGGAAACGCTGCTTCGCGCCGGCAGATACGCTACCCGCGACCGACGCGTCCGGAAACGCGAGTTCCGCAGCTTGTGGATCATTCGCATCAACGCCGCTGCTCGAGAGCGCGGGCTGAGGTATAGCGAGTTAATTGCCGGGCTGAAGCGGGCAAACGTGGCACTGGATCGGAAGACGCTGGCCGAGATGGCCGTCAAAGATCCGCCAGCCTTCGATGCGGTGGTAGAACTGGCCAAAGCGGCGCTGCCGGCCGGCGCAGCCTGAGCAATGCTTGCCCGCAAGGCGGTCGACTGCCATACAGTCGCCGCGGTGTGCTGCTGTGGCGACGGTTCGGTCTTGGCGACGTCTGCCGGTTGACTGTCTGAAGCGGATTCTTCTGGCGCCGCTCGAGCGATTCTTTTTTGGCGATACGGCAGTAGTTTGCACTTGGCGTACAAATGTCACCCGACGAGTTCCTCCAGCACTGCGACACCCTGGAGAGCCAGGCGCTGGCTGCATTTGCGGCCGCCGAGGCCGTCTGCGATCAGAAGCAACTGGAAGCGGCTCGCATCGAGTTCCTCGGCGCACGCAGCGGACGGATCAAGCAACTACAGAAGGCCCTGGGCGAGGTTCCCGCCGCGGCCAAGCCCGCCGCCGGCAAACGCTTCAACCAATTGAAGCAGAAGCTGGAGGAAACCTTCGACAAGGCTGCCCAGACAATCGCCCAGCGCAGTCGCCAGCAGGTCGAGGCGCAGCGGCAGCGGGCGTTCGATCCCACGGTGCCGGGCACGGCATTGCGGCTGGGCCGGCTGCATCCGATTACCCAGACCATCGAGGAACTTAAGGACATCATGGGTCGGCTGGGGTTCGCGGTGGCCGAAGGCCCGGAAGTGGAAGACGAATGGCACAATTTCGAGGCCCTGAACATTCCACCGGAGCATCCAGCGCGAGATCCGCTGGAGAACTTCTATCTGGCCGCGGCGGCCAATTGTGCGCCCTGGCAGTCGGCAAGCAGCGGCAAACAGGCACAAAGTGCGGCCAACAGTCCGCCCAGACTGCTGCGTAGCCAGACCAGCACGGTACAGATCAGGGTGATGGAGCAGATGCGTCCGCCGGTACGGGTGATTTCGTGCGGCCGGGTATATCGCCCCGATACGCCCGACGACACCCATTTCCCCATGTTCCATCAGATCGAAGGCCTGATGGTGGACCGCGATGTTACGATGGGCCACCTGAAGAGCACCTTGCGCCTGCTGGCTCGCATGGCCTTCGCCCCCGATGTGGAAATCCGCTTTCGGCCTTCCTTTTTCCCCTTCACCGAGCCAAGCGTGGAAGTGGACATGAGCTGGCAGGGCGGCTGGATCGAGATGGGCGGGGCGGGGATGGTAGACCCCAATGTGCTGCGGGCAGTCGGTTACGATCCGGAGCAATACAGCGGGTTTGCCTTCGGGCTGGGCATCGAACGCATCTGCGCCCGGCGGCACGGAGTGACCGATATCCGCCAGTTCTTCCGCAACGATGTGAGGTTCTTGCACCAGTTTTGAAAGCGCGCTGTGCCGCCCAGGCAAGCCAGTCGCATCGCAACCGCCCGTTAGCAACCGAGAACCACAACCGCCATGATCGTTTCCTGGCAATGGCTGAAGCAGTATGTGCCCTTGGAGGTGCCGGCTGAAGAGCTTGCGCGCCGGTTGACGATGGCGGGGCTGAATCACGAAGGCACCAGGCAGATCGGCGATGACCTGGCCATCGAACTGGAGATCACCAGCAACCGCCCTGATTGCCTATGCCACTTGGGCGTGGCGCGCGAGGCGGCTGCCCTGTTCGACCTGCCGCTGCGGGTGCCGCCGGCTCAGCCCAAGGAAGGCCGCACGCCTGTGCAGTCGCTGGTCAAAGTTCGCATCGACTGTCCGGAGCTATGCTGGCGGTATTCTGCGCGGGTGATCCGTGGGGTCAGAGTTGGCCCCAGCCCCCAGTGGCTGGTGCGCCTCTTGCAAACACTCGGCCTTACGCCAGTAAACAACGTGGTCGATATTTCCAATTACGTGCTGATGGAGTGCGGGCAGCCGTTGCACACTTTCGACTACGGAAAACTCAAAGGGCCGGAAATCATCGTCCGCCGCCCACGGCCGGGCGAAACTATCGAAGCGATCGACCACAAACTGTACGAACTGGACCAGCAGATGTGCGTGATCGCCGATGCCGAGGATCCGGTGGCCATAGCCGGGGTGATGGGCGGGGCGGCTACCGAGATTTCGTCGGCCACGCGCGATGTGCTCATCGAATCGGCCGGCTTCAACCCGCTGTCGATCCGCAGCACCAGCCGCAAACTGGGCCTGCAAAGCGATTCTTCCTATCGCTTCGAGCGCGGCATAGACCCAGAGGGCATCGATTGGGCCAGCCGCCGCTGCGCCGAACTGATCCTCGAGATAGCCGGGGGAGAACTGGCTGCCGGGGCAGTCGATGTGGGCGAAAGCTTGCCCCAGCGCACGCCCATCACCTTGCGGTACGAGCAGATCAAGCGCATTCTGGGAATCGACGTACCACCGGAGACAGTTCGCAAGATACTTCTGGCGTTGGGCTGCCGGGAGCAGACTTTGGCAGCAGAGCCACCCGCCGATGAGCCAGCCGCCGTTCAGCGATCGGCCGTTCGACTATCGGCGGGAAAGCCAGCGGCAGAGCCATCGGAATCAGGGGCATCAGCATCAGGGGCATCAGCATCAGGCACATCGGCTTGCGGCCAGCGGCGCGATAGCATCACGGTTATCGCTCCCAGTTGGCGGCGTGATTTGCTGCGGGAGATCGACCTGATAGAAGAAGTTGCCCGCATCGAAGGCTACGACAAGATTCCCGACGACGTGCCGATACCCATCGCCCCTTCGGCCCGCAGCAGGCAGGACCGTGTGCTGGGCAAGCTCCGGCAGGTGTTGGCAGCGGCAGGGATAGACGAGGCGATAACCGTCAGCGTTGTCGATGAGGCCAGCTCTGAGGCATTCAGCCCCTGGAGCGACCAGCCGCCGCTGCGCACGCTGCTTCCGGTGTTGCGCGGCTGTCAGGCATTGCGCCGCAGCGTGGTGCCCAGCCTGCTACAGGCAAGGCAGTTCAATCAGTCGCTGGGCAATGCGGAGGCCGAGTTGTACGAGATCGCTCGGGTGTACCTTCCTCAAGGCCAGGGCTTGCCGCGGGAAGAGCTGATGCTGGCGGTGGTCAGCGGGCGCGATTTTTCGGCGGTCAAAGGTGTGGTAGAAGCGGTGCTGGAGGTGTTGCGGTTGCCTGCGGCCGCAACGGCCGAAACATGTTCGGCACCCTTGCTCGATCCGTTGCAATCGTGCTGCATGATGTACCGTGGCCAGCCGGTAGCGTACATCGGCACCATTACGGCCGAAGTGGCAGAGCAGTTCAAGCTTCGCGGCCGTACGACCGTGGCCGAGGTCCGGCTGGAGCCGCTCGTGCGCGACGCCAACCTGACGCCGACGTACACACCGCTATCCCAATATCCGGCCATAGTGCGAGACTTGAATCTCGTGGTGGACGAGCAGGTGCGCTGGGCCGACGTGGCCGCCACCGTCCGTCAGGCTTGCGGGCCGTATCTGGAGTGGCTGGAGTACCGCGACACGTACAGGGACGCCAGCAAGCTGGGAGAAGGCAAGAAGAGTCTGCTGTTTAGCATCTCGCTCCGCTGGTCAGAAGGCACAATGACCAACCAGCAGGCCGACCAGCTTCGCGAGCAGATCGTCGCCGCCTGCGCAGCGCGTCATGGGGCACAACTGCGGCAGTGAGCTTGCGCGGATACCGCTTGGCTTTGGCAAGCCAAATCGCCTACGTACAAGGAGACGCCGACGATGGCCACCAGAACCTGGGTTCTCACCGATGTCGAACAGGACATCTACGTCGAGCAGATCAGCCTCAGTTCCGACCAACTGGG
>Ga0308412_1000656_pt1 | contig 18010 bp, 17 predicted proteins | sample HotsprottomLayer_FD_202357 | JGI IMG/M metagenome (GOLD analysis project Ga0308412, IMG submission 202357) | Hot spring phototrophic mat microbial communities from Octopus Spring, Yellowstone National Park, Wyoming, United States -... | ecosystem: Environmental > Aquatic > Thermal springs > Hot...
CGGCCGCCCTCGGGCTAGCCTAAGAGGTAGATCACCCGGTGAGGTGCGAGAGTGGTTGAATCGGGCGGTCTCGAAAACCGTTGTACCCTTACGGGTACCGTGGGTTCGAATCCCACCCTCACCGCCATTATAATCCCTTTATTTTCATTTAGTTAACCAGGTCCTTCTCGGAGTGTACCTCTGGCGTACCCTTCATGCCGAGCACCAGGACCGGGTCTTCGCCCCATGTTCGCCTCACATCGTGCTCGAGTTGTTCTTGGCGTGCGCGCACCCAAGGCGCATAATGCCTCTCGGTCACCTTGATACTGGTGTGTCCAAGCAAGATCGAAACGCGCTCGAGGGGCACACCAGCCAGCAGCAATTCCACTGCGAAGATGTCGCGGAATCGGTGCGCATGGCCATCGGGAATGTTCGCCAGCCGAAAGATTTTCTTCAACGGCGCCATATAGGTGCGCGCCACGCCGTCGCGACTCGACTTGCCTGACCAGAAGTAGTAGGTCTCGTTCATGGGTTCGAAACTCTCCAAGGCTTCCAGCACAAAGGATGGTAGCGGACACCAAACGGGCACGCCGGTCTTCTGGGTATACGGGAACACCCGACCGTTTACGATACGATCCCGCCTTAACCTGACCGCATCTCCGATTCGCAAGCCACTGTAGCGAAGCAGCAAAACGAGTGCTTTCATCCGTCTCCAATCCCCTTGGTAGTGCTCGCAAGCCGCAAGGATCCGCATCATCTCGTCGCGGGAGAAGGGCAAGGTGGGCTTGGGCCGAACCACAGGCGCCTTCAGCTTCATTGCGGGATTCTCCTGCATCCACCCACAGGCGCAGGCGAAGTTGAATAGGGCGCGGAGGCGCTCCAGTTTCTTCACTACGGTCAGGCCCCGATCGCGCCAAGATAATCTAAACCGGCGGACCGCATCGAGATCCCATTGTTTCAAGAAGAGCAAGCCCTCCGGGATGGCGAAGGCCTTGATTTGCTTCACGAGTTGCTGGTACTTGCGCAAGGTCGAGTCTTGGAGAGCCCGAGCCTCAGCATCCGCGAGGAATGCCTCGCACAGTCTTTCCAGAGTCACGGGCTCCGTACAATCGCAATTGGGGATTCCCTGGGCTTCCCATTCCCGGATTACCTGCTGGGCCCGTTCCCAATCTAGCAATCCGAGGGCCTTCCGTATTTCCACACCGTTCAGCCTGCCGTCGACCCAGAGCGGGCACCGGCAGCGGCGGTACCGGCGGCCTTCATTACGATGCGGGCAGTCTTTGCGATGACGGCGGTAGATGGTCAGCATCTTTCAAGGCACCTCACCCGACCAGCTCGCATTCTGGCATATCCTCGCGGCCGGTCGCCAAGCCCTTCACACTCGCGAGAGCTTGCGGTGCACCCGCTGGAGCACGCACTCTGGGATGCGCAGCGTGACGTAGCGCCGCTTGCCCGGACGCCCTTGCGCGTCGCCGATCACCAACACGCCAGGCTCGCGCTCGAACAGCCGGCGAACGAGATCGGGACTCAAGTTCCATGTCTGGGCCACTTCGGCCACGGAATAATGCCGCTGGGCATGCACCGGCCGCTCGCCGTCCGGGGCTGCTGGTGGTTCGGGTGTCCAGCCCTCCTTGAGCGGCAGCGGTACTGGAGAATCGCGGCGCATCCCTTGTTCGACCCTATTGTCGCCAGCCCGCCCACTGCGCTACCTTGGACGGGTGTAATTTTGGTGCCACGTGGATCCGAGGCGCTATTTGGAGTTCGCACAGTTTCTCGCCGCGGATTTGGCCGAGCGGCTGCCGCAGAAGGGCCCGCCGCTGAAGCGTGGCCAGCGGCGCCGAGAGAGCATCGCCGGCGAAGTCGTCCCGGTGCCTCTCCGGGGCCGACACATTACCTATTCGGGCCGAGTCCCTTTTCGGGGATCCGACGCCAAGCGCCGACTGCACTTGATCGTCGCCGCCTGCCAGTGCTATCTCGAAGCGGAAAAGCAGAGAGGTGCTAGCCTCGCCGCCACCTGCCGATTAGCTGCCGAAGTGATTCTCTCCGCGGGGGACCTCGAGCAAGACCGCCAGCTTCTCGGCCTCCGTCCGGATCTGAAGAACGACGCCGTGTACCGCCCCATCCTGGAGCGCTGGCGGCAGAGGCTGCTCCAGGGCAAGAGAGGACGCAAACCGCGAGCAGGCTCGGCTGAGCGTTCCGAACTGAAGCGGCTGGCCGATGTCATCCGCGTCGAAGTGTATGCCTACCGCAAGCACCCCCTAGTCGGCGGAGATCAGGAGGGCGAGTTTGGACACGAGTTCAACACGTGGTACGAGTTCTGGTTCTTGCCGTAGGCCCTCACCCAAAGCCACGGCCCGGATCCGGATCGCGAGTGGATCGAGCAGCGCGCGGCGCATGAGAACCGCGAGATCGAGCGCCTGCGCTGGGTCGTGGCGTTGAGGAAGAAACTGGAAGAGTCAGGCCGGCTGTCGGCCAGCGAGCTCAAGCAGGCTCGCGAAATTCTGGGCCTGCATCCGACCGCTTCGTGCCTCCGTGTGCTGAAATTGCTCAAGCCCATGTCTGCAGCTTTCTTGCACGCGCAGCTCGCCTCCAGGCTGGTGTACCTCGCGTGGCTGCGACAAGCGCAGGGCGAGTACGAAGAGGCGATCCAGGTTTATCGGCAGGCACTCGGTATTTACCGTGGAAAGGTCAAGCTCGAGACCAGGCGGGGCATAGTCCCGTGGATTGAACAGCAGATCGAGCGGTGTCACCAAGGCCAGCCGCCCACGGCGTTCCCGCTGTTCAAGCCCAGCGGGCGACGGCCAGACTCCGCGCCGCGCTCGGGTTGATCCGTTCCGGCTCGAGCCGGACGTCTTCCAAAGCCTTCCTGGCCTGGTCGTGGCGGAACATGTTCCAGGCCGCGACCAGCGTCTGCCCCACAAACGGCTGGTGCTTCTCCAGCAGATGCGCTCGTTCCGCCGATTGTGCCACTGGCAGCGCTGGATGAGGGCGGCTTCGACGGCCAGCCTCTTCAATGCCGCCGTCCGCGCCTTGGCCCCGTCCGGCACATATAGCCGGGTCGGCTGGAAGTCGAACCCGCGTTGCTCGAGATCCGCGCACAGCTCACTGGCCACGGCGGCATTCTCGCTGGCGCCCTGGCGCAGCCCCAGGACCGTCTTCCGCGCGTCTTGCCCAATGCCCAGCGCGACCAGAAACGTCTCGCTGTCGAAGCTGATGCCATCCATCATCGCCGCGCACAAATCCAGCCCGGCGAGGTTCCGCTGCATCAGTTCCCGCAGCTTCTTGTGGCTGGCTTCGATGGAAGTGCCCGCTCACGGCCGATTTCTCCAGCCCGTAGGCCTCGGCAAAGCGGCGCACCGTTCGTCCGTAGTTGCGCGGCGACGGCCCTCGCAGCACTTCCCGCCACAGCGCCGAATAGAACTGGGGATCGCGCTAGAAGCATAGGTAGCTGCCCAGTTGCACCTCCTTGCCGTTCACCTGGCGCGCCCGCGGCCGCTTCCAAGATGATCTCAATGTCGGCTTCCCGCAGGTCCCAGTGCCCGATAGACCGGCTGTAGCCGTCCGGCACGCTGCATAGTTAGTACAATGTGCCACGGGGGTTGATGTAGGAAACATCGATGTGCCAGTGCTGATGCGGCGCCGGCGGCTGCTCGAAGCCCGTCCCCGTGCGCGACGGCGGGCCCTGCCGGTTCCGCAGCAGACCCGCTTGGCTCAGCACCGGCCACACGCTCGAGGGGCTGGCCGCCACAATGTCCCGATCCAGCATCATGAACGACAGCCCCCGGTAACCCCCCAGCGGATTCTGCTGGTGGAATTCACAGATCGCCTCCCGTTCCCACTCCTCCAGCCAGAAGTCGCGGGGAACGCAACCGTTGTGCTCGTTCACCCGGCCATAGCGCTCGCGCGAGGAGTAGAACTTGCCGGCCGTGATGCCCAGCCACTTCACGAAGCGTCCGGCGCCGATCGCGGCCTTCTCTGCACCCAAGCTCCGGTCAGAGTTCCCCAAGACTTTTTTAGCGCGATGTGTTCCGCCCTCAGTTCGGCCAGCCCCTCTTCCTCGGTCTGGACCTTCTTCTCGAGGGAGGCGATCCGTTCCTGCGCGGCGGAGTGGTTCGCCCGGCCTTTGCTCTCAAAGGGCGCCGCGCCGTTGTCGAAGAACTCGTTCTGCCGCCGGTAGAACATCGACGGTTGCAGTCCCAGCTCATCACACAGCTTCGAGAGTGGCTCCTTGTCCAACAGGTGCCGCCTCAAAATGGCCACCTTCTCTTTTGCGCTGCAGCGCTTTCGCTCTTTCCTCATGCGTTCTCTCCGCTGTTTTAACGGCAGAACGCTCTCTCCATTTCCAAACTGAGGCGGGACAAAGGATCCGTCTTATGCTCCGGCGATCCTCTAAGCTCAAAGCCAAGAGTGACACCTAAATTACACCACCTCCCTCGCACGCTGGCGCGGCACCCTGCACAATGGCGAGAGATGATGCACCTCATCACAAGAAAGCAAGCGGCTGCGTTACTGAGGGTCTGCTTGCGAAGGCTAGATCCGCATCGCCAGCATGGTTGCGGACCCGCATACATTAGGATGGAGCGGCGAGTGCGCTATGCCCAACGTGACCTCCCGAAATTTCTACGCTACCTCACGATCGTGCCAGCGCTCGCCCGGCAGCAGACCTCAGGCACCGCGATTAGAAAAGGACCAGCGGTTAAAAGATCTGCCGCTGGAGAGAAGAAACCACTATGAAGCCAAATTGCCAAGATGGAGAGTCTCGTTCCAATCCAGAACAGACTGGTGAAGCAATCCAACATGATGCTGGAGCAACCACGTCAAGCAGGAAACCGCACCGCCGGAGGTCGCGAACCGCCAATATCGCACTCGGCAAGGGTTCCTGCACGTTGACCTATGCCGATCTGCCGCGCGTGCTGCCGTTTCCCACTGAAGTGCTGCCTGGCCCGGCTCGCGCCTTGGTTGAGGAGGCTTCCGCAAGCCTGAGCTGTGCGGTTGATTTGGTGGCGATGCCCGTGCTGGCAGCCTTGAGTGCAGCCGTTGGCCGAAGCCGGTATGCAGAGCTCAAACCCGGATGGGCCGAATCATTGAACGTGTACGCTGTTGTGGTAGCGCCGCCAGGAGCAGGCAAAACGCCGGCGATGACCGTTGCCCTAAAGCCGATTCACGCGGCTCTCGGAGCCGAGCACCAAGAGCCGCAGAAGACAGAGACAGGCTCCCGTTGGGAAGGCTGCTCCGTTTCGACGGACAGCACAGTCGAGGCACTGGCCCTTCATTTAAGAGAAAGCACTTCGGGGGTGTTCCTCATCTGCGACGAGTTTGCTGCGCTGGTGAAAAACTTCAACCGCTACCGGCGTGGCCTCGGCGGAGATCAGCAGTTTTATCAGTCAGTGTTCGGCGGACATGCGATCGCGATTGATAGAGTTAAGACGGTTGACGGGCGCCGCCAGCTGGAGCGCATCGTGGTGTCAAGACCTTTCCTGAGCATCTTCGGTGCCACGCAGCCGGAGACACTCGCCAGCATGGCCGAGCTGTTGTTATCAGAGGACGGCTTCTGGTCACGTTTTCTCATCGCGTTTCCCGACACTAGGGTTGCTGGCTACTCATCGAATGCCGTCAGAGCATCGACGACCGCTGCGTACGCACAACTCCTGTTCGAATTGAGCCGGTTGTCAGTGGTGTCTACTTCGCCAGAAGCGGTCCCGTTGGACGCCTCGGCTGAATCCGCGTTTGATGAGTTGATGCAGTGGATTTCAGAGCTTGTCGACACGGCATCCGCAGATCTTCGTTACACGATCCCGAAGCTTCGCACGTATGCCGTGCGCTTGGCTGTTTTGCTGCAGCTCGCCCGTCGGCAGGCGGGAGACACCACGAGGTACTGCGTGGAGCCGGAAACTTTGGCAAGCGTCCGGCGCTTGATTGACTACTTCTTTGCCCACGCAGCTCGCTGCAATGCCTACCTTCGAGGGCTTTCGGAAACTCAGCGGACGATCCGTCTGGCGGAGTGGATCGCCGCGCACGGAGGCCGCGCCACGCTGCGCGAGATCGTCACCGCTCGTCTGGCTCGCAATGCTAGCGAGGCTTACGAGCTCCTCGAACGCCTTAAGCGAGCGGGGTTGGGCAGATCACGACTCGCCAACGGAGCTGCGGTGGGCGCGCTACCGTTGAGTTCGTTCTATATTCGAAGTGCTGAAGAGCCGGGGACGCCTCGCTAGCACCGTTCGTTACACAGGGTAGTCGTCCGTGTAAAGCTCACCCGGGGTGCAGCCTACGGACCGCTCGGGCAGCGCAAAGCCGTGGAAGAGTCGTTGCACGAAGCTGACGTTCCGCTCGATCCCCGTGACAAACCCGTAAACAATCGCTGAACCTTATTCGGCCGAAGCCGAACTGGACGCCATCGGATCATGTATTGCTGCAATTGCTGAACTGGTGTTTAAAGCCGTTCAGCAGTCTAAGTGCTGCACCACCAGCGCATTACTAGCGATTGCTGAATGCAGAGTTGTATATGTTCTCAACAATGTTAAAGGCCAAAGGAAAGAATATTTGTCAGCACTCAGCAGTCGCGGCAAACCTCTTGTTGTCAGTGAATTGCATGCTGAAAACCTTTTCAGCAATCGCTCAGCAATCACCGGGAGTGATTTTCCTTGGACGTTGCTGCCACCCCGGCGCAAATGGCGCCGAGGGTGCAGGCCCCGGCGCCGCCCCCCTCCAAGGCCGCGAGCCAAGACTCACCATCCTGCCTATAAGTTGAACTAAGATAGCGTTGCCTAACAGTCTTGACATAACTCCCGGGCTGTGGTAAGATGCATGCAGGCGAGGCTCAGCGTGTACTATATAGTACCGTATCGTATGCCCCAAGGACATACACAGCCGTCGCCGGGAATGCCATGGCAGAGAGTAGTCAGCGGCCGCGCCGGACGGCTCTCTACTTGCGTGCCTCCACGGCCAAGAAAACCGCCGGCGGGGAGGACTACGCCCAGCGCCCGGAGATCCAGGAGGAGCGCCTCCGCCGGTTGTGCGAGCAGCGGGGCTGGCAGGTCATCGGCGTTTACTCGGACCGGGCCAGCGGGCGCCGGGATCAGCGGCCAGGGCTCGACCAGCTCATGGCCGAGGCCCGCCGGGGCGCCTTTGACGTGGTCGCGGTTACGTCGTTCGATCGCTTCGCGCGCTCGGTGCGGCACCTGGTGCTGGCTTTGGACGAGTTCCGCGAGCTGGGTATCGATTTCGTGTCGCTGCGCGAGGCGGTCGACACCTCAACTCCTCTCGGCAAGGCCACGTTCACGATCATCGCGGCCATGGCGGAGCTCGAGTCGGCCCTGATTGCCGAGCGCACGCGCGCCGGGCTTGAATATGCCCGTCGCCACGGCACTCGTTCCGGGCGGCCTATCGGGCGGCAGCCGCGGCTGTTCGATCGGATCAAGGCCCTCGAGTTACGAGCGCAAGGCTACAGCTACCGCGAGATCGCACGCCTGCTCAACATACCCCTCGGCACGCTGCACGGGGCTTTGCGGCGGTTCCGTTCGCAAAACCATGCGCAGCAGGAGCCGGCTAACGTGCTGGAAAATTGTGACCGTCTAAGTGGAGGAGCCGGCGTGTGACAAAGGCACCTTTGCCGAACACTGCGAGGGTGAAATCGCACGAGGGAGGTTCGTCATGAAAGGGGAAGTCGGAGAAACGCCCGGACCGGTGGTGGCTGCGGAGGCTCAGGCCCCGGCCCGCAACCGGCATTCCGCCCGCCCAGCCGAGGGCGAGGGCTTCCGGCAGCGGCTGGCGCGGATGAGCGAGGCCGACTGGGCAAGCCACGTCATCTATTGCTATCGGCTGGCGCCCAAGATCGACGCCGGCAGCGACCGGCATTTCATTGCCAAGTACCAGCGCGCGATCGACGAGGCCGACCTGTTGGCGGATCACGGCTCGGGACGGTACTTGCTCGTGCTCAACGACACCAGGGCCAGGAAGACCATCGATCGTGTCACCGTCACCGTTGACAACGATCAAGCCCCGCCTCGGGTGCGCCCCGAGCAGATCATCGCCGTGCCCGAGAACGAACCCTGGCGCCACTGGGTTGAGGAAGTTCAGGCGGCCAAGGCCAAAACGGCCGCGACGGCTCAGCCGCCAGTGGCGGTGGAGGTCAAGCCAGCGCCGCCGGCCGAGGCCACCGCCCGCGAAGCCATCCACGAATTCGCCGAGCTGTCGAAGAAACTATTGGAGCGGCGGGAGAGCGATGCGGTGGGCCAAGTGCAAAACGACCTGGAGCGGATCGCCGCCCTGGTCCAGTCGTTGAAAGCGTTACTGCCCCCGGCGCCGCCTCCGTCTGAGGCCAACACCGGCGCTCAGCTCGAGCTCGCCCGGCAACTGGTCGGCCTGGTGCGCGAGATGACTCCGGCTCAGCATCCCTCGAGTCTCGTCGCCCAGGCCCGTGAGCTGGCCGAGTTGATGGCTCTGTTGCGCGAGAGCTTTGCATCGAACCCGGCACTGGCGGCGGGAGTGGAAACGGAGAAGCCGGCCTGGGAGCGCGTGCTCGCTGCCATCGGACCTTCGCTAGCGCCCCACTTGGACAAGCTCGTTGCCGCACTCGGCATGACGGCCGAGCGCCTGCTGGTGCGTCTGATGCCCGCCGGCCAGCGAGCTCCGGCGGCGCCCAGCACTGAGCCGTTGCAGACGCCCTCGCTCGATGCGCCACCCCAGGGAGCCATGGAGCCAGCTGAAGCGCAGCGCCAGCAGCTGATGATGCTGGTCGACCAATACGCGCCCCTCATCTTGGCGGGCATCGACTCCGAGGATCCCGCCGAAGCCGGTGCGGCCCTCGCCGATGCGGTCGCCACGCTGGCGGGCGGGGCGACTTACTACGCTCTTGCGGCGTTGGGCCGCGAGGGCTGGCTCGCGGTGCTCGAACGCCATCCTATCTGGCCCCAGCTCAACCGCGCGCCGGAACGGCTGCAGGCCTACCTGGAAGGCTTTCTCAACCCGGGCGGTGAAGCCGAGCAGCAGGAAGCTGTGCCGTGCAAGACGAAGCCTCAAACCACCGGCCCGTAGACCCAGTTCGGGTGCGCCGGGCAGGCATCACACTCCCAGCCGGGGAACGCTTCCTCGGGCCGCACTAACGTATTGAGCTCGGCCCGATAAAAGCCCGAGCGAGCCGTCGCCGGGACCGCATTCGGCAGCCCGGCGCCGATGGTGGCCATGAGGCAGCCAGACGCCGCGCCACGCTCCGCGTCCTTCGAGGAGCCACGGTCTTCTGACAAGAAACGGGGCGGCCCTCGCCTCGCTCGCTTGTCAACCTTTTTCGCGCACCAGCATCCTGCCGGCCCCGGCTTCCCCAGGTCCACGCTGAAACCGCTGAGGCATCCGCCCGCGCGGCTGCGGCTGATCCCAACCGCGGCCCCTGCCCGGACCAAACGCTAGCCCGAAACGGGCCGTAACCCGCCCCCGGCACCTTACGCGACCCTTACCCGTTGACTGGGGCGGAGAGCATGGTGGCCCGCAGCAGGATTTCGTTGGACACTGATTTGCGATACAAGGAGTGAGACATGACGCCATTTCGGCCATCCAGCGATGGCCGCGCCAACCGCATCATCGGACGCCAAGGGCGATATGGCGGTTTTGGGGGAAGCTGGAGAGAGTTCGTGGAAAAGAGCAAGGTCACCTTTCCGATGGAGGGACCGAATGAAGCGTTGCTGATCGGGGCGCGGACGCCTTATCCAGCCAACGGTGGCGGGGATTGGAGCGTGACGAAACCGAGGCATTGGATCTTCGAGGGAACCGGCTTCGGAGCGGAGACGGAATTCCCGGCTTAGTTGGCTGGGAATTCCATGGCGAGCCGGCCGACCTACCCGGTCTGGAGATCGTAGCCGAAGGAATTGTGCTGAGCGGCGGAGTTCGGCCCCTGCGTTGGACCGCGACCATTTACCCGGGCCCTGAGAAAGACTTCGTGTTCAATGCGTCGACGATCTGGTGGGCACAGGGCCTCTCCTCACCACCGGGACATGTCCTGCCCTGGAGCCACTGGGTGCGTCCGCACGGCCCGGACGAGAGGGTTCAACGGATCACGCACAATCTACTGCGCCGGGCGATCGCGTCGGGAAACTGAGAGCCGGCGGACCGGCCGACTCGTTTGACACTACAAAGGAGATCGTCTTCGATGAGAACATTGCTTGTCAGGCTGTCAAACCACATTCCTGGTCCTGTGACTGTGATGTGGCGCACTGAGGCCTTCGGTTGTGCCCGTCAACGCGGCGCCTGGGCGCCGTGTTGAGCGCATACTCCCTCACTGGGCGCAGTCGAAGGACCGCCCTGGCCTTTCTTGGTCGGTTCCCAGGCGCCATCCGGTGCCGCGGGGCATCTCTCCGCCCCCGCTGAACTCCAGCTCTCCGGATACAAAGTTGACCCGCACCGGGCATGCAGACTACCATAGCGCTTGATAAATGCTCCCCACGTCTATAAGCCAGAGGCTGCGAGGTGACGCCATGAAGTCCGAGGACATCCCGGCACTCATCCGGGAGCTTCGGCGGCGGCTCGATCTCACCCAGGAGCAGTTCGCGCAGCGCGTTGGCGTCACCTGTAGCACGGTGAACCATTGGGAGAACGGCAAGAGGACACCTCTGCCCTTCCTGGTAAAGCGCCTCCTGGAGATGAAGGAGGAACTGGACGCGCGGGATGACAAGCCCACGACCAGGAGGCCGCCTGAATGAGCGAGAAGCAGCCTCTCCGGGAAGGGCAGATTCTCACCGGCTCGTTGTTCAATGAGCCGATGCGGGTGGAAACCGTGGCGCCCAATGGGCCGGATACTTGGGTCGCCGGCTTGGTTGGTACTCAGACGGAGCGATTCCGCAAGGTCACCCTCACGGCGCGAGATCTTGAACGCCTGACGATCCTCGACACCAGGTACAGCTACGACGGCGACGGACGCCTCGTTCGTCTCGGACTTCAAGCCTATTCCCTGGGCATCGCCTACGAGTTCGATCCTTACTTTGGGCTCTCGATTTCCCGTGTGGACCCGCTCCCGCACCAGCTTGAGGCGGTCTACGACTACCTCCTGAAGCTGCCCCGGGTGCGCTTTCTTCTCGCCGACGACGCCGGCGCCGGTAAGACCATTATGGCCGGCTTGCTTATCCGCGAGCTGGAGTTGCGCGGGCTGGCCGAGCGGATCCTGATCGTCTGCCCAGCCAATCTCTCGTTCCAGTGGCAGCGGGAGCTCAAGGAGAAATTCGATGAGAAGTTCTACGTCCTAAGAGGAAACGAGATCCGTGAACAGTTCGGCGTGAACCAGTGGCTGGACCAGAATCGCCTTATCACCTCGCTTGACCTGGCCAAGCGTAAGGAAATCCTGCCTGGATTGCGCCAGGTGCACTGGGACTTGGTGATTGTGGACGAGGCGCACCGCATGTCGGCGGCCGACGAAACGCACAAGAGCATGCGTTATAAGCTGGGGGAGCTTCTTCGGGACACGTCGGACCACATTCTCCTGCTGACGGCCACGCCACACAAAGGCGACCCACTGAACTTCAGCCTCTTCTTGCAACTTCTCGATAGCGACGCCTACGCCGACGTAAAGTCCATCCGCGAGGCAATGGATCGCCGCCGGGCTCCCTTCTACCTGCGCCGCACCAAGGAGGCGATGGTTTATTTCCCGGAGCGCCGGCCGGACGGAACCTGGGTTGCTGAGAAGATCTTCACCAGGCGCATCCCCCACACTGCGGAGTTCCAGATGGACGGCGCAGAATTCGACCTCTATCGGGAGGTCACCCGCTTCGTCAAACAGCAGAGCGCCAAGGCGGCCGCGGGGGGCGACGACCCGCGGGCCCGCGCCGTCGGCTTTCTGATGTCCCTTTACCAGCGCCGGCTGGCCTCCAGCACCTATGCCATGCGTCACTCGCTGGAGAACCGGGCCCGCCGGCTGGAGGAGGGGCTGAAGCGGGCCCAGGCGTTAGCCTGGCAGGCGCCCCCCGAGTTGCCGGACCCGGAAGAGCTCGAGGAGATGGAGGAGAGCGAGCGCGAGCGCCTGGAAGAGATGCTCGAAGCGGTCAGTCTGACGAACAACGCTGAGCAGATTAGAGCGGAAATCGAGGAGCTACGTCGCCTCGCCGCCCAGGCCCGGGCCGTCGAGGATTCCGGCTCCGAAGCCAAGCTGTCCCGCCTCAAGGAGCTTCTCGAAAAGGAAGGTTTTTTCGACCATCCTGAGAAGCGCCTGCTCATTTTTACCGAGTTCAAGGATACGCTTGACTACCTCATGGGCAAGCTCGCGGCTTGGGGTTTCCGTGCCGGTTGCATTCACGGCGGCATGAAACCCGGCAGCCGCGATGAGCCAGGCACTCGGCTTTACGCGGAGCAGCAGTTTCGCGAGGGCCAAATCCAGGTGTTGGTGGCCACAGAAGCGGCGGGCGAGGGAATCAACCTTCAGGTCTGCCACATCCTTTTCAACTACGACATTCCATGGAACCCCAATCGCCTGGAACAGCGTATGGGGCGTATTCACCGCTACGGCCAGCGCAAGGACTGCCTGATCTTCAACTTCGTGGCCACGAACACAATTGAGGGCCGGGTGCTGCAACGTCTTCTGGACAAGCTGCAAGAGATCCGGGACGCCCTGGACGATGACGCAGTATTCAACGTGGTGGGCGAGGTGCTGCCGGCGGCGCATGTGGAGCGCGTACTGCGTGATTATTATGCCGGGCGGCTGGGCGATGCGGACCTGGAAGAACGCCTGCTTCGGAATGTGGACGAGCGGCAGTTCCGCGCGATCTGTCAGAACGCCCTTGAGGGCCTTGCCGCCAAGCGCCTCAATCTGGAGATGCTGATCGAGCGGCGAGCCCGCGCACAGGAGCGGCGCGTCGTGCCGGAGACCATAGCGCGGTTCTTGCGGGAGGCCGCGGAATTCGTCCCTCTCGAACTGAAGTTCTTGCCGCGTCTCCCGCACACTTTCGAACCGGGCAGGACGCCGCCGGTCCTCCGCCAGTACGAAGCCGAACCTGACTGGAAGCTCCCACCCCTGGCAACCAAATACCCGCGCTGCTCCACGGATCGCCAGACGGCGGAGGCCAACAACCTGGAGTGGGTCACCCCGGGCCACCCGCTCTTTGAGGCCATCCGACGCCACACCCGCGCGCAGGCTTTGGGAGCTTTTGCGAGTGGCGCGACATATTACTCACTCCAACATGAGACACCCGCTCGGATTGATTTCTACCGTGCCCGGGTCGTTGACGGATTGGGACATGCCATTCACGAGCGGCTATTCGCGGTTGAGATTCGGGATGACGGGCCGCCGCGCCTCCAGCAGCCGGGAGTGCTGGGAAACTTCCTTCCCGCTGAGCCGCCGGCCAGGCTCCCGGAAGTGGCGGCGCTCCCAGAGGCGACGGCGTGGCTCAACGAGCATGCCTTGACACCCTTCCTGGAAGAGATCCGCAAAGACCGGCTTGAAGAAGTGGAACGCATCGCCAGGCACGTGGAGCTTTCGCTCACCGAACTCCTTCAGCGGGCGGATGAAGAGATCGGCCGAGCCGACGAGGAGATCAAGAAGAAGGTCCCTGGCGCCGAAGGGAGGCTCGCCCAAGCCGAGGCCCGGCACGCAGAGTTGTTCAATCGCCGCGAGCGGCGCAGGAAGGAACTGGATCAACAGCGATCGCTGTCGCTCCAGGCCGTGGAGCGCATCGTCAGTGTTCTCGTGCTACCCCACCCGGAGCGAGAGGCCCCCGAGGTTCGCCGCTTGCAGCCCGATTTTGAAACCGAAGCCGTCGCCATGCGGGTGGTGATGGAATACGAGCGCTCTCAGGGACGTCAGGTGTATGACGTACACGAGAAGAATCTGGGTTACGATGTCACCAGTCTGGATCTGAACTCGGGCGAGCTGCGGCTGATCGAGGTGAAGGGTATCGGCGCGCCGACCGGGACCGTGGTGCTCACGCCCAATGAACGGCGTGTGGCGGAGGACCGCCGGGATTGCTACTGGCTCTATGTGGTGACCCACTGCGATACGAACCCCACGTTACAGCCGCCAATTAAGGACCCGGCGCGCTTCCAGTGGCACGAGGTCACCAAGGTGGCCCATTACTACCTGTCCGTGGATGCTCTGACGCGACCGATGCAGGTGCGCGAAGAATCGCTGCCACATGGAGGGCAGAACGCGTGACGCCCGAAAGACTCCTGGAGTTGATTCAAGCGGGTGAATCCCTGGACGTGGAGTTTAAGGGCGAACGCACGCACCCTGTCTCGGACAATGAACTGGTCGAGGCAGTGGTCTGCCTGGCAAACCGTCCTTCGGACCGCCCCGGCTGGCTGCTTCTCGGTATCGAGGACGACGGTCGTATCGCCGGCGCCCGCCCACGCCATCACGACAGGACTGATCCGTTGCGCGTACAGGCGCTGATCGCGAACCGGACCCGGCCCGCGTTGTCGGTGCGGGTGGAAGTGATCTCCGTCGAGGGCAAAGACGTCATCGCCATCGAGGTGCCGGCTCTCAAGGCGCCTGCGGGGACGACGGAGGGCAAGTACCTGCGCCGCGCGATCGGCGGAGACGGCAAGCCCGCTTGCCTGCCCATGCACTTCCACGAAATGCAGGCGCTTCAGACCGACTGGGGGCTGCTCGATTATTCGGCTCTCGTTGTCCCCGAGGCGCGGTGGGACGATCTCGACCCGCTCGAGTTCGAACGCTTTCGCCGATTCATCCGGGAAGGTCACGGTCGGGGCGATGCCTCGCTGGTGGATCTGCCGGACGTCGAACTCGCCAAAGCGCTCGGGGCTGTGCAGGCGAACCACGAGGTCTCAGCGGTCCGCGTGCTAGGGCTTCTTCTCTTCGGGCGCGAAGAGGCGCTGCGCCGCCTGTTGCCCACCCATGAGGCCGCCTTCCAGGTGTTGGCGGGTCAGCGTGTAGAAGTGAACGACTTTTTCCGCTGGCCGCTGCTGCGCATCATGGAAGAACTGCTCGCGCGCTTCCGCGCCCGCAACCGGGAGGAGGAACTCATGGTCGGTCTGCTCCGGGTCGGTGTGCCCGATTATCCCCCGGCTGCCTTCCGCGAGGGTGTGGCCAACGCGCTTATCCACCGCGACTACACGCGACTGGGTGCGGTCCACGTCCAGTGGCATGACGACCGAATCGAAATCTCGAACCCCGGCGGTTTCCCCGAGGGCGTACGGCTGGACAACCTGCTGGTGACCCCACCTCGGCCACGGAATCCGCTTCTCGCCGATGCCTTCAAACGGGCGGGGGTCGTCGAGCGCACCGCCCGCGGCATTGACACGATTTTCTTCGAGCAGCTCCGCAACGGGCGGCCAGCGCCAAGCTATGACCGCAGTAACGAAAGCGGTGTGGTGCTCATTCTGCCCGGCGGCAAGGCAAATCTGGATTTCGTTCGGCTTGTGGTGGAGGAGAATCAAGCAGGCCGCATTCTCTCTCTCGACGATTTGCTCATCCTCAACCATCTGTGGTTCGAACGCCAGCTCACGACCGGGGACGCCGCGAGACTGATTCAGAAGCCCGAAGCAGAGGCACGTAGCCGGCTCCAGCGTCTGGTCGAGGCCGGCCTCGTGGAGCCGCGAGGGGAGCGCAAGGGACGGCTCTGGCACCTCTCTGCGGCCGCCTACCGGCGCTTAGGCCAAAAGGCCGCCTACATCCGCCAACGGGGGTTCGAACCGCTACAGCAGGAACAGATGGTGTTGCAGTTTGTGGAAAAACACGGGCGAATCACCCGACGCGAGGCGGCCGACCTTTGCCAGCTCTCGCCCCTGCAAGCTAGGGATCTGCTTGCCAGATTGGTGAAGGGCCGCAAGTTGGTCCGCCATGGCGCCAGGCGAGGGGCGTTTTATGGACTCCCGTCCATAAATATGGACGAGTCCAAACCAGATATGGATAAGTCCATAACCAAGTCCAAAGCATCCAAACCGAGGCGCCCGACATGATCCCCAAAGGCTGCAAGCGTCTGACGGAGGCGGAGTTCCCGATTGCCGAGGAGTCGCGCCACGCGGCGCGGGAGTGGCCTGCCGTACGGCAGGGGCGGGCAGGCGAAACGGAGCGCAAGCTTCAGGAGCCGATCCAGGACTTGGGGCGCTTTCCGTGGCACGAGGTCACCAAGGTGGCCCGCCACTGCCTGTCCGCGGATGCCTTGACGAAACCGGTGCAGGTGTGCGAAGAATCTCCATCTTACGGAGGCTCCAAATGAGATTTCGCAAGCTCGGCCTAAAAAACTGGAAAAACTTTCAAGAGGTCGAGGTCGAAATTCCTGACCGTCTTTTCCTCGTGGGGCCGAACGCTTCCGGCAAGTCGAACTTCCTGGATGCGTTTCGTTTCCTGCGCGATCTCGCCTCTTTAGGAGGAGGTTTCCAGGAGGCGGTGGCTCGTCGCGGCGGCGTGAGCGCGATCCGCTGCCTCGCCGCACGTCGTTATTCGGACATCGAGCTTCGTGTCGAACTTGAGGAGGGGGACGATGGCAAGAGATGGACCTATGAGGTGGCCTTCAATCAGGACCAGCAGCGTCGGCCGCAGTTGAAGAAGGAGCGTGTCTCGCGGCAGGACCAGGAGCTTCTCCGTCGGCCGAACGGGGACGACAGAGCCGACCCGGCGCGCCTGACGCAAACGTTTCTCGAGCAGGTCAACGTCAACCGCGAGTTCCGGGACGTCGCGACCTTCTTCGCCTCCATCCGCTACCTGCACATCGTGCCCCAGCTCGTGCGCGAGCCCGATCGCTCGGTAGGTCGGGCCAACGATCCGTTCGGCGGGGACTTCCTCGAGCAGGTCGCCAAGACGCCGGAGAAAACGCAGAGGGCACGGTTGCGGCGCATCCAGGCAGCGCTTCGGGTCGCCGTGCCCCACCTTCAAGAGATCGAGTTGTGGCGCGACTCGCGTGGAACGCCGCACCTGCGGGGCAAGTACGAGCACTGGCGCCCAAAGGGCGCCTGGCAAACCGAGGAGCAGTTTTCCGATGGAACACTTCGGTTGATGGGCCTTCTATGGGCGGTCATGGACAAGCACGGTCCCCTTCTGCTCGAAGAGCCGGAGCTTTCTCTCCATCCCGAGGTCGTGCGCGTCCTGCCCCAGATGCTGGCCCGCGTGCAACGCCGAACGGGGCGTCAGATCTTTCTCAGCACGCACTCGCCTGAGCTGCTCCGGGACGACGGCATCGGCCTCGATGAGGTGTTGCTGCTCGCTCCCGTGACCGAGGGTACCCAGGTCAAGACGGCAGCCTCCCATCAGGACATCCGCGCTTTGCTCGAGGGTGGGCTCTCGCTGGCGGACGCCGTGATCCCGAGAACCCAACCGGAAAAGGTCAAGGAACTCGCCCTGTTCGGAGACGACTGAGGATGCCGAACCCAGTGACCATCTCCGCTGCGGTCGAAGGAATTGTGGACGAAGCGGTGGTACGTCGGCTCATCGCTTGCGCCGGTGGCCTTCCAGGGCCGGTCTACGGCAAGAACGGCAAACCCGCTCTGCTCCAGAAGATCAAGGGATATAACAACGCAGCGATCCGGGAACCATGGGTGGTCTTGGTGGATTTGAATAGTGACGCTGACTGCGTGCCTCCCTTGCGCCAGGACTGGCTGCCAACGCCGGCTCCCCGGCTGTGTTTCAGGGTGGCCGTGCGGCAAGTCGAGGCCTGGCTGATGGCGGATGCGGAAACACTGGCGGACTATCTGGGCGTCGGGCGGCATACGATACCTGCCGATCCTGAAGCGCTTCAAAACGCAAAGGTGGAGATGGTCAACCTCGCGCGACGCTCGCGGCGGAGTGCCATCCGTCAAGACATGGTACCCCGCCCAGGAAGCGGCCGAGCGGTGGGTCCAGCCTATGCGTCGAGGTTGATCAAATACGCCGAAACGTGCTGGCGCCCCGAGGTCGCGGCGCGGCGCGCCGACAGCCTGCGCCGAGCGATCGACTGCCTGAAGCGCCTGGTGGAGCAAGCATGATCCCCAAGGAATGCGAGCGCCTGGCGGAGGTGGATTTTCCGATTGCCGAGGTCTCGCGGCATGCGGCGCGGGAGAAGTCGATCCGGCACGGGCACCCGAGCACGCTGCACCTGTGGTGGGCGCGGCGGCCGCTGGCCGCTTG
>Ga0308412_1000657_pt1 | contig 17997 bp, 18 predicted proteins | sample HotsprottomLayer_FD_202357 | JGI IMG/M metagenome (GOLD analysis project Ga0308412, IMG submission 202357) | Hot spring phototrophic mat microbial communities from Octopus Spring, Yellowstone National Park, Wyoming, United States -... | ecosystem: Environmental > Aquatic > Thermal springs > Hot...
GTGCGGCGGAGAGGCCGGGGCGGGTGGCTACCGATCAAAATGGCGGGCGTGGAGGCCCGAGTGTAAGGGCGGTAGGACCTCCCTCAGGGGGCAAGATACATGTGTATGCCGATGTGGAGGGCAACATCGGCTATTTCGCACCGGGCTCTATTCCCACGCGCGACTGGGATGGGCGCTTTCCGGCCAGCGCCAGCAAGGGGCAGCAGTGGAAGGGCTACCTGCCCTTTGAGCGGCTTCCCCAGGTGGTCAACCCCAAGGAGGGTTTTATCGCCAGCGCCAACAACCGCGTACTGCCGCACGGAGGGCCGGACATCTCCACCTACACCACCGAGGTCTTCCGCGCCCAGCGCATCCGCGAGCTGATTCTGGCCACGCCCAAGGCCAGCCTCGAGGACATGGCCCGCTGGCAGGGCGACACCTACTCCATCATCGCACGGGAGATGCTGCCCGGTCTGCTGGCCCTGCAACCCCAGAGCGAGGCGGCCCGGCGCCTACAGAACACGGTGCGCGGGTGGGACCTGCGGGCCGAGCTGGACTCGCTGGGGGCCACGGCCTTTGCCTTCTACTACCGCGAGATCTCCCGCATGCTGGAGGATGAGCTCGAGCTGCGCTACCCCCCGGTCCCCTACACCTTCATCAAGACCCTGCGGGAGGATGGCCGCTGGTGCAAAAATGCCGGCGCGGGCATCCAGAACTGCGCGCAGTTCATGGCCCAGGCCCTGGAAAAGGCCGGCGCCGAGCTCGAGCGCCGCCTGGGCCCCGACCCCTCCGCTTGGCAGTGGGGTAGGCTACACCAGGCCGCCCTGATCTCGCCCCTGGCCTCCACGCCGCTAATTGGTGGCCTGTTCAACCGCACCCTTCCCACCCCCGGCTCGATGCACACCGTCAACGTGGCCAACTACAACCAGGACACCTTCCTCCACACCTCGGGGGCCAGCCTGCGCACCCTCTTCGACCTGGCCGACCTCGACAAGAGCCGGGTCATCTACCCCATGGGCCAGTCGGCTGACCTGTTCAGCCCCCACTTCGACGACCTGCTCTGGCTCTGGCGCGATGGGCAGTACATCCCCCTCAGCACCCGCCCTGCCGACTGGGGGCGCACCTGGCAGCTGGAACTCAGGCCCTAGCGCAGGTTTCAGAACATACAATCGAGGTGTGCAATCCCTGCCCCACCCCCACCTCCCGACACAGGCTTCCGAAGGCTCGGTGCTGCGGGCTAGGGCTATGCAGGCCTACCTGCTGGCGTTGCGCAAGGGCCTGACGCGCTTTGCCGAGGTTCCCCCCGTACACCTGATGGTGTTGAACGAGGCCGACTGGAGGGCTCGGGTCAGGCACCCCTATGGCTTCCCCTTCCAGCGCACCAGCCTGCGGGAAGGGCTGTATCTTTTTTTGCCAGCCCGTTACCCCGAACGCTTCATCTGGCGGCTGCGCGAGACCCTGGTGCCGGCCATCCAGCAGGCTGGCAAGCCCCCAGGCCAGCCGGGCGATTTTCTCGACCTCAACCTGGGGCACGAGTATGCCCACGCCGTAGCTGTGGCCTGGAAGCTGCGCACCCAGGTTCGTTGGGTGGATGAGTTTGTAGCCAACTACCTCTACCTCCTGGCGCTGCAACAGGCCCTGCCGGAGTTGTACCCCAAAGCCAAGCAGTGGGGGTTTTTACTGGCCCAGCTTGTACCGGGTGAGCCCAGTCTGGGCAGCTACGAGACCAAGCCCAAGGGGCTTACCGACCAGTTATGGTTTCAGGGGCAGTTCACCACCGAGGCGGCACGGCTGGTGGAAACAAAGGGCGATGCGTTGCTGCGCGGTCTGCTCAAGGCAGCCCCGCTGAAAAAATCCACTGTGCATAAACTGCTGGTGAGCCTCGAGCCCCAGCTACGCGATTGGTTTGCCAGCTTCGCTCCCAGAAAGGCGTCCTCTGCTACGGCCATCGAGGAGCACCTGCCCGGAGAAACGTTGGGGGAACCATGAAGAAGCCTGGTGCGGCCTGCTTCCGGCCCAACGGCGCGAAGAAAACCCCCGGCCACGGCTACCTCGGGGCACCACATCCCCCCGGCTTGCCGTCCGAAACCAGCCTGCGCACCCAGTCAACAAAGCGCACATGCCCCACTTTGAGGCCGTAGAACTCAGGCCGCCCCACGACGCAGGGCTGGGTGCCGGGGACCAGGTAACTGTAAAAGTTGGGGTCGCCTGCTTGATGGTGCTCAGATTGGCCAGGGTACCTTGTGCCCACTGCTGGGCAACTTCCCAGGAGGGCGCGGCTGACCCAGAATCAGGCTGGGGTTACACCTCACACAGCAAGCTGCTGCACTGGGCAAAGCCACGGTTGCCCCTCCCTATCCAGCCTAGCCGCCCTGGATGCTCCAGGCCCTCGAGGCAACCAGAGAAAAGGAGGCAGGAGCCACCCCCAGGGCGGCATCGCCCGGCTGCACCGTCTGCGCGCTGGGATAGCGGCGCATGCAAATGGGGTGCCCACATGATCGAGCCATAAACCCTTGCGCCACAGCCCGTGACCGTCAGGTTCTGTGGGTTAGGAATGTTGTTGAACACCCGCAGCATCGCCTGGCGCACGTTGACCGCCCCTTTGTGCTGAACGGTCAGGTCGCCACAGCGAGCGATGTTGTTGCCCCAGGGCGGATCGGCGATGTACCAAGGCACGAAGGCATGTCTCAGGGGTTGTTGCGGTAAAAGTCGCCTGACCAGCTTGTAGATCCTGAATCTGTAAGCAGGTGACGCAGAGGCGCGACAGCAGGTTAGAGGTTGCGGCACGCCAGCAGGCCCCGCCCCCTTGAAAGTTGGCGATGACTTTATCGGCGGCGCTCGAGGCCACGAAAACGCCAGGGTGAACCACCCGAGCAGACGGGCGCGCCCCTAAGGCGAATTTCCCGCCAACCTGCCGGGGCCTGCGCCAGCCCAATGCTAAAAACCACTACCAAAGCTGCCAGCCTAGGCCACATGCTGCCTCCTGGGCCCGCACCGATTATCGCATTTTGAAACAGTTGCTTTAGACTGTCTGAGGACGGTATTGCCACAATGCCGTTCAGGAGGTAAAAGATGAGAAAACTCTTTGTCCTGGTCTTGGCTGTGGTGATAAGCGGGGCGCTTGCGCAAGGGCGGTTGTTCGGTGAGCTCGCCAGCGGGAACGCCCAGCTGGTGCCCAACTTTAGCCTCACAGCTGAGGCTCGCCTGGGGGCCGAGAACGTGTTGGGCCCGCTGGCCTTGCGCGGTGGGGTTGGCTTGCAGACCAGTAGTGGGGGCACCGTTTTCAGTATCGGCGCCGATGTGCTCTTCTTCCTGCGCAACCCTGGGTTGGACTTTTACTTCGGCGGTGGGTTGGGTTTGGTAGCTGGGGGCAACACGGTGTTTGTGATCTCCGGGGCAGCCGGCCTCGAGATTCCCGTCAGCGGCAACTTCAACTTTTTGCTTGAGCTGCAGCCTGCCCTCTCTTTTGTCGGCGGCAGCAGCCAGTTTGGTCTTGGTGTACAGTTTGGGCCCCGCCTGTACTTCCGCTAGTCCCGTCTGAGCCGCATGCTGGGGGCTAAAGCCCCTGGCTATTTTTCACACATTCGGTTAGCGCACTTTACAAGAACACACCCCCTGCTGCACTCGGCGAAAAGCGCGCACCCCTACGGGGCAGTATCGCCCCTTGCTCGGCGGAGAACTTTGGTCGGGTCGGTTCGACACCGAACGCTGGCGAACCAACCGAACCATTTATTCGTAGCGCAGGGCTTCGATGGGGTCAAGGGCTGCGGCCCGCGCAGCCGGCCAGACGCCGAAGAAGAGGCCCACCAAAGCGCTCACCGTTAGGGCCAGCGCCACGGTGCTAGGGCTCAAGATATACACCTTGAAAAAGGGCACTGTGGTGGTAACAAGAAGCAACAACCCCGCCGCTAACAACACCCCCAGGACACCGCCCACCAGTGTTAGCACCACGGCCTCGATCAAAAATTGCTGTCGAATCTGGCCCGAGGTGGCACCCAGGGCCTTGCGCAGGCCAATTTCGCGGGTACGCTCGGTGACCGAGACCAGCATGATGTTCATGATGCCAATCCCGCCCACCAGCAACGAGAGCCCAGCGATGGCCCCCAGCAGCGCTTGCAAGATGAGGGTGATGGATCGCAAGGTACCTTGGAAGCTTTCGGTGGACTGAACCTGGTATCTGCCCTTGCCATAGCGTGCCTCAAAAATGCGCTTCACCTGGCGGGTAACCTGCTGAGCATCGGCTCCTTTCTTGAGAGGTAGTATCACAAAGGCGTACTCCCCACGCCGGGCCGTGGGCGAGGTGTTCCAGATAAACTGGATGGGGGCATAGACGGTGGCGGCGGAGCCAAGACCGCCAAAAATGCCGCCGGGAGGCTCCAAAACCCCTACTATGGTCAGGTCGATGCGCGCCCCACTGGGGTAGTACAGACGGGCCACCTGGCCCACGGCCTCACGGCCAGGGAAAAGGTCTTTAGCGGCCCGGTCGGACAACACCCCTACCGCCAAGCCTCCCTGGGCCTCGGCCTCACTGAAGTAGCGGCCCCGGGCCACCTTGCTGGTCGGATCCAGCCTGGGCAAGTCGCCGGGGGTGCCCTGAAGTTGGATGGTGCGGCGTTCGCCCGGCTTACTCTCGTACTGTAGGCTGGTAAAAAGCTGAGGAATGACCGTTACCGGCAAGGCTTGCAGGGCCTGTAGGTCTTCTTCGCGGATGGGCGCAGAGGTGAAGTCCTGACCTTCGTTGAAGTTGGGCTGCACAAAGATGGACCGGCCCGCTACGGCTTCCAGATCCTGGGTAATCCCCGCGGTGGCCATCTGGCCTAGCGAGATCATGGCCGTGACGGCAAATACCCCGATCACAATGCCCAGCAAGGCCAGAAAACTGCGCAGCTTGTTGGCCCACAGCGACTCGAAGGCCATGCGGAAGTTCTCCAGCGGGTTCATGCCCCCTGGGATAGCCGGTGGAGTGGAGGCCGAAACCTTTTTGACCGGATTCATGCCATCCCCCCATCGGCCACCCGACCATCGCGCAAACGCACGATGCGCTGAGCCCGGGCTGCCACATCCGGCTCGTGCGTGACCACTACGATGGTCTTGCCTTGGCGGTGCAGGGCGCTAAATAGCGCCATGATTTCGTCGGAAGACCGGGAGTCGAGGTTGCCGGTGGGTTCGTCGGCCAGCAGCAAATCGGGCTCCTGCACCAAGGCCCGGGCGATGGCCACCCGTTGCTTTTGCCCACCCGAAAGTTCGGAGGGTAGGTGGTCGAGCCGGTCGCCCAAACCCACCGATTCGAGCGACGCTTTCGCACGTCTGAGCCGCTCGTGCACCGGCAGTCCCCGGTAAACCAGGGGTAGGGCCACGTTGTGCAACGCCGTTAGGCGAGGAAGCAAGAAAAACGCCTGAAAGACAAACCCCACCCGCCGGTTGCGGATGCGGGCTAGCTGGGCTTCGCTCAGGCCCCGCACCGGCTCCCCTCCCAGGTAATACTCACCCTCGGTCGGCGTGTCGAGCAGGCCGATGATGTGCATCAGGGTAGACTTGCCCGAGCCAGAAGGCCCCATCAAGGCCACATACTCACCTGGATAGATGTTCAGGTCAACCCCCGAAAGCGCCCGTACTTCCACCGTGCGGCTCCCGGAGCCTGAGCGGTAGACTTTGCTCACGCCGCGCATCTGCACCACTGGCACTATTTCAGACATGCACAACCCTCTGGACCATTTCTCTGCGTTAGCGCCCACTGGACTCGGGCAGGCGGTAGCTGACCTTGGTGCCCTCCTTAAGGGTTTCGGGCGGCAGCAAAACTAGGAGGCTATCTTCAGCCAGCCCTTCCACCGCCGCCTGGGTTAAGCTTCGAGCCTTGAGCACGACGGGCTGCTGGCGTACCGTTCGGCTCTGAGCCTCCACCACCCATACAAAGCGCGCGCCCCCCTCTTCGACTAGGGCCTCGAGGGGAATCTTTAGGGCTCGGGGCAGGCGCAGGGTGGTGATGCGGACGGTTGCGGTGAGGCCAGGCCGGACCAGCGCTTCAGCCTGCGCATCCAAAAAACGTACAAACACCGGCAAAACCGCACTGCCTCCGCCGCCCGCTACCTCAGCCTGAACCCCCAGCCGCTCCACCTGGCCCTGCAAAGGCTGCTCAGGCGCCGCGTCGAGTTCAATCCGTACCGGCTGACCCGGCCGCACAAAGGGAACCTCCGCCTCGGCTAGGCGTGCCTGTACCCGCAGACTCCCAGCTTCCACCAGGCGGATGGCCGGCGTGCTGAGCGAGGTTCCGCCACCACCGGGCGCAGTGGTCTCGACACCCACCAGGAAGCCCACGCTCGCGACCACGCCCGCCACCGGAGCCCGCAGCGTGGACTGGGCGATGGTTCGTTCCAGCGCAGACACCTCGTTTTGCTGAGCCTGAAGCTGGGCTTGCAGTTCGCGCCGGGCGCTGGAGCGGTTTTGCAGCAGGCTGGCGAGCTGGGCCTCGAGGTCCTTGACCTGGCGTTCCGCCTGGCGCACCTCGTTGGCGGCCACCCCCCCCACCGCCAGCAAGGCGCGCAATAAGTCTAGGTTACGTTGGGCTTCCTGGAGCTGGTTTTGCAAGCGGGTGCGGCTGCTCAGAAACTCAGCCTCCTGGGCCTGGGCCCGCGCCCGCAGGGCCTGCAGGTTCTCGCTGGCGGCCCGGAGTTGCGCGGCCTCGTTGGTGGTCTCGAGCACCGCCAGCACCTGCCCGGCCCGCACCGCCTGGCCCTCCTTCACCAGCACCTCGGCTACCCGTCCGGGGCGGGGGAAGGTTAGGGTATAGACCCGCGCCTCTACTGTTCCGTTGGCCCGCACCTCCCGCACAAACTCCCCCTGCTGCACCCGCGCCACGTTGACCGAAAGGCCCTGTTCGGTTCTGGGGCGCATCAGACCCCAGGCGGTCAGCCCCAACAATAAGGCGACCAGCCCAATCCAGATCCAGCGTTCCATGCGTGCTATCTCCCTGTAGGAGCCCCTGCTAAGCTAAGACACTCCACAGCGTAAAGACCAGGCTAACCAGCGCCACGACCAGGGTAGCCAGGAGCGCTCGAGCCGGGACCAGCACTTTGAGGCCCGACCAGATAATCCAGAACGACCACAGTGAGGCCAGCAGGGTTAAACCCTGCAAGATTCTAGTTTCGCTGGCTGTCTGAATCAGCTGCTGGTACTCAACTAGCCAGACCTGAAAGGCGTCGCCATCGGTTGTTGGAGGCGCAGGGGCCAGATCGCTGGCGATGGGAAACAAGGCCCCAAAGGGAATGCTTACCAGACCCATCAGCAAAGCTGGCACACTGGCCCAGCCATACACCTCCCAGGCCCGGCTATCCGGCCCGGCCAGCAGGCGAATAACCAACCCGCCCACCCCCCACACCACCATGCCGCCGACTATCCCACCCACCAAGGCCAGCACCAGCTGCAAGGCCAGTCCCCCTGGCACAAAGCTGGGTAATAGCCGCGTCAGTAAGACCTGTCCCAGCGAGGCCGCCAAGGTTGCGGCCATCACGATAAAAAGGGGGACCACCAGATCGGGTTTTCGCTCAGCCAGGACCCGAAAAAAGCGGGCAGGTTGCAACAACACATCCAACATTCTCAATCACCCCACCTCGCACTAAGTCTGCGCCAGCATCACCAGCAGCAATGTAAGCCTAGCCAGCAGGCTTGGTAGCCCCTTCAGTTGCGGCATGTGGCACCCGGACCCACCTCGAGCACCAAATCGCTGACCCCGTTTATTTCCAGGGTCACCACCTCGTGGATGTAGCCGGTGGTGCAGCCTGGCTCCAGGCGGTTTTGTTGGAGCCACACCTGGCCGTCCTTGTAATCAAGCGCGTAAGGCTGGTTTTCCCTCGTTTGTATGATCAGGGCACCCGCCATCCACCCTGCCCGAAAGCGCTTACGACCCTCTTCCAAGCTTCCTTGGCACTCGATGCAAAAACCCAGGCGGGTAAACGCCTGCAAAGGGCCTAAACCGGCCTGCATGTCCGCTCTAGAACCTAGCGCATTCAGCCCCAGCCATAAGAAAGCCAACACCACAAACCCCAAGCCCACCCAGCGCGCCGTGGGGCTGGCGGTAGCCGTCCACAGGCGGTAGCCCGCATAGGCCAGCCAGGCCAGTGCCGCCAGTTCAAGCACTCCAAACTGCAAATTCGGCATGTCAGGCCTCCATTTCCTGCCACAAACGATGGGCGAGATATAAGCTCAGAGCTGTCAGCGCAGCCAGAAGCACAAAACCCTCACTTGGCAAGCCGGGAAAGCTAGCCGGCCCCCCTTGGTTTTGCGAAAATGTGGGGGCTGGCAGCCTCCAGGGAGGTAGTAACCCATACAGATGCCCTTCTAGGATGCGACGGCCCCACGCCAGCAGCTGGCCCATACCCAGCAAACCCACTACAAAAGCCATCAAGGTCGCTTTGCTAGGGTTGTAGGCAGCTATCCAAAGGCTCAGGAGGAGAACTGGCCCCACCAGCGCTAAGCCCCCCAGCAGGTAAAGCCATAACCCAAGCCCCAGTTCGAAGGGCAGCCCCACTCCAGCCTGATGCAGCCTGTAGCTCAGAATAGCCCAGGCAGCGCAGTTGAAAAGCGTTAGGATCACGGCTCCAAACACAGCCCGGGCCAGTATTTGCAGCCAGGCCGGCTGAGGCGAGGACAGCATCCAGCCTAGCCGTCCGCTTTGGTGCTCGCGCCAAACGCTCCAGCCCAGCACAGCCAGTACCAAAATGTGGACGGCTAGGACCAGGAGCATCACAGACAACACGATGATGTACTCCATCAAGAGGGTTCCCTGGCCCGAGGCCGGGATCGAAGAGGCCACCATATAAATGACCCCCACCGCTAATATCAGCAGGATGCTGGTCCAGCCGAACTTTCTTAGCTCGAGCCAGAGCAAGATAAAAAAAGCGTTTATCAAGCGTTACCCCCCTGTGCTGTGCATTCCAAAACCAGACACCCAATTCAGGCCAGCACCTGGATGAAGGCATCCTTCACACTTTGCCCCCTAGCGCGCAAATCCTCGGCCCGAGCGTCGAGCGCCAGTCGGCCCTCCTTCAAGAGCAACACCCGCTCAAAGATGCCCTCGGCCTCGCTAACCTCATGGGTCGAGAGCACTAGACAGGCTTCCTCTCGCCACTCCCGCACCAGGCTTTTTAGGATGCGGTCGCGCGAGATGAGGTCTATGCCCGAGAGGGGCTCGTCCAGCAGAAACAAGCGCGCCTCGCGGGCCAGCACCATCGCCAAGCGCAGCCGCGCCCGCTGCCCCCGCGACATCACCCGGTAGCTCTTCTGGGGCAATTCCAAAAAGGTCAGCAGCTCGCGGTAGCGCTGGGGATTAAAGTCGGGGTACAGGCCCCGCATGAAGCGCTCGGCATCGCCAGGGGTCATCCAGGCGTACAGGTTGTCGGCATCTGATAGATAGGCGATTTGGCCCCGGTTCTGGCGAGGGGGTTTGCCCAGTACCTCTACCCGGCCCGCGGTGGGAAAGAGCATCCCGGCCAGAAGCTTAAGGGTGGTGGTTTTACCGGAGCCGTTCAGGCCCAAAAGTCCCACCGCTTGGCCGGGGAAAAGCTCGAGGCTCAGGTGGTGCACCCCTTCGGTTTTGCCGTAGCGCTTGGTCACTTTGTCTAGCCTCGCCAGCATCAGCGGGCCTCCTTGGTGCTGGCGCTCAGGCTTCGAAGAGCCTGCTGAGCCTCCTCGAGGCCCAGTCCCAGGCTTTGCACTTCGAACCAAAAACGCTGGGCAGCCTCCTGCAAAATGCGCAGGCGGATGCCTTCCACATTCACATCCTCGCGCACAAAGGTGCCCAGACCTCGCCGGGTCTCGGTCACCCGGGCCACCTCGAGCTGGCCATAGGCGTGCATCACCGTGTTAGGGTTGACCTTTAGCGTGGCCGCCAGCTCCCGCGCCGACGGCAGCTTGTCGCCCGGCTTCATCAACCCACTAGCCAGCATCCGCTCCACCCCCCGCACGATCTGCGCGTAAATCGGCCCCGCTTCTACATCTAAGTTCCACAATCGGGCCACCTCCCTAGTAAACTACATATATAGTACACTATAGAACTACGTCTTCAAAGTCAGCATGCCAGGCTGCCGCCCGCACGGCCAGATCGTGCTAAGGTCGGGGCTCGAGGGTCTGGCGCGTTCTGAAGCGGGTCTCGTTCATCCGCATGGGCAGGTACTGCCCGCTGGCCCATTTACGCAGAAGGTTATCGTAAGCAGGCGAAAGCAGCCCGCCCGACTGGCCCATGGGGATGATGAAAAGGGAGCGCTCGAGGTCGGAGAAGTCCAGAATGTGCCGGTAGCTGCTGCCCTCGGTCATGCGGAAGCTGCTGGGGTCATACGAGGCGCGGTTCAAGGTATAGTGGTCGCCCCCGTGGGGCACTGCCCGGTCGGCTAGGCGCCGAAGCGGCGCAACATTGGTCAGGATGGCGTGGGGGAAGGTGGCCTGATGCACCTCGCCCCAGCGCGGGGGGTTGCCGCCGAAGCGGTCGAGGGCCTTATCGAGCGCCAAGGCCGCATACTCTAGACAGGTCTGGGTGTCGGACGTCTGACAGGCGGGGTCGCCCTGGCGCATGGCGGCCAGCAAATAACGGGGCTGCTCCCAGAATTCCTGCCCCACTTCCTTGCTGGGCAGGCGGGTCAGCTCGGTGTACCAGGCCTGGAAAACCGTGGGCTCGAGTTGCTCCGCCCGCATCACCCCATCCCAGGCCAGCATACGGGCCTTCCACTTACGGGCATTCTCCGAGAGCGGATTGAGCGCTTCTAGCACGGGCTTGAATTCCCTAAACAGCAGGCTGGTGATGTCTAGCTGCATGGCCACCATATCCTCCAAAGAGTGTTTGTCTTTGGCGAGTATCAGCTCGCGGATGCGCTGGGCGCGGTAAGGCTCCTCCCACTCTAGCGATATGGTGTGCGGATAGTTGGGTGAGGTTACTTTGTTGTTCGCGGTGACGATGAAACCCTCTTTGGGGTTGTAGACCTGAGGCCACTCTTCTTGCGGCAAGTAGCCCTGCCAGTCCCAATTGCCATCCCCCGGCACCGGACTCAGGCCCGAATGGCCGGGCCTGCGAATGGGAAAACGACCCGGGGCCATATAGCCGATGTTCCCGTCCACATCGGCATAGACAAAGTTCTGGCTGGGGGCGTTGTAGAGGGCCAGGGCGGCTTTGAACTGCTTCCAGTTTTGCGCCTGGGCGATTTCCAAAAATACCTCGAGGGTGCGGTCGGTGGGATCCAGGCTGGTCCAGCGCAACGAGAGGGGCCGCGCGCCGGGGTTGCCCACCACATCGTTGATGACCGGCCCGTAGCGGCTTTCCCGCACCCGTAGGATTACGTCGGGCTCTCCTTTGACCTTGATAACCTCGGTGCGGATACGCCAGGGCAGCACCTGCCCCTTGTAGCGATAGCCCCCCGGCACCTCCTCCATCATGTACAGATCCTGCACATCGGCCCCGACCGTGGTAACCCCCCAACCAATACGCTCGTTGCGGCCAATCACCACCGCCGGAAGCCCCGGAAAACTGTTGCCGATGGCCTTATAGCCGGGGGCCTCGATATGTACTAAGTACCACAGCGAAGGTGCGCCTAGCCCCAGGTGGGGATCGTTGGCTAACAAAGGCTTTCCGCTTAGGCTGCGCGCAGGGCCGATGACCCAGTTGTTCGAGGCCCTGGCCAGCATTTCGCCCGGTAGGTGCAGAGCTTGGGGCAGCCGCGCCGCCAGGCCAAGCAAGGAACGGGCCGACTCCCCATCCGACCTGGCTGGGGGCGGTAGCCGCAGGTCTTCGGCCTGCAGCACGGTGGGCGCATCGGCGGGGTAGGGGGGTTTGAGCTGGGCCATGCGCTCGGGGCTCATACCCCTGGCGGCCCACTGCAAGCGTTGTAGCTCAGAGCGCCAGTTGCCCGAAAGATCGTAGGACATCATCTTAGCCCAGACCAGCACATCAGCAGGCTTCCAGGGTTCGGGCCGGAAGCCCAACAGACGGAACTCGAGCGGCAGGGGCGGGTTGGTCTTCAGGTAGGCGTTGACCCCCGCGACGTAAGCGTCCACCACCGACCTGGCTTTGGGTGACAGGCTGGCGTAGGCCTGCTCGGCGGAGCGGTAGAAGCCCCAGGTGCGTAGGAAGCGATCTTGGTCTACGGTGGCTTTCCCAAGCACCTCGCTCAAGCGTCCGGCCCCCACCCGGCGCTGAAACTCCATCTGCCATAGGCGATCCTGGGCGTGGGCCACCCCCAGGGCAAAGAAAGCGTCGGTATCGGTCTGGGCTTTGATGTGCAGCACCCCTTCAGCGGTGCGGTTCATCTCAACCGGGGCCGAAAGCCCCTCGAGGGCCAGCCGACCCTGGTGCTGGGGCAAGGTGGCCGCCCGCAGCCAGAGCCAGCCACCCACAGCCAAGACCAGCCCCAGCCCAAACATCACCAGCAGCAAGCGCCCTAAAAAACGCAATAGGCCCACAGTTCCTCCTCGCTTTGGCCCTAGTATAAATCCTGACCCGCATCGGCAATGCCCAGGCCGGTTGCCGGAAGCCCGTCCGGAGGCCCCAAGCGCCCTCGCCTGCTCAGAGGGGCTCGCTCTCGCCCCGCCAGAAGGCCCGCTCCCCGCAATGGCGCCGATCCCAGAAGAGCTCAACCGCGTTGCCGTCGGGGTCTTGCAAGCAAAGCACCCACGCAATCCCCCGATCCTCGAGCTGGTGGGAAACGCCCTCGAGCCGCACAAAATTCTGGGCTGCTTTGAAGTCCGCTTCGGATGCGACGGCAAACCCGAGCACAACTGGCCCCGATGGCGTACCTTTAGTGAGGGCCAGCTCGTAGTGGGCCGGGTTCTCGGATGAAACCAGCAGCGCGGTTTCACCAAAGCGCTCGGAAAGCTGGAGATCTAAAAAACGAGTGTAAAAGGTTACGGCGGCCTCGAGATGCCGCACGGTCAGGTGTACGTAGGCCAGACGGGTGGTGTACATCCAGAGTATTCTGTGACGCCGGGGCCACCAGGTCAAACCTGCAGCCCTTTCTTGCTCAAACATCCGCTGCGACAGGCAACGCTGTGTTCTGCCCCATTTTGCAGGCGCAACCACGATAGAATTACGGCCATGAAAATCGAGTTTCGTGAAAACGGCTCCATCGGCATCGAAACGGGCGGCAAATACGTCCTTCGGCAGGGCGACCAGGAAGTGGTCATCGAAAAACCCAGGGTCTCGCTGTGCCGCTGCGGGCATTCTAACAACAAGCCCTTTTGCGACGGCACCCACAAGTCCGTGGGTTTCGTAGCCCCTGCTGCGGTCATCGAACTCGAGGTCGGGTAAGCGCAACCCAAGTGCCAATCACACAGCTCTCCTGCGATAAGATGGCGGGCGGAGGTTTTTATGCCCATGCGTTATCGCAAACTGGGTCAATGGGGCCTGAGGGTTTCGGAAATTTCGCTAGGGGCCTGGGTCACCTTTGGCGATGCGGTAAAGGATCTCGAGTGCATCAAGGCCATCACCCGTATCGCCTACGAAGGCGGCATCAACTTTTTCGACAACGCCGACGTGTACGCCAAGGGGCTGGCCGAAGAGCTGATGAGCAAAGCCCTTCTGGAGCAGTTCCCCCGCCACGAGCTGGTGATGTCCAGCAAGGTGTTCTGGCCCACCAGCGATGATGCCAACGGCCGGGGCCTCTCGCGCAAGCACGTGCGAGAAAGCCTCGAGCGAAGCCTAAGGCGCATGGGCACCGACTACCTCGACCTGTATTTCTGCCACCGCTACGACCCCGAGGTGCCCATGGAGGAAATTGTGAGCACCATGAGCAACCTGGTAGACCGGGGTATGGTGCTGTACTGGGGTACTTCCGAGTGGCCGGCGGCCCGCATCGTGGAGGCCGTACAGTTTGCCCGCAACAACGGTCTGCATCCCCCCGCCGTCGAGCAACCGCAGTACTCCATGCTCTACCGTGAACGTGTGGAGCAGGAAATCCTGCCCGAAACCGAGCGCTTCGGCCTGGGCCTGGTGGTCTGGAGCCCGCTGGCCATGGGCATGCTTACCGGGCGCTACGACAAGGGCATCCCCAAAGACAGCCGCTTTGAGCGCTACCCGCAGTTCGGCAACCGCTTCCTAACCGACGAAAACGCCAAGAAGGTCAAGGCCCTCAAAAAGGTGGCTGCCGAGCTGGGCCTCACCCGCACCCAACTGGCCCTGGCCTGGGTTTTACGGCAAAAGGGTGTGAGCAGCGCTATCACCGGCGCGACCAAGCCCGAACAGCTTGAGGAGAGCCTGGGCGCAGCCGGAGTAGACCTGCCCCAGGAAGCGGTCGACAAAATCGAAAAGATTCTGGGGAACCCGCCTACAGGCTAAGGATATATTGGGCCAGGCGCACGATCTCGTTTTGTAGGTGGAGGGTCTTGCGCTCGGGGGGCCGGTCTTTGAGCTCGCGGATTTTCGCGGCGATTTGGCGAGGCCGACGGATGTAGTACCCCAGCTTCTCGTGTCGGATTAGCTCGACGTTGCCGTACTCTTGCGGCCACACATAATCGCACACAATCAGCTCTTTGCCCTGGGAGAGCACCTCGGCGATGGTGGCGGGGCCAGCCTTGGAGACCACCACGTCGGAGACGTTAATCAGCTCGTACATCTGTTGGGTGAAGCCGAACAAAACAAGGTTTGAGATTCGGTTTTTCTGCTTGAAGGCCTCGAGCTGCCGGTAGAGCTTTTGGTTATAACCGCACACCACCACCACGTTGATGCCCTCGATTTTGACCAGCTCGTGCACCAGCTTGAAGCTGATTTTGAGGCCCGCGCCTCCCCCCGTCACCAGCACGGTGTAGGGGTGGATCAGGCCCCATTCCTGGCGCAGTCGGGCGACTTCGGCGGGCTCGAGGGGTTGGTTGTACTTGGGGTCGATCAGGGTTTGAAAGTAGTGCAGGTTTTCTGGGGGAACCCGGTAACGCCGCGCGATGCTGTAGGCTTCGGGGCTGGCCACCACATAATGGTCTTTGGTGTCGATAAACCAGTAAAGGTGCGGGCTGAAAATGTCGCTCACCACGGTAAGGGTTTTGGGCTTGTGCTTCCGCACATAAGGCAGCCGGCGAAAGCCGTGGTTAACCGGGTAGCAGTAGATAATTTTGTCGGGGCAAAAGGCTTCCAGGTATTCGTTGATGGCCGGGGCTAGGCGCATCCCCAGCACCCGCGCAAAAGACTGAATGGCTGGGCGGGTCTGATAGAAAGCCTGGAACACGGTAAAAAGCCAGCGCTGCTTGTTCACCGCAAAGTTGTAGCCGTCCTGGATGGCCATGGCAATCCAGCGCGGCCCCACATCAAAAAAGTTGAACAAACGGACCTCGGATTCGGGCTCGAGCTCGGTTAGCAGCTTGTGAAGATTTTGCGCCAGAGCGAGGTGTCCGCCCCCTGCTTTCGTGTAAACGAGCAAAATTCGCTGCGGCATAACCAGCACAGCCAGGGCTGCACTGTCTACAGACTAAAGTATCCTCGAGCCGACGGTGAAGACACACACAACACAGCCCTGCGCACCGTGGTTTGGGATGCGGCGAGTGTGCATCAGGCCAGCGGTCGGTGACAGAGCCACACCCCGCTCTTGACCCGCCAGCCTTCGGGCAGCTCGACGAACCTGCCGGGCGGCGGAACCGCCATTACCTTATGTCCCACAATGCTGAACTCAATTGCAGTGAACAGCTTATCAAGCGCCTGGCCCAGCGAGCGGGTTTCCAGCGGGCTAAAGCGCAGGCGTGGCAGCCTGGCCTCGAGGCTTGTACACCCGGCGTAAGGCAGCAGCTCGGCGGGGTCGCGCCAGCGACGAGGCGGCCCTACCAGTAGCTCGGCCAGTACCAGCGACAGCCCAGGGTAGCGCCGCAAAAACTCCTCAGGGTCAAACTCGAGCGAGAGCTCGAGGTTCACCTCGACGTCTTGCCACACTTCCCGTCTAGCACCTGCCATACTTCAGCTTGCAACAAATCAAGCCGAACGGTCAAGCGCAAATAACCCGTTTCAAACAGGTAAAATGATAGCCCTTCCCTGGCGGTTATGGGTGGCATAAATCACGAAGCCAGTGCCTACGCAAACCAGCGCAGCCATCTGGCCCTGCTCGAGTAGTCGGCCTGACGCCTGAAACTATTGGCCGCTGAATGGGTCTTTTGGGCCTGGGCCGCATCACCAGCATGGTCCCAGGCCAGAGCTATGGCTTTAAGGCAGGACCACTGGCCCTCATCGTCGCTCAGATAGCGATAAACGGCCAGAGCTCTCGACAATAGCAAGATGGCTTCTTGGGCTTCGCCCGCATGCAAGCGGGCCACACCCCAGATAAAAAGACTTTGGGCCCAGCCTCGGTTCTCACCCATGCTACGCGCCAGGTGCTCGGCGCGTCGGGCCGGAACGGTGGATTCCAAAGGCTGCTCTTCAAGCTTGGTCCAGGCTTCATGTAGCAGTTTTCGCAGGTTCTCGCGCATGTTAGGTTGGTGCAGGTTCGTCAACGCGCTCATCGCTACGCGCCAGGGTAGCAGTTCACAAGGGGTAAGTGGCCGCATACGTCACCAAACGCTGTTACGCAAGGTCCAGGCCTTCTCCATGTTCAAAACCCATCGCCCAGCCGCCACCCCGTTCGGGTAGGCTAATGCCATGGTGGAAAGCCTTAAACGCCTCCTGCCCCAGAAGGTCAGCACCGCCCGCGCCGACTTGGAAACCCACGCCAAAGACGAGAGCTACCCAGTGAGCCACCCCCCCATCGCCGTGGTTTACGCGGAGCACCTTTCCGACGTTCAAACCACCCTAGCCTGGGCCCGTGAGCATCGCATCGCGGTGGTGCCCTTCGGGGCCGGAACCAGCATCGAAGGCCATGTGATTCCCCAGGGGTCGGCCATATCGCTGGATTTTTCCCGTATGAACCGGGTGCTCGAGGTTCGCCCTCAGGATTTCCTGGTTGTGGTGGAGCCCGGCCTCACCCGCAAAGCCCTGAACGAGGCCCTCAAGGGCACCGGCCTTTTCTTTCCGGTAGACCCTGGGGCCGACGCCACGCTGGGCGGGATGGCCGCCACCAACGCCTCGGGCACCACCACCGTGCGCTACGGGGGCATGCGCCAGAACGTGCTGGCGTTACAGGTCGTGCTGGCCAGCGGCGAGGTGCTGGAGCTGGGCCGGAGGGTGCGCAAGACCAGCGCCGGTTACGACCTGAAGGACCTGTTTATCGGCTCCGAAGGGACCCTGGGCCTCATCACCCGCCTCACCCTAAAGCTGCACCCCCTTCCCGAACACATCCACACCCTGCGGGTTTTCTTCCAGAACCTATCCGACACCGCCCAGGCCGCCTACGCCGTGATGGCCAGCGGGCTGCCGGTAGCGCGGCTCGAGCTGGTGGACGAGCTAGCCCTACAGGCCATCAACCGCTATCTTGGGCGCAGCTACCCTGAGAAACCCGCGCTGTTTGTGGAGTTTCACTCCTCCACCCGCGAAGCCCTCGAGGCCGAGTCCGGCCTGGCTATTGAACTTATGCAAGGGGCCATCCAGATAGACACTGCCCGCACCCAGGAAGAGCGCACCGCCCAGTGGGAAGCCCGGCATCAGGCCTACTGGGCCCTGGTCAACCTGTTTCCCGGCAAAGAGTACTTCTCCACCGATACCGCCGTACCCATCTCCAGGATGCCCGAGCTGGTGGCCTACTCCAGCCGCTTGCTACGCGAGCTAGGCCTGACCGGCAACATCCTGGGGCACGTAGGCGACGGCAACTTTCACACCCTGGTGGTCTGCGAGCCAGGCGATCTGCGGGCCGAAGTTTTTTCCGAACGGCTGGTCGAGTACACCCTGGCCTTGGGCGGCACCTGCACCGGCGAGCACGGGGTGGGGCTGCGCAAGAAGAAGTATCTGCCCCTGGAGCACGGCCCCGCTTTAGAATGGATGCGCCGGATCAAGCGACTCTTCGACCCCGAGAACCTGCTCAACCCTGGAAAAATCTTTGACTAATACCTTCGTGTGCTACCTCATAACTCCACTCCAGCCATCTTCAGGAGCACCCGACTACGGATGAGGTTGTGGACCAGCAGGATGAGGTTCACCCG
>Ga0308412_1000662_pt1 | contig 17983 bp, 12 predicted proteins | sample HotsprottomLayer_FD_202357 | JGI IMG/M metagenome (GOLD analysis project Ga0308412, IMG submission 202357) | Hot spring phototrophic mat microbial communities from Octopus Spring, Yellowstone National Park, Wyoming, United States -... | ecosystem: Environmental > Aquatic > Thermal springs > Hot...
CCGGGCCAAAAAGGGACGGAATCATCACGGCCGCCAACAGCATGGCGGCGGGCAATGAAACACGCGCTTCGGCCTTCGCTTGCACCTCTCTCACCATCGGCCGGAGCGCACCCGGTCATTAGCGGTTTCCGGGTGAGACTTTTTGCGCCGTCGATCTAAGGTTTCACACGGATTTGAGTAGAACCTCGGTACCGTTACGCTTGATCTAGCAACGAACAAAAAGTTGCGAATTCGGGAGAGGAGAAAGAGAGAGAAATGAAGAAACTGAACACCCTGATCTGGAAGCTGCGGATTTACAAGGACACCCGCGGCCAGGACCTGATCGAGTACGCGCTGATGGTCGGCTTCATCGCCGTGGCGGCGGGCGCCGTCATCCCCGGCGTGGTCACCAGCATCCGCAGCATCTTCGAGACGATCTCGGGGGTGCTCCGCAACAGCGCACGCGCCGGTAGTGGCGGTGGCAACTAGCAGTAACCCCCTTCGTTCCAACCGGAAATCAGGGCCGGCGGCGCCTCGAAGAGGGGCCGCCGGCCCTTTCCTTATCCGCCAGCCTCCTTCAGCCACTCCTTCAGGTCCCCCGCCGGGTCGAATTCCAGCGGGCGCGGCGGGGCCATCAATTCTACGTGCGGGTGTGACAACGCCTCCGCAAGCAGGCATTCCGAGAGCGCCAGCACCGTCAGGTCCTGCGTGTTGCGGATCCAGGCGATGCCCAGCTCTTCCGGGCGCAGCTTCCCGGTGCTGCGGCGCAGCGCCGCCAGGCACTCCCGGTCCGAGCGGAATGTGGCCGGGATCTTCAGGCACGCCAGCGCGCCCGAGGTCAGCCCGTTGACATAAGTCGGCCGGCGCTTCATTGCGCGCACCAGGCGTTGATGCACGGCATCCGCCATGCCGATTCCGATGGCGTTGCCGTAGCTGAGCGGATGCAGCCCGCGGGCGATGACGCGGCCCACCCTGGGGGCGAACGGCCACGGATTGACGTTGCCGTGGATGTCGCGGTTGATGATCTTGGGATCCATGCCCGAGCCGGACCAGTTCTTGCCGATCTCATCCACCAGCAGCAGGTCGACCGCTTTCACGGGGAGGCGCGGCATCCAGCTTTTGACCTGCTCGAGCAGCTCCTCCTCGCGCCGCTCCATCGTTTCCGCCGGAACAAATTCCACATGGGCTGTTTCATGCCATGCGTCTTCGAGAATGGCCAGCCCGCCGGCGATCCTGCCCGTTGCGAGCGCCACCCGGCCCACGGACCGGATCACCGTCTCCAGCCCCAGACGGTGGCCGAAGGCGTGGCAGATCTGCGCGCCCGCGTACTTGCCCAGCCCGATCGCCATCATCTTGAACAGGCCGCTTTCCAGCCTGCCGGCGAAGTCCGTGTGCCACTTGACGCGGGAAACAAGCACGATGGCGTCGGAGCGGAACGCCAGCCGGTCGCCAACCACGTCGATGCCCTCCGGCGTGCGGCCGAGCGGGATGACCTCCAGCGAGCTCCGCACCGGGCAGCCGATGCGCTCCGCGGTCAGCCCGAGCTTGGCCAGCACGGCGGCCTGCCCCTTCGCGGTGGCGGCGCCATGGCTGCCCATGGCCGGGAAAAGAAACGGGCGCAGGCCCCGCTCTTTCAGGCACGCCACCAGCGTGGCGACGATCGTGTCGATGTGGGCAATGCCGCGGCTTCCCGCGCCGATCGCCACGGTAGCCCCCCGGGGCAGGCGATCCAGCGCGCGCGCCTCCCGCAGGGCCTCCTGCACGGCCGCCTGCACATCGCCCAGAGCGCGCCGCGGGAAATTCTGCCGGATGACGGCGCAGCGAGGCAGATCCATGGCTTCATTCTATGGATTGGCGCAGAGCGGCGCAGCCGGGCGCATCACATCCCGATCCGGATCGATCCCTTTACGGGCGGCTCGCGCCGCGCAGAAAAGCCGGCGCGGCTATTGTTCGAAACGCCCGCGCCAGGCCCACAGCCCCAGACCCGGGTTCGAGATGTAGTAGATCTCCTCGCCATCGACGAGGTTCCAGCCGTCCTTCAGCCGCGCGGGATTGTAGCGCTTCATCATCACTTCCAGATCGCCGTAGCGGAAGTTGACGGCGTCGATCTCCTCGCGCGTCAGATGCCCCGGGCAATAAGTGATCTGGAAGCGCCCTTCCGAAGATCCGTGAATCAGGTGCGCGGCCGCGCTGAGGTTGTTGGCCAGATCGGCGTTCTTCTTCACCGCTTCGAGCACGCGCGGCGTGCCGACGTAGCCGTACTTCCGGATCAGCTCGTCGATGCCCGGATCCTCGCCGAACTCCTTGACGCCGGGCGCGAGCACGATCAGCTCGGCATTGTCCGCCAGCGCCATGCGCGTGCGGTAGATGGCCTTGTTTCCGAGCCATGTGCTGCGGAACTCGCCCGGGTCGAGCCAGACCACCGCCTTGCGGATCTGGCGGTCCAACATCACGAAGTTCACCTTCAGGCTGAGCTCGGCCGCCTGGAGGAAGCAGCGGTCGTCGTCGCCGGCGAAGAAGCCGCGGATGGCGAGCCGGCCCGCCTCGTTCTTGCTCACCACCGTGTGCAGGTACACGATGGGCAGGCGCTGCGCGAACTTCTCCGCGGCGTAGTTCAGCACGCGGCGCACCGGGTTGTCGGCGCGGCCCATCAGCTTTTCCATCCCGTAAACCGCGCCGAGGAAGTGGCTCTTGTTGATCCCTTCGCGTCCGCCGGCGCCCACGAAGACGTTCTTCGTGTAGTTGGCCATGCCGATCACTTCGTGCGGCACGACCTGGCCGATGGACAGGATCAGGTCGAAGCCGCCCTCGACAAGCAGCTTGTCCACCTGCGCAGGCCACGGGAAATCCACCAGCCCGCCGGACTGCTCGCGCACATACCCGGCCGGCACCTCGCCCAGCGTGACGATGCCGTTGCGCCAGTCATGCACCCGGAACAGCGAGCGCGGCACGCCCGGAAACATGTGCTCGATTTCCGAAGGGGTCATCGGCGTGTGCGTGCCAATGGCGGGCAGAACGGCCTTGAGGCGCTCCCCGTAGTAGTCGTAGACGAGACGCGTGATTTCGCCCGCGCGCGAGTGCACCCGGGTGATGTCGGGCGGCAGGGCCAGCACGCGCTGGCGCGGCCCGAGCGCATCGAGCGTGCGCCAGACAGCCTGCTTCAGCTCATCGGCGGAGAAATCCGCCGTGGGAGATCCGGCGGCGAAGTAAAGGCTCATCCTTCTTCAAGTATAGGCGTGAGATGCTGGCGGGCACGCGGAAGGCGCGCGGCCCGCCGTGCGCTTTGCCGGTCTCAACCCTGCCAGCGGCGCTCCGGGAAACCAGCGGCCGGGTGCGCCGCGCGCGCTCAGAACACGCGAACCGTGTAGGCGAAGCGGATGCCGCGTCCCATCTCGGGCGCGACGTCCTTCACAAAACTCAGGTGATTGCGGTAAAGCCGGTTGCCGAGATTGAAGGTCGTGACGTTGAACGTGTGCAGCGTGTGGCCGCGGGTCAAAGTATAGGACGCGTTGAGGTGTGCGACAGCATAGCCCGCGGTCGGGGTTTCGTGCGGGGCGAGCTGCCACTGGCGGTTGACCATCAGCAGCTCGGGCCGCACGCTGAGCCCTTTCCAGAACCAGTCCAGCCCCAGCCGCCCGCGCGCGGGCGGGATGCGGGGCAGGTTCATGCGGCCGCCGGCGGTCAGGTTGGCGTCCACATAATCGAAGCCCGCCAGCAGCCATAGCGGGCCGCGCAGCCGGGCCTGCACGCGCGCCTCGGCGCCGGCAAACCGCGCGTCGGCCTGGGAATAGAAATACACGGGAAGGCCGGCATCGAAGCCGCCGGCAGGCTGGAAATAGACAAAGTCGTGCATCTGGTAGCGGAACAGGTTGGCCTCGGCGCGGAGGTTCTTCCCCTGGTGCCGCAGCGAGACTTCCACGCCATCGCCCGCTTCGCGCTTCAGATCCGGGTTGCCGATCTCAAAGGCGAGATTGCCGGGGTGCGGGCCGTAATTGTAAAGCTCCTCCAGGGCCGGGGCTCGATAGGAATGGATATAGTTGGCGACCAGCGCCCCGTCCTTCCACAGCGGCAACATGGCGCCGGCCGAGGCCGACAGCCCGCTGAAGCGCCGCTCGCGCAGCCCGTCGGGGGAATAGCGGTTTGTCTCCCAGCGCCCGCCGAACTGGAACCGCGCCCGCTCCCAGCTGAACTCTTCCAGGCCGAACAGGGCAAACGCCGTCTGATCCACGGGCGGCGCCAGCGCCTCTTCGCCGCGCGTCTTGTAATTGCGTTGCAGGCCCCAAGTACCGAAGCGGCCCGACCACGGCCCGCGGCGGCGTTGATCCAATATGCCGCTCCAGGTGAACTGCTTGTTGAAGAATTGCGTTCCCGTGACGCCGTCTTCGATCTCGCGGTGCGTGTAGTCGCTGTAGCCAAGGTCGAACTAAAGTTGCTCGAACGCCCGGCCCGGCTGCTTGACCGAGCCGTTGAAACGGAAGCCGGTGCGGCGCATTTCGAGCACCGGCAGCTCATGGTGATGGCTGTCTTCTTCAGCAGCGGGCGTCTGCTCGCCTTCTGCATCCGGGTGGCCGCTCCCCGGCACGCCATAGGTGGTCTCGATGCGGTGCGCCACCGCGTTCCAGCTGAACCGTTTGCCGTAGCGGCCGACGCCCGCCTTCGCGTTGGTCATGTCAGTGAAGGAGTTCAGCACGCGGCCCAGCGGCGTGTTGTAGTCGCCCGTGCGCATTCCGCCGCCGGAGCCGTACACGAGCCAGTTCTTGTGCCCGTATTCGAACGACCCGCTGCCGCCGCCCTGCGCATTGGCCGATCCGCCGACGCCCGTCAGCGCCATGTGCACGCCCTGGTGCGGGTGCTGGTTGATGACGTGGTGGTCGGTGAGCACGTTGACGACCCCGCCGATCGCGTTCGAGCCGTACAGCAGCGTGGCCGGACCTTTCACGACCTCGACCCGCTCCAGATTCATCGGGTCCACCGGCTCGCCATGATCGCCCGACTGCGAGGAAATGGTTCCGGTCCGCATCCCGTCCTGAAGGATCAGCACGCGGTCGCCGTCAAAGCCGCGGATCACCGGCCGCGTGGTTCCTGGCCCGTAGCTCCGCCTGGCCACGCCCGCCTCGTCCCCGAGCAGGTCGCCGAGAGACGTCGAGCTGCTGCGCCCGGTCAACTGGTAGCCGTCGAGCGAGACCACGCTGAGAAACGCCTCCGCCACGCTCTCCTCGCGCCCCGAAGCCGTCACCGTCAACGACTCCTTCAGCGGAGCGATCCGCAGCTGGAAGTCCACCGTGGCCGTCTCGCCGCTTTGCAGCCGCACCGTCTTCTTCTCGTCGGCCAGCGCGTGGACGTGCGCCACCAGGGTGTAATCTCCCGGCGGCAGCCCCGTGAATCGATACCGGCCTTCGGCGTCGCTTTCCACGATCTTTCCCCCGGGGGTGAGGAGCACCGTGGCGCCACGCAATGGCTCGCCGCTGCCGGCAAAGGTGACCCGGCCCTCGATGGCCGCCGTCTGCGCCGTCTGTGCGGCCGCCGGAAGCGTGGCGATGAGCGATGCGGCAAACAGATGCAATGCGATTCTCAAAAACATGGCCTGCGTTCATTGTTGCGGGCGCGCAGGCCCGCCACTCAGCGTTTCCCCCTGTTCGGGCCAACCGGCGGGACGAGCGGGCCGTCTGCCTTGACGAGCGGGACGGAGACGGCCGGCGTGCGATTCTGGAACGGAAGGGGCAAGCGATGCGCTATTTCACTCTGAATTCGGCCCGGCGGCTGCTGCCGCAGGTCCGCCAAACGCTGGGCGAGGCGATGGAGGTGCGCGCGGCCATGGAAGCGCTTCAGGAGGAAATCCGGCAATATTCGCGCGAGGCGCAACTGCGGGGCGGAATCCTTTTTCGGCCCGAGCTGGCCGGCGCGTGGCGCTCGCAGGCTGACTCGCTGGGCCGGCGCCTGCGGGATTCGCTCGCCGCGCTGGATGAGATGGGCGTTCAGGTGAAAGACCTCGCGGTTGGACTGGTGGACTTTCCGACGTTTTACCGTGGCAAAGAGGTGCTTCTTTGCTGGAAAATGGGCGAGCCGGACATCGCCTGGTGGCACGGCACGGAAGAAGGCTTTCGCGGCCGCAAGCCCGTGGACGAGGAATTTCTCGCCAATCACAGCGATCGCGGCGGGGCCGGGCAAGCCTGAATTTCTCCCTGGCGCCAGGCGCGGGGGGCCAGCTCCTGCGCGTGTGATAGAGAGAACGTGCCGAAGGCGAAGGAGGGCCGCGGAACAGGGCTGCGGGGACTCGTCTCTCTTGTCATCCTGCTTGGCTGCTTTCCGGGTTTGCCGGCTGCCCCGGCCAAGGGGCAGCCGCAGGCGGAAAAGCCGGCGCGCGTCCTGATTCTTCACTCCTACGACCCGGCGTACAACTGGTCTGCCGAGGTCACGCTGGGGCTGCGTTCCGAGCTGGAATCGCTGACGCGCGAAGTGGAGCTCTGGGTGGAGTATCTCAACACCCGCAGGCTCGGGCGCGGGGCGGCATGGAAGTGGATGGACAGGACTCTCGGCGAGCGGCACTCGGGCCGCAAGTTCGACCTGGTGGCCGCATGTGACGACGCTGCGGTGGAGTACCTTCTCGATGCCGACCCGCCGGCATTGCGCGGCGTTCCGGTGGTCTTCTGCGGCGTGGGCAACCGTTCGTTGATCGACCGCCTGCCCCGGGAACGGTTCACCGGAGTGGAGGAAATCTCGGCAGCGGGCGACTTTCTGGACGAAGTCCTGAAAATGTTTCCGCACACGCGGCGGCTGGTGCTGATCACGGACAACTCGCCGACAGGTTTTGAACACCGCCGCTATTACGGAGAACTTCAGCGCGCGCGGCCGGAGCTGGAGTTCGAGTTTCTGGAAGGCGACAGAATGTCGGTCGGGCAAATCCTCGAAAGGCTGCGGGGACTCGACCCCGGCCGGCTCGTCATCCATACGCATTTCACGCGGGACAAGGAAGGCCGGTACGTGAGCCCGCGGTGGATGGCCGCCGAGGTGGCGCGGGCGAGCGCCGCGCCGGTGGCCAGCCCCCATGTTCGCCTGCTCGGGCAGGGGATTCTGGCGGGCAACGCCAGCGCCGGCTTCGCCCACGGCCAGATTGCGGGCCGCATGGCCGCGGAGGTTCTCGGCGGCGTGCGTCCTGCGGACATCCCGCTGCGCAGGCATGGCAACATCAAGCTGGTGGTGGACGACACGGTGGCGCAACGCTGGGGCGTGCCGTTCTCGCTCCTGCCCCGCGAGGCGGAAATCGTCAACCCGGCTGCGGGGTGGCGGCGCCTCTCGGCGGCGGACCGCACGTTGCTCGGCGCGGGCGTGGTTCTGGTGGTCCTCCAGATGCTGCTGATCGGCGTGCTGATCGTCAACGTCTGGCAGCGCCGCAAGGCGGAGCGCGAGCTGAAGGCCAGCCGGGAAATGCTGGACAGGGCCCAGCGCATCGCCCGCATCGGCCTGTGGACGCGCAACCCGGCCACCGGGGAAATGTTCTGGTCGGAGGAAAACTTCCGCACCTTCGGTCTTCACCCGGACTCCTTCCGGCCGACATTTGAGAAGTTTCTGTCCTTCGTCCACCCGGCCGACCGCGAGCGCGTGAAGCAGATTGTCCAGACCAGCGACCGCGAGCGGAGGAGCCGGGTGCTGGAATTCCGCGTCATGCGCCCAGACGGCGCCGTCCGCCATGTCCGAAGCCTCGGTGAGTGGACCTCCGGGCCGCGGGGCGAACCGCTCGTGGCCGGTACCGTGCAGGACGTCACCGAGATGAAGCAGCTGGAAGAGCTCGTCGAGCACATGCAGCGGGTGGAATCGCTGGGAACGCTGGCCGGCGGGGTGGCGCACGACTTCAACAACCTTCTGACCGTCATTAACGGTTACAGCCAGATGCTGGCCGCGGCGCTGCCGCCGGACGACCCACGGCGCGCCCAGGTGCGCGAGATCCAGCGCGCCGGCGAGCGCGCCTCCGAGCTGACGCGGCAGCTGCTCGCCTTCAGCCGCAAGCAGATCCTTTCGCCGCGCCTGATCGACCTGAACGAAACCATCCGGGAGCACACCGGGCTGCTGAAGCCCGTGCTTGGCGAGAAGGTGGTTTTGCGGCTTGAGCTCCCGGACTCGCTCAGTCCCATCCACGCCGACCCGGCCCAGCTGGGTCAGGTCCTAATCAACCTTGCCGCCAACGCCCGCGACGCAATGCCCGCCGGAGGCACGCTGACCATCCGCACCGCCAACCGTACGATGTCGGAATTCTCCCGGGCCGGGGCCGAGGGCGTGGCGCCGGGCCGCTACGTGGAGATGCTTGTCTCCGACACCGGCTGCGGAATGGATGAAGAGACGCGCCGCCGCGCTTTCGAGCCGTTCTTCACCACCAAGCCGGTCGGGCAGGGCACCGGGCTGGGACTCGCCACAGTGTACGGAATCGTCCGCCAGAGCGGGGGTTACATCACCGTGGAAAGCCGCAAGGGGGCGGGCGCGACGTTCCGCATTCTGTTTCCCGCCGCCGAGGGCGCCATCGCCGGCGCCGCCGCGGAACCCGTCCGGTTCGACAAGGGCAGCGAACGCGTGCTGGTCGTCGACGACGAGCCGCAGCTCGGCGAGATGATCCGCCTGGCGCTGCGGCAGGCCGGCTACGAAGTGCGGCTGGCTACGAACGCCGCCGAGGCCCTCGCGGTGGTGGAAAGCGATCTTTCCGCCTGGGCGCCCGACCTGCTGCTGGCCGAGCTGGACCTGCCGGGCCTCGACGGGCAAAGCCTCTTCTGCAAGCTGCAATCGCTGTCGCCCGGGCTGAAAGTTCTTTTCCTTTCGCACCCGGAAAAGGCCGAAAAGCTGGCGCCGAATGCGCGCGGCGCCGGTTTTTTGGCCAAGCCGTTCACGCCCGCAGATTTGACTGCCGCGGTTCGAAGCGTCCTTTCCGGCTGAGGCGCCGCTCAGGGTTCGTGGCGGAACCCCGCCCGCGCTTCCGCCGCTTTTCCGCCGGCGGCGGCGACGATCCGCAACTCGAAATCTCCCGCAGGCAGGGCCGCCAGCGGCGCAATCGCAAAATACGGATAAAGCCCGTTTCCCGCAGGCGTCAACTCAAGTTTTGAGCGGGAAATCGCAGCGCCGTCCCGAAGAATTTCTGCGAAAACAGAAGGCGTGTCTCCCTGCGGCGCGTACACGGTGAAATAGAATTTCAGTTCGCCGGACACCGTGTTGTCCAGCATGGGGGTGACCGCGCCGCCGGCAAAGCGAAGAGGGTTGGGGCCGCGGTCGTCCGCCTCGCCGTAGCTCACTTCCGGGGGCGGCGACGGATCGACGCGTTTCGCCAGCACGATGCTGCTCACGGCCAGCTCGCCTTCCCGCACGGCGGGCACGATAAACGCCACGCGCCGGGTGCCGGCGCGCTCGCCCAGCCGGTCGGCCACGGCGCTTTCCATGGTGTAACGGCCGGGCGGGAGCGGGAAATGATCGTTGTAAATGAAGTCGCCCGCCTGAAAGGCCGCCAGCTTTTCGAGCGGCCCGGAGAAAGGCACGTCGCGCGTGGCCTTGCGCACGGGGCGGCCCTGGCTGTCCTTGATGAACACAAGAAACGAGGCGTGAATTTCGTAGGCGCCCGCGGCTTCGTTGCGGCGCACGCTCAGATTGCGGATGGGGATTTCAATCTGGAAGACGCATTGCACACGGCCCTCGCCTGCCGGCCCGAACCAGTACATTCCGGCGCGGTAGTCCACCTGCCTGGGCATCGGGTTCATGCTCAGCGCGCGCAGCAATGGCACCTCATGAGGGAACAGCAGCGCCTGCATGCCCGGCGGCAGCGCGAAGTAGCCGCTGCGCGCCTGCACCTGCACGCCGGGCCGCTTCACGCGCACTTCGAGCCGCCGGAATTTTCCGTCCCGGTTCCTGTTCTCCGGCGAGTAGCTGAGCAAATAGTGGCTGGCGGCGTCTTCCACCGCCTGCCGCAGCGGCAGCCGCAGATCGTTTGTGTCGGAGATGGCCAAGCCGCCGGTGGCGGCGGCCAGCTCCTCGAGATGCGCCGCGCGGGGGCTTGCTGCGGCGGCCTGCGCGTCGGCTTCCCCGCCGGGGAAGGGCGCGCCATCGGGCGCCGCGCCGGCCCGCAGCCCGCGCGCGTCGATGGTGTAAAACGCCACGTTGTTCCTGTTGGCCTGCCCGATGAGCGCACGAATCATGCCTCCGCCAGGGATCCCCTCGCTGAACAACACGGCGGTCTTGCGCCCCTCCAGCTGGCGCAGCCCCAGCACCATGGAAAGCAGACCATTGACCGAAGCCGCGCCCTGCCGCTCGCGCTCCAGCTCCGCGGCGCGGTTCTCCATCTCGGCCACCGCGGCCGCCATTGCTGCGGCTGCATAGTCTCCGCCGGCCGCCTCCCGCGTGGGCTGCCCAATGGCCGGCGCGCCTTCGCTGCGCGCGCCCTTGACGCCCGTGACGCGCTCGGCGGCCCACTTCACCAGATACGGCTCGTTGGTGAACGGCTGCACGATGCGGAACTTCGGGTCCAGCTGCACGACCGCATAGAACGTGTTCGGCGGAATGCCCCGCTTCACGAGGTCCTCGACGGCGCGGAGGGCCAGCGCGCGCCCGGCGACGCTCAGCCGGTCGAAGACCAGCAGCACCAGCCGGACGCTGCGGTTCGGATCCAGCTGCCGCGCGGCGGTCTCGCCTCCGGGCGTCCATTCCCGCACCTGGAGGCCCTCGACGCGGCGCAGCGCAATCAGCCGCTGCGGAACGCCCTCCTCGAGCACCTCCACCTCCTCGGGGCGCAAATCCGCCACCTGGCGGCCGCGCCGGTCGCGCACGACGAAATCCACCAGCACCTCTTCGGCCGAGGCGCGGAAGGCTGGCGGCTCCTGCGCCGGAAGCAGGGACGCGAACAGGATCGCCGATGACAGCAATCTCATTTGGAAACCCCCGTCCCGCCCCGCAGCGCTTCGCTTTGCCTGGCGATTTCGGCGCGAATCTTGAGCTGTTTTTCGGCGTCGGCGGCGCGCCCGTCGCGCGCATAGGCATTGGCCAGCACGGAGTGGCACAAGAGGCATTCCGGGGCGAGTTTCACCGCCTGCTCGAGCGCCGTGATCGACTCTTTCACCCGCCCCAGGTCGAGCAACAGCCGCCCGTAAATCTGGTGCGTCATGAAGTCCGACGGCGCCAGCTCCACCGCCTGCTTCGCGTATGGCAGCCCCTTTTCGGCCTCTCCCTGCTTCATGAAATAGTTGGCCAGTTGCAGCCGCGCCTGGACGTGGCCGGGGCTGACTTCGAGTTCTTTCATCATCTCGGCGGCCATGGCATCGTCGTCGGCCGCCATCAGATGCACGTAGCCGAGCGTGTAGTGCACGTTGCTCCGGCGGGGGTGCTTCTCCGCCAGAGCGCGCGCCAGCGCGCGGCTCTCCTCGTGCTTGCCGCGCCAGGCGAGCAGCACCGCGCGGCCCGCCATCTCCACCGCCTCGCGGTCCTCCGGGGGAACTTTTCCCGGCAGGTGCGGCAGGCGGAGCAGGTTGATCCCGGCGGCCTCGATCAGCAGCGGCGTCTCCTGCTTTTCCTTCGCAAACTCCTGCAACAGCACGCTGGCCACATCGTGCTGGCCGGCGCGGTTCAGCAGCGCAATCAGGTGGAAACGGGCCACCGTGTCCATTTCCGAGCCCGCCGGCAGCGGCTCGCGCGCCGTCTTGGCCGCCAGCAGGTGTTTCAGCGCGGCGTCGTACTTTCCGTTCTGATACTCCGACAGGCCGAGCATCGCCAGCGCCGCGCCGTTTTGGCGGTCGAGAATCACCAGCCGCGCAAAGGCGCGCTCCGCTTCGGCGTAGTTGTCCTTGTCGTACAAGGCCAGCCCGAGATACCACCACGCCTCGGCCTTGCGGGGGGCCAGCTTCACGACTTCGCCGTAGATGCGGATCGCTTCATCGAGCAGCTCCGCCTCGCGCGCCGCTTCGCCGTCTTTCATCAACTGCTCCACGCGCTGCGCCGTGGAGCCGGGTGCCGGCTTGGCCGCGGGAGGCTTCGGCGCCGGCGCCTGTAGCAGCAGTCCCGCAACCAGCACGGCGGAAGCAAGTCCCATGTCCACCACTATGCCGCCGATGGCAAGCCTCGCGCCAGCGGCTGGAAACCGGACGGCGATCCACGCCGATGGAGCCATGGGCCTCCTTCGCGGACTCCGGTTCGGCATTCCGCAACACGGGCGGTGCGCTGCCACGGTTTGAGCACGTGCCCGCAGGCGCGAGCGAGGCTTTCCAGGCTGCGGCTGCATTTCTGGCTCGCACGGGCTGCCGCGGCGCGGCGTGTCGAGATCCGCCGGCCCTCCGGCGCGCGCCAGGCGCTTGAGAACGTGGCTGCCGATCAGGTACTGGCGACCGTTGAGTCTTTGAAGCGGTGACAAGCCGCCGGAGGCGGTACCGCCTAACGTGCCCGGGGAAAACCTTGCACCTGCGCGGCAGGGGCAGGCATCCAGCTATTCAGCTTCGGGTGACTCCAAGGACAGTGTAACAAAGCTGTCAAGAAACCTTGCCCTTGAGACTGGACGAATGCTAAGCTTCCTTCATGCAGGGGTAGTTCACCACCATGTCACCAAAACAACTCGCTACCACTTTTCTCATCCTGTGCAGCTTGCTGGCGGTGTCCGCCAGCGGACAAACCATTACCGGCGCCATCACCGGCACCGTCACTGACCCTTCGGGCGCCATCGTTCCGAATGTGCGCGTGACGGCGACCAATACGGCGACGAACCTTACCTACGATACCCAGACCAACGAGGCGGGTGTCTACAACCTGCTGTTTCTGCCCGTCGGCGATTACACGCTGACGGTGGCGGCGCAGGGCTTCAAGCGCGCCACCTTGGGGCCGTTCAAGCTTGAGGTCAACCAGACGGCGCGCGTGGACGTGAAGCTGGAAGTCGGCGACACGACGCAGACGGTTGAGGTGCGCGATATCGCACCGATCCTCCAGACGGAATCCACGCAGACCGGCGACACGCTGACCTCGCAGAAGCTGACGTCGCTGCCGCTGAAGGGCCGCAACTTCGTGGCCATGACGCTGCTGATCCCTGGCGCGGTCTCGCCCAACCCCGAAGGCACCAACAACCGTTTCGGCGCGCGCCCGTACGTCAACGGCAACCGCGAGCAGACCAACAACTTCATGCTCGACGGCGTCGACATCAACGACTCGATCGACAACCGCGTGGGTTATTCGCCCAACGTGGATGCGCTCGAAGAGGTCAAGGTGCTCACAGGCAACATGGGCGCCGACTACGGCAACGCCGGCGGCGCCACCGTGATGCTGACCATGAAGAGCGGCACGAACCAGTTCCGCGGCAACCTGTTCGAGTTTTTCCGGAACGAAAAGCTTGATGCCAACGGGTTTTTCCGCAACCGCAATCCCAACACGGCCCGCCGGCTCGGCTTCAAGCGCAACATCTTCGGAGGCACCCTCGGCGGCCCGATCCGGCGCGACAAGGCGTTCTTCTTCGTCAACTACGAGGGCACCGAGCAGCGCACCAGCGGCCCCGCGTCGGCCAGCGTTGCCCCGCAGGCGTGGCGCCAGGGCGACCTGAGCCAGTTCCCGAATGTGATCACTGACCCGCTCAACGGCGCGCCCTTCCCTGGAAAGCAGATTCCGCAGTCCCGCATCGTGAACCCGGTGGCGAGGAAGCTCTTTACCAGCCCGGACCTGTACCCGCTGCCGAACCAGGCGGGCGCGGGCGCCTTCGGCGTCAGCGGCAACTACGCGGCTTCTTCCGCAAGCCTGCTCAAGAATCATCAGGGCGACGCCAAGCTGGACTACAGGCTGAGCGACAAGGACAATCTTTCCGGCCGCATCTCCTGGGGCGAGTATGAAAGCCGCGGCAGCCGCACGGCGCTGCCCGTCAACATGACCAGCGGCCAGCTCGGGCCCACGCGCTCCGGGGTGATCAACTGGGTGCGTACCATTACGCCGGCCATCGTGAACGAGGCCCGCGTCGGCTTCTCGCGCATCATCATCAAGGACACCACCGTGGACTGGTCCGGCAAGCTCGGCCTGAACGGCAACCAGCAGTTCGGCATCCCGGGCGGCCAGCCCGTGGCGGGCCTCAGCTCGGTGAGCCTGGGCGCCGGCCTCACACCCGTGGGAGCGGCCGGCATCTTTTCGAACACGGCGGATAACAAGTATCAGTACTACAACAACCTGACCTGGCAGAAGGGCCGGCACCTGCTGAAAATGGGCGGCCAGTTCATGCGCTACCAGCAGAACCGCTTCTATTCCGGCAACAACGGCGTGCTGGGAGTCTTCCGCTACAACGGAACCTACACGGGCCTCGACTACGCCGACTTCCTCCTCGACCAGCTGTTCAGCAAGGGACGCGGCTCGGCCACGGGAACCTGGGGCCACCGTTTCTGGCGGTCGGCGTTCTTTGTCCAGGACGACTGGAAGGTGGCGCCGAACTTCACGCTCAATATCGGGCTGCGCTACGAATACATGCAGCCGATTTACGAGGTGGCAGACCGCCAGGTAAACGTCAACACGTACACTGGCGAGCTGATGTACGCCGGCAAGAACGGCAACAGCCGGGCTCTCTACCGGCCCTACAAGAACCAATGGATGCCGCGCATTGGTTTCGCCTGGACGCCGGGCATCCTGAACAACAAGCTGGTGATGCGGGCCGGCTGGGCCTACATGAGCTTCATGGAAGGCACGGGCGCCAACCTGCGCCTCCCGCTGAACCCGCCGTTCTTCATCGAAACCGACTTCTCCTACGACCCGCGCACGCCGGGTTCGATCACCACCGGCTTTGCCGATGTGGTCACGGCCGACATCCGGCTGGACATGCCGCGTCCGGCCAACACGGTCGTGCCGCAGTTGCAGGGCCGCGCCTGGGACCTCGACCTGCGCCCGCAAACCACCTCGCAGGTCAACTTCACGCTGGAATACCAGATCGACAAGGCAACGTCGATCTCGGCCGGTTATGTGGGCCAGAAGGGCACCCACCTGGTGGCCCCGGTCGAGGCCAACCAGCCGCTGCCGGGCACCGGCCCCGTGTCGACCTGGCCGAACCTGAACCTGCGCCGTCCGCTGATCAACAAGCTGCCGAACCTGGGCAACATCGCCCGGACCGAGTCCTCGGCGACGATGGACTACCATTCGCTCCAGCTCACCGCCCGGCGCCGTTACACGGCCGGGCTCGAAATGCTGGCCAGCTACACGTTCGGCAAGACGCTGACCGACAACCTCGGCTACTACGGCAGCGCGTTTACGCAAGGCGAGGGCGCCTACTGGCAGAACGCCTATGACCGCCGCGCCAACCGTGGCCGCGCCTTCTTCGATGCACGGCACAACCTCAGCATCGGCGCGCTGTACGACCTGCCGTTCGGCAAGAACAAAAAGTTCGGCTCGAACATGCCTAAGGCGGCTGACCTGCTGCTCGGCGGCTGGAACATCAATTCGATGGTCCTGGCGCACAGCGGCTTCCCCATCACGGTCCGCGCCATTGACCGCACCTTCCAGGCGGTCCGCGGCAACGTTCGCGCCAACTACTTCCGCAAGCTCGTCAAGAACGAGTCGCTGGTGAGCGTGGACAACTTCTTCGGGCTGCCCACCGACACCGCCGCCCGCACCGCCTTCTTCTGCCCGGCGGGCGTCGACGACGGCAAGTGCCCCTACGGCAACCCGGGCGACGGCTTGTTCGGTACGGCCAGCATCGGCACCGAGCAGGCGCCCAGCTTCTTCTCGATGGACTTCTCCATCGGCAAGAAGTTTTATGTCAGCGAGACGCGTTATTTCGAATTCCGCACGGAGTTTTTCAACGCGCTCAACCACGTCAGCTGGGCCCCGCCGCCGGCCAACATCGGTTCGCCGGGCACGTTCGGCGCCGTCACCGCGCAGGTGCAGTCGCCGCGCAACATCCAGTTCGGTCTGAAGTTCTACTTCTGACCGCGGCTTGACCCGGACTTTCGGCGCCCTCCCCCCAACGGGGAGGGCGCCTTTGTATTTGGCGAGACCGCTCAGGCTCTTGCCGGACAGCCTTTCCGGTTCTGCTCCGCGAAGTCCGGCGCCCGCGGCAGTTTCAGCCAAGGCTTTCAGGCCGCGGGCCGCGACTCGGGCGCGCCGGCGATGCCTTGCCTCAGCGGGTCAGAAGGACCGCCCGCTTCTGTTGTAGACTGTGCCCTATGAAGACTGCTTGTGCCTTTTTTGTTCTTGCCCTCGTGGCGCCCACCCTTTTGCCCGCTGTCGAGGACCCGCCCCCGCAGCACGTGCAGTGGATGAAGGAGAGCGGACAGCTCCAGGACAAGATCCGCAACGGGCAGGACGTCGCCGCCAGCGCGCAGCGGCTCGCCGCCATTTACAAGGAGGTGGAAGCATTCTGGGCCGCGCGCAAGTCGGATGTGGCGGTGAAGGCGGCGCGGGATGTCCAGGCGGCTGCCGCCAAGGTGGCGGCGGGCGATGCTTCCGCGGGCCGCGCCATCGGCGCCGGCTGCCGCTCGTGTCACGACCAGCACCGCGAGAAGATCTCCGACACGGTCTACAAGATCAAGTAGCCTTTCCGCGACTGCGCTTCGGCGCTTTCTTCGTCGAACTCCGCCCATCGTGATCGCCTGCGGCGGGTGGGAGCGGAAGTGTGCCGCCCGGCCGGCATTGCAGCTTCCGGCTTGCGGCTGCAACGCGCCGGCTTGAAACAAGGCCCGCCGGCTGTCGAATCCGGGGTCGGCCGCCACGGTCATCGTGCTGCGACCTGCCCGCTTCGTCAAACATGGCGCGCCGGAGGCTTTGCCGCGTTTTCCGCCCTGACGGCTCCGCACAATTCCGGCTGCTCTTGGGGGACTCTTGCCGCCCGGGCGCTGCGAACCAAACAGCACTGCGGCCGGCTGCCTGGCCGCCAATGCCGCCACGCCCGCGGCTGCGGCCGCACCTTCCGCAACGCTTCGCTGCCAGCCCGAATCCCGCAGCTGTCCCCATTGGCAGACGCAGCCCGCCTGTGTGCGCCTCAATTTGTGATAGGAAATGTCCGGATGGTAGCGCTGACGGGATTCGAAGATAATCCGGCTGTATTCCCCTGTTTTATCCCGTGCTATCCTGTTGATTTTTCGTGCTGCCCAGTCCATAAAATCCGTGCTGTTTTGGGGCGTTTTTGCGAGAGTGCATCCCGAGTGCATCCCAAACACGCCCCACAGGCTCACCGGTCTGTGAGCCAGTGATCCAAGTGCAGGCTCACTCCATGAGCCACTCGCCCCTCAGCGCCCCGATCCCCGCACGCCCTTGAGCGCCCACACCACCCGCCCACAGGGCAGGTGCTGCTGGAATCCGCAGCCATAGCTTGAACGCTTGCGCGTCTCGATGAGGAAGGTGATCAGCTCGGAGTCGTCATCGCGCAGGTACGCCCGCCGCAGGTGCCCGCGCCTCGAGTACACGCGCCGGAAGTGGCCGGCATGCGCCTCAACCCAAGCGCACGGCGCCCAGCCGATGAGCCGGTTGTCAGGGCTGTACAGAGGAATCTCGGCGTTCACCAGCCGCAGCGCTCCGGCGCTCGCGCAGCTCGTCGGCTATGCGGCGCAAGCCGTCGTGGGCGAGCCACTGGTCGAGCTCGTGGCGCTCGAACCAGGCGGGCGTGATGCGCCGGCGGAGGGCAAGGTCGCGCCGGATCTCGCGGCGCCGATCAGGATCGAGCCAGGTGTCGATGTGGGGCATGATGCACCTCGAGAGAAAATCGGGGCGGCGGCGAGACCATGGAAGCACCGCCGCCCCAGGGCAACCCCGCAGAGGAGGAGCGGGGAACTTGTTCGCCTCCGCGCCGGGGAGGCGCCACCGGCGGCGTGGGGCCGGCCGATGGCGCATGGCTGGCAGCAGCCTCCGGCGCTTGGCCGGAGCTTGTTACGCCGGGCCCGTGATGCCGTGCACGCCGAGCTTGACGGCCACCATGGTGCTGTTCGTAGCCGCGGGCTTGGTCGCCACACCCACAAGCGGCTTCGAGCCCGTGCCGGGCACCTTGGTGCACGCCGTGCCGGTCCAGTAGAGCAGGTCGCCGGGGACGATGCTGTCAGCCGCGACC
>Ga0308412_1000675_pt1 | contig 17784 bp, 22 predicted proteins | sample HotsprottomLayer_FD_202357 | JGI IMG/M metagenome (GOLD analysis project Ga0308412, IMG submission 202357) | Hot spring phototrophic mat microbial communities from Octopus Spring, Yellowstone National Park, Wyoming, United States -... | ecosystem: Environmental > Aquatic > Thermal springs > Hot...
AATCTGGCTCTCTCTGGGTTTCAGTGCTCTTCAACGAGCCGAAATTGCTGAAATTCTCGACTGCGCGATCATCCCGATCCCGCATTGGGGTTTCAGTGCTCTTCAACGAGCCGAAATTGCTGAAATGATCCGAGCGACGCCGAACCCTACGTTGCTATGGTGAGTTTCAGTGCTCTTCAACGAGCCGAAATTGCTGAAATTGGTGCAGCGCGTCGCAGCAAGCGACGATCACTGCGGTTTCAGTGCTCTTCAACGAGCCGAAATTGCTGAAATAAAATATAAAAGCGCGTCCTTTGGGGCGCGCCGTCCCCGTTTCAGTGCTCTTCAACGAGCCGAAATTGCTGAAATAATCCTCAACAGCACCGCCATACATCGCACACACATGTTTCAGTGCTCTTCAACGAGCCGAAATTGCTGAAATGCATCACGTAATGTACGCGACGCGCCGGGGGATTGCGTTTCAGTGCTCTTCAACGAGCCGAAATTGCTGAAATAATCCTCAACAGCACCGCCATACATCGCACACACATGTTTCAGTGCTCTTCAACGAGCCGAAATTGCTGAAATCAATATTCGGCGCGCCGATGCTGTTTGCTTCCGCAAGTTTCAGTGCTCTTCAACGAGCCGAAATTGCTGAAATCTGTTGAAAGAACCGACGGTTCTGGACATCGAAGTTGTTTCAGTGCTCTTCAACGAGCCGAAATTGCTGAAATACTTCCGGGCGATTACTTCAGCCTCGACCTCGCTCAAGTTTCAGTGCTCTTCAACGAGCCGAAATTGCTGAAATTTTTGTCGAGACTGTGGATGGTGGTGGCGACGCGCGGTTTCAGTGCTCTTCAACGAGCCGAAATTGCTGAAATCCCTTTGACTAGGACAAAATGTACATCACCTCATCGGTTTCAGTGCTCTTCAACGAGCCGAAATTGCTGAAATATTCAACGCCGCCGTCGAGACGTTACAGATCACTGTGTTTCAGTGCTCTTCAACGAGCCGAAATTGCTGAAATTATTCGCGCCTGCGTTGGAACAATCAAACGCAGCAACGGTTTCAGTGCTCTTCAACGAGCCGAAATTGCTGAAATCGACGGCGATGAGCGCGGGCGCGTCACGCTGCCGCCGTTTCAGTGCTCTTCAACGAGCCGAAATTGCTGAAATGAAGGTAGTCGAGACGGGGGACGTTGAGGGGATGCGTTTCAGTGCTCTTCAACGAGCCGAAATTGCTGAAATTTGACGCGGTGGGCGACGAGGGAAACGAATAGCGCGTTTCAGTGCTCTTCAACGAGCCGAAATTGCTGAAATTCGTAATGAATCAGTCGGAACTTGCCGCTGAGATCGCCGCGGTTTCAGTGCTCTTCAACGAGCCGAAATTGCTGAAATCCGAGCGGCTGTTGATTGCGCTCGTCAGCAAGGCGCGTTTCATTGCTCTTCAACGAGCCGAAATTGCTGAAATTTTGTCGAGACTGTGGATGGTGGTGGCGACGCGCGGTTTCAGTGCTCTTCAACGAGCCGAAATTGCTGAAATCGTAGTCGTCAACGTTGACGCGCTGCTCGCAGACTGTTTCAGTGCTCTTCAACGAGCCGAAATTGCTGAAATCGCAGCGCGCCGAAACCGTCGCCATCACCGCCGCGACCGGTTTCAGTGCTCTTCAACGAGCCGAAATTGCTGAAATTGTGCAGCCCCGCCGCCCCCGCGCCTCACACGCGCGTTTCAGTGCTCTTCAACGAGCCGAAATTGCTGAAATCGCCAGTCGCAGCGCGGCGCTGGAGGGCGCGTCGCTGAGTTTCAGTGCTCTTCAACGAGCCGAAATTGCTGAAATTCTCCTGAACGTAGATGGTTCCATCCTCAGCCTCAAGTTTCAGTGCTCTTCAACGAGCCGAAATTGCTGAAATCAGACGCCTACCGCGATCTGGCGAAACTGCGGGAACGTTTCAGTGCTCTTCAACGAGCCGAAATTGCTGAAATGCTCGCGCTTTGAGCAGTGGTTGAGACAGTTGGTAAGGTTTCAGTGCTCTTCAACGAGCCGAAATTGCTGAAATCTCGATCTCGTTGACCGGAACCGACTGCTGATCCAGGGTTTCAGTGCTCTTCAACGAGCCGAAATTGCTGAAATATACCCGCAGCGACCGCCTCCCGCGCCAGCGCCAGCGTTTCAGTGCTCTTCAACGAGCCGAAATTGCTGAAATCGCGGTGCGTCGTTGATGTCGAGCGTCTGATTGATGGTTTCAGTGCTCTTCAACGAGCCGAAATTGCTGAAATTTTGCGCTTTGTGGGCGTCGGATTGAATATCGATGTGTTTCAGTGCTCTTCAACGAGCCGAAATTGCTGAAATAGAAGCCGCCCGCCCCCGGAGTCGTTGCGTCGCACCGTTTCAGTGCTCTTCAACGAGCCGAAATTGCTGAAATCGCGGTCGAGATTTCGACCAATACTACGACCTGGAGTTTCAGTGCTCTTCAACGAGCCGAAATTGCTGAAATGCCGCGAAGGTGCTCACGGCGCTGGCGGAAGCGACGTGTTTCAGTGCTCTTCAACGAGCCGAAATTGCTGAAATATTTGTCCGCTCGCGCGCTCCCGACGCGCCGGAAGGTTTCAGTGCTCTTCAACGAGCCGAAATTGCTGAAATCTCGATGCGCACCGTCAGCAGCAGCAGCACTGCGGACGGTTTCAGTGCTCTTCAACGAGCCGAAATTGCTGAAATACCGTTTCGGTTTTCGTACCCACTTCGACACCCGCAGCGTTTCAGTGCTCTTCAACGAGCCGAAATTGCTGAAATTTAGACGCGCTGCTGCAAACGATAGACCGCGCGGCGGTTTCAGTGCTCTTCAACGAGCCGAAATTGCTGAAATGCGCAGAATGACGAGTTGCGCCAAGCGCTCCAGACGATGGTTTCAGTGCTCTTCAACGAGCCGAAATTGCTGAAATCACCCGCGCGGGGGTTTCTTTCTGGAAAGGAGGATCGAGAGTTTCAGTGCTCTTCAACGAGCCGAAATTGCTGAAATAGCGCCCGACCGACGCCGAGCGCTCGCGCTTTGAGCGTTTCAGTGCTCTTCAACGAGCCGAAATTGCTGAAATTGTCGAGACCGACGCGCTGCTGGCGGCGCTTGACGATGTTTCAGTGCTCTTCAACGAGCCGAAATTGCTGAAATACCGTTGATGTTGATGCCGGTTGCGTCACCGCGTCGCGTTTCAGTGCTCTTCAACGAGCCGAAATTGCTGAAATTCATGGTATTGCCCGGGCGGCGCTCCCCCCGGCGCGTAGGTTTCAGTGCTCTTCAACGAGCCGAAATTGCTGAAATACGGCTATGTCGCCAGTGCGCCCGTCGTGCGCGGTAGTTTCAGTGCTCTTCAACGAGCCGAAATTGCTGAAATTACGTCATGCTGCGCGCTTTCTGGTTGACTGTTGCGCGTTTCAGTGCTCTTCAACGAGCCGAAATTGCTGAAATAGTTGGTGTTGTGCAGAGACATCTACCACTGCCCGCGTTTCAGTGCTCTTCAACGAGCCGAAATTGCTGAAATAGAGCGCGGCCGCCTCACGCGCACGCTCAAGCGCCGTTTCAGTGCTCTTCAACGAGCCGAAATTGCTGAAATCTTGCGCGTATGCGCCGCGCTCGTCATCGAGTACGGTTTCAGTGCTCTTCAACGAGCCGAAATTGCTGAAATAATTGTGAAGGACATATGCTCCTTTCTCCTATCCTAAACGTTTCAGTGCTCTTCAACGAGCCGAAATTGCTGAAATCGCTGCTGTCACAACACCGTATAGAAATAAAAGAGAAGAGTTTCAGTGCTCTTCAACGAGCCGAAATTGCTGAAATGCGCGGCGCATACGCGCAAGCGCAGCGCTTCGCGTGTTTCAGTGCTCTTCAACGAGCCGAAATTGCTGAAATCAAGAACGTCGCCCTCTACATTGATGTTCTCTGCGGTTTCAGTGCTCTTCAACGAGCCGAAATTGCTGAAATACAAACCGGTACTGCTCTGCTGCGGTTTCGAGATCGGTTTCAGTGCTCTTCAACGAGCCGAAATTGCTGAAATCCAGCGGCGTGCTGGAGCGCGTCGCACACAACGTTCGGTTTCAGTGCTCTTCAACGAGCCGAAATTGCTGAAATTTGCAACGAGCATACTATCCTCACGCGAATGCGGCGTTTCAGTGCTCTTCAACGAGCCGAAATTGCTGAAATCGTAGTCGTAGTCGCGTAAATGTCGCGGGTACGGCGTTTCAGTGCTCTTCAACGAGCCGAAATTGCTGAAATCGTCCCATACGCCCGCGCCGAACCGACGAGACCGCGGTTTCAGTGCTCTTCAACGAGCCGAAATTGCTGAAATCGGCGTCGGGATCGAAGGGAAGCAGCAGCGAGTGGAGTTTCAGTGCTCTTCAACGAGCCGAAATTGCTGAAATACGAATGGGTGGAGCGCTGCGTGCTGTATCGCACTGGTTTCAGTGCTCTTCAACGAGCCGAAATTGCTGAAATCGCGCGGGGCGTTCGTGATCCACTTCCCGTCCTCGTAGTAGTTTCAGTGCTCTTCAACGAGCCGAAATTGCTGAAATGCGCAAGCAGCGGGCGACGGGCGAACGCGGCGAAGTGTTTCAGTGCTCTTCAACGAGCCGAAATTGCTGAAATCCAACTCGACGATCCCGTAAATGCGTCGATGCGCGGTTTCAGTGCTCTTCAACGAGCCGAAATTGCTGAAATTGATGAGATTTGCTATAGCCTTAGCCGTTTCCCGGGTTTCAGTGCTCTTCAACGAGCCGAAATTGCTGAAATTCCATCGGGTTTGGTGGGCGACAATTCGCCCTTCCGGTTTCAGTGCTCTTCAACGAGCCGAAATTGCTGAAATTCCATCGGGTTTGGTGGGCGACAATTCGCCCTTCCGGTTTCAGTGCTCTTCAACGAGCCGAAATTGCTGAAATTCTCAGTGGTAGCGCGGCGATAGAACGTACCGAATCGTTTCAGTGCTCTTCAACGAGCCGAAATTGCTGAAATTTGTCCACTCCAACTGACGAGATAGCGCGCGTTCGCGTTTCAGTGCTCTTCAACGAGCCGAAATTGCTGAAATTAAACAGTATACCGCGCCGATGCGCGTTTGTCAAGAGTTTCAGTGCTCTTCAACGAGCCGAAATTGCTGAAATCTTTTACGGTCTTTCGATCCGCTTCCCCTTCCACCGGTTTCAGTGCTCTTCAACGAGCCGAAATTGCTGAAATCGATCTGCGACACAACGCCGGAACGCGCGTAGCCCGGGTTTCAGTGCTCTTCAACGAGCCGAAATTGCTGAAATTAAAGCCGCTGACGCCCAGCGCGGCGCGTTTGGCGCGCGTTTCAGTGCTCTTCAACGAGCCGAAATTGCTGAAATCAAGCATTGGACGCGATGACGGAACTTGTGAAAGGGTTTCAGTGCTCTTCAACGAGCCGAAATTGCTGAAATCGCCGTCGTCAGACGTTGAAAACTCGTAGTCAGCGGGTTTCAGTGCTCTTCAACGAGCCGAAATTGCTGAAATCGCATCCAGGCGATCAGTCCGGCGTCGGTTTCGAGGTTTCAGTGCTCTTCAACGAGCCGAAATTGCTGAAATCGCCGCACCCGTTCGCCGTCTACGCGCGCTGGACGGAGTTTCAGTGCTCTTCAACGAGCCGAAATTGCTGAAATAGAGCGCGGGGGCGCGGCCGCGACCGCGCCCGCGGCGTTTCAGTGCTCTTCAACGAGCCGAAATTGCTGAAATGAGCCACTCCATACGCAAACCTCGCTAACTCAGCGACGTTTCAGTGCTCTTCAACGAGCCGAAATTGCTGAAATGAATAGCAGCCATCGACGGGGCATTGAATTGAGGAGTGTTTCAGTGCTCTTCAACGAGCCGAAATTGCTGAAATTTATACGGCAACGGGCGCGCCATGTCAACCACGACGCCGTTTCAGTGCTCTTCAACGAGCCGAAATTGCTGAAATCGATTCCTGATCCGGATTGCACGCGTTGGGTTGATGGTTTCAGTGCTCTTCAACGAGCCGAAATTGCTGAAATACAGACCTGGCGTACCGCCGCCACGTATCGGCGAGCCGTTTCAGTGCTCTTCAACGAGCCGAAATTGCTGAAATCCGTAGTCAGGCACCCAGCCATAGTTGTGATACCCGCGTTTCAGTGCTCTTCAACGAGCCGAAATTGCTGAAATCCGCCGCGCCCGATCAGTGCCGTCGAGAGCGCCTGCGGTTTCAGTGCTCTTCAACGAGCCGAAATTGCTGAAATTACGAAAATCTCGTAAGACGAATCTGAAGCAAGCGGGTTTCAGTGCTCTTCAACGAGCCGAAATTGCTGAAATCAGGAGCGCCCGGCGGGTCTTTTTTTTGTTGAGTTTCAGTGCTCTTCAACGAGCCGAAATTGCTGAAATCGTCATCTCGTATTACGTTCCGCTGAACGAGACCGGTTTCAGTGCTCTTCAACGAGCCGAAATTGCTGAAATCGCCAGGCGAGTTGCTGACGGCGCGATTCAAGCGACGTTTCAGTGCTCTTCAACGAGCCGAAATTGCTGAAATTCTGCCCGATCTGCGGCGCGCTCCACGGCAAGCGCGAGTTTCAGTGCTCTTCAACGAGCCGAAATTGCTGAAATTGTGATGACCCCCGGCGCGCCGTAGACCGTCCCGGTGTTTCAGTGCTCTTCAACGAGCCGAAATTGCTGAAATCAATTACTGAAGAGTTTCTCGATCTCGTTGACCGCAACGTTTCAGTGCTCTTCAACGAGCCGAAATTGCTGAAATGCGCTGCGTCGTTGACGTTGAGCGTCTGATTGATGGTTTCAGTGCTCTTCAACGAGCCGAAATTGCTGAAATTTGGACGTAGTAGAGACCATCCTCCCCCTCGAAAATGAGTTTCAGTGCTCTTCAACGAGCCGAAATTGCTGAAATCCCCCACCGCAAGCACACCGCCGCGAGGTCGCGGTAGTTTCAGTGCTCTTCAACGAGCCGAAATTGCTGAAATAGAACCGGATCGTAGTAGTCCGGATCGCCGCCCAGCCGTTTCAGTGCTCTTCAACGAGCCGAAATTGCTGAAATCGTTTATTCTTCTGACAATCCTCGCCCGCGCCCGCGGTTTCAGTGCTCTTCAACGAGCCGAAATTGCTGAAATTCTTTCCCCGGAGCATCGTTGCTTCGGTTCCAAATACGTTTCAGTGCTCTTCAACGAGCCGAAATTGCTGAAATGTAAATGTCGCGGGTACGGCGGGTCGAGAAGAATGCGTTTCAGTGCTCTTCAACGAGCCGAAATTGCTGAAATTCAGTAAGAAATACAAGAAAACGACGCGCCAGACCGCGAGTTTCAGTGCTCTTCAACGAGCCGAAATTGCTGAAATCCAGTCATCCCGGAACGACAGCCAGCCTTGTTCATTTGTTTCAGTGCTCTTCAACGAGCCGAAATTGCTGAAATCAAATCTCAACATCGACGACGGCGACATCGCGGAAGAGTTTCAGTGCTCTTCAACGAGCCGAAATTGCTGAAATGCTCTACCCGGTCTTCTGCGCGCGCTACATCAACGAGTTTCAGTGCTCTTCAACGAGCCGAAATTGCTGAAATGGGTGGGCGCGGTTCGTCTGGCGACGCAGCGGGATCGTTTCAGTGCTCTTCAACGAGCCGAAATTGCTGAAATTGTGACAGCGCTGACCAACCAGAACCGCCAGGCGCGGTTTCAGTGCTCTTCAACGAGCCGAAATTGCTGAAATCATATGCCTTCTATGCGCGTCAATTTCGATTCGTACGTTTCAGTGCTCTTCAACGAGCCGAAATTGCTGAAATCCTCACACTGCTGCCGACGCTGATCGAACTTGCGACAGTGTTTCAGTGCTCTTCAACGAGCCGAAATTGCTGAAATTTAAAAGAAGAGCGGATGTTGTGACAGCGCGAGAGGGTTTCAGTGCTCTTCAACGAGCCGAAATTGCTGAAATAATCGTTCTCCCTCACCGCAGCGCAGTCACGAAATCATCGTTTCAGTGCTCTTCAACGAGCCGAAATTGCTGAAATCAGCACGACGCGCGACAGCGCGAACAGCGCGTCAAGGTTTCAGTGCTCTTCAACGAGCCGAAATTGCTGAAATATCAACCCGCCCGCCGATATTGTGCACGCGACGATCGTTTCAGTGCTCTTCAACGAGCCGAAATTGCTGAAATTAGGATTGTCGCATTCACAGTATACCCCGCTTTCGGTTTCAGTGCTCTTCAACGAGCCGAAATTGCTGAAATCAGACCGCGCTGGAAGACCCGCGCTGGGCGACAATCGTTTCAGTGCTCTTCAACGAGCCGAAATTGCTGAAATGAAACTACACCTCTAAGGTCAAAGTGCGTCTGACCCGCGTTTCAGTGCTCTTCAACGAGCCGAAATTGCTGAAATATTCGTATCGATAGTGGTGATAAATCGATCTCAGGAGTTTCAGTGCTCTTCAACGAGCCGAAATTGCTGAAATCGCACCTTGATCCCCAGCGCGGCGTGGATCAACAGCGTTTCAGTGCTCTTCAACGAGCCGAAATTGCTGAAATCAAGCGGGCGTCGAGGCGCAACTGCGCCTTACGGCAGGTTTCAGTGCTCTTCAACGAGCCGAAATTGCTGAAATTGGAAGAGCGCGCCGACGAACGACATCGGTTTCTGCGTTTCAGTGCTCTTCAACGAGCCGAAATTGCTGAAATACGCCTGAAACAATCGCGCGGTTGGTGCGGAGGGCAATGTTTCAGTGCTCTTCAACGAGCCGAAATTGCTGAAATTCGAGAGGTTCATCCGCCACTCCAACCGCTTACCGGTGGGTTTCAGTGCTCTTCAACGAGCCGAAATTGCTGAAATATTGGAAGATGGCTTCCGCATTTCGCGCGCGTCCGGCGGTTTCAGTGCTCTTCAACGAGCCGAAATTGCTGAAATTTTGACCGCGAGTCGAAAGACTACGCGGTCGAATACAAGTTTCAGTGCTCTTCAACGAGCCGAAATTGCTGAAATGGCTTCAGCAAGCGCTGGGACGGGTCTACCCCCGTCCGTTTCAGTGCTCTTCAACGAGCCGAAATTGCTGAAATTACGCCATCACATACGCCCAGCGCGCCGCAAGAACGTTTCAGTGCTCTTCAACGAGCCGAAATTGCTGAAATGGTGCGCATACACGTGCATCAGTGGACTACTATTGAGTTTCAGTGCTCTTCAACGAGCCGAAATTGCTGAAATCAAAGTGTCGCCGTACACCAGCGACTGTCCGTTGAGTTTCAGTGCTCTTCAACGAGCCGAAATTGCTGAAATTATCCAAAATGCTCGTAGCAGTTCGAGCATATTTCGTTTCAGTGCTCTTCAACGAGCCGAAATTGCTGAAATGGCGCGTGTTGCGCGCGCCGGCTGCGGAAGAGTACAAGTTTCAGTGCTCTTCAACGAGCCGAAATTGCTGAAATTGCCCGGTGACACCGGGTACACAGTTACCCAGATCGTGTTTCAGTGCTCTTCAACGAGCCGAAATTGCTGAAATGATGGCGGGATTGTTATTCACCACGCCACCCGCCAGTTTCAGTGCTCTTCAACGAGCCGAAATTGCTGAAATATGTCGTTGCAGTCAGATGATCCGTCCAGTAGCCGGTTTCAGTGCTCTTCAACGAGCCGAAATTGCTGAAATCGCGCCCAGTCCACCGCGCGCTTGAGGTTGTCGCTGGTTTCAGTGCTCTTCAACGAGCCGAAATTGCTGAAATCGCGTGAGGTGCCCCACGCGCCCCGTCGGCGTCAAAGTTTCAGTGCTCTTCAACGAGCCGAAATTGCTGAAATCTAATCAAAGTGCGTCTGACCCGCAGGAGCGCCCGGCGTTTCAGTGCTCTTCAACGAGCCGAAATTGCTGAAATTCTGTTTCGTGATAGCGCCATTGAGCGTACCGAATCGTTTCAGTGCTCTTCAACGAGCCGAAATTGCTGAAATCGGTCTGGACGAGGTTGACGGTCGGTAGCAGTTCGGGTTTCAGTGCTCTTCAACGAGCCGAAATTGCTGAAATCTCGACGCTCGTCTCCGGCGCGCTGGTGGACGGCAGTCGTTTCAGTGCTCTTCAACGAGCCGAAATTGCTGAAATAAGGATTTGTTTATGGCGGCAATTCGCGTCTGGAGGTTTCAGTGCTCTTCAACGAGCCGAAATTGCTGAAATACAAACCGCGGAATGGACGTTCTTCCGGGCACACGAGTTTCAGTGCTCTTCAACGAGCCGAAATTGCTGAAATGAGGTGAACGGAAATCGCGTGACCGCGACCGCGCGGTTTCAGTGCTCTTCAACGAGCCGAAATTGCTGAAATGCGTCGGGTTCGCAGCCGCGCCCGACGCATCATACGTTTCAGTGCTCTTCAACGAGCCGAAATTGCTGAAATGCGTGGCATACTAAGCGCGTAGTCGATCATCAGAAGTTTCAGTGCTCTTCAACGAGCCGAAATTGCTGAAATGGTAGTACTTCCGCGCGATTGCTTCAGCCTCCGCTTGTTTCAGTGCTCTTCAACGAGCCGAAATTGCTGAAATGGTCTGGGAACAAGTGCGCCGAACGCTGCGCGCGCGTTTCAGTGCTCTTCAACGAGCCGAAATTGCTGAAATGCGCGTGAGATGCCCAACACGCCCCGTCGGCGTCAAAGTTTCAGTGCTCTTCAACGAGCCGAAATTGCTGAAATGCGCCCGCGCCGAAGCGCTGCTCTACAAAGCGCTGGTTTCAGTGCTCTTCAACGAGCCGAAATTGCTGAAATCGGCGAGCGCATCGATGCGCTGACCTACGCGCCGGGGTTTCAGTGCTCTTCAACGAGCCGAAATTGCTGAAATTTCTGACCCTCCTCCCGACGCTCATCGAACTCGCGAGTTTCAGTGCTCTTCAACGAGCCGAAATTGCTGAAATCGCCGGACTGCACCGGCGCAACGTCGTCTTTCTTCTGGTTTCAGTGCTCTTCAACGAGCCGAAATTGCTGAAATATAACCGCGCCAGATAGAGATTGTTGCCATTTTGGGTTTCAGTGCTCTTCAACGAGCCGAAATTGCTGAAATCGAACTCCGGTGACGTACTGGTGATCGTCGATGAAGGTTTCAGTGCTCTTCAACGAGCCGAAATTGCTGAAATCACCTCTGGGAACCGTCCGTAAGAAGCGAGGTTGAACCGTTTCAGTGCTCTTCAACGAGCCGAAATTGCTGAAATCCGTACTGCTGCTGCGTCAACGCAGCATCGCAGCGCGTTTCAGTGCTCTTCAACGAGCCGAAATTGCTGAAATCGGCCGATTGTGCTCTATTGGCGTATCCGACGTGGCGTTTCAGTGCTCTTCAACGAGCCGAAATTGCTGAAATGCGAGTTCGGGTTTTACCCTTCATCAACTGAGTTTTGTTTCAGTGCTCTTCAACGAGCCGAAATTGCTGAAATCCTGTGAACGTAGATACGCGCACCCGTCATTTGTAGGTTTCAGTGCTCTTCAACGAGCCGAAATTGCTGAAATTTGTCAGAGAAGCGTACCACTGGTACTGAACGTGCTGAGTTTCAGTGCTCTTCAACGAGCCGAAATTGCTGAAATTTGAGGCGCGCCGCGCTCTGCCGCACCAGCGAGACGGTTTCAGTGCTCTTCAACGAGCCGAAATTGCTGAAATCGCCTCGACGTCGCCCTCGCGCGGCTCGGTGAACCGGAGTTTCAGTGCTCTTCAACGAGCCGAAATTGCTGAAATCCACTTCAGACACACCGCCGCGAGATCGCGGTAGGGTGTTTCAGTGCTCTTCAACGAGCCGAAATTGCTGAAATGACAGTCGCCGTCGGGCGCGAGTACCAGTTGACGTGTTTCAGTGCTCTTCAACGAGCCGAAATTGCTGAAATCTCGCAGCAGTGACCGAACGCTGGATCGGTGAGAAGTGTTTCAGTGCTCTTCAACGAGCCGAAATTGCTGAAATCGTTGACGTTTTTATCTACTCCCCGTCGGTCGGCACGTTTCAGTGCTCTTCAACGAGCCGAAATTGCTGAAATCGGCTGCGAGCCGGACGCGCCGCGCAGTGATAGCCCGTGTTTCAGTGCTCTTCAACGAGCCGAAATTGCTGAAATTTTTTCTTTTTCCCTCTTGACAACCGCACCTCGACGGTTTCAGTGCTCTTCAACGAGCCGAAATTGCTGAAATCGCGAAGCACTCAAAGCCTTGCAAGCACTGTTCGGGCGTTTCAGTGCTCTTCAACGAGCCGAAATTGCTGAAATTTTGACAGGCGTGAACTTGTGTGCTAGCCTAACGCTTGTTTCAGTGCTCTTCAACGAGCCGAAATTGCTGAAATGGGGGCGTTCGTGATCTACTCGATAGACGGGACGCTGTTTCAGTGCTCTTCAACGAGCCGAAATTGCTGAAATTCGCGTACCGAGAACGGCGCGCGGGTGGATCGGGAATGTTTCAGTGCTCTTCAACGAGCCGAAATTGCTGAAATTCTTCCTAAGCCGTTAGGGCTTGCAACCCGTTTGGCGCGCGTTTCAGTGCTCTTCAACGAGCCGAAATTGCTGAAATATGCTGATACTCGTTTTCGACGTATGCGATAGGACGATGTTTCAGTGCTCTTCAACGAGCCGAAATTGCTGAAATCTACGACAACGATATCCATCAGCACGTTCAATACCAGGTTTCAGTGCTCTTCAACGAGCCGAAATTGCTGAAATCGTAGATGAGCCGTCCGTCGCGCACCGACCAGCCGCCGTTTCAGTGCTCTTCAACGAGCCGAAATTGCTGAAATTGTAATTTTCAATACGCGCGCTTCCGGCGCATATTGGGTTTCAGTGCTCTTCAACGAGCCGAAATTGCTGAAATTCAAAGAGCACTACTGTAAAAGACGCGGCTTGTGTCGTTTCAGTGCTCTTCAACGAGCCGAAATTGCTGAAATAGAAAGCCGAAGCAATCCAGCGCTTGACCGGGCAGCGTTTCAGTGCTCTTCAACGAGCCGAAATTGCTGAAATCTTCGCATCTATCGAAGATGCGGCGGACGCATTCCGTTTCAGTGCTCTTCAACGAGCCGAAATTGCTGAAATACCTTGCCCGTTGCACATCGATGTAAAACATACGTTCGTTTCAGTGCTCTTCAACGAGCCGAAATTGCTGAAATGGTCGCAAAGACGGTCGCCTTCCTCTACTTCTACGGGTTTCAGTGCTCTTCAACGAGCCGAAATTGCTGAAATGTACCACGCCGGAAGGTTACGCTTGATGAGTAGTTGTTTCAGTGCTCTTCAACGAGCCGAAATTGCTGAAATCGCTTGCGGTGTTGAAGGGGAGGTGAGGAGATGGAGGTTTCAGTGCTCTTCAACGAGCCGAAATTGCTGAAATCGGCGACATTGAGATAACCGCGCGCAAGCGCTACTACGTTTCAGTGCTCTTCAACGAGCCGAAATTGCTGAAATCGCAGACCGGCGTCGTACTTCTGGTCAACCGCGATACGTTTCAGTGCTCTTCAACGAGCCGAAATTGCTGAAATTCGCTCGAAGGCGCGGCGGTGGTGATGGCGTGGATGTTTCAGTGCTCTTCAACGAGCCGAAATTGCTGAAATGGCTTGCAAACGTCGGCGGCAGTGCGAGAGTCGCCGTTTCAGTGCTCTTCAACGAGCCGAAATTGCTGAAATAGTTGACCGCGCCGGTGGTGGCGCGGCTGGTGCGGAGTTTCAGTGCTCTTCAACGAGCCGAAATTGCTGAAATTTGCGAACGCACAAGCAGTGCGGATCGTTGCGCACACGTTTCAGTGCTCTTCAACGAGCCGAAATTGCTGAAATTGAACGTCAGCGGAAAGATGGTGTTTCTGATGCTGTTGTTTCAGTGCTCTTCAACGAGCCGAAATTGCTGAAATCGACAAATCCGCCAGCACCAGCGATCCGGCGCTGGTGAGTTTCAGTGCTCTTCAACGAGCCGAAATTGCTGAAATGCAATTCAGTCACTCGAAAGTCGCCGCCAACTCGCCGTTTCAGTGCTCTTCAACGAGCCGAAATTGCTGAAATGCCGCATCCGTTCGCCGTCTACGCGCGCTGGACGGAGTTTCAGTGCTCTTCAACGAGCCGAAATTGCTGAAATAAACGAACGTATATTTGTGTCTCCCTCCGCGTACACGGTTTCAGTGCTCTTCAACGAGCCGAAATTGCTGAAATCGAAATCTCCGTTGAGTTCACGGCGAAACTGAAGAGTTTCAGTGCTCTTCAACGAGCCGAAATTGCTGAAATGTAACCTTACGCAAGAGCATTTGGCAAGCGAATACGTTGTTTCAGTGCTCTTCAACGAGCCGAAATTGCTGAAATTCATACGGAAGTAACGACGTTAGTGTATTTTGCGTGTTTCAGTGCTCTTCAACGAGCCGAAATTGCTGAAATACACCCACTGCGCCGCCGCAACCAGCGCCTCAATCGGTTTCAGTGCTCTTCAACGAGCCGAAATTGCTGAAATCGCGCTGCTCAGCCCCGCCGGAACGCGCGCGGCGTAGTGTTTCAGTGCTCTTCAACGAGCCGAAATTGCTGAAATCCCGCGCGTCGGGGCAAGCGCCCGCTGGACGCCCAACGGTTTCAGTGCTCTTCAACGAGCCGAAATTGCTGAAATCTTTCGTCAGCACCACCGCCGCGCCTTGGAGCGCGCCGTTTCAGTGCTCTTCAACGAGCCGAAATTGCTGAAATCCCGAGCAAGAGCGGTAAAGCCACGAACCTTTACAGTTTCAGTGCTCTTCAACGAGCCGAAATTGCTGAAATTCTCCAGCGGGGCGCTCTCCGCGCCCTCACTTTAAGTTTCAGTGCTCTTCAACGAGCCGAAATTGCTGAAATTGCGCCACGCGCTGCAGCGGCAGACGGTCAAGCGCATCGTTTCAGTGCTCTTCAACGAGCCGAAATTGCTGAAATCCGAAGCGCGTCAGGTGCCCGACGCGCCCGGTCGAGTTTCAGTGCTCTTCAACGAGCCGAAATTGCTGAAATGGAACGACCAAGGCTGGCTGTCGTTCCGGGACGATTGTTTCAGTGCTCTTCAACGAGCCGAAATTGCTGAAATCGCTTGGGGACGGGGACGGGACGGAAGCCGTCCCAGTTTCAGTGCTCTTCAACGAGCCGAAATTGCTGAAATTCGGCTGGACGTTTGCCGCATCGTTCGCGTTTGAGTTTTGTTTCAGTGCTCTTCAACGAGCCGAAATTGCTGAAATCCTTGGGACGGGGGTCGATCCGTCCCCGTCCGTCGGTTTCAGTGCTCTTCAACGAGCCGAAATTGCTGAAATTCACAAGCACAAAGCCGGTCTCCTTATTCAGGTATACAGTTTCAGTGCTCTTCAACGAGCCGAAATTGCTGAAATTCGAGCCAGCGGAACGCGCCGGTCTGGTCGCGCCCCAAGTTTCAGTGCTCTTCAACGAGCCGAAATTGCTGAAATCGAGGACGGCGCGCCCGCTCCGGTCAAGCAGCGCGGTTTCAGTGCTCTTCAACGAGCCGAAATTGCTGAAATGTAGTCGCACTCGCCTTCCCACCGCGACCAACGCACCGTTTCAGTGCTCTTCAACGAGCCGAAATTGCTGAAATCGTGTTGCAACGTTGTGCAGCACTGAGGGGGTTCTAGTTTCAGTGCTCTTCAACGAGCCGAAATTGCTGAAATCGTGTTGCAACGTTGTGCAGCACTGAGGGGGTTCTAGTTTCAGTGCTCTTCAACGAGCCGAAATTGCTGAAATTGTACGAGATGCTGCACGACGTGCTGGCGCCGCGCGTTTCAGTGCTCTTCAACGAGCCGAAATTGCTGAAATCGAACAGTTCACTATACGCTGATAGCGCCCACTTTCGGTTTCAGTGCTCTTCAACGAGCCGAAATTGCTGAAATCATTGCAAACGCCTTCGTAGCGTCTCTCAACTCGATCGTTTCAGTGCTCTTCAACGAGCCGAAATTGCTGAAATCGTCAGTTTGCGCGCGCTCCCCGCGCGCCTCGATCTTTCAGTGCTCTTCAACGAGCCGAAATTGCTGAAATGCAATGCGGCGATTGAACGTACTGAGAGCGGCCTTTCTTTCAGTGCTCTTCAACGAGCCGAAATTGCTGAAATCTTTTGCGCCTATCCACGCCGTTGCCGCACAGATACCCTTTCAGTGCTCTTCAACGAGCCGAAATTGCTGAAATTATTCGCGCTCATTCAATCGTTGTCTTCCTAATCCCTTTCAGTGCTCTTCAACGAGCCGAAATTGCTGAAATTACTATACGCTTGCGCTAGCCGTGTGTGCACCTTACTTTCAGTGCTCTTCAACGAGCCGAAATTGCTGAAATGACAGCGATATTCAGTACCGCATTATTCAGTATGATGACTTTCAGTGCTCTTCAACGAGCCGAAATTGCTGAAATCGAATGATGATCGAGTTGGGGCTTGCAACGAAGGACCTTTCAGTGCTCTTCAACGAGCCGAAATTGCTGAAATCTACCGCGCTGTCGATGATCGCATTGTCACCCATCCTTTCAGTGCTCTTCAACGAGCCGAAATTGCTGAAATCGAGCGTCGGTTCCGGACTAAGCCGTGTCTCATACGTCTTTCAGTGCTCTTCAACGAGCCGAAATTGCTGAAATTTTGCAAGCGTGATCGAACCGCCCGGCGAAATCGGTCTTTCAGTGCTCTTCAACGAGCCGAAATTGCTGAAATTACCGGCGGCGGGAAGTACTACGTTTGGGTTAGGTGACTTTCAGTGCTCTTCAACGAGCCGAAATTGCTGAAATCTTTCCCGGCAACAACTTCAAAGTCGTTCCACCACACCCTTTCAGTGCTCTTCAACGAGCCGAAATTGCTGAAATTCCCGCGCGTCGTCTGCGTCGAGATCGAGCGGCGCGACTTTCAGTGCTCTTCAACGAGCCGAAATTGCTGAAATCGCGCTGCCGCCAAACGCGCTTTTCATCCGCGAGGTCTTTCAGTGCTCTTCAACGAGCCGAAATTGCTGAAATCTCACCGTCGCCGACTACGCCCGTCCACGCGGACGGACTTTCAGTGCTCTTCAACGAGCCGAAATTGCTGAAATCAACTCCTCAATATTCGGCGCGCCGATGCTGTTCGCCTCTTTCAGTGCTCTTCAACGAGCCGAAATTGCTGAAATGCCCCCTAGTGTACAGCAGTAGCAGTAGTCATCACAACGCCTTTCAGTGCTCTTCAACGAGCCGAAATTGCTGAAATAAAACCGCTGCTGATTGACACCCTCGCGCTCGCGCCTTTCAGTGCTCTTCAACGAGCCGAAATTGCTGAAATCCCGACGCGGTTCACTCGTCGCGTTCGACGCAGAGCGACCTTTCAGTGCTCTTCAACGAGCCGAAATTGCTGAAATCGAACTGCTCCAGCGCGCGGCAGAACTGATGCTGACTTTCAGTGCTCTTCAACGAGCCGAAATTGCTGAAATAACCGCGCACGTTGCGAAACACCGCGCCGCCGTCGTCGCTTTCAGTGCTCTTCAACGAGCCGAAATTGCTGAAATCCGAAGGTCACTTTGTCCAGCGGTTGCGAAAAGGGACTTTCAGTGCTCTTCAACGAGCCGAAATTGCTGAAATCAGGCGCGCGCCTGGCGGTTCTGGTGTTTGTGTTGACTTTCAGTGCTCTTCAACGAGCCGAAATTGCTGAAATTCTCGAAAATTGGGTATTGACAAACGGCGCGGGGTGCTTTCAGTGCTCTTCAACGAGCCGAAATTGCTGAAATGTGCGTATACACGCGCACCAGTGGACAACGGTGGACTTTCAGTGCTCTTCAACGAGCCGAAATTGCTGAAATCAAGCATCACGTGGTTCGTCGCAACCATCATCCCCTCTTTCAGTGCTCTTCAACGAGCCGAAATTGCTGAAATCCCAACCTCCGCTCCCTTCCCCACCAGTGTT
>Ga0308412_1000677_pt1 | contig 17774 bp, 20 predicted proteins | sample HotsprottomLayer_FD_202357 | JGI IMG/M metagenome (GOLD analysis project Ga0308412, IMG submission 202357) | Hot spring phototrophic mat microbial communities from Octopus Spring, Yellowstone National Park, Wyoming, United States -... | ecosystem: Environmental > Aquatic > Thermal springs > Hot...
GGCAGCAGCAACGGTATCCAGTCAGACAGGCTGTGCAGTCGGCGGCAGAAGCGGCTGCGGGAGGGGATGCAGCTAAAGAGACCCTGCGCTTTGGCACAGGCCAGGGCGTGTTTGTGCTTGCCGGAGAGGAAGAGGGCGGCCAGTAGACGACGCGGGCGGGGGTCTTGCGCTGGGGGGTCGTCCTTGTGTCCGAGGGCTTTGAGCAGATCGTCTATAATGCAGAAGGCCACTAGAACAGTCCGGTTCATAGTGGCCTTGGTTTTTGCTTTCTGGCTCGGAATGTCTAGGTGGCAACTTGAGTTATTCTAAACGAACGGTAGCGATACATGGCAAATCGGTCTCTTTCCACGATGACTCCATGCTTCGGCAGGACCTAAAACCAAATGGGCGGTCTTGGAATCGAACAGGTATCATGTCACGGTATGGCGAAGGACAAAGGCCTCACCCCGCAATCGCAAGACTTCAACGAGTGGTACAACGAAGTGGTGCTCAAAGCCGACCTAGTGGACTACGGCCCGGTGCGGGGCACCATGGTGGTCAAGCCCTATGGCTACGCCATCTGGGAAAATATCCAGCGCGAACTGGACCGCATGTTCAAGGAGACCGGCCACCACAACACCTATTTTCCCCTCTTCATCCCGATTAGCTTTTTGCAAAAGGAAGCCGAGCACGTGGAGGGCTTTGCCCCGGAGCTGGCCATCGTCACCCAGGCGGGCGGCGAAACCCTGGAAGAACCCCTGGCCGTGCGCCCTACCTCCGAGACCATCATCGGGTATATGTGGTCCAAGTGGATCCGCACCTACCGCGACCTGCCCCAGCTTTTGAACCAGTGGAACAGCGTGGTGCGCTGGGAGCTACGCACCAAGCTCTTCTTGCGTACCACCGAGTTCTTGTGGCAGGAGGGCCACACCGCCCACGCCACCCAGGAAGAGGCTGAGGAGGAAGCCCGCCGGATGGCGGGGGTGTATGCCACGGTGCTGCGCGAGTGGTGCGCCATTCCTGGCTGGGAAGGCCCCAAGACCGAGTCGGAGAAGTTCGCCGGGGCGGTGTATTCCATCAGCTATGAGGCCATGATGCGCGACGGTAAGGCCCTGCAGTCGTGTACCTCGCACTACTTGGGGCAAAACTTTGCCAAGGCCTTCGATATTCAGTTTCAGGACAAAGACCAGCAGAACAAATATGTCCACACCACCTCCTGGGGCCTTACCACCCGGGTGGTGGGGGCCATCGTGATGACCCACGGCGACGACAAGGGCCTGATTCTGCCCCCCCGGCTGGCCCCCATCCAGGTGGTGATCGTGCCCATCTACAAAGCCGAGACCCGTGAGACCGTGCTGCCGAGCGCCGGAAGGCTCTACCAGGAGCTAAAAGCCGCTGGAATTCGGGTTTACCTGGATGACCGCGACCAGTACAGCCCCGGCTACAAGTTCAACGAGTGGGAGCTAAAGGGGGTGCCGCTGCGCCTCGAGCTGGGCCCGCGCGATGTGGAGGCCGGAACCGCGGTGCTGGCCAGCCGCCTGGGGGGCAAGGAAACCGTGCAGACTTCCGAGCTGCGGGGCTTGATTCCGGGCCGGCTCGAGCAGTTCCAGCGCGACCTGTACCAGCGCGCTTTACAGTTCAGCGATGCCCACACCTGGGAAGTAAACAGCTACGACGAGTTCAAAGAAAAGGTGGAGCGGGGTTTTGTGAAGGCTTTTCACTGCGGTGATAAGGAGTGCGAAAAACTGATCAAGGCCGAGACCACCGCCACCACCCGCTGCATCCCCTACGACGAGCCTGCGGCCCAGGGAAGCTGCATCCGCTGCGGTAAGCCCAGCGCTTATGGCAAGCGGGTTCTATTCGCCAAGGCCTATTGAACCATGTCCAGCCGAGAAGTCAGGCCAGAGCCGAAAGGCGCCAAGCTCTCGAGGGGGAGAGGGCTTGCCCGAGGCAAGCCGCGGTTTCCCAAGGAGTCGCTCAAGGCCAAAAAACGGCGTGCAGAACGAGTTCTGTCGGTCATGGAGCAGCTCTATCCACACGCGGCCACCGAGCTAGAGCACCGCAACCCCTTTGAGCTGTTGATCGCGACCGTGCTCTCGGCTCAGGCTACTGACGCTGCAGTGAACAAGGCCACCCCGGCCTTGTTCGCACGCTATCCCGACGCTTTTGCCCTGGCCCAGGCCAGCCCCGAAGAAATAGAACCTTACATCAAAACCATCGGCCTGTACCGCTCCAAGGCCAAAAATATCGTCTTGCTGGCCCGTCGGCTGGTCGAGCAGCACGGCGGGCAGGTGCCGGTGGACCAGGCCAGGCTGCGCGAGCTGCCGGGGGTGGGCTGGAAGACCGCCACGGTGGTGCTGGGGGCGGCTTTTGGGGTGCCGGGGATCGCGGTGGACACCCACCTCACGCGCCTGGCGGGCCGGCTGGGTTTTTCGCAACAGAAAGACCCTGAGAAGATTGGCGCGGACCTCGAGCGCCTTTTCCCCCAAGAAAAATGGGTTTTTGTGCACCATGCCCTGATTCTTTTTGGACGCTACCGTTGCACGGCCCGCAACCCCCGCTGCCAGGACTGCCCTCTGTACAGCGACTGCCTGAGCAAAGGGGCCTGGTAGGCGGGGTCAGTCGTCCCAGCGGTGAATCCTTTGCGGCAGTCTGCGCCAGCGCCGGGGGCGAAGCCTGGCCTCTAGACGCCGCCAGCCATAAGCCAGCGCCCCCACCACACCCGCGCCCACGGCCAGCACCCAAAAGGTCATGAGAAGCCACAGCAGCAGGAATAGGCCCACCGTTCCGGCCAGCAACAGTGCGAGCACACCCAGGGGGCCCCGCGGAAGGTTGAAATACAACGGTCTCATGCGCCTAGGGTAGAGCAAAAGGCATGAGTTGAATGTGGTAAAGAAAGTGCTGTGATTTTTGGGCCCTTACCTGCCTCGAGGCGGCCTATAATGCGGCCTAGTATGCCGGGCTCCGACAGCCTGCCCACAGTGTTTGCTGCGGCCCTGACCGATCCGGGCCGCAAGCGGGCCCTCAACGAGGACGCGGTTACCCAACTCATCACCCCCTACGGTGGCATTTTTATTGTGGCTGACGGAATGGGTGGCCATCGCACCGGTGAGGTGGCCTCGCAGATGGCTGTGAACCGGATTGTTGATATCCTAAAGCACAGCGAGCCTTCGCCCCAGGGTCTGCTAGAGGCCTACGAGGCCGCCAACGAGGCCATCTATCAGGCTGGTCAAAAGCCCGAATCACGGGGTATGGGTACCACCTGCACGGCCCTCTGGCTCGACCTGCCTTACGCCCTGATTGCCCATGTGGGTGACTCGAGGGCCTACCTGCTGCGTGACGGTGAGCTTGTGCAGCTCACCCAGGATCACTCCTGGGTGGCTGACCGGGTGCGCCAGGGTCTTCTGAGCGAGGAAGAAGCCCGCAATCACCGCTGGCGCAATGTGATCACCAACGCCCTGGGCTCCTTCCCTAGCGCGCGGGTAGATCTGGTGGGCCTGAAGGTGCATCCGGGCGATGTGTTTTTGCTTTGCTCCGACGGCCTTAGTGGGGTGCTAGAGGACAAGGTACTCTCTGAGATGATCCTGACAAATCCTCCTGAACCGGCGGTGGCCAAGCTTGTCAAGCTCGCCAACGACTGGGGAGGGCCCGACAACATCAGCGCGGTGGTGGTGACCATCGGCAGCCAGGTGGCCGAGAGCCCTAAACCCTATGCCTTGCCGCTGGAGGCCAGCGATGGCCAGGTGGTACGCCTGCAAAGCGGTAACGACCCTGAGCTGGTCACTACGCAAATTGTTGAACCCGAAAAGAAGCCCACATTCTGGCAGCGCTGGGGCAGTGTGGTCTTGCTCTTGCTGTGGCTTGCCCTGCTGGGGTTCGTCCTGTTCAATCAGCTGGGCGGCGGGTCTGCTCCATAGAGGGCATTTTTCTCACTCAAGGCTCCGCACAATGCAGGGTGGGGTGTGCATGCCGATCCAATGGAGCCAACAATACGAGGTGGGAGATCCCCGAACCGATAGCCAGCACAAAGCAAATCGAGCGACTAGCGCTCTTCACAATATTTGAGCCACTCATAACTTGATTGCGTCGTCCTGCACAGCACACTTGTCTCCCGGATGGGAGGCAACGTCTGTGAAGAGTGCGATAGGGTCCTGCCTGAGCACCTATTTTACTTATGAGGAGCTATGCACGAACCTTCGGGGTTGCATCATGGCACAAAAGAATAAGCAGGCTCGCGACAAATTTTTAGAGTTCCGGGCCGATCCGATATTGAGGTGGCTTTGCGAAACACTAGTAGGAGCGCTGTATGACCCGGAGGCCCTGACCCTCGAGCCAGCCCACCAGCCATTCCACTGCCGCCTTGACACCAACCGTGCTCAAGGGCGCGCCAAAACGGCCCACACCCACATACAGGCCGTGGGCGCTGGGGCGGGCTTCCAGCAGCACGTCCTGAATAAGGTCTTCTTCCTCGATGTGGGCGTGGAAGTAGTAGCTGCCTCCCAGGCCAAGGGCGCGGGTGGCCTCGAGCAGCACCGCTGTACCGCCCTCGAAGTGAACTACGGTTTTCTCAAAGTTTTTGAGCTCGGGTAGCGAACCAGACAGCAGGGCATGGGGCATGGGATACCTCGGAAGGGGGGGCCAAGGGGTAGGATCTTCGGCGATCTTACGGAACACCGCATGGTAGAACGTGCGGCCCTGTTCTTTCCATTTGAGGGCGTACTTGGTGGTGAGGTGATGCTCAGGGGGTGGGGGGGTCTCGAGCGCGAACAGTCCACTGGCCTGGCTCTCGGCCTGAGCAAACCGCCAGTATTCCAGGTGGTCGGTGGTGAGCAGCAGCTCACCCCCCTCGGCCAGCCGGGTTGAAAGGTGGCAGAAGAAGCTCCGCTGTAACAAGCGGTTTTCCTGGTGTTTGGACTTGGGCCAGGGGTCGGGGAAGTTCACATAGACCCGCTTCAGGCTGCGCGGTGCGACCAGGTTGCGCAGGGCAAACCCGGCGGCACCATGGTAAACCCGTACGTTGGCTATGCCCTCACGCCGAAAGCGCTTTAGGGCTCGGGTCACCGAGCCAGCCGAAATTTCCACCCCCAGAATCTGCCATTCGGGGTGCATGCGGGCGATCTGGGCTGTAAAACGCCCGTCGCCAAAGCCTATTTCGAGCACCTGTGGTGCTTCAGGTAGGGGAAACTCGCACTCGCCGAGGCGAATCAACACAAAAGGTTATTATAGGCTGGCGAATCGCGCTGCGCCAGCGCGGTCGCATGCACTCAGATGCTTTTAGTTTCCTGTGGAGGGGTGACCTGTGGGCGCTTTGGCCAAAAAAGCGTCCCCGGCTTCCTGACGGCACCCGCTCTGTGGCGCTTAGGGCTGCTGCCTTCCGGCCCTGACCCGGTTCACGCTAGTGCGCCGCGTCAGACCGAGGACGCACCCCAGAGGATAACACAGGAGCGCACGAAGGCAAAAGGGGTGTACATCTAAGACTCTTGGGGAACCGACTCGGTTTGTAGTTTAGCCAGTAACTCCAGGGGGGCCAAGCCCTACAGGGCCCTGTGGGGTCTTCCGCCGTTATAGTACGCTAGAAGGTCCGCCCTATCGCCATTGAGCTTGGGACTCCGAGGGGGCAGCACGAAGAGCCGGATGCCCAGGCGCAAGCAGCCCTCCTCAAACGCCGCCACGAACCCGCTCCCGCCGTCCGCCTGCACCGGTTGGATGGGAAAAGGACACCCCTCCACCAGGGCCCGCAGAAACACCGGTGCCCAGGCCAAGCGGCCGGAGCGCTCCAGCGCGGAAAAGTGCTTGACCTCCTCCTTCCCCCTCAGGGTGTCCACCTGGACCAGGCCTTGACCTCATAGCCCTGGGGCTTCCGCTGCGCGTAGGGCCTTTGCGCCCTCCGCCTTGGCTTACCCCTTCCCCGCCGCGCCCGCTCCACCCGTCCCTGGCCCGCCAGGTAGACCGGGATGCGCCCCAGCGTGCGCTCGCTGAGGGTATAGCCCCCCTTCCACAAGCGTTCCACCTGCACCTTGCCCCGCCGGCGCTGGGGCCGCCTGCTTCTGGGTTTCAGGCCTGCGAGTCCCTGATCCTTGAGCCTTCCCTTCCAGCGGTAGTAGGTAGCCCGGCCGATCCCCACCAGCTCCTGCACCTCTGTCCAGCCAACCTTACGTTCAAGCTCGAGCTGGTGCAGGCGTTGCTGGAGGGGTCACCTGGGCCGGCCTCGGCCAGTTCTAAAGCTTTCCTGGCGCCTCTAAAGACCTCTTTGCCGACTGTGATAAGCTGCATCTGGGGAACCTCCTCTTCCCGAAGTGGTTCCCCTATTTTGCTTCGCTCGGAGTCTCGCCCGTGGTTGTCCGATTTCAAGGGGTAATGTTCCGGCGAGCGCCGGCTTGACGAGGAATGAGTGAGCATGGAAACTTCCCTCATGACGCCCTATGAAGCCTTTCAACTCCTCGAGCTGCGCGTAGGACGCATTCTGAAAGCCGAGCCCCACCAAAAAGCCCGCAAACCTTCCTACAAGCTTTGGATTGACCTGGGTGAGCTTGGCACAAAGCAGAGCAGCGCCCAGCTCACCGACCTCTACACCCCCGAGGCCTTGGTGGGGCGACTGGTGATCTGTGCGACCAACCTGGGCGAACGCAACATTGCTGGTTTTAAGTCCGAGGTGCTGGTGCTGGGCCTGCCCGATGAAGGGGGGCGGGTGGTGCTGCTTTCGGCAGAGCGCGAGGTACCGCTGGGAGGGCGCGTTTTTTGAGCGTGCCCTTCGTGCTGGCGCCCTGCGCTTCGGTTTGCTCCATCGGGGATCGGACGGTCGGGCTAACCGAATTTGGACAGCAGAAAGTAATATATCCAGCAGGAGTCCAGTATGCCAAACCCCATTCCCATTGCCAAAGGTGAATCCGATGTATTCCTCTATCCCAAGATGGCCAACCGCCACGGCCTGATTGCCGGGGCTACCGGAACCGGCAAGACCGTGAGCCTGCGGGTGCTGGCCGAACAGCTCTCCAACATTGGGGTGCCGGTCTTTATGGCCGATGTCAAGGGCGACCTATCGGGCCTGTGCAAAGCCGGCGGCGACAACCCCAAAATCGCCGAGCGGGTACAAAAATTGGGTCTTTCGGATTTCCAATATCAAGCCTGCCCGGTGGTGTTCTGGGACGTGTTCGGCGAACAAGGACACCCGGTGCGTGCGACCGTCTCGGAGATGGGGCCGCTGCTCTTGGCGCGCTTGCTAGACCTCAACGAAACCCAGAGTGGGGTGCTGACCCTGGTCTTCAAAATCGCCGATGACAACGGGCTTTTGCTGCTGGATCTGAAAGACTTGCGGGCCATGCCGCAATACGTGGGCGACAACGCCGAAAAGTTCAAGACCGAATACGGCAACATCTCGGCGGCCTCGATCGGCGCCATCCAGCGCGGGCTGATTACCCTGGAAGAACAAGGGGGGGATCGGTTTTTTGGCGAACCCGCCCTCGAGCTCGAAGACCTCATCCAAACCCAGGGCGGCAAGGGGGTTATCAACATCCTGGCTGCCGACAAGCTGATGCAGTCCCCCAAGCTCTACAGCACCTTCTTGCTGTGGATGCTCTCCGAACTCTTCGAGCGGCTCCCTGAGGTGGGCGACCCCGAGAAACCCAAGCTGGTCTTCTTTTTCGACGAAGCCCACCTGCTCTTCGACGAAGCCCCCAAAGCCCTGCGGGAAAAAATCGAGCAGGTGGTGCGGCTGATCCGCAGCAAAGGCGTGGGGGTCTACTTCGTCAGCCAGAACCCCCTGGACATCCCCGATGAGGTGCTGGGCCAACTGGGCAACCGCGTGCAGCACGCGCTGCGGGCCTTCACCCCACGCGACCAAAAAGCCGTCAAGGCCGCTGCCGAGACCTTCCGCCCCAACCCCAAGCTCGACGTGGCCACCGTCATCCTGGAGATGGGGGTGGGCGAGGCCCTGGTCTCGACCTTGGACGAAAAGGGCATTCCCAGCATGGTGGAGCGGGCCCTGATCTACCCACCCCGCACCCAGATGCCGCCGCTCAGCCCCGAAGAGCGTCGGCAGATGATCCAGCAGTCGCCGGTGTACGGGCACTACGAAAAACGCCTCGACCGCGAGTCGGCCTACGAGGTGCTGCGAACCAGGGCCGCCGCATCGGTGCAACCGGCTCCCCCTGGCAAACCCCAAGCCCCAACCCAGCCCAGCGGAGGCAACCTCTTAGGCGACCTAGCCAAGGGGGCGGTGGGCTTTCTGGCCAGCCGCGAGGGGCAGCGGATTGTGCGGGGGGTGCTGGGTGGCTTGCTGGGTGGCAGCAGGCGGCGGCGATAACCTGAGCCTAGAGGGCTTCGCTACCACCGGCCTGCTGGCGGGCGCGCTCCAGCAGCAGGCGGTCGGCTATGTCCTCAGCCCAGGCTCGAATATCCTGCCAGCGGCGAAAATCGCCTTCAGGTAAGCCCTTGCTCAATACCTGGATGAGCTGGTGCTGCTCGAGGCGGCCGTAGTTCAGGGCGCCAGCAAAAATGCCCACCTCGAGCGGCTCCACCAAATTGCGCACCTCGGACATACACCCGTAAACCTCATGGAAATGCGCAGGGGTTGGATCGCTCATCAGGCCCGAAACCGCGAAATACAACACCGGTAACCGTCGCAGTGCATCGCGGTGAATCTCCACGAAACTCCTGGCTTCGGGTAGCCATTGCCCTTCTCGAATGGCGCCTCCCACAATCACCGCGTGGTAGCCTTCCAGGTGCTGCACTGCGTCCACCGGCAGTACGTCCACGTCAGCCCCCCGCTGAACCAGAACTTCTCCGATGGTCTGGGCTATTTCGCGCGTGCTGCCCAGCCGGCTAGCGTAGGCGACTAGGATACGCCAGGTCTGCACGGTTTCAGGCTAAACCCATCCCTCGGCGGCCTGTAGAGACATCTGCCCCCTTCCCTGAGGAGTATTTTTGAACTAAGGTGATGATCATGCTGGTCAGAGACTTTATGACCCCTAACCCAAGCGTAGTCACCCCAGACGTGACGGTGCCGGAGGCCACGCAGATCATGAAAAAGGGCGGGTTCCGCCGTCTGCCGGTGGTCAGGGAAGGTCGGTTGGTGGGCATCGTGACCGACCGCGACCTCAAGGAGGCCATGCCCTCCGATGCCACCTCGCTTTCCATCTGGGAGATCAACTACCTGATCTCCAAACTCACCGTGGGCGAGATCATGACCCGCGACCCTATCACTGTGGCCGACACCCTGCCCCTCCAGGCGGCGGCCAAGCTGATGCTCGAGCACAAGGTGGGCGGCCTGCCGGTGCTGCACGAGGGCAAGTTGGTGGGCATCGTGACCGTGACGGATGTGCTCAAGGCCTTCTTGCAGCGCGAGGCCGAGCTGCTGGTGGGGGCCGAGACCAACCCGTAGGGCTAGGCCATCTTCTTGAGACCAAGCACCCGTTCGACGGGCCAGGTGTTGATGATCCGGTCGGGGTGCAGGCCGGCTTTGTTGGCAAAGAGCAGGCCGTACTGAATATCGGCGAGGCCCTCGAGGCTGTGCGCGTCGGGGCCCAGCGAGAAGTTGAGGCGGTCGCGCCAGGCCAGCATCAGCCGCCAGTCCAGGTCGAGGCGGTAGGGACTGCAATTGAACTCCACCACCTTCTGGTTTTGCCGGGCCCGCTCGAGCACCCTTTCCCAGTCGGCCTCGGCCCCTTTGCGCCGCAGCAAGAGGCGTCCGCTGGGGTGGCCTAAGATGCTCAAGTAGGGGCTGTCCAGGGCGCGCAAGAGGCGCTGGGTTTGTTCGGTCTGGCCCAGGTTCAGTCCGGCGTGCAGGCTGCCCACCACCACCTCGAACTGGGCCAGAAGCTCATCGGGATAGTCCAGCGAACCATCGGGCAGAATGTCGGACTCGATGCCGCGCAGGATGCGAAAAGGGGCCAGTTCGGCGTTGAGCGCCTCGATTTCTGCCCACTGGCGCCGCACATCCTGCAGGCGCAGGCCCCCGGCATAGGCCGCTGTTTGGGAATGGTCGCAGATGACCATGTACTCGAAGCCCTGGGCCAGGGCGGCCTCGGCCATCTGGCGCAGGGTTGCGCTGCCATCGGAGTAGGTGGAGTGTACATGAATCAGGCCCCGGAGAGGGGGTTGCAGCGTGGCCTGGGGCGGGGGCAGACCGATGTGTTCTTTCTCCCGCCAATAAGCGGGCACAAAGGGTAGTTTGAGCGCTTCAAACACCTGTGCTTCGCTGGGGAGCGAAGTGGGCACCGGCCCGAGGGCCTCGAGCCACTCCCGCGAACCGGTGGCCTGTACCAGCACGCTGCCAAACGAGGCCGCATCGGTACAAAAAATCCGCAGCGGCAGGCCTTCAAGTCGTCCCAAAAGCACCATCCCCTGCTGCTCCTCCACGAAGCGGCCCAGCGCCTCACGCACCTGCGCGGGGGTGCCTACCACCACCAGATCTAGGTTGCCCACGGTTTCCAGGCCCCGCCGCACGCTGCCGGCCGGCTCGGCCTTGAGGCCTGCATTTTCCAGATCGGCCAGCAAGAGCCGGGCCGCCTCCAGTCCCACCGGCAGCATCACCCGACGTAGGTTGCCGAGGGCGTAGCGGGCCGCCTCCAAGAGGCCGGCCTCGCTCTTAGCGCCGAAGCCGGGAAGGGCGCGAATCTTGCCCTGTTCGGCCCAAAGCACTAGCTCCTCCAGGCTATTTACCCCGTGGTCCCACAGCGCCCGAATGCGCTTGGGACCCAGGCCCTGTACCCGAAACAGCTCGAGCACCCCTGGCGGTACGCGGCTTTCGAGTTCGGCCAGATAGGGAAACTCCTCGCTCTGGACGATTTCGGTTAGCATGGGGGCCAGCGCCGGCCCTATCCCCGGCACGCCCTTGAAGCCCCGCGCAGCCAGCTCGGCCAGGTCGGCCTCCTGTTGCTCCAGATTGCGGGCCGCGTTGCGGTAGGCCTTGGCCCGAAACTCGCCCTCGCCCAGCACCTCCATCAGATCGGCGGCGTACTCGAGCATCCCCGCCAGGTCTTTCCGGTTCATAACCTTAGCCTATCGCACGCCTCACAGGACACGACCGTAGCCTTGGTGAGAGAGTTCGAGGACTGTGAAGGGCGCTCGATCGCACCCTTCACACCCGCGGTCTACTTTCGGGAGACAACCGCGCTGTGCAGAACACAGCCATTCAAGTCGTGAGCGGCTCCATGATGATCAAGAGCGCTCTAGAGCATAGGCCACGGGCTTTCCGGCTTTGAACACCACCGCCTGGGTGTAGCCTACGGCACGCAAAATTTCGACGGCATCGGCAAAGCGGTGGGCCACGTCTTCGGGCCGGTGGGCGTCGGAGCCCAGCACCACCGGAATCCCCAGGGCCTGGGCCCGGGCCAGAAGCTCGGGGCTGGGGTAAATCTCGGCGGCTTTTTTGCGCCAGCCGGCGGTGTTGACGTCCAAAGCCAGCCCTTCGCCGGCCATGACCTCCAGGGCCTCCTCGGCCAGGTCGGCATAGCCTTCGGGGGGCCGGTAGCCCATTACCTTGGGCAGATCCAGGTGGCCGATGGCGTGAAACAAACCGGTGCGGGCGGCCTGGGCCACCAGCTTGAAGTAGGCCCGGTAGACCTCGCGCAGGTCGCGCTCTGCGAACTCGGCCTGGTAGCGCGGGTTATCGAAGGGCCAGGCCCCGATGTAGTGCACCGAGCCGATGAGGTAGTCGTAGTCGTACTGCTGGCGTAGCCGCCGAACAAAATACTCGGTGCCGGGGTGAAAGTCGGCCTCGAGGCCGATCCCCACATAAAAATCACCGGCCTCGGCCCGCACCCGCTCGAGCATGGCGTGGTAGAAGGGCAGCTCCTCCAGCTCCATGCGCACCTGGGGGTCGAACCAGGCCGGCATGGGGCTGTGGTCGGTCACGACGATGCCCTGCAAGCCGGCCCGTCGGGCGGCCTGGACGTACTCGGAAGGCGTGCCCACTGCGTGCTTGCAGAGCGGGGTGTGCATATGGCTGTCGTACATGGCACCAGCCTATCGCACCCTTCACAGACCTTGCCCCCCGGATGGGAGGCAACTGTACTGTGCAGGACGAAGAAATCAAGTTGTGGGCAGAGCCGAAAGCCAGTTTTGCTCACCAGGTCTTTACGAACCCCAGCTTTATCGCCTCTTTCAGGTGTTCGCTGCGGAAGAACAGGCGGTCCTCCGGCATGACCTTGTAATAGTCCTGCGGCTGGTAGAGCTTCCCGCTCAGGATGTCGCCACAATAGCGATCCGGCCCATTGCGCTTACCCAGGATGGTATCCACAATCCAACGGAATTCATAGGGCAGCAAAACCCGGTCTTCGCCCGCCCGCCAGAAGCCTTTTCGCGCGATTCGGGCCTTTGAGACGGCCTTTTGCACGAGCTCCAAATCGCTGGCCTTGGGGATGTTGGGGTAGATGAGCAGGCTCACCGCCTGACCCTCCTGCATCATCTGAAGGTTGAAGGTGGGGCGTTCGGCAGGCAGGATGGCCTTGCGCTCGGCCTGGTTGTAACTGGCGTTGATATAGGCCAGCATCCGCCCGTGCTTGTCGAAAACTTCCTGCGCGACCATGATGTAAAGCCGGCGCTCGGTCTGGCGCTTCTCGTTGTAGCGCTGCCCCGGGTCCAGCCGTTGGCGCTTGAGCGCCTCGAAGTGCTTGAGCGCTTTTTCTCCCGCCCTGATCTGCCGGGTGCAGGGCTTGCCCATAAGGCGCGGCTCGAGGTAGGCCCGCAAGCCCGCCTCGAGCTGGCTTCCCGCCCCTACCAGAAAACCCCTCATCTCGGCATCGAATTTTCCGGGGTTCCGCCGGTCGGCCCCCTGGTAATGGTACTCGGGTGCGTCCATACCCAGCATGCGGATGGGCAAGGATACCTTGGGCGTATCGCCATCGGTGGCCGAGACCCATACGGCGTCGTCGCTGCCTTTGAGCTTCTCCGCTACTGGGAGCTTGAATTCAGGGATGGAAAATGCAAACTGCATGCCTGGCCTCCTTTTTCTTTTTAGCTTACCCGCACCACTCGGCCCTGGCAGGCCCAGACCTTGACCGGGCGCCCCAGCATCTGGCTGGCCTGCGCCGAGAGTGTCTGGTCTAGAATCAGCTCATCCCCTGCTGCTTGTACCAGGCTGGCTGTCTCGGGTGGTGCCAGCTCGGGCCACCGCAGGAGCACCGCGTCGAGTTGCCAGCGGCTGGCCCACAACCGCTTGAGCGCCCAGAGGGTTTCTTGCTTACCAACCTCCGCGCCGAAGGGGGCTTCCCCAGCGTAGCGCACCAGCACCGGGCCTTCCGGCAGGGCGGCGCGAATCTCGTCAGCGCGCTCGGGCAGCAGATACGACTCCCGCAGCAGCTTTTCCGCGAAGACACAGGCCTTTTCCAGTTTTTCTTCGTCCAGCCGCGCGCCAAACACCCCCTCAAAGGCCCGCCGGATCTGCTCGGCTAGGTTGGCCAGCTGGTAGAACTCGGCCTCTACTCCCAGCAGCACCAGGGTAGGTGTTACGGCCAGGCCCGTCCGGTGGAGCCGCTGGAGGTCGGCTACCTCGCCCAACTCGGGCGATGGTGGGGCTTGCTCGAGCGAATATATCACGCCTTACAGTCTACCCCAGGGCCCCTGCGGCCCTGGGAGGGCCAGAGGGTAACCTGAACATCCGGTGTGCTGCCTGCGTATAATCTCAGCCATGAGCGAAGCCGCGGCAGCCAGCGCCCTCGAGGCCCAGCAACTGGGAAAAAAGTACGGGCGCAAACCCGTGCTGGAAAACATCACCTTTTCCGTGCAGCCGGGCGAGGTCTACGCCCTGGCCGGGCCCAACGGCTCGGGCAAGACCACCCTGATCCGCCTACTAACCGGCCTGGCCTTTCCCACCTCCGGGGTGGTGCGGATGCTGGGGCAGGACGTTTACAACGGCGGTTACCTGGCCCGACGGGCGCTGGGGGCGGTGGTGGAAGCCCCGGCGGCCTTCTACCCCCATATGACCGGGCGACAGAACCTCGAGATGGTCGCCTTCCTGACCGGCCTAGCCAACGCCGAGGCCCGCATTCGCGAAGTGCTGGCGCGGCTCGAGCTGCTGGCCGTCGCCGACCAGCCGGTGCGTACCTACTCCCTGGGCCAGCGCCAGCGCCTGGGGCTAGCCTCGGCCATTCTGCACGAGCCGCAGATCCTGATCCTGGATGAGCCCACCAGCGGTCTTGACCCCCAGGGCATCAACAAAGTGCACGAGATTTTGTCTGAGCTGGCCAGGAAAGGGGTGGCGGTGCTGCTTTCTACCCACCACCTGCGGGAGGTCTCGGCCTATGTGGACAAGGTGGGCATCCTGGGGGGTGGACGGCTGCTGGAAGAGGTCAAACTGGGGGCTAAAGGTGAAACCTACCGCCTGCGGGTAGACGATCCCGCCAGGGCCGCGGCCTTCCTCAAAACGGTACCCGGGGTGCAAAACGTGAGCCTGCGTGGAGTGAATGTGATTTTCGAAGGCTCGCCCAACGTGGCCCTGGCAGCGTTGGTGCGCGAGAACTACCAGGTGCAGTTTCTGGAACCCGATTACTTCGACCTGTATGACTACTACCGGGAAAGGGTGAAAAATGTTTAGAGCCAGGATCGGGGTGCGGTCGGAAAGCACCGGGCTGGTCGTTAGGAGTGGGCCATGCTGCGGGTATTGATCTGGGAGTTTGGCAAACTGGTGCGGTTGCGCTCAGTGCAGATCGGCCTGCTGGCGGCGCTGGTGCTGCCCTTGTTGTGGGCCTTTGCGCCAGGGTTGCGGGCACAGTTCAAACTCGAGCTGGTCTCGGGCTGGCAGGTGCCGGCCCTCTCGCTCTTTACCGGCATGGACTTCCTGTTTCCCTTCCTAACCGCCATGGCCGCCGCCGAGGTGCTGGGCGCTGAGGTCTCGATGGGTACCCTCAAGTCGGTGTTGCTGCGCCCCAGCCCCCGCAGCCGCCTACTGGGGGCCAAGATCATCGTGGTGCTGGCCTACCCTTTTATTTTGCTCACCACTAGCCTGGTGGGCTCGTTGCTGGCTGGCTTGCCCTTCGGTCTGGGGAGCTTTTTTGGAGGCACTGGCCTGGGCCCTGGTAGCTTTGCCGGTGTGGGCCTGCTTACTCCCTTAGGGGCGCTGATGGAGCTGCTGCAGGCCCATGCGCTGGCGGGCATTGTGCTCTGGCCGCTCTCGGCACTGTCCATACTTTATGCGGTGGTTTTCCTAAGCACCACCTCGGCGGCCCTGGCCGCGGTCTCGACCCTACTGTTGATGCGCCTCCTGGTGGCCTTTCCCGCCATCCAGCCCTTCCTGCTTACCAGCTACCTCGACCTCTACATCCGCCCAAACTCGCTAGGATTGAGCTTGCTCATCATCTACACCGTAGGCTTTGCCTTGCTGGCCCTACTGATTTTCGAGCGAAAGGATGTTTGAGGTAGGCTTAGGGTATGGGTAAGCTCACACATTTTGCAGACGGCAAGCCGCGCATGGTGGATGTTAGCGAAAAGGCCGCCACCCTGCGCACCGCCACCGCCGAGGCCACCGTGCTGCTAACCCCCGAAGCGGTAGCGGCGCTCCAGGAAGGCGGGGTGGGCAAGGGGGATCCCCTCAGCGTGGCCCAGCTTGCGGGCATCATGGCGGCCAAAAGAACCGGGGATTTGATTCCCCTGTGCCACCCGCTGCCCATCACAAACGCCGACGTGCAGCTCCGATTCCAGCCTGAGGAGGGCCGGGTACACATCACCGCAACCGTCAGAACCAAGGCTGAGACCGGGGTGGAGATGGAGGCCCTCACGGCCTGCGCGGTGGCCGCCCTGACGGTTTACGACATGCTCAAGGCGGCCAGCAAGGGTCTGGAAATCACTGGCCTGCGCCTACTTTACAAGTCGGGGGGGCGATCGGGAGAGTGGCGGCGGGAGGGCTAACCGGTCATGGCCCGCTCGAGGTTTCCCCATCTTCAGGTTGCGTTTTCGGATCCACTCATGCAAAGGCTGGCCGAGCAACACGGTCCTGCCCCTTTTGCACCGCACACGTTCCCTGAACGCGTCCCCTACACGGTGCTTTTGAGCTCGATTGTGGGGCAGCAGCTCTCGGGCAGGGCCACCGATACCATCTGGCAGCGCCTCTCGAGCCGCTTTGCACTGAAGCCCGAGGTGCTTTGCCAGGCCCCCGCCGAAGACCTTCGGGCTGTGGGGCTGTCTGGTGCCAAGGTCCGTTGTGTGCAGGATTTGTCGCGCTTTGCGCTGGAGGGAGGGCTACTAGATATCGAGCGTCTGTCCGACCTAGCGATCATCGCCCACCTGACCCAGCTCAAGGGCATTGGGGTCTGGACGGCGCAGGTGTTTTTGATGTTCGGCCCGGGCCGCCCCGACGTCTGGCCGGTGCTGGATCTGGGCATCCGCAAAGGGGCCCAGAAACTGTACGATGTCCGCGATCGACAGGCGCTCGAGGCGCTGGGGGAGCATTTTCGCCCCTACCGTTCCCATGCGGCCTGGTATCGTGGCAGGTGCTGGTCTGAGGGGATCACCCGAACGCTTTTAGCCAGGGCTTGAGTGCCGGGTTTCCGGCGGCGCAAGCCTTCAAGCAACTGCCCGCACCTTTGCCGGGGGTGGTAGACTTAAGCCGGCTATGATAGACGTCGGCCTCGAGCAAGCCTTTGCCAAAGTGCGGGCCTTTTTGGAGGGCGACTTCGAACACCCAGGCCTAACCCTCTACGATCTGCAAAACCTGGTGGGCTACAACAGCCGCGTTAAGACCGACGGCCCGCTCTTGTACATCATGCCCCCCGAGCCGGCTTTGAGTGGGGTGGCGGCGGTGCGCCTGTACTACTACCCTAAAGACCCCGAGGTCAGCCTGATCGTCGAGATCGAGGACAAGGCCCGCAAGCGCCACCTGCGTCACTTCAAGTGGAACGGCCTCTCCTGGACTGCGGCCCGGGGCTTGAAGGCCGAGCTGACGGCCACCCGCGAGGTGCTGCCCTCTATCGTCGAAGTGGGGGGAGACTTCTTCCTGGGCTACGCCCCTGAAGAGGCCAAAGAGCTGGCGGAGGCCATCCGCCGCGGTGAGGCCGCTGGGGCCAAGTACATGTTGTGTACGCGGGACAACACCCGCATCTTCTATGCCCCTACCAGCTCGCCGCCGACCGTTCCCTGCCCTCGCTGTGGCAACACCAACATGATCTTCAAGACCCTCACCCTGGCCACCCCCGAAGACCGCATCGATGCCATTTTGCGCGAACAGCGGTCCCTGCGCACGGCGCTGGAGGACTTGCTTTTGTACCTCAAACGCAAGCTGGGGCCGTAGCTCGGGTTTTTGTTATCCGGTGTGGCTTTCGGCGTGAATAGTACCGTTGTACGAAAATAATCTTCAAAAGACAGGACTTACGCGGTTGAACCTCAACAAAACCATAGATAAGCCTCTCAATCCGGCCCTTCGGAATCGCATTTTATTGACGTTGTGGGCTTCTTGTCTCTGGAAACTTTATGCCCTGCAAACACCTGTGCGTTGAGATTGGGAAAATGCTATTCTGCATGTGATTTTATCTATTTTGTTCCCCTAGGCTCCCCACTCAAGTGCGTAACTCCTAAAAGACATCAAGAGGCTATCTTTATTGAATCCTAGAGCGCACCCCTAGCTAGGCTCGGCGAAGAAAGCGTATCCCTTGGGCGGTGTCACCCTCCGCTCGGCGGATAATATGAAATCCTTCAAATGCGCTCACTTGAGTTTTTCCTATCGCATAGGCACAGCATCAAAGGGACAATCCAGCGAGCTCTCCTAGAAGGTTGGCTGAGCTTGTCGAAGCCAACGCCCCAAGGCCATACGGGCATCCATCGCAGGGTGTTCCCTTCGACAGGCTCAGGGAACACCCGCTATCGCT
>Ga0308412_1000678_pt1 | contig 17772 bp, 8 predicted proteins | sample HotsprottomLayer_FD_202357 | JGI IMG/M metagenome (GOLD analysis project Ga0308412, IMG submission 202357) | Hot spring phototrophic mat microbial communities from Octopus Spring, Yellowstone National Park, Wyoming, United States -... | ecosystem: Environmental > Aquatic > Thermal springs > Hot...
CTCGGCTTCCTGGAGGTGCCGCTCCAGGCTGGCCAGGGTGCCGTACTGCAATTCGGCGGCCTTGTTGTAGTCGTACTGGCGCTGGGCCTGCTCGATGGCGGCCCTGGTCTGCTCGATCTGCTCCTTCAACGACTGGATGCGCTCGAGTTCGCGGCGCTCGTTCTGGAGCTGGATCTCCAGGCGGTTGCGCGCTTCGCGCAGGTTGGCCAGTTCTTGCTCCAGTTTCTCCAGGCGCTCCTTGCTGGCCCGGTCGGTCTCCTTCTTCAGGGCCTCGCGCTCGATCTCCAGTTGCATCATGCGCCGCTTGAGGTCGTCGAGTTCCTGCGGATCGGAGGTGATCTCCATGCGCAGGCGCGCGGCGGCCTCGTCAATCAGGTCAATCGCCTTGTCAGGCAGGAAGCGGTCGCTGATGTAGCGGTCGGAGAGCACCGCGGCGGCTACCAGGGCCGCGTCGGTGATGCGCACGCCGTGGTGGGTCTCGTAGCGCTCCTTCAATCCCCGCAGGATGCTGATAGTGTCCTCGACGCTCGGCGGATCCACCAGCACGGGCTGGAAGCGGCGCTCCAGGGCGGCGTCCTTCTCGATGTGCTTGCGGTACTCATCGAGAGTAGTAGCGCCGACCATGTGCAGTTCACCCCGGGCCAGCATCGGCTTGAGCATGTTCGAGGCGTCCATGGCCCCTTCGGCTGCGCCGGCGCCGACCACGGTGTGCAACTCGTCCACGAAGAGGATGATATCTTCGCGCTCCTGGATCTCCTTCAGCACGGCCTTGAGCCGCTCTTCAAACTCGCCGCGGTACTTCGCCCCGGCGATCAAGGCGCCCATATCAAGCGCCACCACGCGCTTGTTCTTGAGCGCCTCGGGCACGTCGCCCCGCACGATGCGCTGGGCCAACCCCTCGACGATGGCGGTCTTGCCCACGCCCGGTTCGCCGATCAGCACCGGGTTGTTCTTGGTGCGCCGGCTGAGGATCTGGATCACCCGGCGGATCTCCTCGTCACGCCCGATGACCGGGTCGAGTTTGCCGCGACGGGCCAGGTCGGTCAGGTCGCGCCCATACTGCTCGAGGGCGGCGTAGGTGCCCTCGGGGGTGGGGCTGGTGACGCGCTGGGCGCCGCGCACCTCGCGCAGGGCGACCAGCAGTTTGTCGCGGGTGAGACCGGCCTGTTTGAGGATGCGCTCGGCGCCGCCGCCGGCATGCGCGAGGATCGCCAGGAGCAGATGTTCGGTGGAGACATACTCGTCGCCGAACTGCCCGATCTCATCGTAGGCCCGCAACAGCACCGCGCGCATCCGCGAGCTATACTGGGGTTGCACGTTCGCCCCGCTGACGCGCGGCAGTTTGGTGATCTCGGCGTTGACCTGCTGCTTGAGCGCGCCAACCGCCAGGTTCAGGCGCGTCAGGACCTGGGGCACCACCCCGTCGGTCTGTTCGAGCAGCGCGTACAGCAGGTGCTCCGGTTGCACTTCGCTGTTTCCGTTGCGTTCGGCGATCGTCTGCGCAGCGATGATCGCCTCGGTGGATTTTTGCGTGAAACGACTGGTATTAAATGACATACGGAACTCCTGTATAATCCATTTGTGTGCAGTGGTACGGATACGGGCGGCGCCGGGAAGGCTCGTCGTTTCCCACGGCCACCGGCGCGCTGGAGGGTCGGGCGCGCCGATGCACCCAGGGCTGTGATCCTGCGCGTATCATACCATCTGCCTGTCTGCCACACACTAGTGCGATGTTAACGTTGTGTTGGAGGGGAAACGCGCCGCGCATCGCTGAATCGGTGACCTAACGTGAAAATAGGCTCTCGAAGAGGGGTGTGGGGAAACCGGGTTTCCCCACGCCCCCTGCGCAAGGGCTGCGCCCTCCCAGACCCTCCCGCGGGCGGGGTATGGGGGAACCTGGTTCCCCCATGTTCACGTTAGATCCTCACTTGAGCGGGCCTGTGCCAGTGGTCAACTCTGGATCATGCCCCGGAAGGCAACATCATGCACCGCTTCGCCGTACTCATCATCGCCGGGCTGCTAATGGGATTGATCAACGCGGCTGTCGGGGCCGAGGAACCTTACACTGTGTACCTGCCGCTGGTCGGCCTGCCCGCGCGTCCGTCTCCCTTCGGGTTCGAGAGTAATCCTTCGATGCCGGCGCAGCCGCAGATCCGCGCGCGCGCCGCCGATCTGGGCGCCTCCTGGGTGCGGCTGAATGGCGCGCTGTGGCACGAGGTGCAGCCAGAGGCGGACGGGGCCTACAACTGGCAAGCGCTCGCCAGGTTGGACGATGCGATTACGACTGCGCGCACGCTGGGGTTGACGCCGGTGGTCGTCATCCGCGGCACGCCTCTATGGGCGGCGGTTGCGCCCTCGCACTGCGCCGCGATTCGCGACGATCGCCTGGAGGCTTTTGCGGCATTCCTGGAGGAACTGGCGACCCGCTATCGGGGCCAGGTAGATTACTGGGAACTCGGCAACGAACCCGATGTTGATCCCCGCCTGTTACCTGTTGATAGCCCTTATGGCTGCATGGGGGATATAGATGATCCGTATTATGGTGGGGAACGGTATGGGAGGATGCTTCAGGTCGCCGCCCCTGCCCTGCGGCGAGGCAACCCGCAGGCCCGGATTGTCTTTGGCGGGCTGCTGCTCGGCGCGCCATCATCGAGCGATCCGACACGCGGCACCCCTGAACACTTTTTTGAAGGAGCGCTGCGCGCCGGCGCCGGCGCGTATTTCGACATTCTGGCGTACCATGCCTATCCATATTACTTTGGCGATCCTACCGTTGATCCTGATACAGCGACACCGCATGAGTGGAGTCTGTGGGGTGGATGGACATTAGGGAAAGCCAGGTACCTGCGGGCAGTGATGAGCCGCTATGGGGTGGACAAACCCCTCTGGCTCAACGAGACGAGCGTGGTGTGTCCGGATTCGTGGTCCCATTGCAATCCTCCGAACGCAGCATTTTTTGTCGTCCAGGCCCACCATCTTGTGCGTATGGTGGCCCGCGCCACCGCCGCGGGGGTCGCGCAGATCACCTGGTATACCCTGGAGGGGCCGGGATGGTTCTCCACCAGTCTCCTCGATGGCGCCCAGCAGCCGCGCCCGGCGTATCACGCATTCCAACAGATGACGCGCATGATCCTGCCATTCTCGGAGGTTGCCGGGGTAGATTATGGCCCTGGCATCGAAGCGTATCGCTTCGTTAAAGGCCCCACGGTCGTTGATGTGCTCTGGTCGCGCGATCACACGGTTCGGTCGGTGGAGGTTCCCTCCGATCGGTTTCTTGACTCCAGGCACTTTGATGGAAGCACGCTGGCGTCCTATGTGAATGGGTCCACCACGAGTCTCGACATCGGTCTGGCGCCGGTGTACATCGAGCGGAAACCCTGACGCGCGGTCGGGGCCATGTGATACCACACGGCGTCCTGTTGACATGGGCCTGTTCCAGGCTATCACACCGCGCAAGGCGAGCTCGCGTGTGGTATCATGTCATGCCCTCACCGTTCGCTCATTTTTTTGACCGATGGCTTCCTGATGCGATCCGCAATTTGACAAATAATGAACTGCACAGTCAGGACGCGGTCATTTCATGGCTTCAGGAAGCCCTCTACGAAAATGAGCGAACCGAGGGATGGCGCTTATACTTTACAAGACGTGGAGGGGCACGGGAGCTGCCTCCTCGCGCCCCGCGTTCGGCCCGCGGCGGCAGACTCTTGCCGGCTGCGCCAGGGCGTGCCACCGCCGCGGGCGGGGAACGACAGATTGGTGAGGGGATGGGGAAACCGGGTTTCCCCAGCCCCCTGCCTGAGGACGACGCCCGCCCAGACCCTCCCGCGGGGGGAGAGGATGGGGAAACCAGGTTTCCCCACACCCCTGCTCGAGGGCTGCGCCCTCACTCTCCCGTGGACGAGGGTATGGGGAAACCAGGTTTCCCCATACCCCTGCTCAAGTGGCAATCCGTTGCAACGAAGGTGACTGCCCCCCTCCCCAGCCCTCCCCCACTGGGGGCGGGCACCCGGCTCCTCCCCCCAGCGGGGGGAGGCTGGGAGGGGGGCTGAACGCGGCGCACGATGGTCACCTCAGCCGTCCATGCGGCTCCACCGCACCACGCCGCAATGAACATACGGTTGTTCCTGGGAGGGCTGCGCCCTCCCAAACCCTCCCGCGGGCGGGGATGGGGAAACCCGGTTTCCCCATCCCCCGGCTTGAGGGCCTGGCCCTCCCGCGGGCGGGGGTATGTGGGAACCTGGTTCCCCCATTTTCACGTTAGAAAGGAAAGGCCCATGCTACGCGAACGCTACGCGCGCCAGATCAACAGCCTGCGCGAAGATCTGTTGCGCATGGGGAGCATGGTCGAGCAGGCGCTGCTCCACGCGCTGCACGCCCTGGAGACGTGGGACGCGTTGGAAGCGGCCCGTGTTACCGGAGACGACCCGAAGATTGACGCCGCCTGGCGCGACCTGGAAGAGCGCACCATCCGCCTGCTCGCCACCCAGCAGCCGATCGTGGCCAGTGATCTGCGGCTGATCACCACCGTGACTGCCATCGCCGGCGAGCTTGAACGCATCGGCGATTATGCCAACAGCATCGCCCGCCGCGTGCGCCGGGCGGTGCGCCGGCCCTCCCTGCTGCTCCCGCCCCCCCAGATCAACGAGATGGCGACGCTGGCCATTCAGATGATTAACACCAGCCTGGAGGCCTTTCTGCGCCAGGACACCGATCTGGCCCACAGTCTCTCCGCTACCGACGAGCGCGTTGATGAATTGGAGGATCGCCTTCGCGAGCGCCTCATCGCCGAGGCCCGGGCCAGACCCGAGCAACTCGAGGCGGTCATTGACCTGATCGAAGTGGTCCATGCGCTGGAACGCAGCGCCGACCGCGCCACGAACATCGGCGAGCGGGTGATCTACCTCTGCACCAGCAGCACGGAAACGATCAATTAGGAGATCCGGCAGGTCGCGTTACACGCCCGGTCGGGGAAGAGGGTGTCTGGGAGCAATACCTTCAAATAAGCGAACGCGGCGCTTCAGCCCCCCTCCCAACCTCAGGTTACGGATTGTTGCCCGGTGGTATGGGCTGGGGCAGGCCAGGCGGGAGCGGCAACCCTGGCTGTGGCTGGGCAGGGGTGGGAACCTGCGGCGCCGGCTCTACGGTTGGTTGCGGGGGGGGCGCCGTCGGCTGGGGCGCGGGCGCTTCAGGAGGCGCCGGTTGGGCGCCAGGCGGCGGCTGGTCCGGCGACTCGGGGGCGCGCACGCCGAGGATTACCGTCGTGCCGGGGATGATCCAGTCGCCGGCAGCCGGCAGGGTGCTGACGACGGCGTAGGGCGCGAACTGATCAAACACATCGGGGATGCGGGAGCGCGTCTGGTAGTCAATGTAGATGCTCGCCGCATCCACCCCCAGGGCGGTGAGCAATCCACGGGCCTGATTCTCGCCAAGACGCTTGAGGTCGGGCATCATAATCGCTCCGGCCACCGGCGGCACGGGCACGGGTGGCGCAAACATCGCCGGGTCGCACGCGGGAAGCGTCTCGACGCGCATCGCCGACACACTGCCCCCCTGCCAGGTGAAACGCTCGCGCATATCCGGATCGGGTGGCGGCAACTTCCAGATGACCAGACTGCGCTCCAGTTCCGGGGGGTAGCTCACCCCGTCTACCGGGCGGCAGAAACGGTCGGCAGAGGCGTCCATCGCTCCCTCTTCGGCGCCTTCGGGCAGCGTCGCGCCGCGGCCGATGAACTGGCCGTCGCGCCCCCACTCCTGCGGGTCGGGGATGCGCACCACCGTGACGCGCTGAAAGGCATTGCAGGGCACTTTCAAGCCAGCGAGCAACCGATCCGGATCGGAAGCGGCGGACGGGGCGCCGGTGGGCGCGATGGGGGCGCCGAAGACCCGCTCCGGCGTGGGGGTGATCATCGCCGTGAGCATGGAGCGGGTGAACAACTCCTCGCTGTAGCCGCCGTAGGGGCCAGGCAAGGCGCAGATCGGGCGGCGCTGCACGCTGCCGTCCTCGGGCAGACGGAACTCGGTCGGGATCACGCTATCAGGAAATGGAGCAGCAAACAAGGCCCGGTAGCGCGGATCGTCTCTGATCCAGGCAAAGAGTTCCTCCATGACATTGCGCCAGATGATGCCGCCTCCGGTGAGGCTTTCGACCCTGGCAGTCGGCTCATTGTTGTTGTTCCCCGTCCAGACGCCGACGGTGACGAAGGGCGTGTAGCCAGCGGCCCAGGCATCGCGCCAGTCGTTGGTGGTGCCGGTTTTCACCGCTGCGGGCAGCGAGAGTTTGAGCGGGCTGTTCAGGCCCCAGATGGCCTGCCGCGCCCGGTCATCACTCAGCATGTCGCTGATAATCGCCACCAGGGCCGGATCAACCACCTGTTCGCCCCGGCGGGGCGTGAACGCGTCGAGCGGGCGGCCCTCGCCATCGGTGATCTGCAGCACCGCCACCGGCGGATAGTAGCGCCCGCCGCTGGCGAGAGTGTTGTAGGCCGTGGTGAGTTCCAGCGGGGTCACCTCGCCGCCGCCGAGGGTCAACGACAGCCCGTAAAAGTCCTTGCCCCGCTTCAAACCAGACTTGATGCCCACGCGGTCGAGGAGGTCAAGCGTCTCCTGCACGCCGGCGAACCTGAGGGCCTTGACGGCGGGGATGTTCAGCGAGTTGGCCAGAGCGGTGCGCATCCGCACCGGACCATTGAAGCGCCCGTTGTAATTTTGCGGCGCGTACCACTCGTCAAAGCCGGCGTTGCCGGTGGGAAATTCGGTCGGCACGTCCCAGATCACCGTCTCAGGGGTCATGCCGCGCTCCATGGCCGCCAGGTAGGTGAAGGGCTTCAACGCCGAACCGGGTTGCCGTTCGCGCGTGGTCACGTTCACCTGCCCATCGAGGACGTTGCCGGTTTCACCGGGGGTGGAGGTGGGTTCGATGGCGTTGTAATCAATGCTGCCGACCATGGCCAGGATCTGGCCGGTATTGGGTTGCATCACCACCACGGCCGCGTTATGAATATTGCGGGCCCGGAGTTCGCTGATACGTTCGTAGGCCTTTTGCTGCACCATCCGTTGCAAATTCAGATCGAGGGTGGTGGTGATACGCAACCCTCCGCCGAAGAGCGTTTCCTGGCCATACCGTTCTTGCAGCAGATCGCGCACGTAGAAGACAAAGTGGGGCGCGTTCAGCGGAACCTCTTGCGGCGCGAAGCGCAGCGGCTCGGCCAGGGCCGCGCGGGCCGCGGCCTCGCTCACGTAGCCATCTTCGACCATGCGCCGCAGCACGGCCACCTGTCGCCGCCGGGGCGCGGGAGCGCCCTCCGGAAGGGTGTAGTCGGCGTCCAGCCAGCCCCGGCCCACCGCCACGCCGGGGAGGTAGCCGCCCTGCGCGTCGCGCTCCAGGTAGTTGATCGGGTTGTACACGCTCGGCAACTGCGGCAACCCGGCCAGGAGCGAGGCCTGGTTCAGGTTGAGATCGCGCGCGCGCACCCCGAAGTAGACCTCGCTGGCGGCCTCGATGCCGTAGGCCAGATTGCCGTAGAAGTTCTCGTTCAGGTACAATTCGAGAATCTGATCTTTGGTGTAGAGCTTGTCAAGCTCCTGCGCCAGGATAATCTCTTTGAGCTTGCGCTCATAGCGCCGCTCGGGCGCGCGCTCTTCATCGGTGAGCACGCTGTTTTTGATCACCTGCTGGGTGATGGTCGAGGCCCCGCCGGTCTCTTCACCCGCTTGCAGGCTGCTGATCAGGGTGCGCACGATGCCGCCGAAGTCGATGCCGGGGTTGGAGTAGAAGGTCTTATCTTCGATGGCGATCGTCGCCTGGATCAGCAACGGTGAGATCTCGTCAATCGAGACCTTGGTGCGTTTGCCGGCGTCGAAGAACTCGTAGAGCAGCACGCCGTTACGATCATAGATCCGCGACGACTGGAACAACTGGCGGTTTTCCAGGGCCTGGAGCCGCGGTGTGAGGCTCGCCGCGATGCTCGCATAGGCCGCGTAGGCCGCGCCCCCGATGCCCACGATCACTGCCAGCGCGCCAATGAGCAGGGCGAGAACGAACTTCGCCGCAATGCCGGTCGCCTTGATTGCGGGCGCCGGGCGGCGCCCGAGGAGCCGGGGATAGGCTGGCCGCCGCGGAACCGGGTGTCCGCCGTAGGTGCGTCTGATCTTACGTTCTCTGAACATGCTTCCCAATCGCCGACCCGGTGGTTCGCCACCGTACGTGTTCCCATGGCTCCCGGGATCGCGGGCGGCTTGTCCGCGTCTCCGCGACGAGGGCGGAACGCCCTCGCTCGCAGGTTCGTGGATGACCCCGGGTGTGAACGGTCACGCGCCACCCTGGTTGGGGTGGGTAGTTCTCTTGTTGAAACGGCCCAAGTATAGCACGGGTCGCCTGGCATGGTGCTGATAGGATACTCACGTGAACATAGGTCCTCGGAGCGGGGTATGGGGAAACCGGGTTTCCCCACGCCCCCGCCCGCGTATTCGCCCATCCCGCTAGAGAGCTTCCCCCTCCACCCCAAAGAGCGCCGCCACCTGCGTATCGATGGCTCGTTCCAGGTCGGCCAGGCGGGCGGAGGCGTCGGCGTGGGTAGCTTGCTCATCGGCGTGGATCTCGGCCCAGGTGGGGCGATAACGCTCGGGAATATCGTTGTGCAGTTCCTCATTCACTGCCGCGTGCAACTCGGCGAAGCTCAGTTCCCACCACCGGCGCAACCGCGGCCCCGGCTGGGCGCCGGGCGGCCCGAAGTCGGCAACGAGGCGTCGCGTGACGGCGCGCTCCAGTTCGTCCCGCCGGGTGGCCAGCATAGCCGCGCTCAGCGCCAGGCCCGCCAGGTTGGCCCGCGCCGGGCCAGGAGCGTCGGGAATAGGCATGTCCTCCACCGCGACGCCCGCGGCCAGCAGCGAGCGCCCCACGGCGGAGGCCAGCACCGCGAGCCAGTAGGGATCGGCCGCGGCGATCACCGTCGCCGCGCCGCCGACCAGACCGGTCGCTTCGTCCCAGGCCACCAGCGCGCCACCGATGATGATCCGCGGCGCTTCGGGCGGGCGCTCCCAGGCTGCCGGCAGGGCCCACCAGGGTTGGGCAGGCGCGCCAGCAGGGGGCGCGGGCAGGCTTGCCAGATGCCGGGCGAGCTGCGGGTGCCGCGCCGGGAGATCGGCGGCGCGGGATGCCGGCACGGCAATGATCCAGCGCCCGGTGGCGCCGACGTGCCAGGGGGCCAGGTCGTCCGCGTCGCTCAGCGGGCGGATCAGTGGCGCGAGCGCCGGATCGAAGATCACCAGCCGGTCACGCTCGGCCCGCGTGAGGCGTAGCGCGGCGGTCAGGGCGGCCGGCAGCGCCGGGCCGATGCGTCCCGCGGCCAGATCGCGCAGTGGCGGCCCCGCCGCCAGAAGCCGGGTGCGTAGCGTTTGATTCATGAGAATGTGACGTTGGTACAGGACTTACGCGGTGGAGGGATACGGGAAGGCTTCGCCTCCCCGCTCGGTAGAGAACCTGTGGGCATCCCAGAAACGAATTTCATTGGACGCGTGACATACCTTGCCGAAGGCAAAGCGTATGTTACAATAGCTCTAATGCGCCCGGATCGGCAGGTCGCACGCCACCCATGGTACGTTCCCTCATCCATCAGCGTCTCGGTCGCTATTATATCAAGGAGTTGCTTGGCCGGGGCGGAATGGCCGCGGTCTATCGGGCTGCCGACACCGTGCTGCAGCGTGACGTGGCGCTGAAGATCCTCTATCCCCACTACAGCGACGACCCCGCCGTGGTGGAGCGTTTCAAACGCGAGGCCGTCACGGCCGCCTCGCTGGCCCATCCGCACATCGTAGCCGTTTACGACGTGGGCGAACAAGAGGGCATGGTCTTTATCGCCATGCAGTTGCTGACCGGCCGGACCCTGCAGGACCGGCTCCAGGAGAGCGGCACGTTGCGCCTGGACGAAGTGCTCGACGTACTGGCGCCGGTAGCGGAGGCGCTCGATTACGCCCATGGGCGGGGGGTGATACACCGGGACGTCAAGCCGGGCAACATCTTTCTCAGCGATGCCGCCGAGGGGCCAGGAGTGTTGTTGACCGATTTCGGGATCGCCAAGCAACTCGCCGCACCCGGGTTGACAACCACGGGCGCCCTGATCGGCACGCCCGACTACATGGCCCCCGAACAGATCGCCGGAGGCCCGGTCGGCCCGCCGAGCGACGTGTACGCTCTGGGCATGCTGGCCTACCGCGCCCTGACGGGGCGCCGGGCGTTCGATGGCAGCGTCCAGGACGTGCTGCTCGGCCATCTCCACGGGCACCTCACCCCGCCTTCGCGGCTCAATCCGGCCCTGCCCCCGGGTCTCGACGCGGTGCTTGCCCGCGCAACCGCGCGCGACCCGAACGATCGGTACCAGAGCGCCGGGGCCTTTGTGCGTGATCTGCGGCTGGTGGCCCAGGGCGCCGGCGCGGCAACCCTGCCTGGCCCCACGCCGGCCCTGGCGCTGGCCGGCGCGGCGCCCGCAGGCCAGACGCCCTTCCTGGCTGCTCCGGCGCCGGGCGCCACGACCGTGACGACGCCAGGACCGGGGGCGCCCCCACGGCGCGGCATGCGCTCCGGCCCGTGGCTCGCGGTGGTGGCAGCGGCACTGGCACTGGGCGGGCTGGCGCTGACCCTGGGCTGGCTCGTGGCTGGACGCGGCCCCGGGGGCGGTGTGACGCCGCCTCCGCCGCCGCCTTCCACCACCCTCCCCCCGCTTCCCAGCGCGACCCCCTCCGAGACGCCCGCTCCTACCAATGAGCCGCCCACGGCAACTCTACCCGTGGTCATCGAGGCCACGGCGACGGCAAGCGCGACCCCGACGCCGACGGCCAGCCGCGGGCCCACGGCGACGCCGGAAGTCACACCTACGGAGGCGCCCACGGCCACGCCCAGTCCCTCCCCGACGCCCGGCCCCACCGAGGCGCCCACGGCCACGCCCAGTCCCTCCCCGACGCCCGGCCCCACCGAGGCGCCCACGGCCACGCCCAGTCCCTCCCCGACGCCTGGCCCCACCGTGACCCCCACGGTCACCGAGGTAGCCGCCTGCCCCGATGAATTGCTGGCCGGCGGTTTCGGGCGCCTGTTCAGGGAGAACGTCAACGTCCGGGTCGGCCTGGGATGCCCGCTGGTCGCGGAAAGCCCCGGCAAGGGATCGGTGCAATTCTTCGAGGGCGGGACGATGGTGTACTGGGATTTGACCAATCGCACCCGCTGGCGCGATTACATCTTCGTGTTCGAAGGGCTTGAGCAAGGCCCGTACCAGGCGCTCTCACCCGCGGCCGTGGCCGACCTGGGGCCCGCGCCAACGCCCGGCCCCGATCCGAACCAGCCCGTGCGCGGCTTCGGGCGCGTCTATTTCTACCGGCCCGGGGTCCGCGAAGCCCTGGGGGCGTGGACAAGCCCGGAGATCGTGTTAGACGGTGAGACGCCGGGGGTTATTCAATTCTTTGAGCAGGGCGCTATGATATACACGCCGATCTACCGATCTGTTGGACGCGCAAGTATATTTGTGCTTTACAATAGTGGAAGATTCGAGCGCTACGACGATCCTAAGTAGTAGCCATGGTTCATCCCTCCGTTTTCATTGGAGGGACACGGGGAGGCGCAGCCCCCGCCACGGATGGACCAGCGGGAGCGTGGCGGGACAGGCCCGCCGCGCCTCCCCCACCCGAGTACGGGCAAGGCCGCGCAGCGAAACCATGCCTGAGGCTTGCAACGCGGCTTCGTCTTAAGCAGGACCGAAGAGGCAAAGCCCTTCCGCTGCGGCGGGGCGACACCGCGCCGCCGCGAAAGGGGGGAACTCGCGGGCCGGCGGCCCCCGCCCCTCGCCGAGACGGGGTCTCGTCTTAGTGGCTGATCCGTGGAGCGAAGCGTATGACCCAGGTAGCCACTGTTCGATCCGCATCACAACCGGGGCCGGCACTGCTCCCGCTGAAACTGGCGCCGCCGGCGCCGCGCAGCGAAACCCTGCTACGGCCCGATCTTCAGGCGCTGCTGGCCGAAGTGCGTCTGCGGCCCGTGACGCTGGTGGTCGCTCCGGCGGGGTATGGCAAAACCACCTTGCTGACCCAATGGGCCGACGAATTGCAGCGCACCGGCGCGCATGTGCTCTGGCTCGGGCTCGATGCCGAGGATCAGGCCCCTTCGCTCTTGCTGGCCTACCTGGTGCGCGCCTTCCAGCGCCATTTGCCTGAGGTGGGTGAGGAGTCGTGGCGCGTGATCCACTCGGCCGCCGATCTCGAACGCGACTGGCCCGTAGTCGCCGGCGCGCTGCTCAGCGAACTGCAGACGGCCCTGATCACGCCAACGTTCTTGATCATCGACGATGTGCACCTGATCAGCGACGGGCCGATCACCACGGCGCTGATCGGCTACCTCCTGCGGGCCGCGCCACCTACGCTGCACGTCATTCTGGCCTCGCGGCGCCCGATTGACATCGCGCCCCTTCCGCGCCTGCGCGCCGAGGGGGCGCTGGTGGAGGTCGAACAAGGCGACCTGTCGCTGACCCGCGAGGAGGCGGCCGAACTGCTCGCCCGCGCGGGGGTGCGCCTCCCCGCCGAGGAACTTGATCTGCTGCTCCGGCGCACCGAGGGCTGGGTGCTCAGCGTGCAACTCGCCGCCCGGGCCCTGGCGCGCCTCGCGCCTGAACAGCGCCGCGCCTACCTGGAGACCCTCGACAGCAGCGAGCGCAGCCTGTTCGACTATCTGGCCTCGGAGGTGCTGGCGAACCTGCCGCCGGATCTGCTGGCGTTTCTCGGCCAGGCCGCGCTGACCGATCAGTTCGACGCGCCCCTGATCGCCGAAGCGCTGGGGCGCCCCGACGCAGAGGCGCTGATCAACCGCTGTGTGCAACTGGGTCTGCCGATCTCGCTGGTTGATACGGGGGAAAGCGGCGTGCCGAGTTACCGGTTCCACCCCTTGTGGAGCCGGCTGTTGCGCGAGCGCGCGCTCCGCACCCTTGACGCCCAGGCGCTGGTGGAACTGCACACGCGCTACGGCGCGGCCTTCGAGCGACGGGGCCGGCTTGAAGTGGCGATGGCGCACTACAGCGCCGCCGGCGATGACGAGGCCATAGCCGGGGCCTTGCGCCGCCGGGCCTGGCCGCTGATCGAAAGCCCCCAGCGCGACAGTATTCGCGCCTGGCTCGAGAGCCTGCCCGCCGAGCGCCGCGAGCGCGACGCGGAGTTGTTGCACATGTGGGGCTGGAGCATGGCCGCCTCGCATCCCGATCAGGCGCTGCAGGCGATCAGCCGCGCCGCCGAACTCTACAGCCGCGACGGCAATTATCAACGCGAACTGCGCGCCCTCAGCGACGTGGCCGCGCTGATCTTCTGGGAGGGACGCCCCGCCGACTTCGCCAGGGTCTGCGTGCGCGCCGTACACGCCGCCAATCGCGTGCGCGACACGTGGGCCAGGGGCGCCGCCCTGGCCTCGACCGCCGCGTTGCTCTACAGCCGCGGCCGCTACGCCGCCGCCCTGCGCGTCGCCGCCCACGCCGCGCGCCATCCGCGCAGCGTCTTCTGGCAGTGGTTGCTGGCTATGATCGTCAGCTCGATCCATACGCAACAGGGCTATCCGGAAGCGGCGCTCACCGCCATCGGTCAGGCGCTGGAGATGCCCCAGGTAGAGCGCGACGACCGCTTGCATCAGAATCTCCTGCTGCTCAAGGCCCTGGCGCTGTACCAGCAGGGCCAGGTCAGCGAGGCGGTGTTCGTGGCGCTCGACGCCTATCGCCGCCTGAGCGTCTATGAGCAGCAGAGCGTCATCGGCGTGAGCGCGGCCTTCCTGGCCCTCCTGCTGGCCGAACAGGGCGAAACGGAAGAAGCGATCACGTACCTCTCGCGGGCGCGGAGCATTGCCAATGCCAGCGGCTCGGCCGCCCTCCTCACCCGCACCCAGGTGATTGACGCCTACCTGGCTCACCGTAGCAGGCAGGACGCCGCTGCGACCGCCGCGGCCCTCGACCTGGCGCGGCGCTCGCGCGCCGTGGGCGCCGATCCCGCCCTGGCCGCGGCGACAAACCGGGTCCAGACGCCAGGCGACCTTGCGCCGCCTGCCCAGAGCACCCACGATCTGTGGCTCCAACTCTACCTGCTGGTGGTGCTCGGCGAAGGCGGCGAAACCGAACGAGCCGCCAACCTGGCCGCCGAACTTGCCGGCGAGATGCTGGCCCGCGGCGATGGCCTGTTCCTGGCCTCGGTCCAGATCTATCGGGCGGCGCTCGAACAACGCCTCGGCAACCCCGAGGCCTCGCTGCAAGCGCTGCGGGCCGGCTGGGACGTGTGTGAGCGCCACCGCTTCGGCTTTTTGCCCGGCTTGCCGCAGAGCGTGGTTGAACAGGCCGTCGCCAGCGCCATCGAACATGACCTGGCGCCCGTGGCGGTCGGCGAGGTGCTGCGCTGCCAACTCCCCCGGTCCGCGCCGGCGCTGCTGTTGCGGGTGCTTTCCAGCCATAGCGCTCCGGCAATCCGCGCCCGCGTCGCCGCGCTCCTGGGCGACCTGGGCGCCGCGCAGGCCTACGCCACCCTGCGCACCATGCTCAAGGACCGCCATCCCGATGTGCGTAGCGCCGCCGAGAGCGCCCTGGAACGCCTGGTGTATCGCCCTGCGTATCGCCTCAACGTGCGCACCCTGGGGGCCTTCGGCGTCTGGCGCGGCGATGTCGAGATCCGTGACCGCGACTGGCGCAGTGTCAAGGCGCGCCAGTTGCTGCAACTGTTGCTGGTCGAACGCGGGCGCATGTTGCCCCGCGACCGGATCATGGATATGCTCTGGCCCGGACTCGACACCGAAGCCGCGGCCAATAACCTCCGCGTCACCCTCAGCCGGCTGACCAAGGCGATCGAACCCAACCGGCCCGAGGGCGCGCCAATGTACTATATTCTGCAACAGGGCGACACCTACGGCTTCAACGTCGAAAGCGACCACGGCTACGACGCCGCGGAGTTCTCTAATGCGGTGGAGCAGGGGCGCGCCGCCCTGCAACGGGGGCAACGCGCCGAGGCTATCGCCCGCTTTCGCCAGGCGATCAGCCTCTATAACGGCCCGTTCTTGCCCGACTGTCTCTATGAGGACTGGTCGGTGGTCGAGCGGGAACGCCTGGAACTGCTCTTCACCGAGGCGTCGCTGCGCCTGGGCAACCTGCTGCTCGAAGATGGCAACCCGCACGAGGCCATCGGTCTGGCCTGGCGCGTGCTGGAGTATGACCAGGCCCAGGAGGAGGCGTACCAATTGTTGATGCGCGCCTACGGCATCCTCGGCGAACGCAGCACGGCGCTGCGCCTCTACAACCGCTGCGTGGCCGCGCTGCACCAGGAACTCGGCGTCGAGCCCCTCCCCGAGACGGTGGCAATCTATCAGAAGATTCGCGGGAACCTTCCGGCGCCGTAGGCGCCCCGCGAAGAGAAGTTCTCTGGGCGCGCCTGGCAGGGCCAGGCGTACCTGGCCCTGCCCGAGGTTTCCCCGCGCGACCGTTCCTGGTCAGCGCTGGGGGAAGGTGGAAAAGCCGGGTGTCTCAACCGTATTCGAGGGGTCCGGCTCAGCCGGAGCGTAGAGGTGGGTGTTGATAAAGGCTACCACCTGCGCCAGTTCATCAATCTGCCGTTCGGCGCCGGTAGCAATATGCTGGATCCTGCCCCGCCAGCGCTCCGGGACCGATGGGTGATCCTCGGAGACGACAATACGGAGCAAGAAGGACTCGACCCTGCGCGTAGCCATGGTCTTTTCCTCTCTCGCCGCCACACGCGGCGCGCTCACCGGTGTTATCATACGCGTGAAGCATACGTTGGGCACGTAACGAGTTCGTTACCATGCCCCCCGTGAGCATAGCCAATAAGTACTACAACGCGACCGCGTCTCAGTGGGGGTAGGGGCCGAAGGCCCCACAGAGGCTTGCGGAGGGACGCCACCCTCCGAGCCTCCTAGAAGCAGTCTCGTCCTGGTATCAACCCTGGAAAGAGAGCGCCTGATTATGAGTCCTGTATTCAGCATCGTGTTCCAGATCCACCGCGTCCTCGGCGAAATGATCCTGCCGCTGGCCATTGTGGCCATGGCGATCTATCTGGTTGTCACCTACCGGCCCGACGCGCCCCGCAATCCGCTCACCCGGGTGTTTCCCGTGCTGGTGGATCTTCAAGCCGGGCTTGGCATCATCTTCTGGATATTTCTGCTGTTCAACACCTCAGGCGCGGCCCAGGCGCGCTATTTGAGCCTCCCCTTCATCCTGCACCCGATCATCGGGATTCTGGCCGCCGGGCTGGCGCACATGGCCGTTGGGGGACGCAACCCCCTGCGGGGCCTGGGGCGCTGGACGCCGCTGGCCTCGCTGGGCGCGCTGCTGGTGCTGGTGGTGAGCAATGTCTTGATCGGCGTGCGGACCTGATCCGCAACTATATACCCCTGCTTGAGGGCGTAGCCCGCCCCCACCCTCCCACCGGGTGGGGGCGTGGGGAAACCCGGTTTCCTCAGCCCCCTGCGCACGGGCTGCACCCGCCCCCACCCTCCCACCGGGTGGGGGCGTGGGGAAACCCGGTTTCCTCAGCCCCCTGCGCACGGGCTGCACCCGCCCACACCCTCCCACCGGGTGGGGGACTGGGGAAACCCGGTTTCCCCAGTCCCCTGCGCACGGGCTACGCCCGCCCACACCCTCCCGCGGGTGGGAGACTGGGGAAACCCGGTTTCCCCAGTCCCCTGCCCCAGCAGCCTATGTTCACGGTAGACGGTCATGCGCATGGCGCACACCGCCGCGATGACCATGACCTGGGAGCGCGGGCGTCCCGCCCGCGCCGCGGGCGCGGCGCCGGCCCCCTCCCGGACCCTCCCCCACTGGGGGCGGGCACCCGGCGCCTCCCCCCAGCGGGAGGAGGCTGGGAGGGAGGCTGAACGCGGCGAACGATGGTCACCTCAGCGCGAATAACCGTTGGGGTAACCTGGAAACACAATTGCCTACCCTCCCGCCATGGCCGCCAGCAGGTCGCCCTCGTCGGCCTCAAGCGGCTGCTCCAGCCTGGCCACGAGGGCGCGATGGGCGGCCAGGGCTTCCTCCAGTGTGGTCAGCACCAGGCGCAAGGCGTCGCCGGGGAGCAGTTGCGCCGCCAGGGGCAGATCGGCGCCGATCACCGTGCCAATGACCGGGTAGCCCCCCGTGGTCTGCGCGTCGGCCATGAGCAAAATCGGTCCGCCATCGGGCGGGACCTGGACGACGCCGGGGACGACCCCGAGGGAGGGCAGATCGAAGGGGCACGGGGCCGTCAGGGGCGGCCCCTCCAGCCGGTAGCCCATGCGGTTGGAGGTCGCGCCGACCCGCCAGTTCCGCGTGGTGAGCAACTCCAGGGTCTCCGGGGCGAAACCGCCGATGTGCGGCCCGGGGAGCAGCCGCAGCGTCGGGGTCGGGCCGTAGGGCGGGCGCAGCGCGGGGGGCCAGTAGCGCCCCGGTTCAGCCAGGGGCGGCGGCGGGCCGATCGGCAGGCGATCCCCTGAGCGGAGGGCGCGGCCCGTCAGCCCGCCGAACCCGCCGGCGAGGTCGGTGGCGCGGCTGCCGAGCACTGCGGGCGCGGCAATGCCTCCGGCGATGGCCAGGTAGGCCCGCGCCCCCCACTCCCCGGAGCGCCCGGCGAAACGGATACGCCCCCCGCGCCCGACGCGAACGGCCATCCAGCGGGGCAGGGGCCGCTCATCGCAGCGGGCGCCCAGATCGGCGCCGGTGACGGCGATCAGCGCCGGAGCGCCCAGGAGCAGTTCGGCGCCTCCGGCGGTGACCTCGAGCGCCGCCG
>Ga0308412_1000680_pt1 | contig 17767 bp, 15 predicted proteins | sample HotsprottomLayer_FD_202357 | JGI IMG/M metagenome (GOLD analysis project Ga0308412, IMG submission 202357) | Hot spring phototrophic mat microbial communities from Octopus Spring, Yellowstone National Park, Wyoming, United States -... | ecosystem: Environmental > Aquatic > Thermal springs > Hot...
CGGTGGCCGCATCGGCCAGGGTGCGCAGGGCTTCTTTGGCATGCCACTGGGCCTCCTCCGGCGGGAGGGCTTGCAGTTGCTTGAGGGTGTGTTGCAAAGCGGCCTCGGCCAGCCGGGCTTCCTCGCTCTCGACGGCCTCGAGCTTGGTGCCAAACTCGAGCAAAAAAGGCTCGGCAGCCCCTTTGCGGAACAGCACCTCGAGGGTGTCCAAAGCCTGCACGTTGGCCGGGCCTTCCCAGATGGGGGTAATCAAGGCCTCGCGGACCAGCCGGGCGATGGCGAAGTCCTCCACAAAGCCCACCCCGCCAAAAAGCTCCATGCCAAGCTGGGTGCAGTAGGTGCCGTGCTCGGCGGTGCGGGCCTTGGCCAGATGGGCCAGCAGCCGGGCGTAGTGGTAGCGGGGGGAGTAGGGCGGGGTCTCGAGCCAGGCCTCGTCCCAGGCCGCCACCGCCCGGAAGGTCAGGGCCAGGCTGCCCGCGATCCGCACCGCCAGGTCGGTCAGGTCGCGCCGGATCAGGGGGTGTTGCTCCAGTTTCTTGCCAAAGGCCACGCGCGACTGCACACGAAAGAGGGCCTCGAGCTGGGCTTTTCGGGCCAGGCCCATAGCCCCCACCGCGTTGGCCAGGCGCGAAAGGGTGAGGGTTTCCAGGATGTAGTAGATACCCTCTTCGGCCTTGCCTAGCAGGTGGGCCTCGGCCCCTTCAAACTCCACCTCGCCCGAGGGCACCGCGCGGGTGGCGAGCTTGTCCTTTAGCCGCCGCACGCGGTAGTTGAGCTCTCCCCTGCTGTCCAGCCGGGGCACCAGAAACAGCGCGATGCCCTTAGGGCCGGCAGGCGCCCCCTCGGGCCGGGCCGAGACAAGGGCGTAATCGGTCAGGCCTGCGCCACTGGAGAAGTACTTGTCGCCAAAAAGCCGCCAGGCCGCCCCGTCCGGAACCGCCCGCACCCGGTTGGCCCCCAGGTCGGAGCCGCCCTGCACCTCGGTCATCCAGGTGGCGCCAAAGGCCTGTCCCGCCAGGAGTTCTTCCTTCCAGCGGGCGAACCGCGGAGCGTACTTGTGGATGCTGTAGACGACGCAGTTGGTGATGGTTTGAATACAGTACAAACCCGGGTCGGCCAGCAGGTAGCCCAGGGCAAAGTGCTGGTGCCAGCTCCCCCCCTGGTAGGGGGCGCGGTTGATGGCGGCGAGTTCGCGGTTGAGGGCCTCCTGCGCGGGCGAGAGCCGCACCCGGTCGATGCGATTGCCGTTCAGGTCGTGCATCACCAGCACCGGGCGGGCCTCCTTGTCCACATGGTCGGCGAGGCGGTAGGCCGCGCCCCCGGCCACCACGCCAAATGCGTCCAGTTCGCTCTGGTGGGCTTCCCAACCTTTCCAGTAGCGGCGCAGGATGCCGGGCAGGTCGGGCTCCAAAGCCCAGTGGTTCTTGCCGTAGGCATAGGACTGGTGTTCCATAGCAACCTCGCTTCCAGCAGTAGTATAGGGCTTATGCGCACCATAGACCTCCGCTCTGACACGGTCACCCAGCCCACCCCCGCCATGCGCAGGGCCATGGCCGAGGCCGAGGTGGGCGACGACGTGTACGGCGAGGACTCCACCGTGGGCCGCCTGGAAGCCCTGGCCGCCGAGATGCTCGGCTTCGAGGCCGCCCTCTTCATGCCCAGCGGCACCATGAGCAACCAGGTCGCCCTGATGCTGCACCTGAAGCGCGGGCAGGAGGTCATCGCCCCCAAAGGGGCCCACATCTACGAGTACGAACCCGGCTCGCTGGCGGTGCTGTCGGGCGGAACCATCCGGCTGGTGGAGGCCCCTTACGGCGTACCCGACCCCGAGGCCGTGCGGGCCGCCATCCACACCTCGGTGCACCAGGCCCCCACCGGCCTGATTGCCCTAGAAAACACCCACAACACCGCGGGCGGCACGGTGGTGCCCATCTCCGTTCAGCGGGCCATTCAGCGAGTGGCAGAAGAGGCCGGCCTACCCACCCACCTGGACGGGGCCCGTTTTTTCAACGCGGTGACGGCCCTCCGCACCACCCCCAGCGAGCTGGCCCGGGGGTTCCGCACCGTCTCAATCTGTTTGTCCAAAGGGCTGGGGGCGCCGGTGGGTTCCATTCTCCTGATGCCCCGCGGGTACCGGGCCGAAGCCTGGCGCTACCGCAAGCTGCTGGGGGGTGGGATGCGGCAGGCCGGGGTGCTGGCGGCGGCGGGCATCATTGCCCTTAGCGAGGGCCCCAAGCACCTGGCCCGCGACCACCAGATGGCCCGCGCCCTGGCCGAGGGCCTGCTGCGCCTCTACCTCGAGGTCGACCTGCAAGCGGTACAGACCAACATGGTGTATGTGCAGGTTCCTCAGGCCCCGGCCCTGGTCCAGCGCCTGCGCGAGCTGGGCCTGCTGGCCAATGCCATGGGGCCCAACCGGGTGCGCTTTGTCACCCACCGCGACCTACAGGACGAGGATATCCCGCTGGCTCTACAGCGAATCGAGCAGGCCTTGCAGATGGCCTAGCCAGCCTGGCCATCACTCAGTCCACGCTTCCACCAACTTGTACTGCACCAGTGCAGCGTACAGGGTTTGCGTGGCGGCTGTGGAGGTTGAGAACTTGATATCTACGATCAAGGCCTCTTCCGGCAGGCTCTCCACAAAGCGATTAAGCCGATCCTGAAACATATCCGGGTCAGTGGCAGCAATTACCTTGAGGTGCATCCCTTGCATATGCTTGAGCCTACCGCAGGATACTTCCAGGGGCTGTGAAATCTGTCAACCCAAACACAGGTCGCTGCGCCGCGGAGGGCTTTAGCGGCGGGCGGCCAAAAGCTCTTCGGGCAGGTCGCCAATAACGCCGTCCACACCCCATTCCAGCAGCTCCCGTACGCTCAAAGCCTGATTGACCGTCCAGGTCACTACGAAGAAGCCCTGGGCCCTGAGCTCGGCCACCCCGGTCTGGCTCAGTAGCGTAAACATAGGGTGTGCACCTTGCACCGGCAGGCAGGGTAGCAGCTCCTCCATCTCGGGCTCGGTGTAGAGCAAGGCCAGCGGCACATCCGCCTTCAGCCGACGCAGTCGGATTAGCGCCAGCGGATCGAAGCTGCTGATCCAGGCCCGCGCCCGGCCCGGCCAGGCTTGCAGCACCTGCACTAGCAGGGCTTCCCGACCGTCCGAGGGGCCTGGCCGGCTTTTGAGCTCGAGGTTGAGCCAGGCCTGGGGAAACTCCTCGGCCAGCTCAAAGATCTGCTCGAGCCGCGGCATCCAGGGGGCTTTTTGCTGCAAGGCCGACCAGTCCATCTCGGCAATGGGCCGCCCTTCCAGTTCGAAGTCGTGGTAAACCGCCAGCACCCCGTCGCGGGTGCGGTGCAGGTCGAGCTCGAGGCCGTCCAGACCCGCCTCGAGCGCCAGACGGAACGACTCGAGGGTGTTTTCTCTAGCCTGCCGGGGTGCGCCACGGTGCCCCAGCAGCAAGGGTTTGCCAAATACCATGCCATTTCTCCTTATCCAACCAGCGCATTTGCCTAAACTCCCTTTCTATTCGGCAGCCACGATTATACTTGTTGTAAATATCTGCTACGCAACGCGAAGGCCAGCAGGTCCTTGCATGTTGTAGACTGGTAATCATGGGTAAATATGATTTGCGTTTAGCACAACTGATTCAGTCCGACATCATAGCTCGGCTCGAGGGCCCCGGCGGTCTTCTTGCCCTCAGCAACCGAGAATTGTTTTACCTAGACGATAGAACCCACCAGAGTGCTCGCCTTGCACACATAAAACGCATCAGCGTGAATAAGCAAACCGGCACCGTGGATGTCATGGGCGAGCAAGGCCTCCTTATGGCCATTGCCCCGACCGCCTTCCAAAAAAACGAGCTGAAGCTCTTCTTAGAGTCGCTCAAGGAGCACGTCCTGAAGGCCAAATCTGAGGCAATTCAAGCCGACCAGCCGGCGCAGGTGGTCGAATCAGCGGAAACACCCCCAGCCATGGCTCCGCACAAAGATGCAAGTTCACTTTCCAGCACACCCACCCCACAGCCCACTTATCCCACACCGCAGGGATCCTTGCCGGCGACAGCTAAGGCCGACACCTCCCCCTCCTCGAGCCATTTCAATATCGCTGATCCTGCCAAAACCCTGCCCGACGAACCCAAAGACTCCATTTGGGCTTATGATGGCTCGCCCCAACCTGGTGAGGCCACGGCTGCGCCTAAGCCTACTCCAGCCCCAAGCCCACAAGGCCAGGTGACCCTGCCACCTTCGGCTGCCGCCCCCGCTAGAAGCCTAGGCCCAACCCAGCGCATCATCTCGGTTTTGCTGAAAGTCTCCGCGCTCATTACAGCCGTGATCACGGGTGGGTATCTGGTGGTGAATATGGGCATAACCAGCGATATATGGGTTCCTTTGGGGGTAATTGCGGTCGGCCTGTCACTCGCACTGATCCAGTGGCGTTTGTCTGAGCCTTACTGACAAGCCTTCATGGGCCTTCGGTAGCTGAAGTGAGGCTTCATGAGGCGGTGGCTTAGCGCAGCTTATGTTGCAGTGGTGCTGGGGTTAGGTCTAGCCAGCATCTGGCCTAACCTGACGATTCAGTTTGTCCCCGCCGAACTGAAAGCAACCGCTGATCCGGCCCTGACGGCAACCTCGCCCACCCTGAAGGCCGGCCCTGCCTTACCCAAGGTCGCAAAGGTCAATCTCAACACCGCCAGCCAGGCCGAGATCGAGAGCCTGCCCGGCATTGGACCTGCATTGGCCCAGCGCATCATCGAGGGTCGCCCGTTTCGCTCTGTAGAAGAACTCGATCGCATCAAGGGAATCGGGCCAAAGCTCTTGGAGCGATTGCGCCCATTGGTTAGCTTATGATCCCCTCAGCCCTGGGCGTAGGCGCTCTACTGGGGGCCTTCAGCCAGCTCACCCCCCTGGCCTTCCTAGGCCTGTTGGGGGGGCTCTGGCTACCTCGGGTGGCCCGCTGGCTGGGCTTGCTGGCCTTCCTGTTGGTGATGCTGCGCTTAGGTTTGGCCCAGGATCCCTGGGCTTCCCAGATCGGACAGTGGGTGCGGCTAGAAGGAACCTTGCGGGAAGGGTTTTTGCATACACCGCAGGGGCGCGTATACGTGCGCTACTTTCCCAGATTACAGGATGGCGTTTATGCGTTGGAGGGCCACCTTCTGCGTCCGGCACAAAAACGCAACCCAGGGGGCTTCGATCAACAAACCTGGCTGCGCGGCCTGGGGGTCACGGCAGTTCTGCACGCGCGCCAGGTGGTGCATTACCAGCCCCAACCGAACGGCCTGGGTCTGCGTCTGCAAAGCCAACTTTTGGCTGGTCTCGCTCCCCCAGTGGGGGCCTTGGTCGCCGCCTTGACCCTGGGGGAACGGCGCGATCTTGGGGAGGCCTACGCAGAGTTCCAGCGGGCTGGCCTGGCCCATGCGCTGGCCCTATCGGGACTGCACGTGGGGATCTTGACCGGTTTCTTCGTACTTCTGCTCTACCGGTTAAGCCGGTGGCGCTACCCAATCACCATCCTTTTGCTACTGCTGTACTCGTGGCTGGTGGGGCCCCAGCCCTCGCTGGTGCGGGCTGTAATTATGGCCAGCCTGGTACTGTTTGGTCTTTTCCTGGGGCGGGGCCGGGTAGCGGTGCTGCCTGCACTGGCGCTGGCCCTATTCGTTCAGTTGATGCTTGAGCCGCGCAACATCTTCAGCCTTTCGGCCCAGCTTTCCTATCTGGCCGTACTGGGTATGGCCTTGGTGCTACCTCACTTACCCAGGCTCGAGGGCTGGCGACAATGGATATGGGCTTCGGTAAGCGTTACCCCAGCTGCTCAACTCCTGATCCTGCCGCTCACACTGCACCACTTTCACCAGCTGCCCCTGGTCTCGCCTATCGCAAATCTGTTGGTGCTGCCCTTGCTCAGCCTTTTGGTTCCCATAGGCTTCCTCAAACTGTTGCTGGGTGGTCTATTGGCCGGGCCCACCGAAATTCTGGGCGCACTGGTCTTGGGGTTGGTTAAATGGTTATCATCTGGCCCCATGCTGCGCTGGGGCGAGATAAGCCCGCTGGGATTCGCTTTGTACTATTTGGCTATTTTTCCTCTTTTACTCGGGCTATCCGGTCACCTTCGCTGGCCGCACGCAGCCGGGCTCGCTGCTACGGCCATATTGGCCTCCATATGCTCACAGTACCCTGCCCGCGCCGAGCTCTGGCAGCTCGACGTAGGTCAGGGCGACGCCACTTTGGTGCGCTTGCCCGGGAGGGTAGAAATCCTTGTAGACGGGGGCCGTGGCTGGGCTTACCCCCGGCTGGAACAGGCTTTGCGGGCGTTAGGGGTGGACGACCTCGACCTGCTCATTGCCACCCACCCCGATGCCGATCATATAGAGGCGCTACCGCGGATCATAGAAAATTTCCCAGTGGGCACCTTGGTCAGTGGGCCCAGGGTGCGGGGAGATGCGCTTGATGACGCTTTGCATCAAACTGCGCGCCAGCGTGGGGTTCCGGTTTTATTCGCAAGGGCCGGAACCCAGATCACCTTGGCCGGAGCCCGTCTACGGTTCATATGGCCCCAAGGCCACGAGGCGAAGGACAACGAGCGCAGCCTGGCGTTTGTACTGGAGTTTAGGGGGCGTAAGGTGTTGTTCACCGGTGATGCTCCAGCCTCAGCCGAAGTGCGCTGGCCGCCTGAGGTGGTAGATATCCTGAAGGTAGGTCATCATGGTTCCGAGACCAGCACCAGCCTGCATTTATTGCAAAACTTTCAGCCTAAAGTTGCCCTGATTGGGGTGGGCAACAACCCCTATGGCCACCCCTCAGGGATAGTTCTGCAGCGCTTAAATCAGCACGGACTGCACATCCGGCGCACCGATCTGGAGGGGGCCATACGAATTCCGCTGCGATAGCTCAGCCCTCATAACCCAGCGCTTGAAGAATCGCGTTCAATTGCTCTTCGGAGTGGTAGCTGATCTCGATCTTGCCCTTTCTCAGGCCGGTAAAACGCACCTTTGTGCCCAGCCGGTGCGATAGGGCGCGAGCGATGTCGGCATAGACTTCTTTGTTCCCGGGGCCGGCCCTCGAGACCATCGGTTTGTCTTTGAGCTTTTCGGTTTCTCGAACGCTGAGCTGTTTGGACAGCACTTCCGACAATCCCCAGTTGCGCTTCGACTCCGGCAGCATCAAAAGAGCCCGGGCATGCCCTGCGCTTATCTTGTTCTCCTCCAAAGCTTTCTTAACCTCAGGGCTTAGCTGCAACAGTCGAAGGGCATTCGTAACCGTGACCCGGGCCTTTCCCACTGCCCTGGCCACTTCCTCTTGGGTCATCCCCATATCCACTAAGCGCTTGTATCCCTCGGCCTCCTCCATCGGGTTTAGGTCTTCGCGCTGTAGGTTTTCAATGAGGGCGATTTCTAGGGCCTCCCGCTCGCCGATGTCCTTAATGATTACCGGCACCTCACGCAGGCCAGCCAACTGAGAAGCTTTGAAGCGCCGCTCGCCGGCCACCAGCTCGTACATATCACCTTTGGGGCGCACCAGCAGGGGTTGTAGCAAGCCTTTTTCTTTGATTGAGGCTGCCAGCTCTTCCAAGGCCGCGGGGTCAAATAGTCGACGAGGCTGTCTAGGATTTGGCTTGATAAGGGCTAAAGGCAGCTTGGTTAGGGCGGTTGGGGTTTTAGGTAGCAGGGCTTCCAGACCCTTGCCCAGACCGCTAAGCTTCTTGGACACGGCGAATCACCTCCTCGGCCAGGCGTCGGTAGGCATGGGCGCCGCTACTAGTTGGTGCGTACTGGCCTATATCCTGCCCATAGCTAGGCGCCTCGGCCAATCGGACATTGCGCGGTATAACAGTCCAGAAAACCTTTTCTCCCAGGTTGGCGCGTATATTGCTTTCGACCTGCTGCGACAGCAGGGTGCGGGGGTCGTACATGGTAATCAGCACCCCTAAAAGCCGCAAGGCCGGGTTGAGGCTGGTGCGCACCTGGTCAATCGTCTCCATCAAGCTGGCGATACCTTCCAGAGCATAGTACTCGGCTTGCACTGGCACAATCAAGCCCTCCGAGGCCGTTAGTACATTCAGAGTAATGGGCCCCAGGCTGGGGGGTGCATCCAGCAGAATAAGGTCATAGACCTGCTCGAGCGGCCTTAATACCTCCACCAGTCGGGTGGGGCTTTCAATGAGTTCAGCCGAAGCCCCGACCAGATCTGGGCTCGAGGGCAGTAGATCCAGGCCTCTGGCGACATTGACCACTGCCTCTCGAGCCCCACCGTTTCCCATCAACACGGTGTATATGTTTTGTTCGCGGACGGCCTGCCCCAATCCAGAGGTTGCGTTTACCTGAGGGTCTAGGTCTACCAACAACACCCTTTGACCCGCCTTAGCTAAGTAGGCCGATAGGTTTACGGCCGTTGTGGTTTTGCCTACACCTCCTTTTTGATTTACAATGCCAATGCGTTTCACCTTGACCTCTAGGATAACGGATCTTTTGCGGGAAGCCCTGGTCTACGGGGGTACTTTTGTGGTGTAGGGGCTATTTTTCGCAGGATGACCAGGGTGCGGGCGTCACCAATCACTGGCAGCTTCAAGCCAATTGTCTGTTCTAACTCTCCACCCAGCTTGCTCAGTGCACCCCGGGCCCCCGCAATCTCGCGATCTACTTCAACGCCTTTTTGCACCAGCACGAACCCTCCTACCCGCACCAACGGCAGGGTCAACTCGGCCACCGTGGCTAAAGAAGCCACCGCGCGGGTCAAGGCCGCCCCGTATGTTTCACGTTTTACATCCTGGTGTGCGAGCTCCTCCGAACGCCCCCAAAGGGCCCGGGCGTTCCTGAGCCCTAGGGCATGGATGGCTCGAGCAACAAACTCGGTTTTCTTTTGGGTAGCGTCCAGGAGGTCGAACTGGATATCGGGTCGCACGATTGCCAAAGGCAATCCGGGAAAGCCCGCACCGGTACCCACGTCTATGATCGAGATTCCCTCTATCAGACCAGGGAAGGCCAAGCAGGTAAGAGAATCCACGAAGTGCTTCAGTACGATGCCCTGCTCATCTCGAATCGCCGTGAGGTTGATGGTCCGGCTGGCCTCAGTAAGCAGCTCAAACAAGGTAGAAAACTGCCAAATGAAGGGCTCAAGGTTTAGCCCTAACTCTGCTGACGCTTGCAACAGCAGTCGCTTTCCGCTCGGGGTCATTTGCATAGGCCCTGCCCAGAATATGTAGCTCTGATCAAGATTTTGTTTTATGTAAAACGTGAAACACTTTCCGGGATCTTCAAGCAGGGGCTGGCGACTTGGCAATGTACACCAAAAGCGCGGTGACATCTGAGTCACGGATACCCGGAACCCTCGAGGCTTCCGCCACCGATTGTGGCCGAATTCGGCTTAGCTTTTCTATGGCCTCCTTGGAGAGGCTGGGAACCCGCTTATAGTCGAGTTCCACTGGCAGGCGGTAGGCCTCGAGCTCCTTCAGTTTTTCCCTCAGACTGGCCTGGCGTTCTATGTAACCCGCATACTTAGCCCGCACCTCTACCTGGTAAGCCTCGGCTTGGCTTAGGGGGAACTCGGGCTGGCCAATCGCCTGCAACACCTGCACATAACTGACCTCTGGACGGCGCAGGTATTGCAGCGCCGGTACTCCATCTACCCGGCTTTTCTGCAGGCGGCGCAGTTCTTCCTGAACTCGAGCATACTTGGTCTGCACCGCTTGCAAATCTTCTGTTGGGCGCAGCCCCCAGGCGACTGCAAGCGGTACCAAACGCTCATCGGCGTTATCGGCGCGGCACAACAAGCGAAGCTCTACCCTCGAGGTCATCATGCGGTAGGGCTCGTCCACCCCCCGGTGCACCAGATCGTCCACCATAACTCCGATATAGCCCGACTCCCGCGGCAAATGGACCTCTGTCAAGCCCATCGCGTATCGCGCTGCGTTCAGACCGGCCAATAACCCCTGGGCTGCGGCCTCCTCATAGCCCGAGGTGCCATTGAGCTGGCCGGCCGTAAATAGCCCTGGCAACCTACGCGACTGGAGCCCTGGGGTCAGTTCCAAGGGATTTACCGCGTCGTACTCCACAGCATAGGCATAGCGTTGGATGACCGCCTTTGCAAACCCCGGCAGGGTTTGCACCATGCGCACCTGCAGCCCTGGGGGCAGGGAGGAGCTGAAACCCTGCAGGTACAGCTCGGTCGTATGCAGACCGTCGGGCTCCACAAAAAGCAGGTGCGTTTCTTTATCAGCGAAGCGCACCACCTTATCTTCTATGGATGGACAGTAGCGGGGCCCCACGCCCTCGATATCACCCCCATACAAAGGCGATAGGTGCAGGTTTTCTTGAATGAGCCGGTGGGTGGCCTTGGTCGTCCGGGTCTGCCAGGTGGGACGTGCTGTCGCATAGGGGCCAGGCTTTCCGGCAAAGGTTTCGGGGGGGTTATCGGCTGGCACAACCTCCAACTGCTGGTAGTCTACCGAATCGGCCCGGATACGGGGTGGGGTGCCCGTTTTGAAGCGCAGTAGGCTATGACCCACCGCGCGCAAGCTCTGTGAGAGAAAGCGGGCCGGGGGCTCGCCCTGCCGTCCCGCGAGCCGGGACTGCCGTCCGTACCAGACCACCCCCTGCAAAAAGGTGCCGCTAGCGACTACCACAGCCCGGGCCGGCAATCGGCGCCCATCCACCGTCGCCACCCCACACAGCTTCCCTTCATCTACCCACAAAGCTGCCACTTCGGCCCGAACAGCCTCGATCTTGGGATGTGCTAACAATATCCGCTGAGCTTCCAAGGCATAAAGATCGCGGTCCACCTGGACGCGTAAGCTTTGCACCGCAGGGCCCTTGGAGCGGTTTAGCACACGGGTGTGAATGGCGGTGGCATCTGCTAGCTTGCCCATCAATCCACCTAGGGCCTCGATTTCCGCCACTAGCTGGCTTTTACCAGGCCCCCCTATAGCGGGGTTGCAGGGCATTAGGCCAACACGCTCAGGGTTAGATGTCACCAGCCCCACCTTTGCCCCCAGCCGTGCAGCTGCCCAAGCCGCTTCAATGCCAGCGTGGCCCCCTCCCACCACGATCACGTCATAAGCCTTCATCCATTCTTCTCCTAAACTTGCATTGTAGCAAAGCACGCGTAGGTAAGATTCTCGAGCCCTATTGAAATCGTCATCAAGGACATCTGGATTGCACGTACTGTTGGTAAGTGTTGTGCAAAACGGACTTCTTGTAATCAAACGACGCTTAACCCACGCCCGCACAGAATTATCCACAGGGGATTTTCTACCTGTGGATAACTCAGTAGAATGTACGAACTTTAGAGGAGGGTTGGCCTTGACCCAGAACACTGTTTGGCAGAATGTACTCGAGTACGTGCGCCAAAGCATCACCGATGTGGAGTACCACACCTGGTTTGAGAAGATTCAGCCGCTGGGGGTGGTCAATGGCTCGCTCGAGCTAGGCGTACCCACCAGCTTCTTCAAGGGCTGGATCGAAGATCATTACGCCGAACTGCTCACCGAGGCGCTCACTCGATTGGGGGCGCAGACGCCGCGCTTCGAGCTTAAGGTAGTTCCAGGAAAACCCATCCAAGACGATATTTTTTCTGCTTCTGCACCTCCTAAACCACTGGAGGCGCGGTCTCGGCTCAACCCCAAGTATATCTTTGAAAACTTCGTGGTGGGGCAGAACAACAACCTTGCCCACGCCGCAGCCGTGGCGGTGGCCGAATCGCCCGGCAATGCCTACAACCCCTTATTTATCTATGGTGGAGTAGGCCTGGGCAAGACCCACTTGATGCACGCTGTGGGCCACTCAGTAGCCCAGCGCTTTCCCGACAAGAAAATCGAGTACGTTTCCACCGAGACCTTTACCAACGAGCTCATCAATGCCATCCGCGAAGACCGCATGACCGAATTCCGGGATCGCTACCGCTCGGTGGATTTGCTACTTGTAGACGATATCCAGTTTATCGCAGGCAAGGAGCGCACCCAGGAGGAGTTTTTTCACACCTTCAACGCGCTCTACGAGGCCCGCAAGCAGATCATCCTGTCATCCGACCGGCCGCCCAAAGACATCCTAACCCTCGAGGCCCGCCTTCGCAGCCGCTTTGAGTGGGGCTTGATTACCGACATCCAGCCCCCCGACCTCGAGACCCGGGTGGCAATTCTCAAAATGAACTCCGAGTATCGTAACATACGCATTCCCGAAGAGGTGCTGGAGTACATCGCCCGGCAAATTACCTCTAACATCCGCGAGCTCGAGGGGGCCCTAATGCGGGTTATCGCCTATGCCTCGCTAAATGGCGTGCAGCTTAGCAAAGCGGTTGCCATCCGGGCCCTCTCCGATGTGTTCGCCGCCTCTGAAGCCAGCCCAAGCCCGGAAGAAATCCTCAAAGCGGTGGCCGAACATTACAACCTAAAACCTGAAGAGATACGCGGTGCGGGCCGGCGCAAGGAAGTGGTAATACCCCGCCAGATCGCCATGTATCTGATCCGAGAAATGACCCACGCCTCGCTGCCAGAAATTGGGCAGTTCTTCGACGGACGTGACCACACCACGGTGCTTTACGCAATACAAAAAATCCAGGAAAGCTTAGACATCGATTCAAGCCTTCAGCAGGCCCTTAAGGGCATCAAAGAGCGGCTGCGCTAAGCCGCTAGCTCGATGTTTGGGTAAGTGGCGGTCGCCTCAGACTCGCCCCCGTTTGAACCGCCTTGCCAACCCGCGCCCGAGCCCCCTTCGATACCTCGCCCTCTCCAGCTCATCCTCGGGTCGTTGGTCGCTCGGTGCACTTGGTCTCCCTTTGTAAAAAAGGGCAGCCTATCGGGGAGGAGGAAAGCGAATGCGTAAGTCATAGGCATAATTAGCGTGCTCAAAACTGTGGATAAACTAATTTACCCTGTGGATAACCCTGTGGATAACTTGTGGACAACCTTGTGGATAAACCTGTGGATAAACACGCCCAGATCGTGCTTGTGGATAAGTGCCAATCTTCTCCACAACTTATCCACAGCTTATGCACAATTTTCCACACCCTTTATCCACAGGCTAAATTCGATACGGATGAGGGTTAAGTGGTTCTTATCCACATATTCACAGACCCTACTACTACTACTAAGTTATTAAAGCCTTTAAAGATCAGTAGGATTAAAATTTACACGCATCACAAGCCAAGTGTGACAAACACCTCCAAAGAAAGAGCCATTCGATCCCAACTCATAGGTCGTGAAGGAAACCCAGGACCTGCTCTTCCCAGCGGGTGTAGGCTGAGAAGTAACCCCTATACTGGACTGGATCACAGCCCTGCCCCCCAATAATGTAAACCAGGGCGTTCCCCGCCTCTGGGTCGAAGAGCAGCCCACTTAGGAGGCCATAGGCATCGCCCAGGTGGCCAAACCAGGGCCTTGGATAGCCTAGCACCGGGCAGTCCTGGCCCGGTCGATTGGTAAAACGCCAGACCCCCAGCCCAAAGCTCAGGGCCTGTCCCCCCAGGGTGTCGCCGTTGTGGCCGTTCCAGGTCCACTGGGGCCCCAGCATCCGTTGCAGCGTAGGGGGCTGCAGGAGGGGCGGGGCCTTGCCCATGAACAGCAAAGCCACCTGGGCCAGCTCGAGGGCCGAGGCCCGCAAGCCCCCTTGCGGCGAGAAGAAGGTGGCGTTGCTGCCGAGCCGGTAGCTGCGCAAATCCACGCCGATCAACTGCCCCTGCGGGGCGTCGGGGTCTGGGGTCAGGGGCCATGGGGGTACTGCTCCGCGGTAGTCGTCCACCTGGGCCACCCAGGGGCCGGCAGGGTTCCATACTTCTTCGGTTCGTTTGCGGTAGAGTACGGCCAGATTGCCAATCTGCTCCGGTGTAAAGCGACTCACGTTGAACCCGCCTCCAAGCCCAAGCGGGCGCAGGACTTCTTGCTCCATAAACAGGTCAAAACGCTGGCCCGATACGCACTCCATCAGGGTTCCGAGCACGCCGGTATTGAGGTTGGAATACCGGGCATAGCGGCCGGGGGCATGGTGGGGGTCGAAGTGGGCGCCGCCCTCAAAAAAACGCCCATCGGGATCGAAAAAATCCAACAGCGTGTAAGGGCTTGGGATGGAGTAGCGCGAACCATCGCAAAGCGAAGAGGTGTGCGAGAGCAGGCTGTGCACCAGGATGGGCACCTGGGGAAAGGCCGGGTTGCGCAGGCGAAAGCCCAGGTACTCGCTCACATCGGCCTCGAGGTCGAGCCTGCCTTGCTCGACCAGCTTCATCGCCCCCAGGGCCACCACCAGCTTGGAGATCGAGGCCACCCGGAAGCGGGTCTGGTTGTTTACGGGCAGGTTTTTGCTGGAGTCTTGGGGATCGATGTAGCGATGCCCAAACGACTGGGCGTAGACGATTTCTCCGCCCCGTACCACCGCTACCTGCAGGCTGGGAATAGCGTGCAGGGGGTCGTCGAGTAGCGATTGCAGTGCAGTGGCCGGCCCCATGGGAGCGTAAAAAAGTGAGGACGTGGCGTCTTGTACTCTAAGCCGCGTCCATACACCACAAACTAGATTTAGCGGCTCTTCACGGCGGTCCAGACCTCGTCGTACAGCCGGGTATCGCGCCCCAAGTCGAGCACGAACTCGAGCTTCTGCATAGTCGCGGCGTCGGGGTAGATGGCCGGGTACTTGCGGTCGGCGGGGTTGATGAAAGGCAGGGCGGCCTTGTTGGGGGTGGCGAAGCGGTTGAAGTTGGAGAGCTGGGCCCCAATCTTGGCGTCCAGGATGAAGTTGATGAACTGGTGGGCGGCCTGGGGGTTGGGGGCACGGGCCGGGATGGCCAGGTTGACCAAGAACAAGGCGGCCCCTTCCTTGGGCACCACAAAGCCCACGTTTTTGTTCGCGTCGGCGGCCTTGAGGGCGTCGCCGTTGTAGACCACCGCGTAGGTGGCGGTGCCGGCCACCAGCCGGTTCTTGGCGCCCACCCCGCCTTCAAACCCCAGGAAACGGGGGCTCTTTTTAGCCTCGAGCAGAACCCTCCCGGCAGCCTGAACCTGCCGGGGGTCGCTGGAGTTAATGCTGTACCCCAGGTAGCGCAAGGCGGCCCCCATCATCGCGCGGATGGAGTCCATCAGCACGAAGGGCTTGACGGCCCCCGGCCCCAGGATCACGCCCCAGCTGGTGGGGGTGGGCACCCGGTCTTTGCGATACATGAGGCCCGTCATGCCCCACTGGTAGGCTGCGCTGTAGCGGTTGCCAGGGTCGAAGGGGGGGTTGGCGAACTTGGGGTCGAGGTTTTGCAGGTTGGGGATTCTGCTCTTGTCCAGCGGCTGGATGAGCTTGAGCTGAATAAGCGTGGGGATGATGTAGTCGCCCGGCACGATCACGTCGTACTGCGAGACCCCCCCGGCCTGGAGCTTGGCCAGCATGACCTCGTTGGACTCGCAGAGGTCGATGCGCACCCGCAGGTTGAACTTTTGCTCGAAGGCCTTGATGATGGCCGGGTCCATGTACTCCGACCAGATGAAAAGCCGCATCTCGCGGGGCTGGGCCAGGGCTAAAGGCAGGGCCAGCAGGCTGAGCAGGGCTAAAAGGCGTTTCATATTCCTCCTTGTGGGGTCAGTTTACCGCAGGGTTTCACCGCCGGGTAAGGCGCTCGGAGAGCAGCACCAGCAGCACCGTAAGCAGGAAAATCAGGGTGGAGAGGGCGTGAATCTCGGGGGTGACGCCCCGCCGCACCGAGGCGTAGATGAGCAGGGGCAGGGTTTGCGAGGTGGGGCCAGCGGTGAAGAAGCTGATCACGAAGTCGTCGAGCGAGAGGGTGAAGGCCAGCATGGCCCCGGCCACGATGCCCGGGGTGAGCAGGGGCAACAAAACGCGGCGCACGTAGTAGCCGTAGCTGGCGTACAGGTCGCGGGCGGCCTCGTCGAGGTCGGGCCCCAGGCTTTTGAGGCGGCTGCGCACCGTGAGGGCCACAAAGGCAATCTGGAAGGTCACGTGCCCCAGAATCATGGTGAAGAGGCCCGGCTCGAAGAGGCTCGAGACCGTCCTAAAAGCCCCGAAGGCCACCACCAACGCCACCGCAAAGATGATGTCGGGCGTCACCACCGGCAGGTAGAGCAGGTTCTCCAGAAAGCCCTGGCTCTGCTTGGGCCAGGGGTAGCGCTCCAAGGCAATGGCAAAGAGCGTGCCCAGCACGGTAGCGATCAGGGTGGAGACCAGCGCCAGCACGAAGGTGTTGCGGGCGGCTTCCAGGATGTCCGGGTTGGAGAGCATCCGCAGGTACCAGTCCCAGGTGAAGCCCGACCACTGCAGGCCGTAGCGGGTCTTGTTGAAGGACAGCACCGCCACCGCCAGCATGGGCAGGTACAAAAAGGCCAGGGTGGCCAGGGCCACGGTGCCAACCAGGGGGCTCAGGCGCATATGGGCCTCCACTCCCCCCGCAGACCCCGCGCAGTGCAGCCGTGTGGCGCATGACCCCAGGCTTCCCCGCTATGGGTTATGGGCCATGGGCGTTGCGCCGGGGTCATACCAGGTCCACGTCCTTTCCCCGGCGGCGGTAGATCGCCAGACCGATCAGGGTCAGGACCATCAGGCCCAGGCTGACCGCGGCCCCGTAGGGCCAGTCGCGGCTGGCGTAAAACTGCTGCTGGATCAGGTTGCCCACCAGCAGGTACTTGGCCCCGCCCAAAAGGTCGGGGATGACGAACATGCCCATGGTGGGGATAAAGGTCAGGATGATGCCCACCGTGAGGCCCGGCAGGGTCTGGGGCCAGATGGCCTGGAAGAAGGTGCGGAGGCGGCTGGCGTAGAGGTCCTGGGCGGCTTCCACCAGGCTCCAGTCCAGCCGCTCCACGCTGGAGAACAGGGGCATCACCACGAAGGGCAGAAAAGCCGTAATCATGCCGATGTAGACCGCCAGCGGGCTGGGGTAGAGGCCCGCGTCGGCGGGCAGCAACCCCAGGGCCTGGGCCAACCGGGCGAAGGGAAAGTCGGGGGCCAGGAGCATCTGCCAGGCGTAGGTGCGGATGACCAGGTTGGTCCAGAAGGGGATGATGACCAGGGCCAGCCAGAGGTAGCGGGTGCGGGGTGGGCGGCTGGCGATGAAGAAGGCCAGGGGGTAGGCCAGCACGATGCAGATGAGGGTGGTGACGAAGGCCACCCACAGGCTTCGCAGCAGGATCAGGAGGGTGTCGGGGCTCCAGCCGAAGAGGCCGTAGCCCAAGAGGCGGGCGTAGTTCTCCAGGTTGAAGTTCCAGACCACCTCGCCGTACGGCCCCCGCTCGGCAAAGGAAAGGGCCACCAGCGAGAGCCCCGGAATCACCAGCAGGCCCAGAATCCAGATGACCGCGGGCAGCAAGAACCACAAGCCCCGAAGGATCCACCCGGACAAGAATCGTAAAGGCAAAAGCATCGGGTACATGTACGACCGCACCACCCTGGCCCGACTTGAAGTACCATTTATACATGGTTTTAGAGCGAGCCGAGCCAACCACTGGCTTTATACAAAGATGGGTTCAAATTGGTAAAGAAGGTCCCCTAACTCGCATTGCACAGACCTTAGAGTCTGCTAAGAAGCCGATCGTAAACCATCAGGAACTTTCGGTAACAACAGAATCGAGAAGGCCAGCCAGTGAAAACCCTTCAGCGTTTCGGTAAGTCGTTCGTAGTCACGCGCCAGCCGACGAAAACGAGCCATCCAGGCAAAGCTGCGCTCAACTGCCCAACGCCGGGGAAGCAACGCGAAGCCCCTTCTGGCTTCCTCCAGCTTGACCGCACACAGCGCTATCCCTTCCTGCGCAGCCGCCTGCTCCGCCTCCGAGCCTGTATAGCCCTGATCTACGTATGCGATT
>Ga0308412_1000685_pt1 | contig 17698 bp, 19 predicted proteins | sample HotsprottomLayer_FD_202357 | JGI IMG/M metagenome (GOLD analysis project Ga0308412, IMG submission 202357) | Hot spring phototrophic mat microbial communities from Octopus Spring, Yellowstone National Park, Wyoming, United States -... | ecosystem: Environmental > Aquatic > Thermal springs > Hot...
ATCGTACCTGTAGCGGGAAAGGTAGGCACCTGCACCCCCATTCAGAGTAAGGGAAGGGGTAAGTAAGTAGTCAGAATCCAAACGGAGTTGGAAATGGTGAAGGATGGTGCTGCTGAGGAATGAGCTTTTCGCGTCCACGGTAAAGGAATCCCCATACGAAACGCCCAACAGACTTCCAAAGGTATCCACGAAATCCTTCGAATAGGGGCGGGTCCCCTGCTCTAAGAAGCTACCGTCAATTTCGGCTACCCAGTTCTCGTATCCTCCCAGGATACGTAGGGAAAGTCTATCTCCCACCAGCCAATCGACCCTGCTGGATAGAAAAATATCCCGGTTCGTCCACACAAAATTAAAGGTATTGAGAATTTCTTTGGATGGATCAACCTCTGGATCCAGAGCTTTTATCCCGATTCCGTCCTGACCGGCAAATCCATTCAGTTGCCAGGTTAGGTTTTTCGCCGGTTTGGTGAACCACTTTAGATAAAAATCATAAATGTAAGGGACCCGGGAAAAGGTAACCCCCTGATCTTCCAGAAAATTCCCGGTAAGGGCAAATACCAAGTCATAGTTGGTAATGCGGCTTCCCGCTAGAAGGCCCGATGAGTCATCGGATGCGAGAGGCGCTTGAATGTAGCCTTCTAGGGTAGAGATTGAAGTCCCCACTTCCCATTTCAATCCGTCATCCGGTGTAACGGAATGAATTTCCAAAAGCCCGCTGGTTGCCTGCCCGTACCGTACGGGAAAGATTCCCGCGGACAGTTTTACCGATTCCACCAACCGGGGATTGAAGATGGATACGATTCCTCCCCAGTGGTAAGGGTATTTAATTAAGAACCCGTCCAGGACATGGGTAAGCCCCCCCGGTTCCCCACCCCGTATGGAAAGGTTAGGATTGAAACGTCCCACGTAATTTACGCCCGGTAGCAGCTTCACGGTGTTCATTACATCTTCTACGATCCCGATCATGGCCGTGTGTTTTACCGTATCCCGGTCTACCACTACCGAGACTCCCACTTGCGCATCGGTACGGCCTATCGCAGGGGCCTCTACTACCAGTTCCTCCGCCTCCAGCACCTCCGCAATCTGAAGATCGATCCTGAGCTGTGCCGGCTCCTTTTCTTCCCTAAAGCGGACCCGTTTTTCTTCGTACCCCGGCAGGGAAACTACTAAAAGCCGGGGTAACGATGAAAGTAAAACTTTCCCATCCTGATCCGTAACATACACCTTCCCTTCCGCCGGATCGAATATCCGGACTCCCTCCAGAGGTTGGTTCAGTTCTTTATCCATTACGGTAATGACATAAGACGGGGGGTGTGGCGCTGTTTCGTGGTTTCCTGAAGACTGGTTACCGGGTTCTTCCGCACCGCAAACTTCAGGCAGAAACATAAAGAGAACAGCTAAAAATACCACGAACCCCGGCCATCTACTAGGATACCTCTTATGGATTGGCATTAATTGGATAAATAATAGATGGTACATGTTGGTTTTTTATGAAATTATTTCTGTGCTGCGTGTTCTTGTCCCTAGTTCCTACAGATTTCCTCCAGCGGCGAAAGGTCAGAAGGGGAATATTCCTTTTTATTTGTTGAAACTGATAGTTCAGGGATGTCCTCCTGTAACAATTTCCGGGTAATGATCTCCGATCCAACAAGGTATCCTGTTAATGGGGAATATTAATAATAAGGTAGAGAAAACCCCCTAGTGATTGACATCACTCCGCCTCCAGGCTGGAAAGAAAATTCTCCACCGCTTTTCGTTTGGCGTTTTCCGAGTTCCGGGCTTCCAGCAGCGCCTTCTGCAGATCCGCCAGGGTATCCTCCTGATCGTTCAAGGTTTTCAGGTACCTCTGGTACAGGGTGGAGGTGCGGTCCAGAACTCCCATGTTGCTCCGGATCCGCTCCTGTTCCCGGGTGATCTGGGTGATCCTCCCTTCCAGTTCCTGGCGGGCACGGGTAGCTTCGGAGAGCTCGTTTTTCAGGGCCATCACCTTGGTGAGGGCATCCTGCACCTTCCGGCTTATCGCTCGCTGGCTAAGGTAGAACAGGATCCCCTCCGTCTGGAGGTTCGTGAGGGTCACCGTACTTTCCAGGGGTTTTTCCTCGATTACCCGGAACTCGGTTCCCGAAGATTGGCGGGGGGGCAAGGTGATGCGAAACCGGTACACCCTTTCCGTGCGCTCCTCGTAGGTGTTCGGCTCGACAAGCTGAAACCCTGCGGATACGGGGTGCTCGATCAGGAGGTTGCGGGCATCAGCCCCCCGGTTCACCAGGGTGTAGGTCCGTTCTTTCCGAATCACTTTGGAAACGTATAGGGTCCCCTTTTGAATCTTTACCCGGGTAATCGTTTCGGGTTCGGTTTTATCGAGGAAAAGGACCTCCCGTTCCAGATCTACCGCGTAGCTCACAAGGCGCCTATCTCCCGCGCTTACCGTATCGATCCGCCCGTCCCCTGCGTACTGGCCCCCCTCGAACACGGTAATCGGTCCTCCCATGAGGGGAAGTCCCGAGGTATTCTTCAGCCAGAAACCGCTCAGGGGGTACCTGCGGTTCACCGATTCGTTGTAGATGGAAAACCGCTCTCCCTCGAGGCTGGCATTCAAGATCGGCAGAAGGGCGGCCTGCCGGCGGGGAAGGAAGACAGGTTCCTGAATCGTATAGCGGATGAATTGCCCTACGGTGGCTGCTTCGGCCTGCGGGCCGGGTCCCCCACCCATTTTTTCCGGTGACAGGAACTCTTCCCCTTCCTGTGCAATTTCCGAGGAGGCAAGCGATTCCTCGGCAGTGGCGGCAAGGGATTTATCGGTAAGCGCCTCTGCCAAGGTATCGATCCGCGAACGCTTCACTTGGGGGGAGGCTACCGCCGGGGGTGCCGATTTCTGTGCGGCCTGAGGCGTGTCGGGGGAGGCAGAGGCGCCCGGTATCACTCCCGCGGAAGAGACCGGCGGGACCGCCTGTTTTTCCACAGTGTAGGGAATGCGGGGCCGGGGGTTGTAAATCGGTTCATAGAGGTTCATGGAAAAGCTGATGGGCCGGCCTGACACTAAATCGAGCCGAACTCCATTCCAGTCCTCGGCCGTGGGGTTCTCCACGATGGCCCACCCCTGCAGGAGGTGCTTCTGCCCCTCTCCCAGTACCAGACGAAAGGCCGTTTTCCATACCGGGCTTTCCACGATGTACCCAAGCCGAAGAGTCCGGGGCAAAGCCCCCCCGTAACGAATCAGGATCCGCTTCCTGTCGGTATTCCGGTTTTCCGCAAGGTACTGGAGGGCCGTTGAAATCTCCATATCGAGAGAGGGGTTCAGGAAACGGAGGCTTTTGATCTTCCGCAGGGGGATACTCGTTAGGCCTCTATCGGTATACAGGGTAACGAAGGGTTCCGTGGGGGCTTCCGAAGGGGATGAATCGGCCTCGCCCTTAGTGGGGATGCGGCCCGCTCCCGGCACCGGTCGGTCCTCGATTCCGAATAGGGTACCCGAGAATCGATCTTGAGCGAAGATTTCCACCCGTTCCCCCCGGGCCTGAAGAAGAAGGGACGGTACATCGGGAGTTTCCGTCAGATTCACAGAAAAACTTTTCAGGAGTTTTTCCAGGGGTTCCTTGGTGGCATAGGTCACGGTGGGAGCAGTTTCTTTCCCGGGGTCGTAGATTACGAGGCTCTTCAGTAGGTCATCCACTTCGGTGGCTCGCACGGTCAGTTCCGCATACCCTGCCCCAGAGACTTCCAGTTCACGCTCCAGATAGGCCGTGCCGTTGGTGTACAGGATCACCCGGCGGAGAGGCATGGGTAGGGGTGAACCACTTTTGCCTGCGGCGGCTTTCTCCCCTTCTATCGGTTCTCCCTGCGATCCAAGGGTGAGGGGCTTGACTCCTTGCCTTTCGACGGTTTCTCCCCGTCCCCCCGGGGGAAAGGTGGATGATTCTGGTTTCGCGGGCTGGCCGTAGGAGAGAATGATAGTATAGATCAATAGAAGGACGACCAAAACACCGATTCGTGAATCTTTCATACAGGACCCCTTCTAGGAAAAATTGATTTTCCCTACATTATATCGCATTTTATAAATGGAAGTATGGTTATGGAAGAACAGTTGAGGAAGAAAATCGATGCGGTGCTCTCCCGGGTGAAGGATCCGCAGAGTCTTCTTTCCGTGGCCGACCTGGGGTGGGTAAGCCATGTACGGTATATCGACGCCTTCCAAAAGCTGGAGGTAGAATTGGACATCAATCCTCCCCGGTTTCCTTGCCCCGTCTGTGGGGTGATTACCTCTAGCCTTCGCGATTCCATCCATCGCCGGCTTGAGGAGGAGTTCCGAAAAGAGTTCCCCGGCGCCAACATCGTGGTGTTTCAGCGAGGAATCGAGGGGGAATAGGAAATACTCTGAATGTAGTGGAATAATTTAATTCCTTGGGCTATACTATAATAATCTATTGTTTTTCCTCGAGGGCGGGTCACGCCGCCCAAGGGAGTAATAAAATCCATGAAAACATGTATCGTTTTTCTCGTGGGTGCCGCTCTGGTACTGGGGGCGTGCAGTTCCGGGTCCGGAGGTGGGGATAGCGGAGATACCGGCCAGCCTACAGCCAAGTGGTTTGTGGAAAAAGGCCCTCCCTCGAACTCCTAAGGGGTTAATGGCGACCTGTACCTGGATACTTCTACCACTCTTGCCTACCGAAAACTGAACGGCTCGTGGGGAGTGCTGTTTGCCCTGAAAGGGGATACAGGGGCTACCGGTGCAACAGGCACCCAGTGGTACAGTGGTGCCGCTGTTCCAACACCCAGTGTTCCTTCTACCGCGCGTTCGGGGGACTACTACCTGCAAACCTCTACGGCAATGATCTACAAGAAAGACAGTAACGGCTCGTGGAGTTCGGTGTTAGTCCTTTCGTATAACACGGCTTCTTTTATCTACACGCCGCATATGATGTCGTGGGAACTTTGGGAGTCTGACGCATATTTCAATGCCGTTGCCTATGGTACCAGTGGATATGTTGCGGTTGGCAGCCATGGTTCTATTGTGCATAGCCCTGATGGAACCAATTGGAGGCTGGTAAAGTTTACCCCGAATTACTCTAAATTGCCAAAGGGATTGGATCCGAATTCAACTCTTCAAGAGTCATTACCATCAGGTTTTAGCTTTTACGATGTCGCCTTTGGCAATGGGAAGTATGTGGCTGTTGGGTATTACGAACCAGAAGGCCCTGAATGTATGAGGGGAGTCAGTTCGAATGGTGAAAACTGGGATTTTAACCAACTTGGAAGTTTCGCATCAACACATGTAACATTTCTTAATGGTGTGTTCTTTATTTCTTCGGATTCTGGTACGATTTATACCAGCACCGATGGATCTAGTTGGAATACTAATAACAGTGGCAGGCAATATTTAAGTGAAGTAGCGTACGGAAACAGCAAATATATAGTCTTTTCCTCTTACGCTAATGGCAGGATACAGGGTGTCTGTACAAGTTCTAACGGCGAAACCTGGACTTACACACCTCTCGCCTCGATGAAGGGGTTAACCAACTATACTGAAATAACCAGTGTTGTCTTCGGGAGCGGGCTGTTTGTGGCGGTTGGAACAGACGGCGGTACGGGAATAGCCATGATCTGGATCAGTCCCGACGGGATTAACTGGTCCAGCCAGGATTTGCCGGTATCCGGATCAACGGAGTTCTTTGATATCGCCTACGGAAACGGGTTTGCCGTGGTGGGATTTGACGGATTTAGTAGCCCTCAAAATGTAATAGCAACCAGCGCAAACGGGATATCTTGGAACATCCAGACCCTTCCCTATAGCTTGGATTTAAGCGGAATTGCCCCTGCTTCTCCGACAGGTACCTTTGTTATAGCGAAAGGTCAACAAAGAGGACGGTAGGCTGTCTATAAGTTGAGTTCAAAGGTCTACGGAAATAAAAAACTGCTGGACTAAGGAACTGTTGAATCTTCCGGCGGCTCCTAAAAGGGGCCGCCTTGCTTATTTCTATGCGTTGGCATTGAGCCGCCGGCCGCATCGCATGTTTTTATCCTTATGGAATCAACCGCATGCTCGCAGGGGGAGATAAGGAGGGCGAATGGCAAATTATTATGGGGCTATGGTATTATCCATACTGCCCCCGTGTGGGTGGTTATTTTTCACCTCTCATAAAGGTCGCGAGTTTATCATCAGGCAAAAACTAAAGTACTTGCCGGTTCGAAGTGAGAATCAAACCCGCAAAACACGAATACCAGCTACAATCCCTTTTTTCGGCCAGCGGCCGAAATTTTTATTGACAGAATAAATAACCAATAGTAGGCTATCGGGGGGGAATATATGAGAGAAATGTTACAACACACACCAGGAAAAGTGTTCTTACTGGTGTTGTTGGGTTCCATTGTGGGAATGTTGGCTGCGATCCTTTCTGGAGTGATGGAACGCACGGTATTGGTACTCGGATTTATCACCATGCCCTTGCTGGCAGGGATCCTGTTTGTGCTGATCTGGCTGGTGGCTTATCTCGTGTACTTCTTCAAATTCTGGCCTTTCCGTTAAAGGAGGTTAGGATGGCAATCCTATCCCTTGTTCTATTTGGTTTAATCATTGTCGCCATGGCAGCGTATGGGTATAAGATTTCAGCTAGAACCGCAGAAGACTACATGCTGGGGGGAAGGACCATTGGCGTGGTCGTGATGTTCTTCTTTGTCTTGTTTGCCGTATCCTCCAGTTGGACGTTCTATGGGTTTCCCGGCATGCTGTACCTGCATGGTCCGGGATACGTGTTTTTTATCTGGGGTTCCGTGGCTGGATTTGCCGCTCTGTACATGTTCATTGGTCCGAGGATGTGGGCTGTTTCGCGATTGAATGGATTTCTTTCCCCGGTGGAAGTGCTGTCGGAGCGGTACGAATCTAAAGCTTTACGCATTATTCTAAGCCTCAGCATCCTTGCCTTTATCGTCCCCTATGTAGGGATCCAACCTCTGGGTGTGGGGGTGGGCTTTGAAGCCCTTACGGGGATATCCGCCATTTGGGGAGCCCTGTACACGGCTATCCTATTGGTCCTGATCGTTCTTCTCGGCGGGATGCGAATCGTAGCGTGGGTGAACATTTTTCTTGGAATCGTGTATGTTTCAGCTTTGCTAGGATCTCTTGTGTGGGTAGTTTCGGCCCTACTGCCGGAAGGGTTAACCGGCGCGGCCCAGTATCTCTTGAAGAACAACCCCGCTCAGCTATCGGCGCCAGGGCCCCGGGGAATGTTTACCCCCGTGTTGATGGCAGGAACATTCATCGTGGGCCTCATAGCCTTTAGCTGGCCCCACATTGCCATTGGAGTCATGACAGCGCGAGATAAAACCCTCTTCAAATGGTTTCCTCTATTGATCTTCCTCTTCGGAGGACTGTTTTTTTACGTGATTCCTTTTCTCTGGGGATCCATTGTAGCGCCCGCCGTCAAGCCCGGAATAACCACCGTCGCCGAAGCGGACCGCATCGTTCAAACGATCATCACGGAACATCTCCCTCCCTGGTTCAGCATTTTCGTCGTTATGGGAGTTGTTGCCGCCGCTGTTTCCACTGCGGCGGTCCAACTGATGACTTCTGGAGTGATCGTCGCCCGGGACATTGTGCAGGGAGTGTTCAAACCAGACGCGGATGACGGTACCATCACTTCCTGGGCGAGGTATTCGGTGGTGATCATTATCGTTCTAAGCATGGCGGTATCCGTATGGCAAACCCAAGCGATGGCATTGTACTTGACGGACGTGTCCATACCGGGCTTTGCCCAATGGGCCCCCGCGCTGGTTGGGGGCTTATTCTGGAAAAGGGGAACTAAACAAGGGGCTATAGCAGGAACCTTGGCGGGGGTCATCTATCTAGCCCTCGGACTGGTGTTCACCGTAGAGGGGAAGCGGGTTCTTCTTCTGAATCTTCATCCTGTGATGCCTACACTCCTCTTAAATACGATCATTTACATCGTGGTGAGCAAACTTACACCTCCCCCCTCGGAAGCAATTCAGGAACAGTTTTTCGAGGAGGTAGATGCGTTTTTAAGAGCCGAAGGAAGCAGGTAATTTCCGGAAAGGATACAATGCATGTCAGAACCATGGAGATTGATCTATAAACCCCAGGGAGATATTGCCGATGTCTACGCCTTTCCATCCTCCCTCCTGGAGGGTCGCATCGCGGGAAAGTACCTCCTTTCAGGAGAAAAGCTTCCTAACACGCTGGTGATCCTTGGTATGCGCAGAAGGGGGATTCTAGCGGGCGCGGATGTAACGATCAATCGTGAGCTCGCCGAAAAGAACGAAATTGACGTTGCGGTGAGTCCCCGTAGCGGAAAGCGGGGCCCCCAGCCGGTAGGGACCCTCCAGTTTCAAGAACTGGTCTCTACCGCGTCCAGGTCCTTCAAGGCAGTGCTGGTAGACCCCGAGAAACCCGCCGTACTTCTCTATACCTCCGGAACCACAGGGAAGCCGAAGGGCGTCATGCTTAGCCACCGGAATTTCTACAGTCAGTGTTCCGAGGTAGTTGCCAAGGTTCTACCTTTACAACCGGATGATCGGGTTGTAGGAGTCCTGCCCCTCTATCATGTGTATGGGTTATCAAATGGTCTCATTTCCACAATCTATTTTGGATGTACCATCGCGTTGATTCCCCAGTACAGTCCGAATGCTTTGCTGGATACCATCAAGGCGGTAAAGGCCACCATGCTCATTGCGATTCCCTCCATGTATATTCATCTCTTGACCCTGGCGAGGGCCCGTAAAACAGAAATGCCGAAAACCCTCCGGTACTGCATTTCGGGAGGAGCGCCCCTTCCCCTTACCGTGTTGAAGGAGTTCGAGCGCATATTTAACACCACTATCGCGGAAGGGTATGGTCTAACCGAGACAACCTCCGCGGTGAGTCTCAATAAATCGGGAGACCCTCGTTTCAAACCGGGTTCGATTGGTCCGTCTTCTCCGGGAGTGACGATGAAGGTGATGGACGATTCGTTTCAGGAAGTTCCCGATGGTCAAGTAGGTGAAATAGTGATCAAAGGGAATGTAGTGACCCAAGGATACTGGAACAATCCCGAGGCAACAGCGGAGGCAATCCAGGATGGATGGCTGCGAACAGGGGATTTGGGGTACCGAGACAGCGATGGTTGCTTTTTCATTACCGATCGGAAGAAGGATCTCATCATACGGGGGGGATACAACATTTCCCCCCGGGAAATCGAAGAACTTTTATTTACGCATCCCAAGATAGAAGATGCGGCGGTGGTCGGGACATGGGATAAACGGCAAGAAGAAGTGGTGAAAGCCTTCGTGGTTTTACGGGAAGGTTGTGAGTTAACGGAAAAAGAGGTAATCGAGTTCTGCGCGTCCAATTTGGCCCCTTACAAAGTTCCAAAAATCGTGGAGTTTCGGCAGAGTCTTCCGAAAAGCGCTACGGGGAAAGTGTTGAAAAAGGAACTCCGTGAGGGGTACATCGATCAAAGACTGATAGACAGATCGGAATAGTCTCAGGGAGAAACGAACCATGTCCTCTATACCAACGTTAGGAGAGCTGCTGCAGGAAATAGCCCGGAAGTACAAACGGAAAGAAGCCATCCTGTTTGAAGGAACTGCCATTTCTTATCAGGAACTGGATGAACAATCCAATAAGGTAGCCAATGCCCTTGCATCCTTAGGGATCCGGGAGGGGGATCGTGTCGCCATCATGCTGCCTAATATACCCGAGTTTGTGTATACCTTCTTCGGGGTTCAGAAACTGGGAGCCGTCGCGGTGCCTTTCAATACCTTGTATAAAGGAAGGGAAATCATCCATATTCTCAATGACAGCGGCGCGCGGGTGATCGTCACTCTTACCAATTTTGCGAACCTTATCAACGAGATTCGTTTCGATACCCCCGCCCTCGAGTATGTGATCCTCACGGGTCAGCGGACCCTTGTGTTCGGAGAACCCGGCTCTACCGTGTTCGTGCAGGCGGTATTTGACCGTGGTCAATGGGAATCGACCGATGCGATTTTCAATACGATGGGTGATGTGCTGGTAAAGACTCTGAAAGACCTAGGGGTAGAAGAGGCGTGGTACAAACACCAGGGCAGTTTGCGTGCCAGGGGGAAGAAGATTGGCACCATTCTCCTCAGTACCATGGAGAACCTGTACATCCTGAACTCGGTAATTTTCCTGAGCCCTCTTTCAACCGATGAGTTTTTCAAAGTGATATGGGTTCCTCCAGAAGTGAAGGATAAGGTGTTGGAACCGATGACTTCCATAAAGGAGGAAACAGGGAAACTGGTTACGGAAGAGGAGTTTAAGACCGCATTTCTTCCTCACTTGCAGGACCGCTTTGGGATACAGGTTGCTACGGGAGAGTTGAAACGGGATGAACTGTTTGCCTATGAGAAAAACCGTGCGGTAGTATACCGCAAATAATCAATCTTCCCCCTTTTTCTGCTTTCGCTGTACTTCCTCCCGCTTGAGCCGGTTCCGAAGGAGACGATCTATTTCCACGCGGCTAAACTCGTAGGTGGTGTTGCAGTTGTGGCAGGTGGTTTTCACGGGGAAGGGGCCTTTGGTGGCGATGTCTTCCAGGTCATTCAAGGGAAGGGCCTGGAGGAACCCGGCAAACCGGCCGGCGCTGCAGGGGCAATAGAAGCGCACTTCCCGGGATTCGAGGATCCGGGGAAAAAACTTTCCGAAGCTCTCTTCAAGAAATGTTACCGGGCTTTTTCCCTCTGCCAGTGCTGAACCGATGGACTGCATGGAAACGAGACGGTTCTCCACCTCTTCCAGGACCACGGGGTCGGCCCCCGGAAGGGTCTGCAGGAACAGGCCCCCCGCTCCCAGGGTTTTGCCGAATCGGTCGAACTTGATGCTCAGCACGAAGGCCGAAGGAGTCTGTTCCGAGCGAAGGTAGTACCTGGCAAGGTTCATGGCTAGACTGCCCTTTTCCAGTTCCACCTTTCCGGAAAACCCCGTTTTTGCCCCCTCGGGGTATCGGGTGATGGAAAGTGTCCCTGCCCCCCAGAGGTTCTCCAGGTGGTAGTCATCCAGCGGCATCCCCTCCAGATCGATCGGATTGTGGAGCAGGTACCCGCGGACGTCCCCCAGGGCGTTGGTTTCTACCGATACACCGCGGGCCGGTCCGTTGCATTCCACTAAAAGCGACATGCGGTCTTTGCCTTTCAGGCTTGCCGAGACGAGAGCCGCGGCCATGTAGGCATGCCCCAGAAGGAGGGTCTCCAGGGGCCCCAGTTCGTGGTTTGCCCGCATGGACAGGACCATGCGGGTCGCGTACAAAAGGACACCCCGCAGGTTCACCCCTTCTAGGATAAAGGGATACAATCGATCTTCAAGGGTTAAGGCCTTGGTGTCGCCCATGTGGCGTTCATCGAAGGGTTTCTGGATCATTCCTTGTCCACCAGGAGGTTAGTCATCGTAGTATAGCTCGTTGATTTCATCCCACGCCGTTGGATCGTTACTCCGCAGGCGGCAAAGCTTCTTGTATTCCCGCGCTATTAGCTCCATCCTCCGGCGGCGATTCTCCTCCACAGTCACTTCCGGACGATCCCACTCCTCCACCACCGTCCGTGTGGCCCGTAGGTGTTCCGCATTCAGGCGGGCGATTTCTTGCAGTTTTTTCAGTACATCGGTTTTACGGAACCGTATAAAGTTACGATCCACCGCCTCGATCATATTCTGGTAGTGCAGCATCTCAAGGTGATGGGCAGCCGATTCCACCTCTTCAGGGGTGTGATCCGGAAGTTGATCTATTTCAGCTTCCAGTTTTCTGTATAGGGCCATGGCATCCATCGAGTCATGTATCATGCATAGAATCTACTAAGGAAACCGACGCACTTCAATAGGGATCGAAGATTTGGTCACCGGTAACTATGAAGCCCGGACAGCAGATAGTTGACTCCGAAAAAGGTAAATACGGTACAGAGAAACCCGACAATGGCAATCCATGCTGTAAGGGGATCCTTTTTCCCCCGAAGGAGCCGCAGGTGTAGGTACACCGTGTACACAAGCCAGGTGATTAACGCCCAGGTTTCTTTCGGATCCCAGTTCCAGTACCGTCCCCAGGCCTTTTCCGCCCACACGGCCCCGAAGATCAAAGCCCCCGCGGTGAAAATCGGGTACCCGATGGCGATGGAAGTGTAGGTGATTCGATCCAGCACTTCCTTGCGGGAGAGATCCTTACTGACCACTAGACCCAGAGCGGCTACGAAGGATACCACGAAGAAAGCTTCCCCGATGAAACTGAACGCCACATGGAGGACAAGCCAATAGGAACGCAGGGCGGGAATCGGCGGAAGAGCTTCTTTGGGGGCGATGGGAGAGGAAGCGAGGGCAAGGAGTATGATAGCGATGATGGTACCCCCGAACTGAACCATCGGCAGAAAAGGGATTCGGCGTTGGAGGCGGTAGAGGAAAAGGAGGATACTGAGAAAAGCGCTGTAAAAAACGAGGGATTCGAAGGTGTTGGTTAAAGCGGCGAAACGTATCTGATGGCTTCGAAAGATGAGAAACCCCAGTCCAAGTATTCCTGAACTTAGGAGGAGGTAGGCGGCTAGGGAGGATTTGGGTCGAAGTTTTCGCTTTAGGAGAGTGTCCGAGGACCCTTCCCGTTTTTCCGAGGAATGTGTGGCCTTCGTTCGATACAGCTCGACTACCTGTAGGATTGCCGACAGAATCAGGAACAGGAATGCAAGGGTTGCCATGCCCAACCTCCTATCTTGGATTCGTTATCTTGGTTTCGGACTGCGCTTTTCCGTTTTTGATAAATTCTTCAACCGTTCTGCGAAAGTCATCACGAGTCCAAGGGTAATGAAAATGAAGGAAACGAACACCAGGGTAATTCCTGGATCCCTCACCGCTTCCAGGCCGGTGATATCCAGCGGCCGGATCTCTTGAACGGTCAAATCCAACACTCGATCCCCTTTTTCGGCCCGGACCACCCTAGTGCCTGTGGGCCCCGATGAATGAATGACTACCCGCACCTCACCCGCTGGTTGCGTTTTTTTTTCCACAGCCATGAAGAACAGGGATGTGGAACCCCTGGTTATCCGATCCCCCTGCACGAGATGGATCGTTTTTCCCGCAGGGTCCTGTGGATCCTGAAGGAGGAGTTCGGTACTGACCTTGTGGGATACCTGGTAGAGTTTCAGCCCTCCCACCTGGAGGGGATGATTCACCCGGATATCCGCCTTCTCAATGATCGTCTTTCCCCCTTCGGTGACCTGCACGGTACTGATCCAGTCCTGGGGGCGGCCATCAGGATAGACGAGGTACTTGAAATCCACCAGTTTCAATAGTTTTCCATCAGGGAGTTCCACCTTGTCCCCCACGGCGAGTTCCACGTACCCTTCTTGCCTTCCGGAAAAAGATACGATGGCACCGATGGTCAAGAGGATCAATCCGAAATGGAGAATATCGGGGCCAAACCGTTTGGCTCCTCGCTTCTTTTTCAATTCCTTCCAGAATCGATCCGCGGTGCAGAGGGTCAGATTGATGAAAAAGAGAATGGCGGGGGCCAGGAACAGGATGGAGGTGAAGAACCTGTGGAAATGAGTTTCCAGGATGAGGGTAGCCACGAACTTTGGATAGTTGGAATTGTAGTACACAGGATCCAGCCCCTGGGGAATGAGGGTAGCCAGGGTTCCTGTAATGGTGAGGTACACAAGAAGGCTTACGGCTAGTTTAATGGATTTAAGATTATGGTAGAATCGCAAGCTACCCTCCTAAAATGGAACGTTTAGATATTACAGAGAGAAAATTCAAGTGTCAAGAAAAACTTTACAAACCAACTCCTTTACCCTATAATAAAAACATGATGGCAAGAAAGATTGGACTACTATTGAGCTCTTTGGCGTTTCTGTTACTGGCGGGAGGCTCCCTGTTCGGCGTGGATGCCAGTTGCGTTTCCTGCCATACCAGCGAGCGCAAGATGCAGAACCTCTTCGTTCCCCCAGCGCATGGTGCGGGCGGTGAACAGGGGGAAGGGTGAGCGGGTGCTCCTCCCCCGGTTCGGGCGGATGAACTGTACAAAGGTTTTGTAGTTAACAAAGATCTCCTGGAAAAGGATCCTCACTTCAAAAACGGGTGCGTCATTTGTCACAAAGGTAACGCGAAAGGGTTGGATAAAAACGAAGCCCACGCGGGCCTGGTAAGAAGGCCTTCCGACGACCCCGCTACCTGCGGAACCTGCCATGAAGGTATCGCCAAAACCTACAAGCTTTCTCTCCACTACACCACGGGAGGAATGAAGGGGGTAAGCGGAAGATTCTCGGAAGAAGAAACCAAGATTTTCGATGCAAAGGTATTCGAACAATCCTGCAGAACTTGCCATGCTTCCTGCGGGGATTGTCATGTGAAAAGCCCCATCATCAGTGGAGTGAACTTGGGGTTGATCGATGGGCACAAGTTCGTCCGGAAGGACGAATCCAAGACCTGCGCTCTCTGCCATGGGGGTCGTGTGTATCCCGAGTTTACCGGCGAGTACGGCGGGATGCCGGACGTGCACTACCAGAAGGGAATGCTCTGTACCGACTGCCATACCGCTACCCAGCTCCATGGAGATGGAAAAGTGTATGCAAACCGCAGGGACGTCGCTTCGAAACCTACCTGCATCCAGTGCCATAATACGAAGGAAGGCTCGGAAAAAGCGGTAAGCGCTCATCGTGACCATGTGGGATGGGTAAGTTGCTCCTCCTGCCACTCGGCAGCCCCATACCGCAACTGTTCCAATTGCCACGTCGGAGAAGGGGCCACATCCAGTCCGGGCTTTTTCCTGGGGAAGAACCCCCGCAATCCCAAAGAAGTTGCCACCCTGCGTTTGGTGCCAGCCGTACGGGATACTTTCAAGAAGGTAGGGATTTCCCAGGCTAACTTCGATTCCATGCCTAACTACTGGGATACCTATCCCCACAACATCAAGAAGCGGACGGATCGCACCCGTGAATGCGCTGTGTGTCACGAGGAAAAAACCTATTTTCTCACGGAAGAAATGCTCATCAAGGGTGGTTCAGAGGCCAACAAGAAGCTGATCTTCCATCATTAAATAGATGGATTATTAAATTAAATAGATGGATCGGTGCAAACACAACCTGCCATAGAACGTTAGGGGCCCTTCCTGCAGAGGCCCCTTTCATTTTACTCTACCCTCCCCTATTTCGCCCCGGACACAAGATATCCCAATAACGCTCCGTATAGGATACTGATGTAGGGGTTGGAAGTGATGGGGCAGGCCCCGGTACGGCATCCGATGAACTTATAGTAGGCGAATCCCGCTGCCCCGCCTAGTAGAACGGCCAACACTGTTCCCATGTACACCCTCCTCTGATTGTGCATACAGAATAATATAATAAATAATATATTAAATCAATACTATATAGTTACACTTGGGACAACCGCCGCAAAGTGTAGGCAATTTGTTCCAGTAAACACTAGTTGACTCGATGTCACTTTCTGATTATATTGAGCATAAGCTCATAATAAACCTTAGGTAGAGGAGGTTCGTATGCCTTGTGGTGATGGAACAGGACCCATGGGATGGGGACCTGGAATGGGAGCTGGAAGGCTCGGAGGGTATAGAGGTTGGGGATGCCATGGAAGTTCTTCGCGCATTCCCCATAGATCCTTTCCCGGAGGATGCTGGGGTCCCTGGTCGTTTACGCCGGAAGAGGAAAAGGAGTTTCTCAAACGGCGGGCGGAGTGGTTAAAGAAAGAGCAGGAATGGATAGACCAGCGGATGAAAGATCTGGGAGAAAAAGAAAAGGCAACATGATAAGGCGGGGCGTGCCTATTTCCTGATTTTCCTGGCCTGTTCGAGGGAGCCCTCCCTGGAAAAACACCTCAGGGTAAACTTTCAGGGAGGGTTTCCACAAAGGCCCGAATCTCATCCCGCACCCGGCGGTACACGGCGAGTTTTTCCTCTTCCGAGGAGAGGGTAGCCGCTAAACGGGGCGGGTCATCGAACCCCACATGGAGCCGTTTGACCCGCCCGGGAAACACTGGACAGGTTTCGTTGGCGTGGTCGCACACGGTGACCACGTAGTCGAAGGGGATATGGAACAGTTCTTTCACATGCTTGGAACGATGGTGAGAGATGTCCACTCCCGCTTCTTTCATTACCTTCACTGCATAGAGGTTCAGTCCATGGACCTCGATCCCCGCGGAATACGGTTCCAGTACATCCCCTTTTAAATACCTTGCCCACCCTTCTGCCATCTGACTTCGGCAGGAATTGCCGGTACAGAGAAATAGAATCTTCTTCTTTTCGTTATTCACCTTATCCTCCTCTCTTGGTCGAGCGAACTGGAGTACGTTGCGTACCGCCTATCCACCTTCCAAATAGACCGCATTCATTCAGCTTCAACCAGCCTTGCGTGATCAGTTTCCCTCGAGGCAGTGTCTCTTGAGACGGTTATCTATAAAAGGGCACCGCGCTGGCTTCCTACAAAGTCAAGCTCGAGAGGAATGTTTCCAGTTCCCTGTTCCACCGTTCCGCCTGTTCCACGTTCGGCAGGTGGCGGGCTTGGGGAATAACGGCGAGTCTAGAGCCGCTAATCCGTTTGTGGATTTCCTCTGCCACCGATACGGGTGTTCCCGGGTCTTCCTCTCCCACCAGGATCAGGGTGGGAGTGCGGATGGAGGATAACTTGTCTAAGTTGTCCAGTTTCATGATGGCCTGTACGCATCCGATGTATCCCGCCACAGGTGTCTGCAGGAACTGCTGTTCGATCGCCTCGTAGAGGGGGGGGCGTGATTTTCGGAATGCATCGGTGAACCACCTTTCCATGGTTCCATCCAGAAGAGGTTTTAGCCCCTCCCGCTTCACCTGTTCGATCCGCTGTTCCCAGACTTTCGCCGCTTCCTGAGGGGTGCGGGCTGATGTGTCCGATAGGGTGAGACTTAAGAGCCGATCGGGATGGCGAAGGGCGAGCTCCTGTCCGATCATTCCCCCCATGGATAACCCTACGAAGTGCACTTTTTCGATTTCGAGGCTGTCCAGAAGGGCAAGTACATCGTCGGCAAGAAGCTGGAAGGTGTAGGGACCTTCGGGGGCTTCGCTCTTTCCATGTCCCCGGGTATCGAACCGAAGAACCCGAAAGGAGCGGTGGAAATGCTTTACCTGCGGTTCCCACATCACCGTCGAGGAAGCCAGGGAATGGCTGAACATAAGGACCGGCGCTTTGTCGGTGCCTTCCAGGACATAGTGAATCCTGGGCCTTTGCGAATGTGCCTGTACCATAAGAATAGGGTACTGTGAGGACTTCGCAACAGTCAAGGGATATCGAAGAAAGGAATGTAGGGAAACCAAAGTGAATCTTAAGATAAAGGTTATTCATATCCCTCCACTTTTACATAAGCCCCTTCCTTGAGGCCATCGATGAACCCTGCATACCGGGTCAACACTTGAACATATCCTGGCGGACCCCAGGGAGCTGCCTGTGCTACTACAAGGCCACTGGCGGCAAGAACCAGGATATGAAAATAATTCTCACCTTGATACTTAACATGAGATCTTTTTTCCATTAATAAGCGAGAATACCCCAAAACCATCCATATCCAGCTAGATTCTCAACATGTTATTGGCATGAATCTTGCTCGATATAAGCATCTTTCTATATAACAGGAGGCAATGGATGAGTTTAGTTAAAATGGAGAATGTTACAAAAACCTACCAGGCAGGAGCAGTGGAGGTTCACGCTCTTAAGGGCATCAACCTTTCGATCG
>Ga0308412_1000697_pt1 | contig 17620 bp, 16 predicted proteins | sample HotsprottomLayer_FD_202357 | JGI IMG/M metagenome (GOLD analysis project Ga0308412, IMG submission 202357) | Hot spring phototrophic mat microbial communities from Octopus Spring, Yellowstone National Park, Wyoming, United States -... | ecosystem: Environmental > Aquatic > Thermal springs > Hot...
GAACGACTTACCGAAACGCTGAAGGGTTTTCACTGGCTGGCCTTCTCGATTCTGTTATTACCGAAAGTTCTTGATGGTTTACGATCGGCTTCTTAGCAGACTCTAGGGAAAAGTCTGTGGCCGCCACGGTGGCTCCGTCCGGCGGCGAGGTAAAAACGGGCTCCGTCGGCTGCAAAACCGTAACGCTAACGCTGGCTTTTTGCATGGCTCCAGGGCGGCGGGCCTCGTAGGTATGCGCACCGGCGGTTTGAGCCGAGGCCGGAAGCAGGAAGAACCAGTACCCTGGAGGGCCCACCTCAGCCGTGCCCATAGATTTGCCGTTGTCGAAGAGCTCGAGTTTCTCGCCGGGTTTACCAGTGCCCTGCAGGATATGGCTTCCGGCCACCAGGGTCGCACCATCTGTAGGTGCAGTAATGGTAACGGCCGCTATCGCCTGGGCCAAACCTGTGCTGAAGGCCCGCACACCCAGTCCGGGTAGAACCGAGAGTAGTGCCAGCAGAGCCATTGCCCCCACCAGCATTCCCACCGCAGGCAGACCCATCCTCGCCGCAGGAGCCATCAATCCTTGGGTCAGACTCATGGGCGCCGCAGCCACCGGAATGCCCGGCGCTTCGGAGCTGCCAAACTGGGCCAGGGCGGCATCGGCCTCGCGGTCCTCGGCTTCTTGCACGGAGGTGGGCTTGCTGAAAATCAGGAAGAAGGTCTTGAGGTAGTAGTAAGCGCCAATGGCCGAGGTGACGAGGGCCAGCACCACCAGTCCGTAGAACCCGGCCCTGGCGGCTTCCTGAAAAACCAGGTACTTGGCCCAGAACCCAGCCAGCGGGGGCAGCCCCAGCACCGAGAGGATGCCCAGGCCCATCGCCCCACCCAGCAGGGGCTTGCGGTACCACAGACCCCGCAGGCGCTCCAGCGGCACGTCCTGGTTGGAGAGCATCGAGAGCACCGCAAAGATCAGAGCTGTGGCTAGCCCGTAGGTCAGCAGGTAGAAGGGAATGGTGGCCTGCCCGGTAGGGCCAAAGAGCCCCAGCCCGACGTAACCCGCGTTGGCGATGGAGGAGTAGGCAAAAAGCCGCTTGGCTTCGGTTTGCGACAGGGCTCCTAGGTTCCCAAACAACGTGGTAAGGGCAATCAGCGCGGCCATCGCAATGCCCCAGACCTCGAGACCTTCCGGGGTAAAGATGCGCAGCAACGCCGCAAACACCGCAGCCTTCACCGCCGTGGCCATAAACAGCGTGACTACCGTAGGACTCCCCTGGTACACATCAGGGGACCACCACTGAAAGGGCACCATGGCGGTCTTGAAGGCAAAGGCCGCCATGATCAGGAGCAGTCCTGCGATGTAGAGCGGCCCCGAGCCGGTCGCCCCGGCGCTAAAGCTGCCGGTCGCGCCAAAGTAGAGCGCGGTCCCATAGAGGAAGATGGCCGCACCCAGTGCTCCCAGCAAGAAATATTTCAGGCCCGCTTCAAAGCCCTTCTCGTCGCGCTGCCAGGTCGCCAGGACGTAAAGAGGCAGCGAGAACACTTCCAACGCAATCACCAGCACCACCAGGTTGGGGCTGCTGGCCATGATGTGCATCCCGGCTACGGCGTAGAGCACCAGCAGCGGAAACTCGAACTTTTTGGCCGGGCCCAAAAAAAGTACCCACAGCCCCCCCAAAATAGCCACCAAGGTGAGGCCCCGCGCCAGGGTGTCCAAGCGGTACAGCCCGCCAAAGGCCTCCAGGGTCTCGCCCCAACCCACCACACAGAACAGGCCCGCCAAGACCAGGCCCGCTGCGGTGATCCAGCGGTTGGCCTCCCTCGAGATCACAAAGGCCAGCAGCGAAAGCACCGTGGCGAGGCCAACGAGGATGTACAGGGTCAGCATGCGCCACCTCCATTGAGGCGATAGACCATGGCCCAACCCACCCCTGGCTTCCGCTGAGCTTTCATGACGCACCCCCGAACAGCGCGGCGATGGCCTTGCCCAAGGGCTCTAGATAGACCGTGAAAAGTTTTGGATACAGTCCCATCAAAAGCAGCACCCCTACCGTTACGGCCGCAAAGCCCCACTCGCGGGGGTCCATATCGGGCACAGCCTGGGCCTGAGCGTTCTCCTGAAAGAGCTTCTGAAACGCCGTGAGCGCATAGGCCGCCGCAGCGATGACCGCGAGGAATGCCAACAGGGTTAACCAGGGCGAGACCCGGTAGGCTCCCAGCAAAGCCATCAGCTCGCCGGGGAAGCCCGATAGCCCCGGTAGCCCAATCATGGCCAAGAGCAAGAACATGCCCAGCACGTACAGGGCGGGGGTGTGCTTGGCCAGCCCGCGTACCGGCAGGATTTCCAGGCTCCCGGTACGCTTGTAGACCAAGCCTACAAACAAGAACATGGCCGAGCCGTAGATCATCGTGGCACCCAACAAATACAGGGCTCCCACCGTTCCTTCCATGTTTCCACTGAATAAACCCAGCGCGCCGATGCCCATGTGCGAGACGCCCGCATAGGCCAGCAGGGTTTTCCAGTCCGGCGCACTGAAGGCCACCCAGGCCGCGTAGAGCGCCCCAAAAGCCGCCAGGAACAACATCAGCCCTTGCCACTGCTCGAAGCCTTGGGGCATCAGCGGGATCGCCCATTTGAAGAAAGCAAAAATGCCCACCTTGTAGAGCGTGCCCATGGCGTCGGCTAGGCCGGAGGGGTGGTTTTGCTGGTGGAAGCTAGGCAGCCAGGCATGCAATGGAAAGAGGGGGGTCTTGACCGCCAAGGCCACCAAAAAGCCCAGAAAGGCCAGCACAGCGGCCTGTCCAGTCAGCGGATTGGCCGCTAAGTCGGTGAACAGAAAACTGTCGGCCCCGCCCAGATAGCGCACTGCAAAGATAGCGGCCAGCATGGGCAGCGAACCCACCAAGGTAAACAGCGCAAAGGTGTAGATGGCCTGCAGCCGGTCGGCCCCCCCGTAAAACCACAGCATCAGGAGGGCGGGAATTAGGGTGGCCTCGAAGAAGGCGTAGAAGAAAATCAGGTCCTGCGCCGCAAAGATCCCCAGCAAGCCGGTCTGCATCATCAGGGCCAGGGCCAGAAAGCGCACCGGCACATCGGCCACCCAGACCCCTAACAAAACCACCAGGCTTACCGCAAGCCAGAGCAGCAAGCCCGCCCCGTCCAGTCCCAGCGCGTAGTAAACCCCCGCCTCCGGCAGGAAGGGGATCTGGCTGGCGTAGGCCACGCCCTCTCCCCCATAACCTGCAAAGAGCACCACCGCAATCACTAGGCTCACCGCTGCCGAGAGGGTGGCAAAGCTACGCCCCAGGCTTGGCACCATAAACAGCAGCAACCCCGCCAGGAGGGGCCACCACAGCCCTACATGAATCATCGCAACACCCCCCAGCCCACCAGCAGCGCCAGGGCGATTACCATCCCGGCGATATACAAGCGCAAAGCACCGGCCTGGAGTTTCGTCAACACGGTCCCCAGCCCCCCCATCAGGCTACCTAGGCCCGCAAAACCCGTCAGCAGACCCTTGTCACCCCCCAACAAAAGCTCAGCCAGCCCTTTGGCCGGATTCACCAGCAGGGCGTTGTAAAGGGTATCCGCATAGAAGCCCTCTAGTGCCGCCGTCTGGAAGCGCTCATACCAGGCCGGCATCTTCTGCTGGAAGAAGCGAAAACCCCACCACAAAGCAGCGATGGCCACCACCGCCGAGGTGAGAATTAGCACCCACTCGGTGAGCACGGGCAGCTTCTCGTGGGGAAAGTCCCCGATGGCTTTGGTCAGGAAGGGCTCGATAAAGTTTTTGTAGTCAATCACGTAAGGCAGCCCGATAAAGCCCACGCCAACGGCGCCACCCATCAGAATGTGGTTGGGCCAGAGCATCACCGCAGGGCTTTCGTGGGGGTGTTCTTTGCCGCGGTAATCGCCCCAGAAGACCAGCACGTACCAGCGGATCGAGTAGAGCGCCGCCAGCACCGAAGCAAACAGCATCAGGGCCCACAGCCAGGGGCCATACTCAAAGGAGTAGGCCAGGATGGCGTCCTTGGACCAGAACCCCGCCAAGGGCACCAGGCCGCCCGAGGCAGCGGTGGCGACCAGGCCGTGGAGGTGCGTGGCCGGCAGGTACTTGCGCATCCCTCCCATTTTTCGTACGTCCTGCTCGCCGCCCAGAGCGTGAATCACCGAACCGGAGGTCATGAACATCAGGGCCTTGAAGAAGGCGTGGGTCACGATGTGGAAGATGGCCACCCAGTAGGCCCCCACCCCCACCGCCACAAACATGAAGCCAAGCTGTGAGAGGGTGGTGTAGGCCACGATGCGCTTGATGTCCCACTGACCCAGCGAGCAAAGCGCCCCGTAGATAGCGGTGAGCAAACCGATGGCCACAATCAGGCCCGACAGGAAGGCATCGCTGTGCAACATGAAGGCATGCCGTACCAGCAGGTAGACCCCCGCCGTCACCATGGTGGCCGCATGAATTAAGGCCGAGACCGGGGTGGGGCCGGCCATGGCGTCGGGCAACCAGACCATCAGCGGCACCTGGGCGCTCTTGCCCATGGCCCCGATCAGCAGGAAGAAGCCGGCCAGGGTAAGGGTGGTGAAGCTATAACCGCCTGCCTCCACCTTCTCCACCAGCTCGGAGATGGAGAGGGTACCGAACATGCTCCACAAGAGGCCCATGGCCAGCAAAAAGCCTAGGTCGCCGATGCGGTTGACGATGAAGGCCTTGCGGGCCGAGTCGGCGTTGACGCGCTCCTGGTACCAGAAGCCGATCAGCAGGTAGGAGGCCAGGCCCACCCCCTCCCAGCCGATGAACACCACCGGCAGGCTATCGCCCAGGATGAGCACCAGCATGGCCGCGATGAACAGGTTGAAGTAGCTGAAGAAGCGGCTGTAGCCGGGGTCGCCGTGCATGTAACCGATGGCCCAGACGTGAATCAGGAAGCCCACCCCGGTCACCACCATCAGCATCACGCCCGAGAGGTTGTCGAGCTTGAGGCTAAAGGGGATGCCCGGTAGCCAGTCGGTAAGGGCCCATCGGGCGCCGCCTTGCTGCAGCAAAACCAGGCCCAACACAAGGCTGGCCAGCACCAGAATTGAGGCCAGCCAGCCGGCAGACGGCTCACCGATTCGTTTTCCAAACAGCCCAAGAATCACAAACCCCAGCACGGGGAGTGCGATGGTCAGGGGTAGAAGAAGGGTTTCCTGCACGTTTTACCCCCTAAGTTGCCGCAGCTCATCTACGCCGGTGGTCTCGCGGCGACGGAAGATGGCCACAATCAGGCCCAGACCCACCGCCACCTCAGCGGCAGCAATGGCGATGATAAATAACACCACCACCTGGGCGTCCAGGCTGCCCAAAAGCTTGGAAAAGCTGATGAGGGAAAGGGCTGCGGCATTGAGCATCAGTTCGATAGACAAGAACATCAGAATGGCGGCGCGGCGGGTGAGCACGCCGTAAGCCCCAATCGAAAACAGCAGGGCCGAAGCCACAAGCCAGATCATCGCTTGACCACCGACCTCTCATCCTGTTGTTGTCCGATGCTGGGGCCAGGCTTTTGCTCCTGGCGGGGGTGGGCTGGGTGGCTGGTCGCCAAGACAATCCGCTCCGGCTCGATGAGTACCACCGCCGCCACTGTAGCAACCAGCAGCAAGAAACCCACGGCCAAGAGGGCATAGAGCCATTTCTCTGGGTCATAGAGCAAGGGACCCAGGGCCTGGGGCAGACCGCCACCCAGCGCAGGTGCATTTGCGGGCGGCTGAAACCGGGTTACGGCAAAAATCAAGACGCTTGCCAGGCCCAGCGCACCAAACCCGGCCACCCAGGGCAGCCGGGGCAGCAGATCCTGACCCACATTGGCGCTTGCTGCCGAGAGCAGCATGATCACGAACAAAAACAGCACCACGATGGCCCCGGCATAGACGATGATCTGGATCATGGCCACAAAACGGGCCTCGAGCGCCACATACACACCCGCCACCACCAGGAAGTTGGCAATAAGCGCAAGTGCAGCGTGCACCGCGTTTTGTAGACGTACCACGGCCAGGCCACTACCGACCAACACGAGCAGCGCAAGGATCTCCCATAATCCGATACTCATTGATTCCTCCAGGGTAGGGTTGGGCTCGAGCCTTCAAGGTCGCGCCTAATCCGAGCGATTTTACCCCCACCAATGTGCATTGGGGAACAGCCACCCGGGAACCTCGAGCCTCCGGTCGGCCTACTTGGGCGGCTTGAAACCCTCGAGTTCGGGCCGCACGTATGGTACAGCGTAGCCTCGCTTGATCGGCTTGCCGGTGTAGGCTGCCTCACGGCGCTGCGGCTTGGTGCCCTCCACTTCGACCAGCATGTCCTCCTTGCCGTAGACGAAGTCGGAGTAGCGGTAATCGGCCATCTCGAAGTCGTAGCCCATCACCACTGCGCCGGTGGGGCAGGCTTCCTCGCACAGCCCACAGAAGATGCAGCGCAGCATGTTGATCTCGTACACCTTGGCGTAGCGCTCGCCAGCGCTCACCGGGTTGTTGGGGTCGTTCTCGGCCGCCTCCACATAGATGGCATAGGCCGGGCAGACCGCCGCACAGAGCGAACAACCAATGCACTTCTCCAGGCCGTTGGGATGCCGGGTCAGCACATGCCGCCCGTGGAAGCGCGGCTTTAGAGGTACCGGAGCATCCGGGTAAGGGATGGTAACAGGCTTGGAAAAAAGCGCCCTTAAGGTTATTCCCATGCTCTGTGCCAGTGCTGCAATGCCCACAGCTTCACTCCTTTCTACTAGTCACCCGCCCCCATGCGCGGCATGGGCTTGGGCTTGGCTGTCAGGATCACATAGGCTGAAAAGACCACCAAGCTGAGCAAGGAAAGCCAGCCCAGCAGCGCAACCGGCCATTTGAAGGCCACCACCAAAGCCGACAGCAAAAACCAAACCAGCGCCAGCGGGAACAAGCGGCCCCAGCTAAAGACCATCAGCTGATCGTAGCGCAAACGGAAGAAAGTGCCCCGCACCCAGATGAAGAAAAACAAGAACAGCGCAATCTTGGCGAACATCCAGAGGTAAGGCAGGGCGAAAAGCCCGCCAATAAGGGGGATCTGCTCCATGAAGCCGGGCATCCGCCAGCCGCCTAAAAAGATCGTGGGAATCAGGGCCGAGGCCGTAATCAGGTGGATGTACTCGGCCATCTGGAACAAGGCCCACTTGATGGAGCTGTACTCGGTGTTGTAGCCCCCCACCAGCTCCTGCTCGGCCTCGGGGAGGTCGAAGGGCGTGCGGGCCGCCTCGGCCATACTGGTCAGGAGAAAGATAGCAAAGGCGGGCAGCATATAGAGGATCAACCAGCCATTTTGATGCTGCCACTCGACGATTTCCTGCAGGTTCAAGGAACCCACCAGCAAGACCGGGGCCAGCAAGCTGATGCCCAGGGCCAGCTCGTAGGAGATGAGCGAGGCCGAGGAGCGCAGTGAGCCCAGCAAGGCGTACTTGGAGTTGGAGGCCCAGCCCGCCAAAAAGATGCCATAGATGGCAATCTCCGAGACCGCAAACACGTACAGCAAGCCCACATCCAGGTTGATCACCCAGGGGTCGTAGCCAAAGAAAGCATCCTTGGGGCCAAAGGGAATCAGACCAAAGGTGAGCACCGCAAAGGTGACCGAGATCATAGGGGCCAGTATGAAGACCACCTTATCGGCCCGCGAGACCACCAGGTCTTCCTTGAAGATAGATTTGATCGCGTCGGCCAGGGGTTGTAGCAGGCCAAGGGGCCCCACGCGGTTTGGTCCCTGGCGAATCTGGATGCGGGCCAGCAGGCGCCGCTCAATCAGGGTCATGTAGGCGAAGGCGGTCAGCAGGCCAAAGATGACCAGAAAGGCCTTGAGACCCACCATCCACAACGGGTCAGTGGCGCTCAGCTGGGCCGCTGGCGTGGCTTCGGCGGCCATCGCCAGGCCAGCCATGGGCAGCGCGCCAACGGCGAGGCCTAGGTAGCGGGGGTTGGGGGCCCAGCCCTTGCGCAGATCTTGCGCCTGGCTCATGCGGCACCCCCTACCAGGATTTTGGCCTCTACCCTGCGGCCCGCCCAGGCGCCCAGCGCCGGCACGTACATCACGCCATCCGGTAGACCCGCCACGGTTCTGACCTCGAGGCGCTCGAGGCCACCGGGCAGCTCCAGTTCCACTTGGTAGCCGTCGGCCAGCCCCTGGGCGCGGGCGGTGGCCGGGCTCATCTCCAACTTGACCTCGACCGCCCGGGCCACCGCTCCCACCAACTGCTCCCGCCGCCACATGGACGGGCGCAGATAGAGGGTGCCCTGGGTAGCCTCGGCGTCCGAGGACACCCAGCCGGTGCCCTGGGGCTGCCAGCGCTCCAGCACCGCTGGCATTCTGTGCTTCTCGGTCAACAGGCGGGTGGCCTGGCGCACCAGCCGCACCGGGGTCTTGACCCCGATGGCCTCGGCCAGCACCGCCAGCGCCGCCACCGCCCCATCGGCTTCCCCGTTATTGATGGCGGCAGGTTGCAGAGGCAGCACCCGGCCCTCGAGGTTCAGGGTATGGCCGCGCTTTTCGTAAGGCGTCTGGCCCGGCAAGACCACATCGGCGTATTTCTCCGCCAGCGGGTGCTTATGGGAAAGGTGTAGTATGCGGAAGGAGGCCGCTTTGAGCTGGGCCTCGGTGGGCAGGTAGGCGTAATAGACCGCCATGGGCCCTACCCCGGTCCAGCCCGCGCCCTCTTGGCCAGGAAAAAGGCCAAGGGCTTCGAGGCCCCGGGCATTGGCTGCCGGGGTCATACACATCACCTTAGCCCCGGTGCGCTCGGCCAATTGGCGGGCTTTCATGGCCGCTTCGGGCTGGTTGAGCACCCCTGCGCCCAGCACCAGCACCACCCGCTGGCTGGTCGCTAAGCGCGCCTTGACCCAGGCCACCTGCTCGCTCAAACCGGCAGGCGCTTCGGCCTTATCGAGCAGGGCTGCCAGCAGGGCCGCTTCCACACCCGGAGCGTGTACCGCGCTGGCCCCCGCCCACTTAGCGGTGTTGCTGGGATAGGCGCTGAAGAGGGCCAACTTATGGGTCAGGCGCGGCATCCGCTCCTTGATGTTGAGGTCGGCCAAGGGGGTGCCGTGGTTAAGCTTGCCAGCAGGCTTCAAGCCTCGGCTGTACTCCGAAAGCCGCAGGTGGAGGGTGGGGGCCTCCTCGGTAGGCTCACCCAACACCAGCACAAACTCGGCGTCCAGCAGTTCGTCGAAGCTGGCCGGGGCAAACCCCGTGACCGGGTAGGCGGTACGGCCTTGGAAGTCGCGGTGCGGCGTGCCCAAGGCGTTGGCCAGCTCGATTGCTGCCAGCCCTTCTTCCAGGGTGCTGTTGCCCCCCAAATAGAGGCCGATCTCGCTTCTGGCGACACCCTCCAAACCTGTGCGCATGGCCTCTAGGGCCTCCTCCCAGGTAGCCTCCACCAGCTTGCCATTTCTGCGCACCAGCGGCGTGCGCACCCGGTTTTCATTGACCCATTCGTGGCCGAAGCGGGCCGCATCGGAGATCCAGATTTCGTTCACTTCCTGCCGCTCTCCCGCCCGGATGCGCTCGAGCAACCCGCTGCGGGTGTCCACCACAATGGCCGCCCCGCTGGCGTCGTCCATCGAGGTGGTCTCGGTGGAGTCGTACTCCCAGTTGCGGGCGCGGAAGCGCGCGGTCTGGTCGAGCAGGGCCCCCACCGGGCAGATGTCCACGATGTTGCCGCTGAAGTTGGAGGGCAGGCCGTCGTCCTCGCCGCTGATAAAGGTGTGCACCCCCCGCTCGATGAAGTCGAGCACCTCATCGCCCGGAATCTCCTCAAAGTAGCGCACACAGCGCTTGCAGTGGATGCAGCGCTCCCGGTCGAGCACGATGAAGGGCGAGAGCGCATGGTGCTTGTCCACGTGCCGCCGGGTCAGCTCGAAGCGGGTGTATAGGGGCAGCTCCATCGGGTCGGGCTGGTAGAACTTCTCCACCAGGCCGTACTCGTAGCTGCGGTCTTGCAGCTCGCAGGCCCCGCCCTTATCGCAGGTGGGGCAGTCGAGCGGATGGTTGAACAGGGTGAGTTCAATCATGCCCGACTGGGCGTGCTTTACCTCATCGGAGAGGGTATCCACCACCATCCCATCGCTCACCGCCGTGATGCAGGCCGCCGAGAGCTTGGGCATCCAGAAAATCTTGGGCCGCCCATCTTCCATGATGAATTGGCCGTCGGGCCCCTTGCGCGGGCTGCCAGTTCTGACCAAGCACATGCGGCAGGCCCCGATGGGCGAGAGGTGCTTCTCGGCGCAAAACAGCGGCACATCGTAACCGGCATGGAAGACGGCGTCCATGACCGAGGTGCCGCTGGGCACTTCCACCGCTCTGTCGTTGATGGTTACCTTGACCATTTTCACCCCCAGCGGCTGCCCTGGCGTTCGAGGGGCCTACCCTGCTCCACCGCATCCACAAACTGGTGGCGGAAGTGCTTGAGGCTGCCGCGCACCGGCCAGCAGGCCGCGTCGGCCAGGGCGCAGAAGCTGCGGCCTTCGATCTGGTCGAGCATGTCCTCCAGCAACTCCACATCGCCTTTCTGACCCTGGCCCTTCCCGATCTTCTCAAACAGGCTCACCATCCAGCCCGAGACCCCCTCACGACAAGGGGTGCACTTGCCACAGGATTCGTGGCCGTAAAAACGGGTCACGTTCCACATGGCATCCACCATGCTCATGCTGGCCGGGATGCCGATCACCCCGCCGGTGCCCAGTAGCGAGCCCTTCGCGCTGATGGACTCATAGTCCATGGGTGTGTCGAGGATCTCCTCGGTCCAGGGCAGAGGGGGGCAGGAAGAGCCCCCTGGAATGATGGCCTGGATGGGCTCGGTGGGGCCTCCGGCCCAGTCGAAGAGCAGCTCGCGGAAGGTGGTGCCCAGCGGCAGCTCGTACACCCCAGGGCGCTTGAAGGGGCCCGAGACCTGGAAGAGCTTGTGACCCCTAGACTTTTCGGTTCCCATGCTGGCAAACCAGTCGGCCCCTCGCTCGATGATGTGCACCACCGAGCAGAGCGTCTCCACGTTGTTGATGGTGGTCGGCATCCCCCACAGGCCAGCCTGGGCCGGGAAGGGGGGCTTCATGCGGGGGTTGGCCCGCAGGCCCTCGAGGGAGTTCATCAGGGCCGTCTCCTCGCCACAGATGTAGGCCCCCGCCCCCCGGTGCACATAGAGGTCGAAGCTGAGGCCGGTTCCCATCACATTCTGGCCTAGATAGCCGGCTGCATAGGCTTCGCGAATGGCCGCGACCAGCCGGTCGTAGGCCCGCCGGTACTCGCCGCGAATGTAGATATAGCCTTTGCTGGCCTGAATGCCCACCCCCGCAATCATCATGCCCTCGATGAGCTGGTGGGGGTCGTCCTCCATCAGGTAGCGGTCTTTGAAGGAGCCCGGCTCCGACTCGTCGGCGTTGCAAACGATGTAATGCTGCTTGCCGGTGTTTTTGGGCATGAAGCTCCATTTGAGCCCGGTGGGGAAACCCGCTCCTCCCCGCCCGCGCAGACCAGACTTCTTAACTTCCTCAATGACCCAGTCCGGGCCCTGGGCGATGGCCTTCTGGATGGCCTGATAACCACCGTGAGAGAGGTAATAGCCCAACGTCCAGGAGTTGGGCTGGCCCACGTGTTTGTACAAGGTCTTTTCGAAGCGGGGGTCTTTTCCGCTCACGATAGGCCCGTTCATGCGCCCACCTCCTCCCCGCGCACATGCACCTCGTGCCCCACCTTGCCCGGCAGGGCGATCTCCTCGAGCCTCTTACCCTCCCGCAGGCCCTGCAAAAGCGCCTGCAGGCGGGCTTTGGTCACGCACTCCACGTAGGGTTCATCGTTGACCTGAATCACCGGGGCGGTGTGGCAAGAACCCAGGCACTCCACCTTCTGGATGCTGAAAAGGCCATCGGGGGTTACTTCTCCCCGCAAAATGCCCAGCTCCTGCACCAGTTCGTCCCATAGCTCATCGGCCCCCCCGATGGCACAGGGCAGGGTCGCGCAGACCTGGAGGTGGTACTTGCCGGTGGGCAGCGCCTGGTAGTAGCTGTAGAAGCTCATCACACCCGCTGCCTCGGTGGTAGTAATGCCCAAAATGCGGGCAACCTCCTCCTGGCGCTCAGGGGAGATCCAGCCCTCTTCCTGCTGGATGCGCCGCAGCATGGGCATGATGGCCGCCCGGCGCCCCTGGGGCGTATCGGGGTACTGGGCGAACACCTCGCGTAGCCAGTCTTGTTTGTCGTCGAAAAATCCCATATGTCTCCGTAAAAAGCCTGGGGGCAGACAACTTGTCAGGCCTCCCTTGCATAACTCATCGGTCTACGTCCCCCATCACCGGGTCTAAAGAAGCGATCACCGCCACCATATCGGCCATCTGCACCCCCTTGCAGGCATAGGGCAGGCTTTGCAGGTTGACAAAGCTGGGCGCGCGCACCTTGACCCGGTAGGGCATGGAGCCTCCGTCGGAAACGATGTAGTAACCCAGCTCACCCCGGGCGCTCTCGGTGGGCACATACACCTCGCCAGGGGCCGGGTGGAAGCCTTCGGTCACCAGCTTGAAGTGATAGATGACCGCCTCCATTGAGGTTTCCAGCAAGTGGCGGGGCGGCAGGGAGATTTGCGGGTTGGGGTCGCGGATGGGGCCGGGGCCGATAGCTTCGATGCGCTCGACGGCCTGCTTGATGATCTTGACCGACTCGCGCATCTCGAGGATGCGGATCACCATCCGGTCGTAGACGTCACCCCCCGAAAGCACAGGCACGTCAAAATGGTACGTCTCGTAGCCCGCGTAGGGGTAAGCCTTGCGCACATCGTAGTTGACCCCCGAGGCCCGCAGGCTGCCCCCGGTGAGGGAAAGGTTGACAGCCACCTCGGCGGGTATGACCGCAACCCCTCGAGCCCGTTCATAGAAGATGGGGCTCTCCCGGAACAAGGCCTCGTACTCGTCGATGCGGGCGGGCATCTGGGCGATAAACTTCTTCACCTCGCCCAAAAACTCCGGCGGCAGGTCTTCCTTGAGGCCCCCGATGCGGATGTAGTTGTGGTGGAAACGTTGGCCCGAGACCCACTCGAACAGGTCGAGCACCGCCTCGCGCTCGCGGAAGGCGTAGAAGAAGGGTGTCAGCGCGCCGAAATCCAGCAGCCCGGTGCCCAGGAAGACCAGGTGCGAGGCGATGCGGGAGAGCTCGTTGAGCATCACCCGGATGGCCTGGGCCCTAGGGGGCACCTCCGCCCCCACCAGCTTTTCCACGCTCAGGGCGTAGGCCAGGTCGTGGCTGAAGCTGTGCAGGTAATCCATGCGGGGGGTGTAGGTGATGCACTGGGTGTAGGTGCGGTACTCCATGTTCTTTTCGAAGCCGGTGTGGAGGTAGCCAATGTGGGGGGTCAGGCGCATAATCTGCTCCCCCGAAAGGTCTACCACCACCCGCAGCACCCCGTGGGTAGAGGGGTGCTGGGGCCCCACGTTGAGGGTCATCACTTCGGATCTGAGCTCCGGTGCGTCGGCGATCTCGTAGGCCTCCACCGAGGGGCTGTGCAGCTTTTGTGGGTCGCGCACCATCAGTGGCCTCCTTTGACGACCCTCTGCACCTCGGCCGCCACGTCTTGGTAGCCCTTGCGGGTACCCCCCCGCCAGCCGGTCATGCCCGCCTTGTCACCCGAGAGGCCAGCCCGGAAGGCCTCGGGGTCAATGAAGCGGCCCTCTTTGAATAGGGTGGGGGTCTCGCCCAGGGGGAAGTCCTTGCGCAGGGGGTGGCCTTCCAGGTCTTCGGGGGTCAGGATTTTGCGCAGGTCGGGGTGGCCCTCGAAGCGGATCCCCAGCAGGTCGAAGACCTCGCGCTCGAGGTAGTCGGCCCCCCGCCACAGGTCGGTCAGGCTGGGCAGGCTGGGGTCGGCCTCGGGCACGTAGACCCGGATGAACACCCGGCTGCCATCGCCATCCTGGTAACCCGGCAGCGAAACCAGCTCGTACACCACGCAAAAACGTTCGGGCTTGGGGCTGGGGTATTTGAGGTAATCGATCCCCACCACGTCGGCTAGGTAGTTCCAGCCTTTGTTCTTGAGATCGGCCAGCAGGGGCTTGAACTGGTCTTTGGGCACCACCACCCAGGTGTTGCCGTGGGCTTCCTCAACCTCCCAGCCGTTGGCCTGGGCCTGTTCTTTTAGCTCACTAAGCCTTCGCATTTCCACCTCGAGCTAGCGCTGCCAGGCTTCCACCTTGGGTAGCTTGCGGCCCTGGTCGTCGCGGGCTTTGCCCTGGATTTTTTTCTGAAGCTGCATCACCGCGTAGATGAGGGCCTCGGGCCGGGGTGGACAGCCCGGCACAAACACGTCCACCGGCACCACGCTGTCCACGTTTTGCACGATGGCATAGTTGTTGAACATGCCGCCCGAGGAAGCGCAGGCCCCCATCGAGATGACCCATTTGGGGTCGGGCATCTGGTCGTAGACCCGGCGCATCACCGGGGCCATCTTTTTGGAAAGCCGCCCGGCCACGATCATCACATCGGCCTGGCGCGGCGAGGCCCGAAAGACCTCGGAACCGAAGCGAGAAAGGTCGTTGCGGGCATCGGTGGAGGCCATCATCTCGATGGCGCAGCAGGCCAGGCCAAAGGTGGCCGGCCACAGGCTGTTCGAGCGCCCCCAGGCGATGAGCTTCTCGAGGGTGGTAAACAGAACCCCCTCGTTTTCTAGCTCCTGAACATCTTTTGTGAACAAGTCTATGAGGGTTGCCATTCAAATCCTCCCAGCAACGGGTTTCTTGTGCTGCACTTTGGGTTCAGCGCCACTTCATGACCCCCTTGTACCACTCGTAAAGAAAACCAACGAACAAGAGCAGGGTGAAGATTAGCAAGCCAAAGAAGCCCACCACCCCCACGGTACCGGCGCTCGCCGCATAGGGCCACAAGAAGGCCACCTCTACGTCGAAGATGATAAACAGCATAGCCACCGCGTAGAAGTGCACCGGAAAGCGCTTGACCTCCCCGGCGGGATCGTTGCCCGACTCATAGGGCATCAACTTGAAACGCCCACCCCTTTTGGGGCCTAACAAAGCCCCCACCGCGGTTGCCAACACGGCTATGCCAACTGCAACGGCCAGGTACACCAGCAAAGCCTGATACTCACTGATCGGTGACATTCGCCTCCTCTACAAGATGGCCGAGCTTGTGCCGAACTTCACGAGACTTGGCACACCTACCCAACGCCCAGCCTACCGTCGCCCACATCTTACACTCACGCCCTCTCGACGCAACGACCTAGCTAACTTAGAAGATAGTTTGGAACTGGCTCCAACATTGTGGATGGCCCTACCGATCGGCAGGTGGGCTTAGGCCAGCCGCGCAGAGACGCTACCGCACATTTCGCCTTCCAGACGGGAGGCAACCGTGCGGTGTAGGACCCATCGCGTAGTAAGCGGCACCGCGCCAGAGCGCTCTAGTATCGCTTATCCACCAGCGGCGGCCCTTCTAGAGCCGGATCGGCCTGAATCTCGTCCAGGCGTATACCGGTGGCCTGATGCAGGGCCGGGCCCAGCTGGGGCGGCACCGCCTCGGCCTTGATGCGCAGGGTGAGCTTGTCGGTTCCGCCCTCCTTGGTTTCTACGACCAGTTGTGCGCCTGTACGGGGGTCGATACCAAATGCCATAAGCAAAGGGGCCAGCTCGGTAGGATACAGCTTAACCCCCTTCACCTTGACCATCAGGTCGGTGCGCCCGATGACCCCCCTGGGCAGGCAGAGCCGACCCCCTGGGCGCGAGACCACGGCTAGATCGCCGGTGCGGAAGCGGATCATGGGCATCAGGGTGCGCGACAAGGAGGTCACCACCAACTCACCTTTCTCCCCCTCCGGAGTGGGCTCGAGCGTCTCGGGATCGAGCGCCTCGATGATAGCCATCTCGGGTATTTCCCAAAGCCCATTTTTCTCCAGGCTTTCCCCCGCCACCACCCCTAGCTCCGAGGTGCCATAAGCGTCCACTGCGGTACCGCCGATGGCTTGCTCGAGCTTCTCGCGGTAACCGGGCACCGAGCTAAAGGGTTCTCCACCGGCCATCAAAAGCTCAAACCGGCCCCCGGCCTGAGCGATTTTCATGGCGAAGCTGGGGTTGCAAACCAGAATTTCAAAGCCGTACTGTTGCTGTAACTGCACGATGCGCTCGGCCTCGCCGGGGCCATGCGGCAACACCATCGCACCGGCCCGCTGCAGGGCCTCATGAAAGAGCCAGCCGCCAGCAAAGACATGATAGCCAAAAGCCACCAAGGCTTTTTTTCCGGCCACCCCTAAGCGGCGCATCTGGGCCGATAGGGCCTGGGCCTGGTACTCCACATCCTCTGCAGACAGATACTCGGGCATCCAGCCTATGGCGGGGCTAGGGGTCAGGTGCATTAGGACCGCTCCCTGGGGGGGCTTGGGGTTTGACTGGATGTAAGCCAGCCATTCCTGCCGGGTGGTGAGGGGCAGGCTGGCGATGGACTCTGGGGTTAGGCCAGAAACATCTACCGAGCCGAGTTTTTCGGCATAAACAGGATGTTTTTGTGCAGCAGCAACCACGGTGCGAAGACGGTGGATTCGGTCCATAGCGGGGCTCCTTTTCCGTACAGGCCGATTATACGGCCTGCAGCGCCCCATGGGTGGGCCCAGATCATGGGAGTTTAGTCGAACAGGTCGAAGAGCCGACCCAGCTTGCTCTTCTTCTTGCCGTGGCGCTTGTGGTGCTCGTCGTCGTCGGTGTCGTAGGGGTTGCGCCGGAAGGCCGGCGGTGGGGCGTACTGCTTGCGGTAGCTTTCCAGCTCGGCCTCGTATTCCTGTTCATACCGGCGCACCTGGGCAAGCAGTTTTTCCATCTCACCGCCATCCAGCCAGACACCCCGGCACTTGGGGCAGACATCTATGTGCACACCGTTGCGCTGAATTTCGTTCATGCCTACTTCGCAGTGTGGGCAGATCAGAAGGGGCATATTTACCTCCGCATCTAGCCTGCCAGAAATAAAACCATAGCACAAAGGGCTAGACCGCTATTCATCTGGCCCACCCTGCCCTACGGTGGAGAAAAAAACGCTCAATTTCAGACCCCTGGTCCACTACCGCTTCATCTTGGTCACAGCTACGCCGAATCGGCTCGAGGCTGAGGGCGTGGACGATTCACCTTAACTGGTTTTTTGCGGTACCGGGGCGGCTTCGGCGCGCCTAGCTAACCCTCACAGGTTGAGCGGGTGGGTCGGCTGGCCTTCGATACCCGGTAGAGCATTTTGAATCCGGTATAACGGCAGTAGATCCACCCGCTCCGGTTTGGGCCTTTGCTGCGCTTATAAAAATCTTGCGAGCACCCAGCCCAGGGCCTCGAGATCATTTGCAAGACCCGGTACGCCCGACGGCGGTCTGTCTCGAGGAACACTTGCATCGCCAGGATGCGAAACCCGATCATTTGTTTCTAGCGCCAGGCCGCGAACCAAATAAAAAGTCTGCTTGGACTTTCGGGCAGCGCCTCGCTAAGTTGTTCCAATTACTCTAGCCTGACCAGATTTAGAGACTGTCTTAAAACTTTCCCAGACGATATAATCGAGCATGAATAGTCGAGTAAGCTGCTACCCAAGCGATCTTTCGGACAATGAGTGGGCGATACTCGAACCGCTGATGCCCGAGCC
>Ga0308412_1000703_pt1 | contig 17577 bp, 15 predicted proteins | sample HotsprottomLayer_FD_202357 | JGI IMG/M metagenome (GOLD analysis project Ga0308412, IMG submission 202357) | Hot spring phototrophic mat microbial communities from Octopus Spring, Yellowstone National Park, Wyoming, United States -... | ecosystem: Environmental > Aquatic > Thermal springs > Hot...
ACTTAAGTGAAGAATTGTCTTAATTTATACTAAAATATTTGTATGTCAAAGAGTTTGTTTGCTTTGTTTTTGGTTTTGTTATTGGTATTAATTTCGAGTGAAGTTTTCGGAGGTTATACTAATGTTTACATTGTAAACGAGAGAGGGACAAATTTAATTTTGGCTGAGCTAGCAGTAACTAAAGAAGAAAAGGAAAGGGGATTGATGTTTAGAAAGACTTTAGGAACGAACGAAGGTATGTTATTCATTTTTGAGAAGCCGTCTTATTTAAGTTTTTGGATGAAGAACACATATTTGCCTTTGGGGATAGTATTTATTGATGAGAATCTGAGAGTGATTGATGTATTTTATCCTGATCCTTTGTCTACGGTTCCGGTAGGACCTTCAGCCAAATCTTTGTATGTTTTAGAAATACTAAAAAGCACTTCAATGAAGCTAAATATTAAGAAAGGAGACAAGGTAAAATTTGAATAGCTATAGATAGGTAGATTAAAATTAAACTCAAGGGGTGTAGTATGAAGGAAAAAGAAAAAGAAGTAGCTAAAAAGGAATTTAATTTTAACCAAGTTAAAAATGAGATGATACAACATTTTGATAAGTCCATTGATGTATTTAAGGATGAATTGAAGAAGATGAGAACAGGCAGGGCAACTGTAGCCTTGATAGAAGATATAAAGATTGATTACTACAATAATTTAACACCACTAAAGCAAGTAGCTACATTAACAACTCCTGATGCTACCACTATATTGGTTAACCCTTGGGATAAAGGTTTGATAAAGAACATAGAGAAGGCTATAGTATCTTCTGGATTAGGTTTCGGTGTGTCGACAGATGGGAATGTTGTTAGAGTAACTATTCCACCTCTTACGGAGGAGAGAAAAAAAGAAATAGTTAAGCTTTTACATTCTAAGGCTGAGGAATCTAAAGTAGCTATAAGGAACGTAAGACATAAATATCTTGAAGAGGTGAGAGATTCAAAAAAAGAAGCACACATAAGTGAGGATTTGGAAAGGAAGTACGAGCAGGAGATAGATAGGATTACTCACGAGTACTTGGATAAGATAGAGAAATTAATGAAGGAAAAGGAAAAGGAAATAATGGAGGTTTAGGGTAGTTAATGTTGAAACATAATCTTCTTGAAGGGATTGACTTATCAAAGATTCCAAAGCACGTTGGTATAATAATGGATGGTAATGGAAGGTGGGCTAAGAAGAGAGGTCTACCTCGCTACGAGGGGCATAAGGAAGGTTTAAAAGCATTAGAGAGAATTTTGGATTTTAACCTTATAATTAGAATACCTTACCTGACTATTTATGCATTTTCTAGAGAAAACTGGCAAAGAGATAAGACGGAAATAGAAGAATTGATGTCTTTGGCTAAACATATAATAAATGATAAATTCTCTTACTTTACCCAAAAGGGTATAAGGTTCTTACATCTTGGTGAAACTGATATGGTTGATGAAGAGATATTGAAGTCTATAAGGGAACTGGAAGAAGCAACGAAAGGAGGTGAAATATACACATTATGTGTTGCTTTCAATTATAGTGGTAGGTATGAAATAGTAAGTGCTGTGAAGAAAATTTATGAAGATGTGAAGCAAGGTTTTTTATCAGTTGAAAGTATTTCTGAAGAGACTTTGAAAAAGTACTTATACCATCCTGATGTGCCTGATATAGACTTGGTAATAAGGACTAGTGGAGAACAGAGAATTAGTAATTTTATGTTGTGGCGTGTTGCATACTCTGAGATTTACTTTACTGAGGTACTTTGGCCCGACTTCAAAGAAGAGGATTTTGTCAGAGCGATGAAAGAGTATCAAGCAAGAGAAAGAAGGTTTGGGAAAGTTTAGTTACTTGAACTTTGCAACGAGTATAGCTATATCATCGCTTGCCTCGCTGTCGGAAAATTTCTCAAATTCTTCTGTTATGTGCCTAATTATTTCTTCTGGTGATTCATTTAGGTGTGATGTAATTACAGAGGTGAGTCTTTTTATCCCGAATTCTCTGCCTCTTTTATCTATTTGTTCAATGAGACCATCTGTATAAAGAACCATTATATCACCTTTTTTTATACTTATTGTTCCAATTTTGGGTTTTAACTTTTCAAATAGTCCTACGGGAGTTGATGTTGATTTGAGTTCTCTTACATTTCCATCACTAGAGACAATTATACCTGGTACATGTCCAGCGTTTATGTAGTATAGAAGCTTTTTCTTAGGTATGAAGATGGTTGTTAGCATGGTAATGAATGTCATTGTGGATTCTTGGTCATAGAACCAGTTGTAGATAAAGTTATTTAACCTTTCTATAGAAGATTGAAAATTTTTGACCTTTATATCTGTTGAGTTTAGCACAGATTTGACAATCATTGTTACGAGAGCGGCAGAAATACCTTTTCCAGCTACATCACCAACAGCAAAGATAAAATTCTCCGAAGACTCAATTATATCAATGTAGTCTCCTCCAATCTGGTATGCAGGCTTGTAAAAACCGTAGGAATCAAAAAATTCTGTGTTTACGAAGTTGGAAGGTATTAGCTTTCGTTGTAGATCTACTGCAATCTTCAGATCCTCCTCTAGGATTCTTCTCTTTTCAGAGAGTTCTATTTCTCTGAAGGATATTACAACTATGTTAAGAAGCTTTGATAAATAAATTAGATTCTTTATTCCTACCCTTTCTATGTTAGCGAATACGAGGCCTACTACATCGTTTGTAGGGGTGTAAATTGGTATCATAATGTTAGTATTTAAGCTTTCAAAGTAGTTTAGAATCTCATTGAATACTGAATAAGGTAGTAAAGTGGTATTTCTTTTGTTTACGAAGGAAATTCTGTATTTGGATGATTTTACGAATCTGATGAATTCAAATTCACTCTTTATTATTGAACTTATTGAAACTTTTTCACCTTTAAGGTGCTCACCTTTAAGGTGTTCACCTCTAAGGTGTTCACCTCTAAGGTGTTCACCTTTAAGGTGTTCGCTTCTGAGGCGAAGATTTCCAGTTTCATCTTCTAGGAAGACAAAGACATCACCTACATTGATACCGTTAGAAAGAAATGAATTTTTCACTATGTAATATATATCCTTCTTTTGTGAGACGTTATAGATGCTTGAAAAGAGATATTCTATGAACGACGAGTAAGTATTTTCTGCCGGTTTGTTAGATAAAGTTGTGTAGATCGCAAAGCCTATGCTAAGTATAGCATAGGCTAAAAAAATAGGTATTGAATAGGTTGGTAGCGAAATTACAGTTATTGATAGAATTAGCGATACTATGACAAATACTAAGATGATGAGGTAGCTATTGAAGTTTTTAAGTAACATTTAATAAACTATAAGTGAATACACAGGAACGTTCAAATTTTTTCTTCCTTCTAGAGCTGAAAGTTCTACTAAGAATAGAGCACCAACAACTTCACCGCCAAGTTTCTCGACCAAGTTCATGATTGCTTTTGATGTGCCCCCTGTAGCCAGTAGGTCATCTACGACTAAAACCTTTTCACCTTTTTCTATGGCGTCTTCGTGCATTTCCAATGTTGAGGTACCGTACTCAAGAGAGTATTGGTAAGAAACTACTTTGTAGGGTAGTTTTTCTGGCTTTCTTACAGGGACGAAGCCACATCCTTTCAAGTATGCTAATGTAGAGCCTATTATGAAGCCTCTAGCCTCAGCGGCAGCAATTTTGTCGATTTTTATATCTTTAATCATGTTGTAGAGGTCGTTGATTGCACTTCTGAAGACTTCACCATTTTTGAATAATGTTGTTAAATCTCTAAAGAGTATTCCCTGGACAGGGAAATCAGGGATATCTCTAACATACTTTTTGTAATCCATTTTTACCCCCCGTAGTAGAAACTATCAACGGTATAATTATATAGAGCTTTTATTTTATCTTACAATTATTCAGTTTTTATTTCCACTTCTGATAGTTTGAATTCTTCGTGTAAGGCATTAGCTGCTTCAGTTGCTTTGTCTTTTCTTACAACAACAGAAATTTTTATTTCTGATGTGGAGATCATTTCAATGTTTATTCCTAATCTAGCTAGGATATTGAATACGGTAGCTGCCACACCATAGTGGCTTCTCATTCCTACGCCAACTATTGATACTATGGCTATATCTTCATCGTATGTTACTTTGGAGCAAGAAACGGCTTTCTTTATTTCGTCTTCAATGCCTTTGAGTATGATTAAATCCTTTTTGGGTATTGTGAAGCTTATTTCGCTAAGGCCGTTTCTACTTGTTCCTTGAACAATCATGTTGACGTTAATTTTTTCCCTTGCTACTAGTGAAAATAGTCTAGCTGCTATTCCAGGAACATCAGGAACATCTATTACGCTGACTTTGGCTTCATCTGTTTTTACAGCTATACCTGTAACTAAAAGCCCCTCCATATATTCCTCCGTGATTTTTGTTCCAGGGTCATCCTCAAAGGATGACTTAACAACCAAAGGAACTTTGTATTTCTTAGCAAAAATGACTGACCTAGGATGTAAAACTTGAGCTCCAGCACTTGCTAATTCCAAAACTTCATCTATATTTACTACATCTAGTTTTTTAGCAGTTTTGACTATTCTTGGGTCAGCGGTGTATACACCTTTCACATCAGTGTATATTTCGCATAAATCAGCTTTGAGTGCTGCAGCAAGTGCTACGGCAGTGGTATCTGAGCCACCTCTACCGAGAGTTGTTATTTCTCCATCTTCGGTTACTCCTTGGAAACCTGCAACTATGACAATCTTTCCTTTTTTGAGTTCGTTGAATATCTTGGATGTATTTATATCTAAGATTTTTGCTTCGGTGTGTTCCTTAGTTGTTAGAATACCTACTTGGAAACCTGTAAAAGCTATAGCATCGTATCCTAATTCGTGTATAGCTATTGACAACAGCGCTATTGAAATTTGTTCACCTGTTGAAAGTAAGAGGTCGTATTCTCTCTTGGGAGGTGTTTTTGATATCTTTTCAGCCATCTCAACAAGATAATCAGTTGTATCTCCCATTGCCGAAACAACAACTACTACATCGTTTCCAGATTTCTTTGTATTCACAACTATCCTAGCAACATTCTTTATTTTCTCTATGTCACCTACCGATGTACCACCATATTTCTGCACTATGAGAGCCATAGACTTATACCTTAGAAAATTTTAAGATACCATTTTAAATGGTAAATAAAAGGTATTTCAAATACTTTCAAATACTGTTCTGAGCTCACTTATGCTTAGATAACACTGTGCTAATTAGCACTAGTGCTAATTAGCACTTTCCTATTAGTGTTAAGGGGACGTTGGCTTCCTTGAAATGTGATTCATAATAACTTGAAAGGATTTTATTTTACATTTATTATCAAATTTGTAAAGAGAATGGTATGCGGGATATTAAAATATTTTTTCTATTAGTTGTTCCTCTTGCTCTTTTTTGGTCCTGTAAGGGACCTGAAAAACTAATAAATGTTAGTAGTTTTTACCCTTACGATAATCAAGTTTTTACAACAAACAAAGTTGAAGTCAGTTTCACAGTTCAGGAAATTAGAGAAAACTTATTCGTTAATGTCAGGGTTAATGGTAATTTGGTGTATAAGAAAGATTTAATACTTACTAACAACATCGTTGTTGAATTAGACAAACCAACGAATATTATCTTGGTGGAATTTGTTGATTCAAATAACGACATAGTTTTTTCAAAAGAAATAACTGTTTTTTACAACAAGCCAGAGACTAAAGGAGTAGAAAAGAGAAAAGTAGTTGTTAAACCTGTAAGGGCTAAGAAACCCAAGTACTCTGAAGTTGCTAAAAAAATGGAGGAAAGTATCAAGGAGCAGTTACCAAAGATTGAAGAGGTTAGAGAGAGTATATATATTGCTTCCGTTAGCATAGATTTGAAAGATGATCTAGGATTAAATACCTTCAAAGATTTGATTGTATTGAAGTACATTGTTAACATAAGTGAGGAATTCAAAAACAAGTCTATTTTAGATATACTAAAGGGTGTAGAAGTTGAGATATCTGATGTTAGTGGTAATATTGTTTTTAATCAGGAATTAAGAGAACCTCAGGCGACATTCGAGATAAAGACATCGAAGCTGCCGACTGGTTCGTATATTTTGACTGTCAGAGCTATTGACGTGAATGGTAGAGCGTATGAATCATCTAAGTGGATAAATATTGATAGCACACCTCCTACACTCTCCATCGGTTCATTGACAAACAATATGATTGTGCGAGATGTTTTTTCGTTTCAGGTAGAGGCTAAGGATGATAGTGGTGTTTCTGAAGTATACTCTTCGATGAATGAAAGTAAGCTTGAGTACACTAAAAAGGGAAATGTATATGTATTTACTTTCAATTCTCGTGGTTACCAAAATGGCAGGTACACAATACAAGTTTATGCCAAGGATAGACTGGGTAATGAGGCTAGAACTAACTTTGTGATTTTGATAGACAATTGGATAGAGTATGTTGTTGATGGTAATTCTGGAGCGGGTTTTCATGTTGATTCTTTCTTGGATAACGATGGGGGTATACATTTAGCTTATTACAATTCCGTTAAAAAGAGTTTGTTCTATGCATATAATCAGGGAGATTTAACAAATTGGAAAATTCAATTAGTTGATTCGAGACCTGACAGTGGTAAGTATTCTTCAATATATGTTGATAGGTTTGGTAGAATACATATAGCCTATACTTATATAAATGAGAGATGGGATGATGAGGACCTTAGGTATGCTGTATATGATGGTAAGAACTGGAATATAAAAACACTTGATGAGCAAGATAAAGCTGGTAGATATACAGGAATAGTAGTAGATGATAGGGGAGTTCCGCACATTTCTTATTATAACTATACCGTTGGTAGTCTTAGATATATGACTTACAATATAAAGATGGACAGATGGGAAGCATCGGTGCCTGATAGTTACGAAAATGTAGGTAGCGATACATCTATTGATTTAGATTCAAAGAGCGTTGTTCACATTGTTTACTTGGATAATGCTAATGGTGATTTGAAATACTGCTACAAAGGGATTGAAGAAGCTGATGCTTATTGGAAGTTTGAAATTATAGACAGTGATGGTAAAGTTGGGTATTATGCTAAGATGAAAATAGACAAAAATAACAATATCCATGTTGTTTACTATGATGCTACTCAGAAGGCTCTTAAGTATGCTGTGAAGAAGGGAGATAATTGGATCAAGATGATAGTGGATAAGAATGATGACCCTGGTAGGTTTAATTCAATATTTGTTGATTCGAACTTCAATGTTTATGTCTCGTATTTTGTTGAGAAAACTAAAGAGATAAGGTATGCTGTCTACGATGGTAAGGCTTGGAAGATTGAAACGGTGGTAAGAGGTAGAGCAGGTGGTTGGTCATCAGTAATGTTTAAGGAAAAGCCAATTATATTTTTCTATGATGTTAACTCTAATTCTTTGAAGTTAGTCACTAAGTAGTTATTATAATTTTTTTCTACCAGAGAGGCTTTGCCTCTCTGAGTTTTTAATAATTTTTGGTTATCACTTAAAATTAGGTTTTTATGAAGCTTAGGGAACTTGCTGAAGGTTTGGATGATTTTGTTCTAAGGAAGCAATTCTTAGATGATTCCATTGAGATACTACACATATCAGAGGATTCGAGAGATGAGATGATAGATAGTAAGACTTTGTTTTTTGCTATTCAAGGTTCGTCAGTAGATGCTACGAAATTCATTCCCGAACTGATAAACAGAGGCTGTAAAACATTTATAACGAATAAAGAAATATCAGTCGAAGGTGTTAATTTATTGGTAGTTAGAGATATAAGGAAGGTAGAGGCTTTAGTATCAAAAAAGTTTTTTAGTGACCCTGCATCAAAGTTAAAAGTTATAGGTGTAACGGGTACAAAAGGTAAGACAACGATTTCGTACATGGTTTATAACGCTCTTAGGAATGTAGGTATTGATGGTGGGTTGATTGGGACTATTGAATATAGAGTTGGTGGTACTTCAATGCCAGCACCTAATACAACACCTAGCCCTTTACAGCTCTATAGCCTTCTGAATGATGTTGTTGGTAGTGGTGGTAAGTTTGTTTCGATGGAAGTTTCTTCACATGCCTTGGTGATGGATAGAGTTTTTGGCCTAAAGTTTGATGTTGCTGGTTTTACTAATCTCTCTAGGGAACATTTGGATTTCCATAAAACGATGGAAGAATACTTTAGCGCTAAGATGTTGCTTTTTAAACAACTAAAAGAAACAAATCCGGATGGCTATGCTGTTATTAACATTGATAATGATTGGGGAAGGAAAGCATACGAATTTGTTAAAAGTTTGGGTATCGAGACACTTACTTGTAGTATAGAGAGGGATGATGCTGATGTGAGGGCTAAAAACATAAGTATATCAATAGGTGGTACGACTTTGAAATTTATAGTGGAAGGTAGAGAGTTTAAAGCTAATTTAGTTATGCCAGGTCTACATAATATATACAACGCTATGATGGCTTTAGCTATGGCTATGAAAGCAATAGAAAATCCGAAAATTGACGCTTTGGTAGATGGAATATCAAAAACAGAGGTAAAGGGTAGGTTTCAGGTTCTCAGAAGTAATAGAGGTTTTTATGTTGTTGTTGATTATGCTCATACGCCAGATTCACTAGAAAAAACACTCGCTACAGCTAGGAGTTTTAACCCTAAGAGACTCACAGTAGTTTTCGGTGCTGGAGGTGATAGAGACAAAGGTAAGAGGCCAATGATGGGGGAAATCGCATCAAAGTTGGCTGACAGAGTTATAATCACGAATGATAATCCGAGAACAGAAGATCCTTTAGGAATAATTAATGATATACTTTCTGGTATTGATAGAGAGAATATGAAAAAGGTGATTGTTATTGAAGATAGGGCTTTAGCCATAAATGAGGCACTTAAATTAGCAGTGGAAGGTGAAATCATAGTTATCGCTGGTAAAGGTCACGAAGATTATCAAATAATAGGTTCAGAGAAAATTCACTTCTCAGACATAGAAGAGGTTATGAAGAGTAAGTATTTTTGAGGTAATTCTTTCCTCCTACCTTGGAAGTTCTGAGGGGTGGTATTCTTAAGGATTTTTGATTAGCACTCTGTCTAGTTGTATAGCTTTCTTACTACTAACTTTATTCCGTCTATTCCGACTACGACTACTCTTTCGCCAACTTCAATAACGGTATCATCATTCTCACCTATTGCGTTCCATTCAAATATGCCGTTTATTGGGTTATCTAATCTGACTTTGCCTATTTTTTTGCCTCTTATTTCTTGTATGACATCTCCCTTTGTGCCTACATACTTAAATACAGGGTCTTCGCTTTTTATTTCCTTTTTGTTTTTTGATTTCCAGTAGAAGAATGTTGCGACAAATATAGCCGAAAGTAATATCCATCCAATTATCTGTGATTCAAGAGTTTTTAGTAGGAATAGGGATAATATTGATACGAATATAGCACCTAATCCGAACCAGAAGAATATGAATCCAGGTGCTAAAATTTCTATAACGAATAACAGTGTACCAATTGAAGCCCAGACCCAGTATTCAAGACCACCACTGGGTGATGTTGGTATGATTGTGTTGTTGGTAATGTTCGTTGAAGTTTCGGCTAGTACTGGTACTTGAGAAATTAGGATGAGTCCTAAAATAATCACGAATAGTCTATACATATCTCCTATTCTAATGAATTAGTTCAGGAGTTTCAATTTTATGAGGTATACCTAGTGTGTATTCCTTGGATGGTGGATAATGTTAGGTTTTTGCTTAGTTAAGTAGAGGATTTATGAAAGATTCTGATATTTAGAAATTTGAATTTTGATTTGTTTTCGTATTACTGTTTATGTTAGGGGGTAGGATGTCTGAGCTAAGGCAGAATATAGTTTATAAGGAATGGGTTATAATTGCTAAAGAGAGAGCTAAAAGACCTCATGATTTTATTGATAACTCGCCTAAGTTGGTTTCTGATAAAGAGTATGATGAGAATTGCCCTTTCTGCCCTGGTAATGAAGATAAGTTCCCTAATACTGAGGTGTGGAGACTTGATGATGGTAAAGGAGGTTGGCTTGTTAAGTCAATTTTTAACAAGTATCCTGCTTTGTCTCCTGATGTTGAATACAAGTGGCAAGAAGAGGGAATATTTAGGACTATATCGGGTTATGGTGTCCACGAAGTTTTGATAGAGACGCCTATTCACAATGTCCATCCTGCTCTTATGAAGGTAGAGGATGTAGCTAAGATAATATATTCGTACAAGCAGAGAGTTATAGAGATACTCAAGATGAAGGATATAGAGTATGTTGTTGTTTTTAGGAATCATGGTTATAAGGCTGGGGCTTCTTTGGTTCATCCTCATTCACAGATATTAGCTCTACCGATAATTCCTAGAGATGTAAAGGTAAGAGTAGAGGAAGCGTTTAAGTACTTTAGTGACCATGGGGTTTGTGTTTTTTGCAAGATGTTAAGTGATGAACTTAAGGTAGGTGAAAGGATTATTCACGAAAGTGAACACTTTGTTTCGTTTGTTTTGTTTGCTGCTTCTTCCCCATTTCATTCCTGGATTTTGCCTAAAAAGCATAGCTCTAGGTTTACAGATATAACTGATGAAGAAGTTGATGACCTTTCTAAACATCTCAAAGTTGTTTTGGCAAAGCTTTACAAAGGTATAAGCAATCCTGACTACAATTATATCGTGAGGACTTCTCCCTTTTCCTATGGTAAGAATAAGTTTTTCCACTGGTATATTACCATAGTGCCTAGGTTGACTAGGTCTGCTGGCTTTGAGTTAGGTTCAGGTATGTTTATAAATCCTTCTATACCTGAGGAAGATGCAAAATTTTTAAGGAGTGTTGATATTTCCGATCTTTAGTAATATGGTTAGGGGTATATATACTGGTGCTTCTGGAATGCTTGCTCAGCTTACTAACATGGATGTCATTGCAAATAACTTAGCAAATCTAAATACTACGGCTTATAAGAGAGAGGTAAGTGTTTTTAAGGCTTTCCCTGAGATGTTGGCTAGGAGAGTTAATGATAGTGGTGTTGTTACTTTCCCGTTAGGTTCTTATGATTTGGCTCCTGTTGTAGGTAAATTTGGTACTGGTGTTGAGGTGAACGAAGTACAGACAATATTTGAGCAGGGAGCTTTGAAAAGCACGGATAATATGTTTGATTTGGCTATAGAAGGTGAAGGCTTTTTTGTTGTTGAGACACCTGAGGGGTTGAGATTAACAAGAAACGGAACATTCAAGATAAGTAATGATAACTATTTAGTCACTAAGGAAGGTTATAAAGTTTTGGGTGAGAATGGGTATATAAGAGTGAAGATTGGTAATTTTAAGGTTGACAAGCAAGGTAATATACTCATAGACCCTAATCATGACCCTGAGGATTTGGACGAATTCGTGAGTACAGAGAAAAGCGATATAAAGGAACAAATTGTAGTAGATAAGATTAAGATCGTTACTGTTGATTTTCCTAGATATCTAGAGAAAGTGGGCTATTCGTATTACAGAACAACAGAGTTATCTGGAGAAATGAAGAGTATTCCTCCCGAGAGATACCCAAAAATACATCAAGGTTTTCTTGAGGTAGCTAATGTAAATCCTGTTACGGAGATGGTAAGGATGATTTCTGCTGAGAGGCACTATGAAGCTAACTCTAAAGTGATACAAACGGAAGATGCTTTGTTGGGTAGAACTGTAAATGAGGTAGGTAAGGGACTTACAGCATAGTTTTTTACCTCAGTATGTAGTGGATTTTGTAGTCTACTTCTAAAGGTATTGGGTTATTGTTTCTATCTTTTGCTGGTATGAATTTTATTTTTTTTACGAAGTTGATAGAATTTTCGTCGAGTAGTTCACTCCCACTACTTTGAATTATTTTAGCATCTACTACATCACCATTTGTTGATATTTTTATTCTGAGAATTACTGTTCCTTCTATTCCTTTAACTCTTGCAGGGTATGGGTAATTAATCTTTGGTGTGTGTAATGGTGTAGGTGGTGTAATGTCACCTTTTGGTGAGCCTATTTCTTCGTTGTCTGAGGGAGTGCTTTCGTTTTCTTCGGGTGTTTTTTCTTTGATATTTTCATTTGCTATACTGGGAGTAGAGTATGTTTCTTTTGTTTTGTTTTCTTTTGGTGTTGGGATTTCAAATTTACTTACATTTATGTTGATTACTTTTATTATTGTTGTGTTATTTTCTCCTTGTGGTGTTGCTTTGTAGAACAATGTTCCTAAGCTAAATAGTACAATTATGTGAATAAGTATGGAGATAGGTATGTATCTTAGCATAGAAGTATTAAACTTTGTTTGTAAGAGTTTCATTATATGTGTCTTCAATTATTCTGTGGTATATGTATTCTGATAGTAATGTGAGGTGTTTGTTGTCTATGTTGAAAAACCTAAATCCGCATAATGTCCCTTCCCTTCTTACTAAAAATATGTTGGCATTTATTGATATTCCTTCAAATTCAAGTTGTGATTGGTATGATTTGTTAGTTATTAAGCTATTAGCTTTTTCGTATGAGTCAAATATTATACTTACACCTCCGGCACTTACATCGTAGATATGCCCACGAATTATGAACTCTGGGTTTATGAAGATTTTGGCTATAGAGCCATTAGGTACCCTTACGCGGTAGTGTTTTCTTCTATCACTATCTTCTATAGGTATGGAATATACAATTTCATATACTTTTTCGGATATATCGCTGAGGTTTAGGCTACTGTCAACTATTCCTTTTAATCCCTTAGAGAACCAAGATTTTATTTTGTTAACATCCTTCTCTGATGAGATTAGAATTAAGTTGTTTGATATTTGTGATAGAATATCAATTAGATTTTCTGATTTGTCATGTCCTAAAGTTTTTTTGGTCCCTTCCTGATCAAAAACTATTATGCTTATGTTTTGTAGTACGTTTGATTTTAGTTTTTCTATGTTTCCGTTAAGAATTTGAGATGGGAATAAGTGATTTGCGTAGTAGCCTTTTGATATTAACTTTATACCGATATTCTTTGAGATTACAGCACTATCTGAAACTATTAAAACCTTTATCATGCTTTTTTATTATAATTTGCTTTTTCTAAAAAGTCAATTTAGGAGGGAGGGTGTTCCAAAATTATTTTTTGACGTGATCAAATTTGAACATGAAATTCCTTTCTTTGGAATTTCTAAATGATTTTAAATTATATTTTGTTTGTTCTGATTGAATGTTCAATTCCGAAAAGAGTTTTTTGATTTTTGGAACACCCTCTCAAAATACTTGAATTTTTATATTACTTTATTCATAATCCTTTTCCTAGAAGGGAAGGAGGCGGGTTATGTATAGGAGAGTTTTGAGCTTTTTAATGGTTTTAGTTGTTTTGAGTGTGTTGGTTTTCTTTTTTAGTTGCTCATTGTCACCGTCACCTAGTGCTACAAATGAAGTTACAAATGAAGGGAGTGGAGGAAGCGTTGCTGATACTAATAAGCCTTCTGTGAGTATAACGACTCCGACGAATGGTCAAGTGCTTTATGATACGAATGTTACTGTTAGTGGGACGGCTAGTGATGTAGGAAGTGGTGTGAAGGAAGTATGGTTGAGTGTGAATGGTGGTGCTTATGGTAAGGTTAATGGAACGACTAGTTGGAGTACAAATATAACGGTAGATTACGGAAATCATACTATAAATGTCTACGCTGTTGATTATTCAAGTAATGTTAGTGAAACTAATTCTGTGAGTTTCGTTGTTGTTAAGGCTATTTATGTTTCTACTTCTGGTAATGATACTAATGATGGTTTATCACCATCAAGACCTGTAAGGACATTAGTTAAAGCATTAGAAATTGCAAATACTATGGATAAGGCTGATAATGTTGTAATAAAGGTTGGTTCTGGGGTTTACACTCCAGGCAGTGGGTTAAGTAGTAGTGGTTCGGGTTTTGTTATAGATAGACCCAATATAGTAATAAGTGGTGGATGGAATAGTAGTTTCAGTAGTGTGGTAGGTAAGAGTGAGTTAGATGGGAACAATAGTTTGTATCATGTAGTGATGATAACAAATGTGACGAATGTGAAGCTTGAGAATTTGGTGATAAGAGGAGGGAATGCGAATAGTTATCCTAATAATAGTGGTGGTGGGATATATGTTTCAAATGTTAGTTATTTAGTGATAGAGAGCAATGTTGTGATTAGCAATAATAGTGCTGATTTTGGAGGCGGGTTGTATTTGGATAATTCACCAAATACCACGATAAGTGGTAGTGTGTATGGTAATAGTGCTAATCAACATGGAGGAGGGTTGTATTTGGTTTATTTAACAAATACCACAATAAGTGGTAGTGTGTATAGTAATAGTGCTAATTGGTTAGGAGGAGGGTTGTATTTGAGAAGTTCACCAAATACCACGATAAGTGGTAGTGTTTATAGTAATAGGGCTTATTTGGGAGGAGGGGTGTATTTGGATCTTTCAACAAATACTACGATAAGTGGTAGTGTGTATAGTAATAGTGCTAATCAATTTGGAGGAGGGTTGTATTTGTGGAATTCAGCAAATACCATGATAAGTGGAAGTGTGTATGGTAATAGGGCTGATTGGTATGGAGGCGGGTTGTATTTGTATAATTCAACAAGTAACACGATAAGTGGTAGTGTGTATAGTAATAGTGCTAATCGACATGGAGGAGGGTTGTATTTGGATAATTCGACATATAACACGATAAGTAGTAGTGTGTATGGTAATAGGGCTTATAATGTAGGCGGGTTGTATTTGGATAATTCGACATATAACACGATAAGTGGTAGGGTTTATGGTAATAGGGCTGATTGGTATGGAGGCGGGTTGTATTTGTATAATTCAACAAGTAACACGATAAGTGGAAGTGTGTATAGTAATAGTGCTTATGAAATAGGAGGAGGGTTGTATTTGGATAATTCAACATATAACACGATAAGTAGTAGTGTGTATGGTAATAGGGCTAATTTTGGAGGAGGGTTGTTTTTGGTTAATTCACCAGATACCACGATAAGTGGTAGTGTTTATAGTAATAGGGCTACTTATGATGGAGGGGGGTTGTATTTGTGGTATTCACCAAATACCACGATAAGTGGAAGTGTGTATGGTAATAGTGCTAATCAACATGGAGGAGGGTTGTATTTGGTTTATTTAACAAATACCACAATAAGTGGAAGTGTGTATAGTAATAGTGCTTATTGGTATGGAGGAGGGTTGTATTTGAATTATTCAACAAATACCACGATAAGTGGTAGTGTGTATGGTAATAGTGCTACTAATGGAGGAGGGGTGTATTTGGTTTATTCAGACTACTTTACTAATACAGGCTGGATAACGAATAATACCGCTGGTACTATGTATCGCGGTGGTGGTGGTGTGTATACAAATGTTTCACATCCTAACTCATACTTTGGTTATGTTATTAACAATACACCAAATAACTTTAATTGGTGATTATTTTGTGAATTTGATTAAATTTCAAGGGGCGGTAGCCCCTTGTTATGTTTTTAAAATTTCTTACCCCTTTAACCCGAGGCATTAGCCTCCCTTAAATGTTTCATAACCTCACCTATTTCATAACTTTATTGTGAATTTCCTACCTAATCCAAAATTTTTGTAATTCTTTTGGAAAAATTTTGTGCTATGTATCACCTTGTGATATTATGTAGCACTTGTGCTTTAAGTGTGCTGTGCTTTAAGCACAGGTGATATTGATCAAATGTGATATTAATCAGAAGTGATATTAATCACCCTCTTTATTTTTGTTGAATGTCTCTAGTATTGATTTTTTGAGGTCATGGAATGAATCGTTTTTGATGCTTTCTCTTATTTGCTCCATTAGTTTTTTGAAGAAGTAGAGGTTGTGAATTGTTACTAATCTGTAGGCTAGAATTTCTTCTGCTTTTACGAGGTGTCTTATGTAAGCTCTAGAGTAGTTTCTACATGTGTAGCAGTCGCAATTAGGGTCAGGTTTTGAGAAGTCTTTTTCATACTTTTTGTTCCTTATGTTTATCCTGCCAATGGATGTGAAAAATAAGCCTCTTCTACCTGCTCTTGTTGGAAAGACACAGTCAAACATGTCTATACCGTTTTCTACTGCTATTATTATGTCCTCGGGGGTGCCTACTCCCATCAAGTACCTTGGTTTTTCCTTTTGCATGAGTGAAGCGGTGTAGTTAAGTATCTCATAGGTTTTTTCTTTCTCTTCACCTACGCTTAGCCCACCTATTGCAAAGCCATCAAAGTCTAGAGAACATATGAATTCAACGCTTTCTTTTCTAAGTTCCTTGGAAAATCCACCTTGTACTATTCCAAAGTGATAATTTTCATTTCTTATTCTTTCAATTGTGTCTTTGTTGTTGAAGCTTTTTACTTCTTTTCTAGGGATGTTGCCTTTCAGTTTCTTGAATGTTTCTAATGATTTCTTAGCCCATTTGTGAGTTCTTTGAAGTGCTATTTTGGTTTGTTCTGGATTTGCCTCTGGGCTTACTGGTTCGTCAAGCGGCATTATTATATTTGATCCTATTCTTAATTGTAGTTCTACAACTTTTTCAGGTGAGAAAAAGTGAGAAGAGCCATCAATGTGTGATTTAAACTGTACTCCTTCATCATCTACCTTTACTAAGTCTTTTAGGCTGAATACTTGAAAGCCTCCGCTGTCCGTTAGTATTAGTCTATCCCAGTTCATGAATGAATGTAATCCTCCAGCTTCTTCTATTACCTCAATTCCTGGTCTTAGGTATAGATGATAAGTGTTTGAAAGTATTATATTGTTGCTTAACTCTTTTACTTCGTCTGAATCTAAAGACTTCACAGTTGCTTGGGTACCAACAGGCATGAAAACAGGTGTTTCTACTTCTATTCCGCCTATATCAATCTTACAGACTCTAGAAGCTGAGGTTTTTGATTCTTTAATTATTGAGAATTTCATTTTATGCTACATTCTTTTTGCTTTTTAACAATGTCAGTATCTCTTTGAGCTGTTCTCTCAGGAGTAAGTCCTTCCTGAGTAAGGATTCCGTTTTTTCGTACGCTCTCAAAATTGTTGAGTGTGTTCTGTTTAAAACTTCCCCTATTTGTGAAAATGACATGTTTGTTATTCTTTTCGCTATGTAGATGATTAGATTCCTTGCCATTATTAAGCCATCTTGCTTTGAACCATTGAATATGTCTTCTTTTGGTATTTCGTAGTAAGAGGTTACTGCTTCTATGATTTCATCAATTGTGTAGGTTATTATTATTTGGCTTTCGGGGTTTTGCTCTTCCTGCTTTCCGTTGCTCTTTGTACCTGAATTTTCTAATAGAATGTCTTTTACTATTTTTAGTTCTATCGGCTTTTTGGAGAATGAGGTGTAGGCTATTACTTTTAGAACAGTTGATTCTAAGCTTCTTACATTATCTGTTATATTGTTTGCTATGAAGTTTATTACATCTTCGGGAGCATCTATTCCTTCATTTCTAAATTTTGCCTCTACTATCTTAAGCCTTGTTTCTAAGTCTGGTTTGTCTATGTACACGATTAAGCCACTTTCAAATCTACTTTTCATTCTGTCACTGAACTCTTCTAGTTCCTTTGGTGCTCT
>Ga0308412_1000705_pt1 | contig 17569 bp, 13 predicted proteins | sample HotsprottomLayer_FD_202357 | JGI IMG/M metagenome (GOLD analysis project Ga0308412, IMG submission 202357) | Hot spring phototrophic mat microbial communities from Octopus Spring, Yellowstone National Park, Wyoming, United States -... | ecosystem: Environmental > Aquatic > Thermal springs > Hot...
ACCACCGGGTTGGTCTCCAGCTCCCGCAGCTGGGCCTCTTCCTCTGGGGTCAATCGGATGCGAAGGGGGGCAGGCATGTGGATAGTTTAATGCATGGGCACTTAGTTTATCTCCAAATGAGTTTAAAAGAACGTTATTTGAGCCAGGTGAGAGCCACAGCTTTCCACGGCCCCCCCCCAGACGCGGCTTACTTGGTCGAGGAGACTGGATTTGAACCAGCGACCCCCTGCTCCCGAAGCAGGTGCGCTACCAGGCTGCGCTACTCCTCGGCACTGGCGAGTATTGAGTATAGAGCCCAGGTCCAGCTTTGTCTAGGCCGTTTTCGAGTGTGCTGACGGCACTTAATAAAGTTAGCCTTAATCTAAAGCCAAGCAAAGGGGTGTTATTACAAACGTATACTCGGCGTTAGTTGTGCAAATGCCCTTGCAGCATGGGCCTTTGCGTTCCACACTAACTATGGGAGCCTGGATGAAGCGTTGGCTGAGCCTGTTTTTGATTGCTTTTCTGGCAGCTTGCAACAACGATGGCGCAGGCAACGGCCCGCCTAATGGCCCCAATCCAAGCCGTAGCGGGCTCTGGTCAGATCCCAAAATCTGGCCCAGCGGGCAGTTACCCCGCGCCGGCGAGGTGGTGGTGATCCCCCGCGACCTCGCCGTAACGCTGGATGTGAGTCCACCCCCTCTGAAGGGCTTGATCATCGATGGCGTTCTGCGTTTTGATCGGCGCGATTTGGAGCTAACCGCCGACTGGATTATGGTGCATGGCCGACTCGAGGTCGGCACCCCCCAGCACCCCTTTCTTAACCGCGCTGTCATCACCTTAACTGGCAACAACCCCAATGAAGACCAGATGGGCATGGGCACCAAGCTGCTGGGGGTGATGGGGGGCGTCCTCGATCTGCACGGAGAACCGCGCAAAGGCTGGACCAAACTAGCTAGTAGCGCACCCGCTGGAGCCCGGCAGATTACCGTTCTAGACGCCAGCGGCTGGCGCGTGGGCGATCGCATTGTGCTGGCTTCCACCGACTACAACCCAAGGCAAGCTGAGGTGCGCACCATCCAGGCCATCGCGGGCAACACCCTCACCCTGGACGCCCCACTCAAATATCCTCATTTCGGTGAGGTCACTTTTGGGGTGGACCAGCGGGGCGAGGTGGGGCTTCTCACGCGCAACATCTTGATCCGTGGCGACGATTCTTCCAGCAGCTCAGGTTTTGGTGGGCACATCATGGCGATGATGGGAAGCACCATGCGGGTTTCTGGGGTAGAGCTCTACCGCATGGGTCAGCGCAATCTGCTGGGCCGTTATCCCATTCACTGGCACTTAATGGGCAAGGCGCCAGGGCAGTACATCAAACACTCCTCCATACACGAATCTTTCAACCGCTGCGTGACCATTCACGGCACCAGTGAGGTTGCGGTGGTGGGCAACGTAGCCTATAACACCCTGGGTCACTGCTACTTCCTCGAGGACGGCGCCGAGAGCAAAAACCTGCTCGAGGGCAACCTGGGTATCCTGACCCGCAAGCCGGACGCAGCGAAGGGCGAGCGAGGCGTAGTTCCAACCGATAGAACCCCGGCCACCTTCTGGATCAGCCACCCCGATAACATCGTGCGAAACAACGTGGCCGCTGGCTCCGACCATACTGGCTTCTGGTACGCTCTGCCCGAAAACCCCACCGGCTCATCGGCCACCACCACCATCTGGCCCCGCCGCACCCCCCTGGGCGAGTTTTCTGGAAACGTGGCCCATTCCAACTGGGATGGCCTCATGGTAGACCGCGGACCCAACAAAAATACCCTGGAGCCCGAGCCTACCAACTACAACCCCCGCAGCAACCCCAACAACCCAAGCAACAACGATGCTGAAAACCTACCCGTGCCGGCTGAATTCAAAAACTTCAGCGCCTATAAAAATCGAAACAATGCGGCCTGGCTGCGTGGCCTCAACCTCAAAGTGATCGGCGCCAGGCTGGCTGATAATGCCATTGGGGTCACCTTTGCCTCTCGGGGAAGCATGCTGGAAAACTCGCTTATCGTCGGCGACAGTGATAACAAAGGCTTCCCAGAAAGCGGGGAGTTCCGGGGGTCGGATGGCCGCAGCCTACCCAGGCCTTGGGCCTCCAGCAGCGGAGGGCCCATCCAGGACAACTTCCCCATTCGTGGCTTCGAGTTTTACGACGGTAAGACCGGCTTCCGCAACGTGGAGTTTGTCAACTTCCAGTCGCTGCCAATCCAGAACGCCCAGGGCGGCCAGACAGCCACCCGCGAGGCCGGGGCCATAAGCTACCTGCGCTTCACCGCTTTCCCAATCGACAGCCGTAACTTCGCTGAGGGCGCGCGCTTCAACAACGCCAAACGGGTGTACCTTCCCCCACGCCCCGAGCCAAATGAGACGGAAATCGATAAAGACCAGACCGCCGATGGCTACCGCGGCAGTGTTTTTGTTGACCTCGACGGCTCGGTTGGGAGCAGACCCGGCCACGCCATCGTGCTGAACAACCCCTTCCTGCTCGATACCAATTGCGAGGTGAGAGCGGACTGGAACGCCGCCGTGTGTGACTATAGCTACGGTCGGTTGTACATCATCAACCAAAGTGGAGGCCGCATCGCCCCGGTCACGCTTACCCGGCAAGACGGCAGCAACCCAGTCTTCCGCATGTGGGGCTCGCCCAAAGATGGCGACAATACCAACTTCGGGGCCACCGTCATCAAGGGCCGCAGCTACACCCTCGGGTTGGGCGGTAGCATGCCGGCCTGGCTCAGGCTTCGCCTTGATAACAGCGGCCCAGGAGAGCAGGTCACCGTGGCCATGCCCTATAGCGGCACCCCCTACATCTACCGCGATTACTGGATCGACAACCGTAACAAACTGCCCCGAGCTTCTTCTCGTTCTGATTTCGATAGCAGCTCTGGCGATAAGTACTGGAGCGAGGGCGACACGTTGTGGGTGAAGCTGGTGGTGCGTGAGCAGCCCGGACGCGAATCGGCTCTATTGGACATCTGCCGCAACGACTTGTGTAAATAGAACGTTTTTCCTTGATGGCTGTGTCCCGCAGCCCTACGGTCGGCTACATCAATAGCTGCACCCGCGAGGGATCTCTGCTGGGCTTTTTGTCTGACCGACTCGCCGTTTTTAGGAAGTTTTATGCCCCGGCTAGGAAATGCGCTTTGGCCGAAAAAACTTATAATAGCCTGCGGCAGCAATACGCGGCTGTTTGGCAAGCAAAACACGGAGGCAAGCGTGAATCTACATGAATACCAGGCCAAAGACATACTCGCTAAGTACGGCATCCCGGTTCCTCCGGGCAAAATCGCCTTCACCGCCGACGAGGCCAAGCAGATCGCCAGTGAGTACGGCGATCTGGTGGTCATCAAGGCCCAGGTGCACACAGGCGGGAGGGGCAAAGCTGGGGGCGTCAAACTAGCCCGAAGCCCCGAAGAGGCCCGCGAAAAGGCCGCCCAGATCCTGGGACTAAATATCAACGGCTTTATCACCAAAAAAGTTTTGGTCGCCAAGGGTTTGAACATCGCCAGGGAATACTACGCTGGCCTGATCTTGGATCGGGTGAGCCAGCGGGTGGTGCTGATGCTCTCCAAAGAAGGCGGCGTGGACATCGAAGAGGTGGCCGCCACCCGCCCTGAGGCCCTTATCAAATACCCCATCGACCCCCATAAGGGCTTACGCCCTTTTGAGGCGCGGGAACTGGTTAAGCGCGCCGGCATGGAGGGCAACCTAAATAAGCTGGCCGATACGCTGGTCAAGCTCTACCAGGCCTATGTGGGGGTCGATGCCTCCATCGCCGAGATTAACCCGCTGGTCATCACCGAAACCGGCGAGGTGATGGCGGCCGACGCCAAAATCGTGCTCGACGACAATGCCCTTTACCGCCACCCCGACCTGACCCCCCTGCGCGAGTTCGAGGCCGAGCACCCCCTCGAGGTCGAGGCGTCTAACTACGGCTTTAGCTACGTCAAGCTCAACGGCAACATCGGGGTCATCGGCAACGGCGCCGGACTGGTCATGTACACCCTCGACCTTGTTCAGCGCGCCGGTGGCAAGGCCGCGAACTTCCTGGATATCGGGGGTGGCGCCAAGGCCGACGTGGTGTACAACGCCCTCAAGGTGGTGCTAAAAGACCCCGATGTAAAAGGTGTTTTTATCAACATCTTCGGGGGTATTACCCGCGCCGATGAGGTCGCCAAAGGTGTTATACGCGCCCTGGACGAGGGCCTCCTGACCAAGCCAGTGGGCATGCGGGTCGCGGGTACCGCCGAGGAGGAGGCCAAGGCCCTGTTGCAAGGCCGCCCTGTGTATATGTACCCCACCTCAATTGAAGCTGCTAAAGCCATAATCTCGATGACAGGAGGTGCCAAGTGAGCATCCTGGTCAACAAAAACACCCAGGTTATTGTTCAAGGCATCACCGGACGTGAGGGAGTCTTTCACACCGAGGCCATGATGAAAGCTGGCACCAAGGTTGTCGCCGGTGTCACCCCTGGCAAGGGGGGTCAGACCATACTGGGCGTGCCAGTCTACGACACCGTTAGGGAAGCCGTGGCCCACCACCAAGTGGATGCTTCTATCATCTTTGTACCAGCCCCGGCGGCGGCCGATGCGGCCCTCGAGGCGGCCCAGGCCGGGGTGCCGTTGGTGGTACTGATTACCGAGGGCATTCCTACCATGGACATGGTCAAGGCCGTGGCCGAAATTAAGGCCATGGGCCATGTTCGCCTGATCGGTGGTAACTGCCCCGGCCTTATCACCCCCGAAGAATGCAAGCTGGGCATCATGCCCGCCAGCGTGTTCAGGAAGGGGCGGGTGGGCCTGATCTCCCGCTCGGGCACGGTCACTTACGAAACCGCCAAGGCCCTTTCGGACGCTGGCTTCGGCATCTCAACCTGCATCGGCATTGGGGGCGACCCCATCATCGGCACCACCTTCAAAGACCTGCTACCCCTGTTCAACGAAGACCCCGAAACCCACGCGGTGGTGCTTTGCGGGGAGATCGGCGGTTCCGACGAAGAGGATGCCGCTGCCTACGTCAAAGCCCACATGAGCAAGCCGGTGGTGGGCTTTATCGGTGGACGCAGCGCCCCCAAAGGTAAAAAGATGGGCCACGCCGGGGCCATCATTATGGGCAACGTGGGCACGCCCGAAAGCAAACTGGCCGCCTTTGCCGAGGCCAACATACCGGTGGCCGACACCATAGACGAAATCGTGGAGCTGGTGCGCGCCAAGCTAGGCTAGCGCTGCACGACCATAACCCACCGGGCTGCGAGCAGCCCGGTAGGTTTCATTTTCTAGTTGGTAAAGCGGCTATTCACCCAGCAACTACCTCACTCTTCACAGAGGCTGGTAGCCACAAAGCGGGATCTAGTTGCGCAAGGGCTTGCCGGTTTTCAGGGTGTGGGCGATGCGCTCCTGGGTCTTCTTGGTGCCCAAGAGCTTCAGGAAGCCCTCGCGCTCGAGGTCCAAAATGTCCTGCTCGGTCACCTCACGGGCCGGCCCATCCCCGCCGCAGAGCACATAGGCCACCTGCTTGCCGATGAGCACATCGTGCTCGCTGGCCTGCCCGGCCTCCTGGAACTGCCACAGGGCGTAGTGCAGGTTGCCCAGCGCGCCTTTGCCCAAGGCGCGGATTTTCATAGGGGGCTGGGGCACATAGTCGGGGGCCATAAAAAGCACCCGGCGCTTGGCGTCGGCAATCAGGCGGTCGCGGTTCATGCTGATGCCGTCGCTCGGGCGCAAAAAGCCCATATTGCGGGCCTCGAGCGCACTGGTCGAGGTCTGGGCCAGCATGATCAGCTGGAAGGCCCGCTTGACGCCTTCAAACAGGTCGATCTCGGGTCCGTAGGCCGCGAGCTCCTGGGTGAAGCGGAAGAGCAGCTCCTTGGTGCTGCCCCCGCCCGGGAGCAAGCCCACCCCGGTCTCGACCAGACCCATATAGAGCTCGGCGTGGGCCTGAATGGCGCTGGCGTGCAGGCTAAACTCGGCCCCGCCCCCCAGGGTTAGTCCGAAGGGTGCCGCCACCACCGGGAAAGGCGAGCGGCGCAGGCGCAGGGAGGTCTGCTGGAAACGGCGGACGGCCAGCTCGAGGTCGTCCCAGGCCCCTTCCTGCGCGGCCATCAGCACCAGCGACAGGTTGGCCCCCGCGCTGAAGGTGCGGGGGTCTTCGTGCCCGATCACCAGGCCGGCGTAACTGTGAGCCTCGACCCAGTCCAGCGACTTGTGCAGCCCCGAGATCGAGCCCTCGCCCCAGGTGCCCATTTTGGCGCGGTTTTCGAAAAGGGCCACCCCGTCGCCCAGGTCCAAGAGGGCATACTCCTTCCCCTCCAGCAGGGTCTGGCCTGCTGCCTTGAGCGGCTCGAGGCGGATCACCCCTTCCTCCGCGGGAAGGGGGTGGTACTGCCCATCGAAGCCCAGGTACTGCCCGTCCTTATAGAAGCTCCCCTGGGCCTTCTTCAGCAGCTCAGGCTCGGGCAGGCCCAGCTCGGCAAAGCCCTCGCGCAGGTAGTCCAGCCCCACCGCGTCCATGTTCTTGAAGGGGCCTTGCTCCCAGGCAAAACCCCACTCCAGCGCCCGGTCTACCGAGACGATGTCGTAAGCGATTTCCTGGGCTTTCTCGAGGGCATAGTGGGCACTCGTCAAAAACAGCTTGCGGGCGAAAGCCCCGTACTTGCCGGGCAGGTCGCCCAACCGCTTCAAGCGATCGTTCAGGGGCAGGTCTTTGATGGCCGCAATCTCATCCAAGCGCAGCTTCTGCTGGGGCTTGTACTCGCCGCTGGTGTAGTCGTAGGTGTAGATGTCCTTTTCCACCTTCTTGTAGAACCCGGCCCCGGTCTTCTCGCCCAGATGGCCCTGCTGGATGAGCTGCTCGACCCAGTCGGGCATGCGGAAGTCTTCGCCGGTGGTGTCCGAAAGTTCGGTGGAAACCAGCTTGAGCACGTCCAGGCCGGAGATGTCGCCGGTGCGGAAGGTGGCGCTCTTGGGGCGGCCCATCAGCGGCCCGGTGAGGGCGTCCACCTCGTCGATGGTGAGGCCCTCCGACATCATCAGGCGCATGGCCTGGGTCATGCCGAATACCCCCAGCCGGTTGGCAATGAAGCCAGGGGCGTCCTTGCAGATCACCGTGCCCTTGCCCAGAATGCGCTCACCAAACCGGCGCATGGTCTCTAGCACCGCCGGGTCGGTCTCGGGGGTGGGGATCAGTTCTAAAAGGTGCAGGTAGCGCACCGGAGCAAAGAAGTGGGTTCCCAAAAAGCGCTTGCGGAAGGCTTCACCCCGGCCCTCCAGCAGGGTCTTCATGGGGATGCCGGAGGTGTTGGAGCTTACGATGGCCTGGGTCCCCAGGGCCTCCAACCGAGCAAACAAAGCCTGCTTAGGCTCGGGCTTCTCGATGATGACTTCCACGATCCAGTCGCAGTCTTTGAGCTTTTCCAGCTCCTCGGTGGTGCCCAGCTCGATCAGGGCCGCCCGGCTTTTGTCCATAAAGCTGGCCGGTTTGCTCTTGAGCTGGCGCTCGAGGCCTTTTTTGACCAGCTCGAGCTTGTCCTCCGGCCCCGGTAAGTCCAGCATCACCACCGGCACCCCAGCCGAGGCGGCCAGCGCCGCAATCGCACCGCCCATGGTACCCGAACCCACCACACCGATTTTTTTGATTCGCATGTTGCCTCCAGACCCGATTGTCGCGGACAGCCCAAGGCTCACAGCTCCCTGCTATCTGGCTATGAGCCGTTGGCTATTTTTATACCGAGTCAAAGTTTATAACAACATGTTATAGTTCGTCTACCTGCTCAAATGCCACTGATCTGCCCAATGGCGTAAAGTACAATTTCGAGCGGTCATGAAAGACGCTCTAAACATCCTGCTGAACACCTTGCGCAGGCTTTTGCTGATGCTGTTGCGGGTGGTCTTTTGGATTCTGGGCGTGTCCATTGGTCTGCCCCTGACCTTTGTAGCGGTTACTGCCCTTGTGGTCCTGCTGCTTCAAACCTCTCCCCTCCGCGATGACGGCCTGCTTTGGCTGGAAAGTTTGAGGTTGCAGCTCATCAAAGAGCAATGGCTGATGGTCATGTATGTTTCTGCGGGTCTCATCACCCTGTGGCTTTACGGGTGGGACAAGTACCAGGCTGCTCGAGGTGGCCAGCGGGTTCGGGAGTGGAACCTGCACTTCTACGAGTTAATCGGAGGCTGGCCTCCAGCCCTCCTAATGCAGCGGCTGGTACGGCACAAAACCCTCAAGCGCAGCTACCAGGCGGTTTTCTGGCTGATCGGCTTCTTTCACCTGGCCCTGGTGGTTTTTCTGTACGTCGAAACCCCCTGGTGGGGCACGGCCATTGTGGGCTTTTTGGGTTTGTTGGCCTATAACCACTTCAACCACAAAGAAGCGGCTTGAAGAATTGCCACCGAATCCGGACCATTTATCGGGAGTTTCGCTATTTCTGCTGCTCTCAGCGGTGTAAAAACAAGCCTGGAGCGGTTCTTGTTTCGATTAGAACCGTGCCATTCTTTCTGAAGACCACCCTATACCAAGTTCCCTTGTACCCTCAACCAATCTAACACCACCTTCGACCAGCCCTCGAGCCCTTCATACACCTGCTGCACCTCTTCCAGGGAAGCCAAGCGCCCCTCCAGTTTATGCACCTCTACAACCTGGGGCTCGTCCTCCGAATCCACCACAAACACAACCCCCGCATGTACCAGACTCACCGGACTGTCGGCCATGACGATGAAGCCCACCGGCTGGGCCGTGTACCGAAGAACGCCCACTTCTTCCAGGAGTTCCCGCCGCAGGCCGTCCAGCACCGGGTTGTCGCCCACATCTTCGGGGTTGATGTGACCCCCCACCCCCAGGGTATGGCGGTGGTAAAGCCGGGCCTCGCCGCCGCCCTGGGTGCGCCGCATCAGCAGATAGCGGCCCCGGTAACGCACCAGGGCATAGGGGATGATCTGGCGGTAGGTGGGGTCTTCTTCGGCCCTGGGTCGTTCTATAAAGAAGCCCTCGAGCTCGATCTTCTGCAACAGAAGGGCCTCGAGGGGAATCAGCCGGGCCTGTGGGGGCGGAAAAACCGCAGCCGGCAGGACGTACACCTGTTCCATGCGGCCCAGGATACCATCAGTCCAGGGGGGCTTCCCGGCCCTCGAGCCAGACCTTGTGTACCCTAGCCTCGCCGTGCAGGGTAAAAAGCGAGCCCAGCAAATCCTCTACGGCCTCGAGGTGGCGGAAGTGTACCTCCAGGGTGCTGCCGGGCTGGGGCTTGAGCCAGATCACATCGGCGGCCTTGCCCGGGGAAAAGCTACCCACCACCTCGCCCAAGCCCAGCACCTCGGCGCCCGCCAGGGTGGCCAGGTACAGCAGGTGGGCCGGGGTCAGGCGCAGCCCGTCCGGGGCGTAGCGCTGGGCCAGATAGGCCATCAGGCCCTCCTTGAGCAGGCTGAACCCGGTACCGCCCCCCACATCCGAGCCCAGCCCAAAGCGCACCCCGTGGCCCAGGTGGCGCTTCATGGGAAAGATGCCGCTACCGATGAAGGCGTTGGAGCTGGGGCAGTGGGCGATGGCCGCCCTGGCTTCGGCCAGGCGCAGCAGCTCGGACTCGCTGGGGTGAACATTGTGGGCAAATACCGAGCGCTCGCTGACCAGGCCAAAGCGGTCGTAGGTGTGCAGGTAGTTTTGGGCCCAGGGGAAAAGCTCGGCCACGGTGCGTATTTCCTCGAGGTTTTCGTTGATATGGGTGGTGAAATGCAGGTCGGGGTGCTCCTGCAGCAGGGTCTGGCAGACTTCCAGCAGGGCTTCCGAGGCCGAGAGCGAAAAGCGCGGCATGAGTGAGTAGCGCAGCTTACCCCGGCCATGAAAGCGCTGGATCAGCATCTTCTGCTCGGCATAGCTCTTTTCGGGGGTGGTGTGGAGTTCGGGCCGGAGCATCCGGTCGGAGCAAACCTGCCCGGCGATCACCCGCAGGCCCAGGTCCTCAGCGGCCCCAAACAGGTTGGCGGTGGCCCCCTGAAAGTGCGAGCCGAAGACCAGGGCGGTGGTGGTTCCGTTGCGCAACAGAAGCCTAACGAACTCGCGGGCCAGCTCGCGGGCCAGCCGGTTATCGGAAAGCCTGGCCTCTAAGGGCAGGGTGCGCTGCTCGAGCCAGTCCAGAAGCGAGTAGCCCATGGCCCCAATCACCCGGGTCTGTGGATAGTGCACATGGGTATCCACCAACCCGGGCAAAAGCACCCCCTCGCGGCAGTCGTGCACCTGGGCCTCCGGGAACTGGGCCAGCACCTCGAAAAAACTCCCCAGCGCGAGGATCTGCCCCGCGCGAAAGGCCAGCCCCCCATCAGAAAAAGCCTGCAGGGCCTGGGCTTCTTGAAAAGGGTTCTTGGGCGTATGAACGATCAGGCCGCGCAGAATGACGGTCATGGCAAGCTATTCTACAAAGAGCCCCACCACCGCCCCCTGTCGCACATCCACCAGGCCAAAGTCGGTCAGGCGCAGCTCGGGGATCACCGCCAGGCCCAGGAAGGAAAGCACCATGTAGGGGTCGGGCAAGCTTACCCCAAGGGCCTTTGCCGCAGCCTCGAGGGCTTGCAGTTTGGCGTCCACTGCCTCCAGCGGCTCATCGGTCATCAAGCCGGCAATGGGCAGGGCCAGCTCGGCCAGCACCTGGCCCTCGGCCACGGCAACCAGGCCCCCGCCCAGGGCCTCGAGCCTTCTGGCTGCTGTGACGATATCGGCATCCGAGACCCCCACCGCCATCAGGTTGTGGTGGTCGTGGCCCACGGTGCAGGCCAGGGCCCCTTTTTGCAGGCCAAAAGCGGTGACCAGGCCCTTGCCGATCTGGCCATTCTTGCCGTGGCGCTCGAGGCAGACCAGCTTGGCCAGGTCGCGGCTGGGGTCGGCCACCACTTCCCCGTCGCGCACGGTGGGCTCGAGGTGCTCCTCAGCGGTTAGTACCTGATGGGCAATAGCCCGCACCACCCGCACCTTCCCCCCTCTGGCCGGAATTCGTAGGTCCGAGGGCTGTAGAGCGGGCAGCCGGACGGTTTGGGAGACCGCCGACGAGACCCTGGTTTTGGGCAGTTCCACGCACATCCGGCCCCGTTCGGCCACCAGCCTGCCGCGCTGATACACCTGGGCCGCACTGAAGCTGTGCAGGTCGTCCAGCACCACCAGGTCGGCCTGGAACCCCGGCGCCACCGCCCCCCGCCGGGCCAGCCTGAAGTGGCGGGCCACATTCCAACTGCCAGCCCGCACCGCATAGGCGGGATCTACCCCCAGCGCGATGGCCTTGCGCACCAGGAAGTCCACTCCGCCCTCCCGCAGAAGGTCGGAGGGCAGCCGGTCGTCGGTTACCAGGCCCACCCGGTCGGCGTGCTCGGGGCGCAAGAGCGGCGCCAGGGCCGCCAGGTTTCGCGTGGTGGAGCCTTCGCGCACCATCAGGAAGCAGCCGGCCTCGAGCTTGGCCCGGCCCTCCTCCAGGGTGGTGCTCTCATGGTCGGAGGCGATGCCGGTAGCCAAGTAGCCCTGGAGGGCTGGCCCCGTCAGGGTAGGGGCATGGCCCTCGGGCGACTTGCGCGAGCGCTCGGCCAGGATGACCTTCTTCAGCTCGCCGTCCTCGGCGGCCAGAATGGCCGGAAAGCTCATCAGCTCGGCCACCCCCACCACCCTAGGATGCGCCAGCAGCCGCTCTATCTCGGCCAGGCCCAGCCTCGCGCCGCTGGTCTCGAGCGGCGTGGACGGCACTGAGGAGGGCACCGTGACCCAGACCTCGAGCGGGAGCCCCTCGCTGGCCTCCATCAACCACTCGATGCCGGCCGCCCCGGCCACATTGCCGATCTCGTGGGGGTCGGTCACCACCCCTGTAACCCCGCGTGGCACCACCCCCCGCGCATACTCCGCGGGCGAGACCAGGGAGGACTCGAGGTGCACGTGCCCATCAATGAGCCCCGGCGCTACCCAGCGGCCCTCGAGGTCGATTACCTGCTCGGCCTCGGCCTGGGCGTACTCGAGGCCCACCGCCGCCACCAGCCGTCCGGCCAGCAGGATGTGGGTGTGCTGAAGCGACAGGCTGAACACATTGACCAGCCGGGCATTCTTCAGCAGCAAGGTTCCCGGAGAGCGGCCCATCGCCACGTCCACTGCTCGCCTAAGCTCGGAGAGTTCTGTGGCCATATTCCAAAAATGCTACCGCAGGCAATTGCCTGCGGCAACAGGTAAAACAAAGTCTTCAGGTGAGGTCTTACCAGGCGAAGGAAGTCTGGTAGAAGAAAGCCTCCAAGCGCACCGGCAACATCCGGTCCAGGAAAAGGGTATGGGCCGTGTGGGTTTCCTTGGGAACAGGCTTGGCGGCGAAAAGGGCGCTCAGGGGCTTGTCCCCGAAGAAGATCGTTGCATTTAGCTGAACAGACACCCCCGGGCCAGGAACGATACCGCTAAACCCCGAAGCGCTTTCCACGTCCACACAGTAGTTGGCGGCACCCCCCAGTGCCCCGGCACTCACAAAGTGCCGCCAGTGGCGTACCCCGGGTTCTGCCAGGAAGAGGGTATGACCCCAAGGAGCTTAGTCCTGCACTGGAAGAGCCGGTGGTGGAAAAGGTAAAGGTGGTAAAGCTATTGGCGGTATGGGTCTGGTTAACCTTGCGGAATAGGTTGGGCACCACAGGGAGGGAGAAGTTACTTCCGGAGGCCACCGCAAGGTCCATGGCGTCCCTACGAAGGATGCCGCAGCAGGGGCCGTGGCAGGTCCTAAACTAGAGGAGGTCTCCGGAAACCAGGTTAGTAGGGAAAGGGTGTTGGTGGTGCCCCCAGCAGGGGCGTAAGGGTGCTAGCCGGGTTCCCGTTCACATAGAGGGTACCATTCCTAGGGGGCTTAGGGCAAGTTTTTGAGCTCCTTTAGGCCGACCTCCGCAATGAGGTAGCTAAACACCCTTCAACTGGCCCCTAACGGCGGATTACGTCTTAGGCACAAGCATAGCCCCGGGGGCTTGGAAGGCAGGGCCTCAAGGCTTTTGGGAGAGGTCCAGCATCCCCTTCCCCACCTCCTGCGGGGAAAAGGGCAGGGGACAGGCGTTCTCCTCCAGGCGCTGCTGGAGCTGGGCCGGGGTGAGGTTCGGCTGGGCCTCGAGCCAGAGGGCCATGGCCCCGGCCACCAGGGGGGTGGCGAAGGAGGTCCCCGTGCAGAAGTCCTGCCCACCTCCGGGGGTCACGCATTCCAGTTCGGTACCCGGAGCCGAGAGGTCCACGTAGGCCCCCCGGGTGCTGTAAGGCGCTGGCCTCAGCCCGCCCTGGGTGGGGCCCCGCTCCAGCGCCCCCACCGCCACCAACCCCGGCAGATTGAGGGCTGCGGGGTAGTGGGTCGGGCTTCCCTGGTTCCCTTGGTTGCCCGCCGCGGCAGCCACGGGAATGCCCTGGGAGAGGGCCGCCTCCAGGGCCAGCTTTAGGGTCTCCACCGGGGTGTCGCCCCCCAGGCTCAGGTTCAAAACCGTGGGCCCCTGGCGGTTTGCCAACACCCAGCACACCCCCCGCACCACCCGGCTGGCGCGGCAGACCCCGCCTGCGTCGCAGACCCGCACTGGGATAATCCGGGCCTCAGGGGCTACCTCCCTCACCAGGCCCGCGGCCCCGGTGCCGTGGCCGCCGGGGAAGGCATCCTGGGGCACGGGGTCATCCTCCACGAAGTCGTGGCCGGGAAGCTGGGGAATAACCGCATCCACCCCGGTGTCGAGCACCGCCACCCGCACCCCCCGCCCGCCCAGACCACGGCGGTGCGCTCGAGGGGCCCCGATGACCTCGCCGCCCCAGCTTCCGAGGCTCCACAGGCTTTCGGGGTCGGCTTTGTAGGCAGGGTCCTGGGCTTCCAGCTCCTCCAACGCGCGCCCCAGGGTCTTCCCAGAATAGCCGAGTTCGACCAGGGCAAAACCGCAGGCCTGCAGGTCTTCTCTTTGGATCAGCGTAAAGCCAGCGGGCAGGCGCGGGGCCTGACCCAGCGGCAGCCGTAGCAGCACCCGGTCACGGGCCACCTGCCCCAGCACACTCAGGCTGGCCCGAGCCTCTTGTGTGCCCTTTACCACCCGCACGGTCTGGGGGCCTCCGGGAACATCCGGCACCTGGAAGCGCAGCCTGTTTCCCTCACGCGCTGTTATCGTGGCAGCCTTCGTACCCACGAAGACCTGGGCCCCCGACGCCTCCATCCCGCTCAGCCGGGCCTCCACCTCCTCCCCCCGCGCGGCGCGGCTGGGGGAAAGGCTCAGGCTGGGGCCCGTAGGGGTACAGGCCCCGATCAACAGCACCGCAAGCCAGAACCATCTGTGCATGCAGAACCTCATCGCCATACAGCACGCTGTAGCCACTCAGGTCCAGGATCCAAGCTGGCATGGCTTAGGGGAGGGTGATGTTGCTGCCCTCGACCGTGTAGGATTTCTCCGCAACCGCTACACGTATATCCGTGTTTGAGGTGAAAGAGGCGGGATCACTCAATTCCGCGCTGAGAATGCTCTGGCTGGAGATAAGCGCTCCTACCGTGGCACTTACGGAACCGCTGAAGGGGGTGTAGGTAAGCTGGCTGCTCAGGTTGGGCAGGGTATAGCTGGTCTGGCTGCCCAGCCAGTTCTTGCTGAGGGTAGCCTGGAAGAAGAGGCTCGCACCGGTAAGCGCTATGGAGTACGCACGCAGCTCCGCGTCGGTGCGGTTCAATCCCGAAACGGTGGGGTGGGCCGCAGCCGTAACTGTGAGGTTATTGGCGGCCCAGGGCGCGGGGAAGCTCAGGCTAGGACTACCACTTGTGAAGCCTTTCCAGACTGTCAGTGAGCCTGTATTTGAGGTATTAGTGGCAGAGCTAAGAGCCAGATACCGATCCCCCGAAGCGAAGCCCGCAACAGGCCGGTAAGCGTTGTTCACACCAACAAAGCCGAACGCACTGGTATTGCTTGCGTAATAGACAAGGGCCTGCAATTCTGTGCCAAAGGTATCATCATAGATATATCCGGCTGGAAGGGTGGGCGGGGTAAGGCTTGCTGAGGGCAGCTGATCGCCCGGCTGCAGCGTAACGGTGGTGCTACCTCCACTGGTCACGTTCACGTTACGCACCACCTTAGCTCCCCTAAAGGTAGGTGTGTTGGGATCAACCAGGGACACCAGCAGATCCTGCGCTCCGGCTGGCAGGCTCGCGCTCACAGGAACGGTGGTGTCGCTACCGACCAGACGATTGACCAAGTTTACGAACACAACATCGGTAGCCTGGATACCCCAGGGGCTCTGCACCGCGCTCAGGTTCACATTCACGGTGAACGGAACAGTAGAGGGCGCGCTGGGGCTGCTGCAGGTTATCTTGGGGCTGGCCAGCTCGCTGTTGGTGGCCTGGATCAGGTGAACCCTGGTGTTTGAGCCTGTTCCGCAGCGCACCGCCACCCCATACTTACTCTCGCTGCCCAGGGCAAAAGTGGCGCTCCCAGCACTAAAGTTAAGGGCCTGCCAGGCACCGCTGCCCAACTGGTAAACCCCGCTGTAGCCCCCGTTCTGGGGATCCACAACCGTCACGGTGATGCTGCTGGGGGGTGGGGGTGCACCTCCACCACAGGTGGCCAGTACCAGGGTGAGAGCAAGCGCGGCAAGCGTCTTGTGCTTCAACTCCATCGCTAACCTCCTTATGGACTCCCACGGCAGGCAGAGGCTTCGGGGAAGCAGGGTTTTGCCTTTTTCAGCAGGCCCCGGCCTGCCGTGGGTAGCTATAAGTTAGCAAAAGGGGTCTTAACCGAACCTGAACGCCTCCAAGCGGCTGCGGTAACGCTGGGCCAGCACGGTATAGCGGGCTTCCTCCAGAAGGGCGATGGCCTCCTCCAGACTGGCCCGCTCTCCCGTTAGTTCGGCCAGGTTGGCCAGCACCGCGGCGGTCAGCACCCACTCCTGACCCGCCTTGGCCAGTCGCAAGGCCTCCTGGTAGGCCGCCTTGGCCTCGGCGTGCTGCCTCTGGCGGTGGTAAAGCGCCCCCAGGTTGTTCCAGGCCCGCCCCATGGCCTCGAGGTTGCCCTGGGCCAGCGCCAAAGACTCCCGGTACAGCCGCTCGGCCTCGGCGGGCTGGCCCTGGCGCTCCTTGATTACCCCCAGGTTGAGGTAGACCCTGGCCCGCAAGCCCTCGCGGGGCCCGATGGCCTCGAGCACCTCGGTAAAAACCTCCTCCCCCTGGCCCAGCTCCACCAGCGCCACCGCCCGGTTGCTGAGTGCGCTCAGGTGGCGCACCTCCTCGCCGGCCAGCAAGAAGCGCACCGAGGCCCGGCTAAAAGCCTCGGCAGCCTCCTGGAAGCGGCCCTGGCCCAGGAGCATCATCCCTTGCAGGTTGAGGGCCTCGGCCTGGGCGTACACACCTCCAGCCGTAGCCCGCTCCGCTTCGGCCTGGGCCTCGGTAAACTGCCCCAAGCGGAAGAGCACCCCACCCCGCAAGGCGCTTTTTTCGGGACTGTCGGGCAGCTCATCCAGCAGATCGAGGGCTTCCTTGTAGCGGCCCAGCCGCTCGAGGGCCCGGGCCCGCAGCAGGCTGAGCTCAGGGTCGGGCGCCAGCTCGGCCAGCAGCGCCAGTGCCTCCTTGGGCCGCTCCTCCACCTGGGCGCGGGCCAGGCGCAGCAGGGCGCTGCGCCCCCGCGAAAAATCGGCCTCCTCCCAGTGGGCTCGAGCCAGCCAGTACAGCGGCGCAGCCTCAGCTAGGCTGAGCTTGCGGGCCATCTCGAGGGCCACCTTACGGCCTACCATGGTAGGCGCCACCGTCAGCCGAGGCTACCCTTGGCTATCCAGCAGTCCGCGGGCAATAAGAAAATCCAGGGCCTGCGCGCCAAGGTCCAGCAGCTCCACCGCGCGGGAGAGCCCTACCAGTTGCACGGCAAAAAAAGCCCGCTGCACCTCGAGGTCAAACCTTTGCAGCTCGGGTTCAGCCTCGAGAACTTCCTCGACACCTGGCAGGGCCCGCGCCTCCTGCAAGAGCGCCAGGGCCTCCTCCTCCCAGCCCAGGCCATATAGGGCCTCGGCCCGCTCGAGGTGGGCACGCCACAGGGCCAGGGCAATGGCCTCCCGCCGGCTCCAGACCCACTCCTCGAGCTCTGGCGAAAGTCCCTCGTCGGCACCCTCTAAAAACCGGCCCCGATAAAGCGCCCGTGCCTCCTGCAGACGGCCTTTCTTCAACAAAGATTCCAATTCCTTTGCATCACAAGCCGCCTCCGCCCTCAGCACCTCCTCCCCTTCGATATGCACACCTGCCGCGCGAAGCTGGCTCAGGGCTACCGATAAGCTGTTCAGGGCATCGCTGGCCCCCGGCCAGAACAGCTCAGTTAGGTGGCGACGCGAACGCGGGCCCTCTAGCAACAAATAGCTCAGCAAGAGCAAGGGCTTTTTCTTGCGCAAGGGCTTTTGCGCATCAAAAAACAGATCGCCCAGTGTACGCAGCATGTCCTGGCAGGATTATAAATGCAAATGGCGTTGTTGCATAAATAAAGAGCTACGCACCCCGTGGTAGCTTGATAACTGATGAAGAAAGCAAGCAAAGACCACTATAAGGTGCGTAACTGGCCCCAGTATAACCAGGCCTTAGTCAAAC
>Ga0308412_1000707_pt1 | contig 17534 bp, 18 predicted proteins | sample HotsprottomLayer_FD_202357 | JGI IMG/M metagenome (GOLD analysis project Ga0308412, IMG submission 202357) | Hot spring phototrophic mat microbial communities from Octopus Spring, Yellowstone National Park, Wyoming, United States -... | ecosystem: Environmental > Aquatic > Thermal springs > Hot...
TTTCGCTGGGTTCCGGGGGTCAAGACACCGCCGTACCAGGTCAGGGGAGGAAGGACGGTGGAGACGGGATGGGAAGGGTCAGGAACTGGATTGAGACCCGGTTCAGTGTGATGGTCCGGTCTTTGGGACTGCATCGGATAGAAGCCCGGTCCTTCTGGGGCCTGGTGGCCCGGGTGAACCTCATCTTGCTGGTCCACAACCTCATTCGGAGCCGGGTCTTGCTCAGGATGGCCGGAGTGGAGCTATGAGGTAGCATACGGAGGTATAAGTATCTTCGGATTTGCAGTGGCCGCCTGTTGCAAAAATCGCCGCGTGCCGAAACCACCCTATGTGGGCAGGGCGGCGCTCAGCGCCGCCCGCGCCAGTCCAGCCGCAAAGGGATCAGCACCAGCGAGACCAGGCAGTACAGGGCCAGCACCCCGATCGAAACCAGGGTGCCAAAGTCCAGGCTCCCCGTCAGCGACCCCTTGAGGGCCTGCGCCGAGTGGGTGGTGGGCCAAAGGTAGGCCAGCAGCCGCAACGGCTCCGGCAGCACCGAGGGGGGGGTAGTAGACCGGGGCGAAGAAGATGATCACGGTCTGGAGAATCTGGGTGAGCAGGCTGGATACCTGTGCGGTGGGGCTGTAGAAGCCGATCACCGCACCGAAGCCGGCCATGGCGTAGGCCGAGAGCAAGAGGACCAGCACGCTTAGCCCGGTAAACTGCATCTTTAAGAACACCGCCGCCAAGATGACGATGAACAAGGTGGCGGGCAGGCTCAAAAGCATCCCCCGGGTGGTAACGGCGGCGATAAAGGCCCCCTTGGAGATGGGTAGGGAAGCATAGTAGTCGAAGGCCTGGAGTTCCTTGAGGTAGCCCAGGTGCTGCCCCAACGAGAGCATGCCGGAGAAACTCAGGCTCATCACCAGGCTGCCCACAATCAAGTTCTGCATGACCGAGGGGGCTTCGGGGCCAATCAGGAACCATAGGAAGGCCAGGTAGGAGAGGGAGACGAAGCTGGCTTGCAACAGGTACCAGAACCACTCCTCCCGCAGCACGAATAGCTCGGCCCGCAAGAGCCAGACAAAGTCGCGCAGGGTTTTGGCTGGGCCGGGGGTGAGGGTGGGGTTAGGCCTCGAGGTCACGGGCACCTCCGCTCTTCTGGCTGCTCAGGAGCACATACACATCGTCCATGCTGGGGGTGACCAGGCGGAAATCGTCCAGCGCTTCCATCCCCAGCTCCTCCAGCACCCGGCCTAAGAGGGCCTGGGCCTCCTCTGGCCGGGCGGTGAGCTCGAAGAAACCGGGCCGGGGGTTACGACAGTCGGGCAATGCTCTCAGCCGGGCCTCGGCCTGGAGGAGATAGGGCTCCTTGACCCGAACCTCCAGGCGCACCCGCTCGGCCACCGTCCGCTTGAGTTCCCCCGGGGTGCCCAGGGCCACCAGCCGCCCGTGGTTGATGAAGGCCACCCGCTCCACGTAGCGCTCGGCCTCGGCCAGGTTGTGGCTGGTGAGCACCACCGTCACCCCCTCCCGGCACTTTTCCTCCAAAAGCTGCCACAGCCGCTAGCGGTTGACCGGGTCGAGCTCGTTGGTGGGCTCGTCCAGCACCACCCCCCGGAGCTCCCCCATAAAGGCCGACAAGAGGGTGGGCGGCCGCACCTGGCCCCCGCTGAGCTGGGCCAGCCGCCTTTTGGCGATGGACAAGAGCTCGAAGCGCTCCAGCAGGGCCTGGGCCTGCCGGTGGGCTTTGGACACGCTCAAGCCCCGCAGCACCCCGGCGTAGACCAGCACCTCCGCCACGGTGTGGTTGCGCAGGATAGGGGCCCGCTGGCCGTAAAAGCTGACGTGGCGCGGCACTGCCCCAGGGTGGCGCACCACGTCCTGGCCCAGCAGCTCGATCCGCCCCGAGGTGGGCCGCAGGAGCCCGGTCATCTGGCGCACCAGGGTGGTCTTCCCGGCCCCGTTGGGCCCGAAAACCCCCAACATCTCCCCCTGGCGCACCTCCAGCGAGATGGCATCGTTGGCCAGCACGCCCTGGGTTCCGTAGCGTTTGGTGAGGTCCTGGATGTTGTACAGGTTCATTGCACCGCTCCTTTCCTCATCGCTTGTTCACCTCATCTGCATAGCTCGAGGCCTGTGCAGTAAACAGCTCGTAGTAACGTCCTCCTTTACGAAGCAACTCCTGATGCGACCCGTCTTCAATAATCCTCCCACCCTCCAGCACCAGGATGCGGTCGGCCATGCGCACGGTGTTCAGCCGGTGGGTGATGAGCAGGCTGGTCTTACCGCGGGTCAGCTCGCGGTAGGCTTGGAAGAGCTTGGCCTCGGCCTCGGCGTCCAGGGCGGCGGTGGGCTCGTCCAAAATCAACACCGGGGCATCCCGGTAGAGGGCTCGAGCCAAGGCGATCCGCTGCCACTCGCCGCCCGAGAGGGCCTGGCCCTGCTCGTCGAACTGCCGCCCGAGCATGGTGTCCCAGCCCATCGGAAGACGCTCGATAACGCGGTCGGCCTGGGCCAGCCGGGCCGCCTCCTGCAGCCTCAGGTCGTCGGGGCTGGCCGGGTTCTTGGCGACCAGGATGTTCTCGCGGGCGGTGAGGTGGTAGCGCACGAAGTCCTGCAGGATGACCCCAAACAGGGCCCGGTAGGCCTCGAGGGGAAACTCGCGGATGTCCACCCCGTTCAGCAGGATGCGGCCCCGCTGGGGCTCGTATAGCCGGGTCAGCAGCTTCACGATGGTGGTTTTTCCGGCCCCGTTCAGGCCGACCAAGGCCGTCGCCTCCCCGGCCCTAAGCTCGAAGGAGAGGCTCTCGAAGACCGGGCGTGCGGCGCCGGTGTAGGTAAAACCTACCTGCTCAAACACGAACTGGTAATTTTCGGCGCTCGGCAGGGGTCTGGGGGCAGCCGGTGAGCAGACCCTCGGGCGGAAGTCGAAGAATCGGTCGAGGTCGCTGAAGAACAACGAGTTCTCCAAGAGTTCCCCCAGGTTGGCTAACGCCTGGGAGAGGTTCTGCCGCACCGCCACCAGGGCTGCGGCCAGGAGCGTGAAGTCACCCAGGGTGATGCGTCCGGTGGCGGCCTAGTAGGCCACGAAGGCCAGGGCCAGGTACTGAGCCCCGGCAGATACCACAGCCGCCGTAACAAAACGCTTCCCGGTCTGCCAGGCGGCCTGCAAGCGCCGCTGGATCACCCGCGCGGCATACCCCTGGCGCTAGGCCAGCAGCCAAGGGGCTAGATCGAAGAGGCGCAGCTCCTTGGCGGCTCCATCGGACATCATCAAGCCGTCGAAGTAGGCAGCCCGCCGGCCATTGGCTGTGTATAAATCGTAAGAGGTGAAGGTAATGTGGCCCGAGTCCTTGGCTGCGAGCAAGGTGGGGATGAGCGCGAGCAGAACTACCACCACCAGCAGAGGTTGAAGGGCCAGAATCACCAGCACAAAGCCCGCAACCGAGACCGTTTGTTGCAGCGCTATGACCAGGTTCAGGGCCATCATCATGGGCCGAAAACCCAGCTCGCGGTTGGCTTTGGTCAGGGCATCGTAGTTCTGCGGCACCTCGAAAAAGTCCAGATCGAGCTGGCTGGCGTGGCGGCAGACCTTGATGCTCAACATCTGCCACAAGCGCTCGCGCAGGACGGCCTGGTACAGTTTGCCGAGCTGAAAAGCCACCGCCAGCACCACCGCCAAAAGACCCTCCGCCCCCACGAGCAGCCACAGCCGGGCCCCAGCCCCGCCGCCGCTGGCCAGATGATCCACGATCAGCTTGCCCAGCTAAGCCATGGCCGGCGGGAGCAGGCCCTGTAGCAGGGTGAGCGCGAAAACCACCGACAGGTAGACTGCCCCTGCCTCCCGGAGGAGCCGCAAAGCTTTGGGCACCACCCGCAGGGCGGCGAGTCCCTTGTGTATCGGCGTGCTCATGGTGCGTTGGTTGGAAGTTTTGCGGGAAACAAGCGGAATGACTTGCAGGGGAGTGGTTTAGCGACCTCTATCATAATATCAACCGAGACTTTATGGTCCTCCGCACTTCCTCCCGGAGCAAAGCGATGAAGAATACCGCCGTCTCTTGTGAACCTCCGCGCCCTTTTAACGATGCTCAGGACCGATCCCCAGACCCTCCCCGGTTGAAAGCCAGCGCCAGCAGCCAAGCGCACAAGCCAACTAAAGCCGAGATCACTAAGACCAGCCGTGGCTCTGCAAGGTTGACCAAGAGCCCAGAGGCCCCCGCAGCAGCCAGGAAAAGCCCGTTCCCGAGCGTAACTGTAAAGGCCTGGATGCGACCTAAGTAGGACGGGTCTGCGCGGAGCTGCAAAAGGGTGTTCAGGCCAATGTTGAACGGTGCGTTGCCCACCGAGGTGATCACAACGCCCATAATCAGCACCACCAGGCTAGGAGCCAGCGCAACGACAACTCCCCCCAAGGCCATAAGGCCGACTCCGAAGAGCAGCACCTGGTGGGGGTTGTTCTGTTTGGCCGCAACGGCCAGATAGCCCCCCATCAGCATCTGGACCAGCCCGTTGGCTACCGCCAGCCAGGCGATGTCCGCCGGATCGTGGCCCAGGGTGCGCGATATGAAGAAGACCATTGCCGTATTGTTGATACCCGCGCCGATGAAAGAGAGGAGCGAGATCAGGAAGAGCAAGCGTATGGGCGGGTACCCCGCCACATAGCGCCATCCGGCAGCGGCCTTGGCCAAGAGGCGAGGCTGGGCAGAGGAGCCCTCGGGCTTTGGAAGCCCGTGGAGCCCCGTGGCAAGCAAGGCCGAAGCCGCGAAGAAAACCGCGTCGAAGGCAAATGCGGCGACCGCGCCCAATTTCGTAAAGACCAGAGCCCCCAGTGGGGGGCCCGTCATTAGCGCGCCCTGGCGCACCGTGGTGACCACCGCGTTGGCTTGCTGGAGCAAGTCTTTGGTAACGATCTGCGGGAGCATGGCACCTCGAACCGAAGCCGAGAGGACGTCGGCGGCAGAGGACAGGCCGACCAACACCCACAAAGCGCCCAGACTACCGAATGTCACGGCCACCACCTGGCCGATGGCCACCCCCATCCGGACGGCCTCGGCCCCGATGAGCAGCTTCCGACGGGGGTAGCGATCGGCCATCGCTCCCAACAGCGGTCCGAAGATCAGCCGGGGCAGCAGGTCGGCGGCGGTGAAGGCTGCCACCGCCAGGCCGTTGCCCTGGCTGACCTGATAGACCCACAAGATGATGACCACGCTTCTGAGGCCATCGGCCAGCTCCACCAAGGTCACGCCTCCTAGAAAGAAGCGAAAATTGGTAACCGAAAAAAGCGCTCGCATGGGTCGGTTGGCTCAACTATAGCGGTCCCGGCAGCAACAAGCGCCACAGGGGGCGGGCTCTATCCAGCGGCGACCAGCCTCCCCTCGAGGCCGATCTGCACCACCCGGTCGAAGAGGGGTTGGAACCTTTCCTCCCCATGCAGGACCATCACCAAGGCCTTGCCTCTGGTGCGCTCCATGATCAGGTCCATAATGGCCTCTTTGCTGTCCTCATCGATGTTGGCCAGGGGCTCGTCCAGGATGTAAAGATCGGCCTCCTGGGACAACACCGCGCCGATGGCGGCTTTCTGGCGCTGGCCCGAGGAGAGCTGTTCTGGCGGCTGATCCCTCTGCGAGCCCAAACCCAGGGCTTGCAACAGCGGGGTCTCAGGGATGATCTCCGCCAGCGGCAGGAGCGGCAGTTCGGGTGGAGCCGTGAGCGCGGCGATCCTCTGCGGCAGCCGCACCTCGCCCTGGTCCGGGGCCAGGTATCCAGCCAGGATGTGCAGTAGCGTGGTTTTGCCGCTACCGTTGGGGCCCGCCAGCAGCACGCGCTCTTTGGCCCCGATGTGCAGCAAGGGAATATCCAGGATGGTTCTGTTGTCGTAGGCGAGCTTCACACCCGCAAGATGCGCCTCGGGAGCGGGCTTGGCATAAGGCGAAGGCTCAACCCTGAGCATATCCTGTATGCGCTGGAGAATCTCGTCGTAACGGTGTAGCTCGGGAATTTTTTGCAGAATCGAGAAGACGTTGCCCACCGCCCGCCAAAAGGCGTTCACGAAGGCTATAAACCCCCCAAAGGTCAGCTCCCGCACCAGCACGAAGTAGCCGCCGGCCACCAGCGAGAGGGTGTTGGCCAGGTTCATGAACAGGCCGCTCCAGCTTCTTTGCAGGGTCAATAAGCGGTGGTTTTGGTAGGTGGTGTCGAGGTAGGCACCCAGGTCCTGGCGGCTTCGCTCAAGGGTGCGGTCCAGTAAACGCGGGAAAACCCGTAACAGGCGGAAGGCCTCCAGTGAGCGGGTAAGCACCTGCATATAGACCGACTCTTGCTCGCGCTCTTCACTTGTGGCCTTTCGCACGCGCTTTCCGATGAGCTGCGAGACCCACAGCAGCGGGGGAACCAAGAGCAACAGGGCCAGCGTGGCCTTCCAGGACAAGTACACGAGAACCCCCAAAAAAACTGCCGAAGCCAGTATCTCCTGCGTAAGGGTCAGGATAAAGCCCACCATGGGTACCAGCCCCTCGAAGGTGTCTTTGTGCACACGGCTTACCAGAGCCCCGGCCCCCTGGCGGCTAAACTCGCGGAAGTCGAGGCGGGTGGCCTGCCGCAGAAGCCTTAGCTCTAGCTCGAGCACCAATCGATTGGTAAACGATTTGCGCCAGAGCGTAACAACGTAGAAAAGACCCGTCAGGACCAGGCCGAGCGCCAGGTAGGCCAGGCTCAAGAACACGAAGCGGCGAAAATCCTGAAGCAGCACCCCCTCATCGAAGAGCCACTTGAGCATCAGCGGATGCAGCAGGGCCTCGGCCGAAGTCACCAGACTGCTGGCGCCGAGTAGGAGCAGGAAGCCGACTTTGTGCGTTCCCAGAAGATGCCAAAAGAGTCTCACGGTAGGTCTATCTTATCCAGCGTGAAATCTGTCAACAGGCGCTATAGTTCAAGCAATACTCCTGCGGTTTCGGTTGCAAAATTGATGGAAGGATGTTGTTTCCATCGCCTCTTTTATCCCCAGCCCGCCGGAGCTGCTTCGAATATAGCACTCCCCACGTAACCAAACCCCCTCTAAGAATGGTTACGTTTTTTCTCATTTTGGTTACGTCACCGCTGCTTAGGTGGAGAACCGCCCATCGCTCTGGGGGAGGCTAGCGGTACTGGGCGCTGAGTCTCCTGACCCAGGCCCGCACCGCAGGGTGGCGGGGGTCTTGTGGGGAAAGGCGATGCAGGAGGGCCTCCCAGAGGGTGAGGTCGTCCGGGATTTGCTGGGCCAGGCGGTAGAGCAGCTCGAGGTCGGGCTGTTGCAGCACGGCTTCTTTTAGCTGCTCCTCTAGGCGGTGGCGCAAGAGCTCGATGCCGGGGGCCTGGCTTCTGGGCAGGAGGGGGCCCTGGTAGAGGGCCAGGGCTTGGTAAAGCTGGTTTCGTTCTAGGGGCTTCTTGCAGTTGTAGAAAGTCGGCCTCGATGGGGCTGAGGAGCCGGTAGGGGCGGCTCTGGACTTCTATGCCCTGCTGTCGCAGGCGGCAAAGCTCGCTCCGGAGGGCCAGGGGGTTGGGCGTGGGGTAAAGCTCTTGGGCCAGCTTCTCCCCTTCGATCCCCTCAGGATGAGCCAGCAGCAGGGTCAGGAGTTCCAGGCTACGGGGCCTTAGGGCGGGGTAGCCCTGGAGCTGGGCTTTACCCAGGGTTTGCAGGTAGGGGGTGTTCAGGCTGATGGGGGGTAGTTCTGCTGGCAGGAAGACGGCGCGGGCCTCGGGGCGGAGGGCCTGGGCCATCTGGCGGTAGGGTGCGGGGAGGGGGGTTCCCTCCAGCGCACAAAGGTGGCTCTGGGCCATTAGGGCTTCCTCCGCCCTCTCGGCCTCTAGGGTGGGAAGGCTCTGTTCCAGAAAGCGGCGGGCTTCGGGCTTTGGGAAGCGGTAGAGCCCTTCGGCCAGCAGCAGCAGGGCCTGGGGCAGGGCTTGGCTGGGAGGCTGGGCTTTAGCCGCCCGCAGCCGGCGGGCCACGAGCGTCTGTAGGGAGGGGTGGCCTTTGCAGAGCCGCACCAGCAGGGGCAGGTCGTAGGCCAGCAGGTGGGGGTTTGGGTCAAGTTCCCAGAGGGTCTGCAGCAGTTCCGGGCTGGCCTCCCCCTGCATCCCCTGCAGCAGCAGGCTGAGCCAGAGGGCGTAGTAGCGCACCCCCGGGGACTGATGGGCAAGCAGCGGCGGGAGGGCCTGCGCCAGCGTAGCGAGGGGCTCCTCTCCAACATAAGCCAGTAGGGTGAGCTCCTCCAGGCGGTAGTAGGGCTGCCCGGGGGCCAGGAGGGCGGCCAGGCTGGCGTGGGGTAGGGCCTCCGCAAAGCGCCCCAGCCTCCGCAGGGCGCAGGCCAGGGCAAAGGCCAGGCGGGCCTGCTCCTCGGGTGGGGCGCCCTAGGCTTGTAGCTGCTGAAAGGCTTCCTGCAGGGCCAGAAGACCCTCGGCGGGCGGGAGCGAGAGGCCCAGGTGGTGGAGCGTCAGGGGGGTCTGGGCCAATTGGGCGGCGGCCAGGGCCAGGCGGCGGTAGGTGGCGTGGTCGCCTTCTTGGAAGGCGGCGAAGCCCAGGAGGGCCAGGCGTTCGGCGCTTTCTGTCTCCTCCCGCGGCTGCCAGGCCTCCAAAAGGGCTGCGGCTTCAGTGAGCTTGCCCAGGGCCAGCAGGGCCAGCGCGGCGGCCTTGGGCTCACCCTGCTGCTGGGCCAGGGCCAAGGCCTCGGCGTAGCGGCCTTGATGGTGGAGGGCCAGGGCGTCCATGGGGCGAGTATAGCAAGCGCTTGGCCAAGGCGGGGCTTTGGGGCGAGGCGGGGGCTTGGGCTTACGTGTGGTGGGCATCCCGGCTTTCACAGGGAGGTGGGCTGCGGGGGCAGCCGCAGGCCCGGTAGCGCACCCCTTGCCCAGGCTCACGAGGGCAGCCTCGAGCGTGATACACTCAGAACCAAACATGACCCTTTTCGAACAGTTCGAACGACACATCAACCCCGGCCTGGCAGGGCTTTTGCGCTTTACCGGGCTGGACAAAGTGGAGTCCCACGCCGAGGGGGTATACGTCTGGGACACCGAAGGCAAGCGCTACCTGGATTTTCTGGGCTTGTATGGAACCCTTTCGCTGGGCCACCGGCATCCCAAGGTGGTGGCGGCCGTCAAGGCCCAGCTCGAGCGGATGCCCATGTCGGTGCGGGTGCTGGTGTCCGAGCCCACCACCAAGCTGGCCGCCAAGCTGGCCGAGATTACCCCCGGCGAGCTTTCGATGGTTTACTTTGGCAACTCCGGCGCCGAAGGGGTGGAGGCCGCGCTCAAGTTTGCCCGCTTCTACACGGGCAAGCCGGGCTTTATCACCACCCAGGGGGGCTACCACGGCAAAACCCTGGGGGCCCTTTCGGTCACGCCGCGCGAGCACTACCAGCTTCCGGCGCGGCCTCTGGTGCCAGGGGTAACGGTGGTGCCCTATGGCGACGCCCAGGCCATTGAAGCGGCCATCGGCCCCGACACGGCGGCGGTGATTGTGGAGCCCATCCAGGGTGAGGGGGGCATCCGGGTGCCCCCGGACGGGTATCTGCGCGAGGTGCGGCGCATCACCCGAGAAAAAGGGGTGCTGCTGATTGCCGACGAGGTGCAGACTGGCCTGGGCCGCACCGGCAAGCTCTGGGCGGTGGACTGGGAGGCGGTGGAGCCCGACATCCTGGTGAGCGCCAAGGCCTTAGGGGGCGGGGTGATGCCCATCTCGGCCACCATCTGCCGCCCGGAAATCCTGAGCATCTACAAGAGCGAGCCCCTGATACACTCCAGCACCTTTGGGGGCAACCCGCTGGCGGCGGCGGCGGCGCTGGCGGCCATCGAGGTGACGCTCGGTGAGGACATACCCGCCCGGGCCTTAGAGATGGGCCACTACCTGATGGAGCAGTTGGCGGGCATAAAGCAGGCCTACCCCGAGTTCATCCAGGAGGTGCGGGGGCGGGGTCTGCTGGTGGGCCTCGAGTTCAGCGACGCCGACATCGGCGCGGTGGTGGTGGCCGAGCTGGCGGCGCGCGGGGTGCTGACCGCCTTCGGCCTCAACAACCCCAAGGTGGTGCGGCTGGAACCGCCGTTGATCGTCGAAAAAACCCACATCGACCAGTGCGTAGAGGCCCTGGATGGGGCTCTGAAGGCCACCCAGTTGGCCTTCGAGGGCGTTCTGTAGCCTAGAAGGTGTGAACAACCCAGCGCGGGTGCTCTATGATGAGGCGAGGAGCGCTGAGCGTGCGGCGCGGTAGCTCATGCGTCTCGCCTTGAACACATCATGCTAGAGCAGATTTACGAGCACCTCAAAAAGCACCCCAAAAAGCGCTTCAGCCTACGCGAACTGGTGCGGAGCCTGCGGCTCGACAAGGACGAGGCCAAAGAAGCCCTCGACTTGCTGGTGGCCGAGGGCAAGGTACTGGAGCCCCGGCGCAAGCTCTACCAGCTTCCCGAGGCGCTGGCGAAAAAGGGCCTCGAGGGCCATCTACAAGGGCACCCCGCCGGCTTTGGCTTTGTGATTCCCAGCAACCCCGACCTGCCCGACCTTTATATTCCCAAGGGTCATCTTGGGGGAGCCTGGCATGGCGACCGGGTGCGGGCCGAGCCGCGTCCGGCCGTGCGCAACGGCAGGCCCTGGGGGGTGGTGGTGGAGGTGCTCGAGCGGGCCCATCACCAGGTGGTGGGACGCCTGTATTTCAAGCAGGGCTTTGCCTGGCTGAAGCCCGACGATGCCCGGCTGCCCACACTCAAGCTCAAGCCCGATGGGCTCGAGGGCCTGGAGGGCGGGGCGCGTCTGGTGGTGCGGGTCAGCTACCCCAGCGGGCGCGAGCCCCAGGAGCCTTACGGCGAGCTGGTCGGCTACCTGGGCCAGGGGGATAGCCCCGAGGTCGAGACCGAGGCCATCATCGCCAAGTACGAGCTTAGAAGCGATTTCCCGCCCGAGGTCTTGCAGGAGGCCGAGAAAGTCGCCCATCTGGACGCTAAAGAAGTGGCCCAGCGCGAGGATTTTAGGGCCTTGCGGGTCTTCACCATCGACGGGGCCGACGCCAAAGACTTCGACGATGCGATTCACATCGAGCCACTCCCGAGCGGCAACTACCGGGTGGGCATTCACATCGCCGACGTCTCGCACTATGTGCGGGAGTTCTCGCCCCTCGACCTCGAGGCCTACGCCCGCGCGACCAGCGTGTACCTGCCGGGGCGGGTGCTGCCCATGCTGCCCGAGCAGCTTTCCAACGGCATCTGTTCGCTCAAACCTTACGAGGACCGCTTGGTGCTATCGGTGCTGGTCGAACTCACACCCAAGGGCAAGGTCAAGGACTACCGCTTCGCCGAGGGGGTCATCCGCAGCGTGGCCCGCCTGAACTATACCGAGGTCGAGGCCTTTGCCGAGGGGCTCGAGCACCCCGAACAAGCCCAGGTCTTGCCACCCGACTGGACCCCAGGGCTCGCGGAAGACCTCAAGCGCCTGCTCAAGCTTAGCCAAACCCTAAAAGCCCGCCGGCTGGAAAAGGGCGCCCTGGATTTTCGCTTCACCGAGGTTAAGGTGGAGGTAGACGACGACGGCAACCTGCACCTGATTCCGCAAAAAGAGCCTCGAGCCCGTAGCCTGATCGAAGAGCTGATGCTGCTGGCCAACCGGCTGGTGGCCCAACACCTGGCCGAGCGGGAGATCCCCACCCTGTTTCGCGTGCACGAGGACCCCAGCCAGGAGGCCTTCAACAAGCTGGTGGCCGCCTTGGGCAAGCTGGGTTATGGCCTGCCAGGGGGCGAACTCTCCCCCAAGGCCCTGCAAAGCATCCTAAAGCAGGCCGAAGGCCGCCCCGAGGAGCCCGTGGTCTCGACCCTGCTGCTGCGCTCGTTGCGTCTGGCGCGCTATGCCGCCGAAAACCTGGGGCACTTTGGCCTGGCCGCCGACCACTACCTGCACTTTACCAGCCCCATCCGGCGCTACCCCGACCTGGTGGTGCACCGGGTTTTGCGCGCACTCCTCAAGCGCCGGGTGACCCAGGCCCGCAAGGAAGACTGGGCCAAGCGGTTTCCCAAAATTGCCGAGCACGCCTCCGAACGCGAGCGCGCCGCGGAAAACGCCGAGCGCGAGCTGACCAAGTACTACCAGTGCCTGTGGGCCCTAAGGCACCAAGGCCAGGCCTTTAGGGGCACGGTCTCGGGCGTGACCGGCTTCGGGGTGTTTGTGAGCCTCCCCAACGGGGTGGAGGGCATGGTCCGGCTGGGGGCCCTGGAGGACGACCACTACCAGTACATTGAAGACCTGCTGGCCCTGGAGGGCCTACGAAGCAAACGCCGGATTCGCATAGGAGACGAGATGGAAGTAAAAATTGTAGGGGCCAACCCCTCGGCCCGGCAGATTGACCTGAAGCCCACCGAGAAGTTTTATCAGCCGGAAGCCCGACCGGAACCCGAGCAAAAGCCCCTCAAAAAGCGTCGCCGGGGCAAGCGTGGAAAGGGCGTAAAGCAAGCTGCTCAGGAGCCCCAGGCAGCCGCGTCCGCTAAACCGGCGCGCAAGGTGGTCGCCACCGAACCCAAAAGCCCGGCCCCCCATGCCCGGGCCCGCTCGAGGCGGGTGGTGGGGCCGCTCGATGAGCGGCGGGGTTTCAGCAAGCCGGTTAAGGTAAGAGCCCAGAGGGTTTACTTCGGTTCGTGGGGTCAGGAGAACAATCAGAAAGCGTCACCGGACCTGGCAAAAACCCCAGGCAAGAAAAAGCGCCGTCGCAAGCGGTAATCTTTTGCAACACCTCCACCAGCTTTGGCAAGTGGCCGGGCCGATCCTGCGGTCTGGCTACTTGGGTTGGGCCACCACCAGCACCCAGTAATCCCCCCGTTTGACCATGCCCATCTCCTTAAGGTGCGGGGCCATGAGGGTATCGCAGTGGCCGTGGGGGCTAGCCAACCACGCCGATACCGCATCTTGAGCAGAAACGAGACCCTGGGCCAGATTCTCTCGAATTTCAAGGTATTTGTAGCCCACCTGCTGGGCACGGATAACTACGGCATAGGCGTTGCTCGAGCCCTCGTAATGGCTAAACTGGCCGGTCTGCTGGATGTACTCCGCCCGCTGGCGGGCCACCTCGCCCAGCAGGCCGTTCCAGGTGAGGGCAGGCGCGGGACTATAGGCCTTGGGGGTGCTGCCCGTGGTGCAGGTGTGGGCCTGGGCGCGGGCCTGGTTTACCGCGCTGAGCGCCGAGGTGAAGTCGCTTGGGGTGTAGGAGACCTTAGGAACAGGGGTACAGGCAGCCAGAACCATAAGGGTGGCACAGAGGAGCCAGCGCATGGCCTTAGTCTGACCGTGGTTGTTGCGGGCGCCGGTGCAGAAATCACCGCCTGGCGTTACATGAAGGGAAGGGTATGCTATGCCCTGATGCGGGTAATTGGCCTCACAGGAAGCATCGGCAGCGGCAAGAGCACGGTAGCCCAGCGCCTGCGGGCACTGGGTGTGGCGGTGCTGGATGCGGACGAATACGCCCGCGAGGGGGCAAAGGTGCTCAAGGCGGAAATCTGCCGGGCCTTTCCCGAAGCCTGCCGGGAGGGCGAGCCCGACCGGGCCGCGCTGGGCCGACGGGTGTTTGGCGACCTCGAGGCCCGCAGGCGGCTCGAGGCCCTCATCCACCCCTACGTGCGCCAGCGCATGCAGGAAGAAACCGAAAAAGCCCGTCAAGCCGGGCACCGGCTGGTGGTGCATGATATTCCCCTGTTGTTCGAGACCGGGCGCGAGAAGGATTTTTGCGGAGTGCTGGTGGTGGCCGCCCCCACCGCCCTGCGCAAAGCCCGGGTGATGGCTCGCAGCGGCCTAAGCGAAGCCGAGTTCGAGGCCCGCGACCAGAGCCAGCTCCCCCAGGAGGAAAAGCTGCGCCGGGCCACCTGGGTCATCTGGAACGACGCCGACCTGGACACCCTGTACAGCCGGGTGGGGGCCTGGCTCGAGGAGGTGAATAGGTGAAGCTGGTGCACGACTGGCTGGGGTCCCTCGAGCTGCCCGACACCGCGCGGCGCATTGTGTCGCTGGCCCCCAACGTGACCGAGACCCTCTTTGCCCTGGGCCTGGCCCTGGGCCTGGGGGAGCGGGTGGTGGGGCGCAGCGCGTTTTGTTACCGGCCCGCCGCGACCCTGGCCTTGCCGGTGGTCTCGAGCTACACCCGGGTGCGCTGGGAGCTGCTGGATAGCCTCAAACCCGACCTGGTGCTCATCAGCACCGGGGTTCAGCGGGAACTGCTCTTTGAGCTGCACCGGCGGGGTTATCCCATCTTCCCGATCCCCCTGCCGCAAAGCCCCTATGGCATCCTGGAGAACATCGCCGTGTTGGGGGCCCTCTTGGAGGTTGCCGAGGCGGCCACCGGGCTGTGTGCACGGCTTTCAGAGCGCTATGGCGCGCTTTACAAAGCGCTTCCACCCCTTCGGATTTACCTCGAGTTCGACCTGGGCGGCCCCATCACGGTGGGGCGGGGCAGCTATGTGGGCGAGGCCCTGCGCCACCTTGGCCTGCAAAACATCTTTGCCGAGTACCCACAGAGCTACTTCCAGCCCGATCTGGCCGAGGTGGCACGCCGGGCGCCGGAGCTTGTTATCTACGAACCCAAACCGCACCGCTCGAGGCCACTGGAAAAAGCCCAGCGCCTATTGGCCGAACGGGGCTGGTGCTTCCCACTTGCAGTTACCGGGGGCGACGAGCTGGCCCACTACGGCCCTTTGTTCTTCGACTACCTCGAGGCCCTGGTCGCGCAGATCCGCAAACTTTGAGCCGGAGTAAACCCAAAGCCTATCTTGGATTTTTCTCTAGGAGACCGCAGACTGGGACCGATGAACCTGGAGATCCTACAAAACCGGTTGCTCCGCCTGAGCGTCGCACCCGAGCTGGGGGCCAGCATCGTGGGCCTCGAGCTCTACCAGCAGGGTTTCTGGCTGCCCATTTTGCGCCCCACCTCGCCCGCGGCCCTGGCGCAAAGACACTCCCCCAAGACCTCGAGCTACATCCTGGCCCCCTACTCCAACCGCATCCGGGACGGGCGCTTTAGCTTTGCAGGCAAGACCTACCAGCTTCGCCCCAACTGGGCCGACGGGCAGACCCTGCACGGCGAGGTGCACGCACGAGCCTGGTCATCGGAGCGGCTGCAGGCCGATGCGCTCCGGTGCACCTTCGATGCCCGCCACTGCTCCGACCTGAACTTCCCTTTTGTCTTTGCAGTAGAGGTGCTTTACCGGCTTGGGGCAGAGGGCCTGGAGATCAGCACCGCGCTCACGAACCTGAGCGCTCGGCCCATGCCGGCGGGTTTCGGCCACCATCCCTACTTCATGCGCTACCTGGGCAACTCCCGCGAGGCCCGGCTGAGCTTCAGGGCCGAGCGCATCTACCTGACCGATGCCAGTTGCCTCCCCAGCCGGCCTGCCGAGGCCATCCCGCCCCATTTCGACTTTTCCCAGCCCAGGCCGGTGGGCACGACCAGGCTGGACCACGTGTTCGCAGGCTGGAACGGAAAGCTGAGCCTGGACTGGCCCGGTTCCGGCTGGCGCCTGGAGCTAAGCGCGGATCCTATCTTCTCGCACCTGGTGGTCTTCACCGCGCCCGATGGAAGCCTGGCCCTCGAGCCCATCACCCACGCCACCGATGGCTTCAACCTGTTGAGCCAGGGCTGGGAAGATACGGGGGTGCGGGTGCTGGAGCCGGGCCAAAAGCTTGCGGGAAACCTGCGCCTGACCTTAGCGCCCAGCAGGTAAACTACGGTATGCACGTTTTTCGTCTGCGTGGAGACTTTCAGACCCTCGACCTCTACTCGGCCTTTTTGTTCGAGGAGGGGGCCAGGGGCCTCGAGGAGAAGCCCGGCGAGGTCTGGGCCTATTTTCCCGAGCGGGTTGAACTGCCCCTGCCGGGGGAGTGGCTCGAGCTGCCCGATACCGACTGGCTCGAGGCCTACCGGCGCGACCTGAAGCCGGTGCGGGCCGGGCCTTTTGTGGTGCTGGCCCCCTGGCATGAGTGGGAGGGCCCGGAAAAACGCATCGTCATCGAGCCGGGCATGGCTTTTGGCACCGGCCACCACGAGACCACCCGCATGGCCCTGGAAACCCTGGCCGAGCGGGTCCAACCCGGGATGCGGGTGCTCGACCTGGGCACGGGTTCCGGCATTCTGGCCATCGGGGCCGCCCTCTTAGGCGCCCAGGCGCTGGGGGTAGACATCGACCCAACGGTCATCCCCCAGGCGGTCGAGAATGCCCGCTACAACCAGGTCGAGGCCTCGTTTAAGCTGGGCAGCCTGGAGGATGTGGAAGGCCCTTTTGAGCTGGTGGTGGCCAACCTCTACGCCGAGCTGCACGCCTATTTTGCCCAAAAGTACCGCGAATTGTTCGGGGTTTGCGGAACCCTCGTCCTCTCCGGCATCCTGGCCGAACGGGAGCCCATCGTTGGCAGCGCCCTCGAGGTCGGCGGCTTTGCCCAGCTCGCTCGCCGACAGGAGGGGGAGTGGGTCTGCCTGACCTACGCCGCCTGCTAAAGACCTATGCGCCCCCATCGCGCCTTCGTTCCCATCATCCAGCCCGAGCTCGAGCTGGGCGGGCGGGAGGCCCACCACCTGCTGGATGTGCTGCGGGCCAGGGTAGGCGACACGCTCACGGTGTTTGACGGCAAGGGCACAGAAGGCCGCGCCCGGGTGGTGCAGACTGAGCTAGGCCGGGTGCGCCTGGAGGTCGAAGGAACCTGGCCAGCCAGCAAAGAGCCCCCGCACCCCGTTACCCTGTATGTGGCCCTGCTCAAGGGCGACCACCTGGCCGAGGTGGTGCGGGCCGCCACCGAGCTGGGGGCGAGCACCATTGTGCCTGTCCTGACCCAGCACTGCGTGGTGCGGGAGCTGAGCGAGAACAAGCTGCTGCGCCTGCGCCGGGTGGCCCTTGAGGCGGCCAAGCAGTGCGGGCGCAGCGTGGTTCCCGAAGTAAGGCCGCTCCTGCCGCTCAAACAGATTCCCCTAGTGGCGCAGGGCCTGGTAGCCCAGCCCAGAACCTCGACCCGGGTGCGGCAGGTGTGGGACCCCCAGAGGCCCACCGCCCTGCTGACCGGCCCGGAAGGGGGCCTCAGCGGCGACGAGGTACGCTTGCTGGAGCAGCGGGGTTTCATTCCCGTCACACTTGGGCCGCGTATCCTGAGGGCCGAAACCGCGCCGGTGGTTCTTTTGAGTCTGATCACGGCGGGTGAAGGCGTATGAAGCCCCTGTACTGGCTCCTGCTGCTTAGCGCCCTGCTTTCCGCCTGCCGCTACACCTTCGTGCCGCTCGACCCCGGTCGCGCCACCCTGCCCCACCGCACCAGCCTGAGCGGAACGCTGGAACCCGCGGAAGGTGCAGCGGTAGCCCGGCTAACGGTGCGGCACCTGGCCGAGCCGGTTTACCTCGAGCTGCGCTGGTACAAAGGCGATCAGCTCTTTCAGGAGCGCTCCATCTGGGTAGAAAAGCCCGGCGCCTACCAGGCCCGCTTCGATCGGCTGGATGATGGTTACTACCGCCTGGTGGTGCTGGTGCAGAATAGCCCCATGCTACAGCTCGAGGTCGGCTCGCCTTTGCTGCCACCCC
>Ga0308412_1000715_pt1 | contig 17467 bp, 16 predicted proteins | sample HotsprottomLayer_FD_202357 | JGI IMG/M metagenome (GOLD analysis project Ga0308412, IMG submission 202357) | Hot spring phototrophic mat microbial communities from Octopus Spring, Yellowstone National Park, Wyoming, United States -... | ecosystem: Environmental > Aquatic > Thermal springs > Hot...
TCTTTGACGACCGGGATACTGTGCGGCGGAGAGGCCGGGGCGGGTGGCTACCGATCAAAATGGCGGGCGTGGAGGCCCGAGTGTAAGGGCGGTAGGACCTCCCTCAGGGGGCAAGATACATGTGTACGTCATCCCCCAGTTGGTCGGGGTGGGTACGGTCTTCGCCCGCTACCTGGGCGTGCCCAGTGTGACCGGTCTGTGGATTGGGGTAGCAGTAACGGCCATGTTCACAGTGCTTGGGGGCATGAAAGGCATTACCTGGACCCAGGCTGCACAGTACACTGTGCTGATCATTGCTTTCCTGATCCCGGCTTTTGCCATCTCCAGCATCCTCACCGGCAACCCCATCCCCCAGCTGGCCCTGACCTTTAGCGACATCACCGCCCGGCTCAACCAGCTCCAAGTAGACCTTGGTTTCAACCAGTACACCCAGCCCTTCCAAAGCTTTGACCCACTCAACATCTTGCTAATCACGGTCACGCTGATGTTTGGCACGGCGGGCCTGCCGCACGTCATCATCCGCTTCTACACCGTGCCCACGGTAAAGGATGCGCGCTCGTCGGCCGGCTGGGCCTTGCTTTTCATCGCCCTGCTGTACACCACCGCACCTGCGGTATCGGTTTTTGCCCGCTACAACCTGATTAACACCCTGCACGGCAAAAGCATCGAGGAAGTTAAGCAGATCGACTGGGTTGCCAAATGGGAGAAAACCAAGCTCTTGCAGTTTGTGGATAAAGACGGCGATGGCAAGCTTACCGTGGCTCCTGGTCGGGCCTTTAATCTGATTCCCGGCACCAACCGCCCCGACTTCAAAAGCCCCAACGAAAAGTCCAAGAACGAAGTCTTTATCAACAACGACATCATCGTGCTGTCTACGCCAGAAGTTGCCAAGCTGGCCCCCTTCATCATCGCCCTGGTGGCGGCGGGTGGTCTGGCCGCGGCGCTCTCTACGGCCTCCGGTCTGCTGATCGTCATCTCGTCGGCGCTCTCACACGACCTGTATTACCGGATCATCAACCCGCGGGCTTCCGAGGTTCAGCGCTTGCTGGTTGCGCGGGTAGGGATATTGCTGGCCGTGTTGATCGCGGGTTATTTCGGTCAGAATCCGCCGGGCTTCATTGCCCAGTTGGTCGCCTTTGCCTTTGGTCTGGCGGCCAGCAGTTTCTTCCCGGCTATCTTGCTGGGCATCTTCGATAAGCGAACCACGCGCGAAGGCGCCATTGCCGGAATGGTGGTGGGACTCATTTTCACCGCAACCTACATCATCGGAACCAGCTACTTCGGTATGCCGCGCTGGTTCTTTGGGGTGAGCCCGGAGGGCATCGGTGCGGTCGGCATGATGCTCAACTTGCTGGTCACCTTAGTTGTCTCGCGCTTGACCCCAGAGCCCCCCAAAGAAGTACAGGATCTGGTGGAGTCGGTGCGGATTCCACGCGGCGCCAAGGAGGCACACTACCACTGAACCAACTTTGGGGGTGGGCAGGTGCCCACCCCCGTCCTTTCTGGCTTGGAGCAGTCCTCCGGCACTCGGGCAGTTGTAGGCCTGCTTCTACTTCAGGAGCTGCTAAAGGGCCAAGACCGCGGTATAGTGGATGTGGCATCGCCCAGCACCCATGAACAAAAACCTCGAGCCCATAAAGAAGAGCCCTGTCTATGTGCCCCCCAACCTGACCTTGCGCATGCTGCGCCTATTGGTGGGTGTTTCAGCTTTCTTGTTTTTGTTTTATGTGGTGGGCCATTACCTGACCGGCTGGCCCTTCCCCTCGCCTTTTGACCTGTTGCGCATCGCCTCGGCTGTGGTGCTGGGAGGATTGCTGGGACTGATTTTTTCCCGCTTCTGGCCCTTGCCGCCCAAACCTGGCTTTGAGCGGATTTTTCGGGTCTTTTTCCTGTTGCTACCGGCTTTGCTTTTTGGCTATGCTTTACAGGTAATTTCGGTCGCCAATCAGGCCTTGAGTCTGATTTTGCCGCTTTCAGCCTGGCTCGGCTCGGGTTTGATAATTCGGTTACCGGACGAGGGACAAGACTCCCAGGCAAAGTCGGCAAAATAGGGTTGTGCATCCCCTTGAATTCGTTCGTAAGCACGCCCCGTTCCACCTGCTGCCCCCAGAAGCCCTGGGTTGGGTGGAGCGGGGCCTGGAGATAGCCTTTTATCCCAGGGGCCACAAGGTGCTGGAGCAGAGCAGCCCCAAAAGCCAGCACCTGTATCTGATCCGCAAAGGAGCAGCCCGCCTCGAGCACGACGGGCAGACCGTTTTACACCTGGAGGAAGGTGAGGTATTTGGCTATCCTTCTTTGCTTTCACAAGACGCTCCGGCCTTCGACGTGATCGCCGAAGAAGATTTGCTGGTCTATCGCTGGCCTAGGGATGTCTTTCAAAGGCTGCTAGGGTATCCAACCTTTGCCGAATTCTTCACTCGAGGGTTGGCCGAGCGTCTGCGGCTGGCGACCCGGTCCGAAGGGCTGGGTATGCAGCTAGATCTGACCTTGCCGGTAGGCGAGTTGATTACCCGGCCTCCGGTGTTCGTCTCCCGCCGATCCACGGTGGGCGAGGCAGCCCAGGTCATGCGGCAACACCAGATCAGTTCGGTCTTGGTCGAGGGGCAGCCGCTGGGGATTCTGACCGACCGCGACCTGCGCAACCGGGTTCTAGCTGCGGGCAAAGGCCCCGAAACCCCTTTGGAAGAGGTCATGAGTGCGCCGGTCAAAACCCTGCCCGCCAGCGCACCCTTATTTGAAGCCATTTCCTTCATGGTCAGCCAGGGGATTCACCACCTGCCGCTGGAACAAGACGGCAAGATTATAGGGCTGGTTACCGACACCGTTTTTTTGCGCCAGCAGACCAAGAGTCCACTCTATCTGCTGCGCAAGCTCGAGCGCACCCACGGCCTGGATGACCTAAAAGGCTACGATCAGGAGCAAGGCGGAATCGCCGCCTACCTTCTGGCCGGTGGCCTGGGGGCCAGCGAAATTGGCCGCAGTATAAGTTCGCTCAACGACCAGCTCGTGCGCATCTTACTACGCCTGGCCGAAGAGCGCCTGGGGCCGCCCCCAACGGCCTATGCCTGGATCGTCTTCGGCTCGGAAGGGCGCATGGAACAGGCCCTGCTCACCGACCAGGACAACGCCCTGGTCTACGCCGAGGAAAGCCCTGAAGCCCAGCGCTACTTTGCAGAGCTGGCCGAGTACGTGGTAGGAGGCCTGATTCAGGCTGGCTTTCCTCCCTGCCCCGGCGGCTACATGGCCACCTGCTGGTGCAAACCCATCCGGGAATGGCAAAGACTGTTCCGGCACTGGGTCGAGATGCCGACCCCTCGGGAGCTGCTCGAGGCCCAAATTTTCTTCGATTTCCGCAAGGTCTACGGCCAGCTTTCCTTGGAGCCTCTGGAGGAAACCATGGCCTCTAGTGGCGAGCACACCATCTTTCTGGCGCACCTGGCCAGGGCCTCTCTGCAGTTTCGGCCTCCCATCGGCTTTTTCCGACAGATTAGGGAGGAAGACGGCGGGGTGGATATCAAGAAAGGGGGTATCGCCCCCATCGTTAGCCTGGCCCGCGTGTATGCCCTAGAGGCCGGAAGCCAGGCCAGGGGCACCGTCGAACGTCTCAAGGCCGCCGTCCGCGAAAAAAAGCTCAGCCAGGAAGGGGCCGAGACCCTGATCGAGGCCTTCGGTTTCCTGATGCGTCTGAGGCTGCACCAGCAGCTTGCCAGTCTGCGGCAGGGGCTTCCCCCCGATAACAAGATCCGGCTCGAGCATCTGTCCTCGCTCGAGCGCCGCCACCTTAAGGAGGCCTTTTTGCAGATCCGCCAAATGCAGGAGGTCATGAGCCAGCGCTTCCAGACCGACCGGCTGGGCTAACCCATGAAACTCTGGCCTTTTGGCAAAAACCCTAACTGGAATGAGGTCAGCTACTGGGCTTTAGACCTAGAAACCAGCGGGCTGTCCCCGGCTGATCAGATCCTATCGGTAGGGATGGTGCCCATACGAAAGGGGATAATAGAGTTTGGCAAACACTACTATAGTCTGGTTCGGCCCGTGCGCCCCGAAGCCCTCTCGGCTGAGGGCGTCAAGGCTCACCACATCCTTCCCAGCGAGCTAGAAGCCGCACCGACTCTATCCGAAGTACTCGATCAAGTCCAGCAGCGAATGGGCCGGGATGTGCTACTCTTGCACTACAGCGCCATAGACCTGGGGTTTCTGCGGGAAGCCTACAAAGCCCTGGGGCGGCCCTGGGTAAAGCCGGTGGTGGTGGACACGGTGGTGCTGCTGACCCGGCTGAGCGAGCGGCGACGGCGGCTCGAGGCCCATGTCGAGCCCCTCCCCACCAACCTGGCCGCGGCCAGGGCCGCTCTGGGGCTGCCCGGCCACCTCGAGCACCACGCCCTATGGGATGCCCTGGCCACCGCCGAGCTTTTTTTGCTGTTGCGGCATCTGCTGCAGGCCCAAACCCTAGGCCAGCTCACCTAGTGTCCCGCCCTGAAACCCACCGGTATAAGGCTGTTCCCGCTTTTGCCGGATTTGGTTGGTTCGTCGCCGAATGGTGGCGAACCAACCCGACCGAAGGGTGTGCTCCAGGATTCAAAAAGATAGCCTCTTGGGATTTGTTGCATCCTTTTTTGAATACGATATAGTATGAAATCCTTCAAATACGCTCACTTGAGTTCCTTATATCGCATAGGCGCAGCATGACAATCCAGCGAGATCTCCTGTAAGGTTGGCTGAGCTTGTCGATGCCAACGCCCCGATGGCCATACGGGCATCCATCCCAGGGTGTTCCCTTCGACAGGCTCAGGGAACACCCGCTATCGCTCAGGCCCTGCGTAAACGGAACAATCCAGCGGGATTTCATATAAGTGCAATCTATCGCGCTCTTCACAGGCATTGCCTACCATCCGGGAGGCAACTGTACTGTGCAGGACAAAGCAATCGAGTCGAGAGCTACCCAGTTTTTGCGGAGGGCCCTCTAACCTGGTGTTACAGCACATCACGGGTTGTGCCGCGGGTCCGGTAGTTAATCCAGCTCTTTCTCAAGCGCAACGCCCTTTTGATGGGCTCATACAACGGCGAAAGGGCCACATCGTAGGCCGGGAAGCGCACCCGCTGCCCTCCAAAGCCCTCCTTGAAGGCGTCAATGCCCGCTGCGTGGCTGCCTTGGCTCTGGCCTGGCACGCCCCACAGATCATAGATTCGGTAACCCTTTTCAATGCCCCATCGGATGGCCCCCCAGTGCATACCATTGGGGGCCTTGGCGTTGGAGTTCTCCCGGCTGCTACCCCCATACAGGTAGTCCACCTTCCCCCCAAAGGCCACAAACAGGCCGGCGGCCAGCGCCCGCCCCTCCAGGCGGGCAACAGAGACAAAGGCCTCGCCCTGGGGTTGGTTCATCTCACGCAGAACGGCCTGGTAGTAAGACTTATCGTGCTGCAACAGCTTAGCCCGGCGGTTGGTCTCCTCAAACAGCCGCCAGAATTCCTCGAAGGCTTCCATGCCCTCAATACTGGTCAACACGCGTTTTTCGGCCAGCCGGGTGTTGCGGCGGTGCATATTGTCCATCTGGGCTAGCAGACCCTCGCGGCCCAGGGATAAGTCGAGCCAGATGGAGTATTCGGGTTGGATGGTCTCCTCGCGGCGCATCTGGGGGAACTCCCTGGCCGGCTGGTTGGATGGAAGACCTACTTCGGGCTCGAGCTTGAGATAGACCGCCCCACCTGCCCGCTGCTTGAGGGCCTCTACCACCCTAGACAGGTCGTCTAGGTCACGCAAGGCCGGCCCACGGGGGGCGTACAGCATGGAGACCGGCCCCGCCAACCGCCGCCGTAAGAGCTGTGCAGCCGCAATCAGTTGCTCACCCTCCAGCACCGCCCAGCGCTCCGGCTGCCAGCCCGAAAGCCTCTTAACCTCGCCCCAACCCCACGACTGCAATGCGCTGGTAATAGGCAGCGATGACACCATCTGGTTCCAAATTGCGGGCTCGGAAATAGATTCCAGTCTTAGCACAAGTCACCATTATGCCCCACAAAAGTGGGTAGAAGCACGGCACCATCGGTTCCTTTCCGCGAATCCGCAAAAAACTTATACTGTGCGTTATGCGTATCGCTTTCCAGGGAACCGAGGGGGCCTACAGCGAGGAGGCCTCGCTCAAAGCCTTCCCAGAGGCTCAGACCATTGGCCTGCCCACCTTTCATCAGGTTTTCGCGGCGGTGTCCAATCACGAGGTAGACCTGGGGGTGGTACCGGTAGAGAACACCACCGCCGGCATCATCAACCAGACCTACGATCTGCTCCTCGAGACCGACCTGCACGTGGTCGGCGAGCTGGTGCTGAAGGTGGATCACTGCCTGCTAGCCCCGCCAGGAACCCGGCTGGAAGATATCCGCAAGGTCAAGAGCCACCCGCAGGGGCTGGCCCAGTGCGACGGCTTTATCGCCCGGTATAGGCTCGAGGCCGAGCCAGTCTTCGACACCGCCGGGGCCGCCCGCGAGCTGGCCGAGCACCCCCAGCCGGGCCTAGCCGCCATCGCCAGTCGCCGCGCCGCCGAGCGCTACGGCCTGGAGGTTATTGCAGAGGGCATCCAGGATTTTATCGGCAATTACACTCGCTTCTTTGTGCTCTCGCGCGAGGACTTCCCCCGCCGCGAAGGGCCTTATAAGACCTCGGTGGTCTTTACCACCCGCCACCGGCCCGGCGAGCTGCTGGCCGCCCTAAAGGCTTTCGCCGACCAGGGCATCAACCTGACCAAGCTCGAGTCGCGCCCCCGCCGCGACCCCGACCGCCCTTTCTCCCCCATTTTCTACGCCGACTTCGAGGGCCACGCCGAGGATCCAGGCCCCTCCCAGGCTTTGCTCACCCTTTTGCGCCGAGCTTCATTCGTCAAGGTACTGGGCTCGTATCCGGCCGTAACCAGCTGGAGCCTGCTTAAGGAGCCATAGAACGGTTGCCCCACTGGAAATGCGCCTACCTGGAATGTGTGGGGCCTGGGGCTAGCGGAAGGTGGCACCAAAGACCACCCGTGCATACGGTGAGCTGTCGAAAGGAAACACGCTCTGGCCTCCAATAAACAGCCCTGTGTCGCGATCGAGGGAAAACTCGAGCCCAGCGTCCAGGGTCAGGGCAAAGTTGGCATTGGGCAAGCGCAGGCCCAGGCCGCCGCCAAAGTAAGGCTTGATGCCCCGTAGATCCCGGTCAAACTGGCCTAGGTCGGGCTTAAAAAGCACCTCGCCCCCGATCAGGAAGGCGGGCCCCTGAAAAATCACATCGCCGTAGATCAGGACCACCAGATCCCGCTGCAGGTTGGCCTCGAGGCCAAACCCTAGGGTCGGCGAGGGCACCGATATCCGTAGCTGAAAAGACCTTTGCGCGAAGCTGACGGAAGTAAAGGCCAGCAGCAACAAAACTAGAGCAGTTATACGCTTCATGACACACACCTCAGATTTTGAGGTCTCTGACCTCACAGCCGATACCATAGACCAGCCTGGCCTAAATGACCAGTGCCTTGACTCTCACGCTGCGCTAAGGGCATACCCTTACAGTATGGCCCGTATGAAACGCTTTTCACTGTTTGTGCCCATCCTGGCCGGATTGCTCTCAAGTAGCCTGCTGGTGGCACAAACCCCCTCCACAGCCAGCAAAATTGGCTATCTGAACGCCCGGGCTGTGCTCGAAGCCCACCCTCAGTTTGCTAGGGTAAAAGAGGTTCAATCCAAAGCCGAAGCAGAGCTCAAACCCCTGCGCGAACAGGTGCAGGCCCTGGAAGCCAAACTGCGAGCGGGCAACGCAACCACCCAGGAGCAACAGGCCTACCGCACCGCGGCCCAGAACCTGGAAGCAGAAGTTCGAAAGTGGAACGAGCAACAAAGCGCCGCCCTGCGGCCCCTCACCCAGGAGATCGACAGGGCCATCGGCCAGGTTGCTAAAGAACAGGGCTTTGCTATGGTGTTGGATCAGGAGGTGGCCGCTAGCAGTGGCCTGGTTATCTATGCAGCCCAGGAGCTCGATCTAACCCAGGCCATTGTTCGGTCTTTGTCTAGGTAACGGAGAAAATATATGAGAAACTGGTGGTTTGCCTTGGTGCTGTTAGGCCTGATGCTGGGGGGTTCGCTCATCGCGCAAAACCGCCCGACGCCCACCCGCATTGGCTACGTGGACGCCGAGAAGGTCGTGCAGGCGCACAGGGACTTTAAGAAGGTGCAGGAAATTCGAAACCAGGCCGAGCGTGAGCTGAAGCCCCTGCGCGATCAGCTCCAGCCCCTCGAGGCCAAGCTACGGGCCGGTAATGCCACAGCTAAGGAGCAGCAAGACTACCGGGTACTGGCCCAAAGCCTGCAGGAGGCTGGCAAGAAGTGGAGCGATCGCGCCAACGCTGCCCTAAAGCCCATCACCGAGGAGATAGACCAGGTGATCTCGCGGGTGGCCCAGCAGCAAGGCTTTGCCATGATCTTCGACAAGAAGGTGGCTGCCACCAGCGGTCTGGTAGTTTATGCTGCCGATGAACTCGAGATCACCGACGCCGTGATTAAGGCCCTGCCCAAGTAGAGCACTCCTCTGGAACGCTACATCCCCCCCAGATAGCCTAAACGGCCTCACTTCCGGGAGGTGCGTGGGGGGAAAGCGGCGCGAGCCACGGGCTATTTGCTGCCTGTGGCTTTTAGCCTTGCGCAAGCCAACGCGGCGACCAGGCCCGGCAAAATAAGCGTCTGCAACGCAACGCATGTGTTAGAATCGTAGGCGATGGCGAAGGGCAAATCCAAAGCAGGCCGGACCAGCAAAACCTCGCCCATCGAACGCAGGCGTGACCTCGAGGCTTTCGCTTTGCTGGCAATGGGACTGGCGGCATTGTTTGCTGCCGCCATCTATTTCGGCTCCAATCTGGCCGGGCAGGTGGGCCGTGATATTCAGGGGTTTTTCCTGGGCAACCTGGGGTATCTGGCCTGGTTTATTCCGCCGGCTCTGGCCTTGCTGAGCGTCTGGCTGCTCCTGGATCGGCCCTTGCGAGGCTTTGCCAGAACCGCCGCCCTGGCCTCGCTGGCTGGTGTAATCACCTTGCCGCTGGTGGCCCAGGCCTCCAAGCCCCACGCGGGGCGGCTGGGCATCGGTCTGCATAGCTGGCTGGTGGATCATCTGGGCAATCTCGGCCTGCTGATTCCCATACTGGCCCTCAGCTTCGTGGCCGACCTGGCGCTGCGGCAAAAGCCCGGCTTTCTCATCGGCAAGGGCTTTCGCCGGGTAGTGCTTGCAGCCAGGCGGTTGTATCGGGCCTATCGCCTCTCCCAGGCGGCAAATCGGCTTTTGCTGGAGGTTCGAGCGCTGGCCATTCGCTACCCCGAGCACAAAGCCCTGCACCCTCTGCAGCAAGACCTCGAGGCCTTTCGGCGCAACCCGCAGGACGGAGAGGCCATCGAGGGGTTGGCCCGGCTACTGGACGACTTCAAGGCCGAGCGCGCTAAAGAACTGGCCAGCAAGCTAGCAGCGGAGGAACGTCCTCTGGCTGGGCGCCTCGAGCGCCTCGCCGCAGCCCTGGCCGCACCGCTTCAGGGCGAGGGTCTGGCCCAAACCCTGGAGGAACGCCGCGCAGCCCTGGTATTAGAAATCAACGCACTGCTCAACAAAACCCAGACCATTACCCGCCAGGCCAGGGCAGCCGCCCTGGCGCTGGGCCAACCCTGCTCGGCCCGGGCCCTGCTGGCGGCTTTGGATGAGCACCAAAACCGCTTGTCTGCCTGGCGGCAATGCGAAACGCTCACGCTAGACTTGGAGCAGCGGGTGGATGGCTGGCTGCGTTGGGCCGAGTGGGTGGAGGCCGCGCCACCGGAAGCCCACCCGGCTGGGCTGCGGGCCCTGCTGGAAAAAGGTCTGCAAACCGAACCGCCAGCTTTTGCGGTGGCCAAAGCTAAACCGCAGGGCGAGCCTACCTTCGACTTCGATCTGATCTTCCCCGAGCCAGATAAGGTGCAGACTGCCATCAAGGCCGCTCCGCACGAAAGCCCCACGGCCAGTAAGAGCAGAAGCACCCCCACACCCCCCGTCTCGGTTAGGGCTTCGACGGCCCTCCAGCTTCCGGGTTTCGACCTGCTCGACCCCCCCGAGCCGCCCCGCTTCGACCCCAAGACCCTGGAATACCACACCCAGCGGCAGGTCGATCTGATCAACAGCACCCTAAAGCACCACGGAGTGGAGGCCCGGGTGGTGAGCTGGTCGCGCGGGCCCACGGTCACGCGGTTCGAGCTCGAGCCCGCCCCCGGTGAAAAAATCAGCCGGGTGCAAAACCTGCACAACGATCTGGCCTTGGCCTTGGCCGCTGGCTCGGTACGCATCGAGGCCCCCATCCCTGGCAAGAGCGTGATCGGCCTCGAGGTACCCAACACCGAACGCGAGCTAGTACGTTACAGCGAGGTCATCCAGTCCAGCACCTTCACCCGTAGCAAGGACACCCTACCTTTGGTGCTGGGGAAAAGCATCGACGGCGAGGTCTGGGTAAAAGACCTGGCCAAAATGCCGCACCTGCTGATCGCAGGTTCCACCGGCTCGGGCAAGTCGGTGGCGGTGAACACGCTCATCACCAGCCTGCTCTTCAAGTACCTACCCACCGAGCTGCGTTACTTGATGATTGACCCCAAGATGGTAGAGCTCACCCCCTACGAGGGCATCCCACACCTGGTACGGCCGGTGGTCACCAACCCCGCCGATGCTGCCGGGGTGCTCCTGGGCGCCGTGGCCCATATGGAGCGGCGCTACAAGATGATGAGCCAGGTAGGGGCGCGCAATCTCGAGCAGTTCAACCAAAAGATGAGGGCCGTCGGCGAGACCACCCTGCCCTACCTGGTGATCGTGATCGACGAGCTAGCCGACCTGATGATCACCGCCCCCAAAGAGGTAGAACAGGCCATTTTGCGCCTGGCCCAGATGGCCCGCGCCACCGGGATGCACCTGATTCTGGCCACCCAGCGCCCCTCGGTGGACATCCTGACCTCGCTCATCAAGGTCAATATCCCGGCCCGCATGGCCTTTGCGGTCTCCTCGGGGTTCGACTCGCGCACCATCCTGGACACCTACGGGGCTGAGCGGCTGGTGGGGCAGGGCGATATGCTCTTCCACCAGCCAGGGCTGCCCAAGCCGGTGCGCCTACAAGGCCCCTTCCTATCCGAGGCCGAAGTGCACCGCATTGCCGCCTTCTTGCGCGAACAGAGCTTCGAGGACACCTTTGTGGCGCAGTACGGCTCCGACTTCGAGGGCCCCTTGAACCTGGGCAGCACCAGCGCAGAGGCTGGCGAGATAGACTTTGGCGACCCCCTGCTCAAGAAAGCCGCCGAGATTGTGATTGAAGAAGGCTACGCCTCGGTCTCGAGGCTGCAACGCCGCCTCTCGGTGGGGCACGCCCGTGCGGGCAAGTTGGTAGATGCCCTCGAGGCCATGGGCATCGTAGGGCCGCACCAAGGTAGCAAGCCCAGGGATGTGCTAATTACCCGCGACCAGTTGCCGGAGTATTTTGGTGGTGAATAAAGACGCTTCGGCCATCGAGGTTGCCGTCTATCGCGCTCTTCACAGACGTTGCCTCCCATCCGGGAGGCAACCGCGCTGTACAGGAGGAAGGAATCAAGCTGTGAGCGGCTCAATTGTTTAGAGCGCTCTAAAAGGTCGTGTTATGGCCCTACTTGGATGGTCCCCAAGTCAAGGCTGCTACGGCCACCCACCTGCACTTGGCGCTCCACCCTGGGCTCCTTGCCATCACAAAGACCATTGCCGGAGTCGTCGCGGCAGGCCACCAAAGTGTAGCGCCCCGGCACCAGGAAGGCCTCAAAAAGCCCATTTACCACCAGCACCCGCCGGACAGTGGGACCGCTGAAGCTCACCAGAAACTCACCCCCGGGCAGCACCCAGCCAAAGGCCCCCGGTAGGCTGAGCAGACCATGCCCATAGGCATCGTCCCGGCCCGGCGCGCCCAGGTCGGTTGCACTCGCGCGGATCAGACCCCAGGCTTCCGTAGCAGTACTGGCCCGCCCGCTGGATAGCAGCATGGCCAGCGCAGCGGCGACCTGGGGGGTGGCCTGGGAGGTGCCCATGTAGAAGGTGTAGTTGGGTAAATTGGCGGCGTAATTCCAGGTCGTGGAAAGGATGCCACCCCCGGGCTGGGCCGTATTGCCCCCCGGCGCAGCAATGTCCACCTCGCCATTTTGCTGGCTATAAGGGGCCACCTGGTTTTGCCGGTCGGTGGCCGCGACCGAGATAGCCCCCGGACAGGAGGCCGGGTAAACCAGCGATCCGGAGCTGCGGTTTTGAAAATTGCCAGCTGCCGCCACTACCAGCACCCCCCGCGCCACGGCGTCCGCCACCGCCTCACACATCGCATTTGAGAAGGTGGTCGAACCAAGCGAAAGGTTTATGACCTGGGCGGGGCGAGGGTTCTGCAAAATTCGACCCGCTTTTTCCACAGGAATACCCGCCGCATAGCGCACAGCTAGGGCCACATCCTCGAAGGTACCACTACCAGATGAGTCCAGAACCCTTAGGGGCAGCACCTTGACGGGGGCGTTGTAGGCCATACCGACAATGCCCGAGTCGGTGCAGGTAGGGCAGGCTGGGGTGAAGGTGCCGCTTGCCGCCACCATGATGCCGGTCACATGGGTACCATGGCTACCACCCGTCCTGTTCAACTGATCACAAGGATCGGTGGGGTCGGTGTCGCCGGGGCTGCCAGGGGCGGGGGGGCCGCAAGGGTCACTGGCCAGCGCGGAGTCCCCCACAAAGTCGTAGGCGCCCTCACCCGGCTGCCAGAGCTTGCCTGCCAGGTCGGGGTGGTCGTAGCGCACCCCAGTATCCACCACCGCCACCGTGATGAGGTTTGGGTAGTTTTGCAGATAACTGAAGCGCGCCCCGGTGGCCCGCAGGTACCACTGCTGGGGGTAAAACTGGTCGGTGGGTTCACCCTGGGCTGTTACTAGGCCGTTTATCTCGGCCCATTCCACACTGGGGTCGAGGCGCAAACGCTGCAACAGCGCCTCTGGGTTTGCGGCAGCAAGCTTGGTAATGCGGTTCACCCGGTCATGCGAAAGCACCCGGCTGCCCTGGGGCAGCATCACTGCCCGCAGGTCGCGCCGGTACTTGACCAGGATTTCGCTCGGTCTGGCGCTTTGAACCCGGGGCCAAGTTTGAGCATACAGCGCCTGAGCCCCCCCATCCGTCGTTAGGGCGCCAGGGACCACCCTACCCACCACCCGCACCAGCGGTAAGCGCACCGTAACCATGGCCTCCACGTCGCCCGAAAGCTGCATGCGGCCATGGTACTCAGACTGCTCGACCACCTCATCACCCAGATTGGCCATAAGCCTGATCACCTGAGGGCCTATGCCGCTGCTGGGGCTTACGCTCAGCCAATCGCTCAGAGCCTCTGCCCGCCAGGCCACGTTAGAGCCCACCCGCAAGGCCAGGCTACCTTCAAGGCCCTCTAGTATCACCTCGCTAGGAACGGTGTGGGGAGGGGCCAGTACACCCTGATAGGAACAGCCCATCAGCAACAGCAAAAACGAAAGAATGTATGAGTGCATCTACCTCACACTAGCACCACACCTTAAGAAGTCAAGCCGGATATGACCTAAATGCCCTAATCCCCAGGCCTGGAGAACTCCCGCCAAGGATACCCTATGCCCACCCGCCAGACGCGCCTATACTCCAAGTAGCGCTCCAACAAAAAAAGCAGCAGCGCCAAAGCCAGCAGAGGCAGTTGCAGGTTCAGGGCTTTGCGTCCTGCCAGTCGGCTGAGTTCGGCGGTATCGGCCAGCAAACGGCCCCCGCTGGCCTCCGCCAACCGACGAAGGTTTTCACGCCCATCCTCACTCCGCCATTCGGGCAGGCTGGGCAGTGATAGGCGTAGCCGAGGCTGCTCGTTCTCAAACACCACTGCTTCACCCACCGCTTCCGCAGGCAGCCGGGCCTCAAAGCGGAAAGGGCCTGTGGGGGCCAGACGTAGCTCCTGGCCTGCTGCCCGTACGGTGGGCCGTTCGAACTGCCCTTCCAGGAGCACCTGCACAAAATCCGGCCCCCGCACGGCCTCCGCCCTGGGCCGGGCCGGGGTCCGGGAAAGCCAGCGCACCAGCTCGGCCATCAGCGCGGGCGTGCCCGGCCAGCCTTGCCAGGAGCGCGAAAGGTCGGTGGCTAGGGCGGCCACCCGGCCCCGCCCGCTCTCCCCCACCGCCAGCACCGCGCCCTCGCCCGAGCTGAGCAAGGTCTGGGCCCAAGGTTTGGCTCTGGCCGGCAGAACCACCCGGATGGGCGGTGGGCTGGTGTCGCGGGTGACAGGGTGCGGCCGCACCGTTACCGGGAAGCTGCCCTCGAGGGCCTCCCGCCTGAAGGTCCGCTGGGCCTCCTCGAGGAAAAAGCGCGGCAGGTCTTGCGGGCTGGGCACATCCCAGAAGCTGCCGCCCCCTGCCTGGGCCAGCTCGCGCAAAAACTGGCGGTCGGCGTCGGCCCCAATTGCCACCGTGCTGGTTTTGATCTTGGGGCTGGCAGCGCGGGCCGCATCGAACAGGTCGGGGGTTACGTCGGCGGCCAGCCCGTCGGTCAGGGCTATTACCTGCTTGGATGTGGTAGGAACTTGCTCTATAGCCTCCAGGGCCTCGAGGTAGGCCCGGCGGATCATGGTACCTCCCCCTGCCGAGGTGGAAAGCAACAGGCTCTCGGCCTCTTTGCGACCTTGCTCGGTCATAGGCCGCGGGCGGAACAGCCAGCGCGGGCGGTCGGAGAAGATTACCACCCCAATGTAGTCCTGGGGGCGCGCCGAGCGGATCAGCTCGAGCGAACCCACCACCGCCAGCCCCAGCTTGTCGGCCTCGAGCATGCTACCCGAGACGTCCAGCACCAGCACGATCCCCACCCCACCCGGCTCTTCCACCGGCTCCACCGGCAGGCTATCGGCCAGGCTGCTGCGCTCCCAGCCCCCAAAAAACAAACCCTTCGGCGTGGCCGTCCACAAGAGGCTGCCCCCCTGGTTCAAAAAGCTCTGCAGCGCATCCAGCTCGTCTGGCGACAAATCCCGCACCCCCACCCCCAGGGCCACCACCTCGGCCCGGATGGGAAGGGTAATTTCCTGCCGCTCCTCTACCGCGAAGCCCTGCACCCGGAGGTAGCGGGCCAGGGCCGCATCCCCCAGCACCCAGACGCGCGTAGCGTCGTAGGGGGCTAGCTCGAGGCGGGCTTGCTCGCTACCCAGGGCGCTCTCTACCCGGGCTGTGACCAAGCTGGGCCCATCCAATCGAAAGCGATACCCTACGCTAAGGCGCCCTGGCTCGAGCTCCAGGTCGCGCACGAGCCGCCCCGCCGGACCGTTCATGGTCAGCCTGGCTCGCACACGTTGGGCAGACGGACTTCCATCGGAGCTCACCGGCGCAACAAGGTCCAAAACCGCCCTTACCTCGATGGTTTCGCCTTTGCTGGGCAGGGCCGGGGCCAGCAGGGACAGGGCGATGTTGGGGCTGGGGGGCAGATAAAGGCCGTAGATGGGAATTCCTATAGGTTCGACCCCATCCTGGAAAAGCCCATCCGAGACCAGCACCACGCGATCAGGGTTTAGGGCCTGGGCTTTTTGTAAAGCCGCTCGCAGCCGCGTGCCCTCGCCCAGATCCAGCCGGCGCGCGGTGGGCGAAGCCACCTGCACCGCTCCGCTGGCAAAAGCCACATACTGCGCTCCAGGCAGATAAAGCTGCGGGGCTACCTGCCACACCGCCTCCCGCGCCGAGGGACTTTGGTCGAGCAGCACGACAGTACGCACGGGCTCTAGCGGCAGACTAGGCCCGAAGAAGGCCAGCAGCAGCAGGGCCAGCACAGCAGCGCGCAGCCAGAATAACACAGGTTTATTATCGAGGATTCACGCTTAAAAAAGCGAGTGGGGCCGCAGATACCCACTTAGCCCAACATTTAGGTACTATTATCAATATGAATAGGGTGTTGCTGGGTGTGCGGGGCATGGATCGTCCTGAACAGGTGGCCAAGGTCTCCAATGCGATCAAAAAGCTCGAGGGCGTGCAGCAGGTGCAGCCAGCCGACCTGGGGCAGCTCGAGGTCGAGTACGACCCTCAGCAGCTCACCGTGATGGACCTGATCCGGGTGGTGCGGGAGCAGGGCTTTCTGGCGGGCATGTTGTAGAAAAATCGCCGGCCTCCGCTCATCGCACCCTCCACAGACGCGGCCTTTCATTTGGGAGGCCATTGTGCCCTGAAGGGCACTTCAATTTTTGGTAAGGGCCCAATGATTGCAAAGAGCGCTCTAAGGGGAAGCTGTTGGCGCTCCTTCAGGGTGGGGAACCCAAAAGCGCATCAAGCTCCAAAGAATGAAAGCCGAATAGCCCCACGTCCGCCTATCCCGCTCTCGGGTCGGGCCACAAGCCCTGCTGGGTCATCCACTCGAACACCCGCGCACCCATGTTAAGGGTCTCGACCGTGAGGAGGTAGGCCACCAGCTCTTTGTTCAACGTGGGCTCCCAGCGCAGGCTCTGCACCGAGCTGAGGAGCATGTTCACTATAAGGTCGGCCAGATAAGCAGCCTCTGGGCGGCCTCCATCGGGGATGCCCAGGGGCTTCAGCAAGACCATGAGGTGATGGGTCAGTTCGTCGCGGATGCTTTGTTGAAATGCCGCCAGGGTACGCCCCAGCGGCGTGGGCTCGCGAAAGTAGCGCAGGAGCAGCTCCACAAACTGCCACTCGGCCTCGAGCTGGGCAAGGATCCGGCGGTACTGGTCCAACACCAGATCGAAGTCGCTGGCACCGTGCTCACGCAAAAGGGACAAACCCTCGCGGATGGTCTCCCGGATGCGATTTCCGATGTGTTCGGCGGCCACCACCACGCAGTCCTCGAGGCTGGCAAAGTGCGCGTAAAACCCCGACTGCACGATGCCTGCATCGCGGGCCACTCGCGCCGTCGAGACCGCCCCCAGACCCTCCCGGCTGAGGATTTGCACCGTGGCCTGGATGAGCCGCTCGCGGGTGGCTTGGCCGTTGCGGCGCTTTCGCTGGGGCGGAACATGGGCACTCATGGTTTCCTGATACCGAATTAATACACCCTTTAGGTTTCGCGTCTGTAAGTTGAAGAAGTAAAACGATTGAACTATCGTTTATCTGGGGAGCGACCCAAGGAGGAATCATGCAAAAGCTACACCCATATTTGAAGTTATGTGCCCTTGGCCTGGTGGGCCTCCTGGCGGCCTGCGGAGAACAGCCCACCACCGACCCGCTTACCAAGGCCGAAGCCCAAAAGCTCAAGGAGTCCTTGGTACAAAGCAACAAATACTTAACCCAAGTTGCCACCTACAAAATACTGGCCAGCCGCCTGAAGTTGTGGGCAAAGATGAAGCCCCACACCTTGAGCACAAAGCCCTGGAGGGTGGTGGCATGAATGCCATAGGGGGAATAGTTCGGTCAGGGCGGAACCCACCGACTCGATGATTTTCCTGCCCAAGGTGGCGATGAGCTGATTGGGTTGGTGG
>Ga0308412_1000722_pt1 | contig 17357 bp, 10 predicted proteins | sample HotsprottomLayer_FD_202357 | JGI IMG/M metagenome (GOLD analysis project Ga0308412, IMG submission 202357) | Hot spring phototrophic mat microbial communities from Octopus Spring, Yellowstone National Park, Wyoming, United States -... | ecosystem: Environmental > Aquatic > Thermal springs > Hot...
GGGAACGAGCGGTTCGGGGAGGACCTGCGACCCTCCCCGCCTCCCCACCGGGAGGCGACCGCGTACCCCTGCAAGTTATACCAATCTTGACTGATATAATAGCACACTCGAGGTGAACATGGAAGGAGTTGGAAGCGGCAGAGAACCGCGGGCTTCAGAGACCTTATGGTCTTTGAAAAAATAATCCGCTCTAGCCCGCGCAGGCGGGCTTCGCATCCCGTAGCCGAGGGCTTTAGCCCGACGGCTAGACTGGCATAGCGGATGCATTGCTCAAAGACCTTCAGGTCACCGCCTGCGAGCCAGGCCCGCGCCCCACACCTCGTCGCCGGGCCAGTCATCCTCGTCGGGGCGCCAGAGTTCGCGCACGTCACGGGCGCGCCGCAATTGCCCGAAGGTGGTAGGAATGAACACCACCCGCCGCAGCCGCGCCGCGGGCACCGGCAACGGCAACGGCGCCAGCGGACCGATGTCCACGCGGTAGTAGCGCGCGCCGGCGCGCGGGTGGTCCGGTTCATCAGGCAACAATTCCCGGCGCGTAGTTACCTGATAGCGAAACACCGGCGCGTAGTAACGCACCGACCAGCGTTCGGCCCCAAAGGCCCCCGTCTGGTAAAAGGCCAGATACTCGGCGGCGAAGCGTGGCGGCACCCGTGCCAGCGGCACGCGGTACCACCCCGCGGCGCGCGCCAGTTCCAGATCGCGCGGGCGCGGCGTCACCGCCACCAGCACCCGCGCGGCGTCGTCGGGCAGTTCGGTTTGCATCGTGTCTCCAGATCCCGGTACAATAATCCATGGCGCAGGGGGCGGGGGTCTGCGGAAACCCGGTTTCCCCAGACCCCTGCGCAAGGGCTGCGCCCTCACCTTTCCGGGGGCAGGGGTCTGGGGAAACCAGGTTTCCCCACCCCCCTCGCCGAGGGCGTATGTTCACGTCAGCCGTGCATGCGGCTGCGCCGCACAACGCCGCAATGAACATAAGGTTGTTCCTGGGAGGGCTGCGCCCTCCCAAACCCTCCCGCGGGTGGGGGAATGAGGAAACCCGGTTTCCCCATTCCCCTGCGGGGCGGGGGAATGAGGAAACCCGGTTTCCCCATCCCCCTCGCCGAGGGCGTATGTTCACGTCAGGTCCCTTTCGCGGGGCGCACCACACCCGATGCAACCGGCCCGGGAGCGCGGGCGGGGCGCCCGCGTCGTGGCTCCGCGGGCACGGTGACCGCCCCCTCCCTGCCCCCTCCCCCGCTGGGGGCGGGAACCGGGCGCCTCCACCCCAGCGGGGGCGGTCGGGAGGGGGGCGGAACGCTGCGAACAGTGAATCTCCTACGATAATGTACCGCTCAGAGGACGGCAAACGTTATGCTTTCACGCTGGTTGGGATTGCTCGCCGCCGGCTTGCTCCTGGCGGGATGCGCAACCCCCGCGCGCCCCGAGATCCGCGCCCGCATTGACCCCGCGGCGACCCTCAGCAACGGCGACGCGGGGTTCGCTCGCGCCCTCGCGCCGCGCCCGTTCGTCTTTCCGCGTGACCATGGCCCCCACCCCGAGTACCAGATCGAGTGGTGGTACTACACCGGCAACCTCTCCGCCGGCGAGCGCCAGTTCGGGTATCAGTTGACCTTCTTCCGCAGCGGGCTTGCCCCCCGGCCCGTCGCCCGCGAGTCGGCCTGGGGGGCAACCGGCGTGTACATGGCCCACCTGGCCCTGAGTGATGTGGCCCGGGGGCGCTTCTACGCCTACGAGCGCTTCAGCCGCGACGCCGCCGGTCTCGCCGGGGCCTCGGGCGATCCCTTTCGCGTCTTCCTCGAGGACTGGTCCGCCGCCGGTTCCGGCCCCGAGGGTATGACCATGCACCTGCGCGCCGCCGAGGGCGAGGTGGCCCTCGATCTGATCCTCGAGAGCCAGAAACCCCCCGCCCTCCAGGGCAATCAGGGTCTCAGCCAGAAGGGGCCAACTCCGGGGAACGCTTCGTTCTACTACTCGTTGACCCGGATGCTCACTACCGGTACCATTCGGGTGGATGGCCAGACCTACGCGGTCGGCGGGTTGAGCTGGATGGACCATGAATGGGGCACCAGCGCCCTCGAAGCCGGCGCCGTCGGCTGGGACTGGTTCAGCCTGCAACTCGACGATGGCTACGACCTGATGTACGCGCAGGTGCGCACGCCCACCTCGGTCAGTTACAGCTTCGGCAGCCTGGTGGACCCGGCGGGCCGCGTCACGCCCCTTGACCCTGCCGAGGTGCAACTGGAGGTGCTGGCAACCTGGCGCAGCCCGGCCTCCCAGGCGCTCTACCCCGCCCGCTGGCGCCTGAGCGTGCCCGGCCTGGCTTTGCGCCTGGAGCTTGAGCCGCGCCTGGCCAATCAGGAACTGCCGGTGTCGGTGGTGTACTGGGAAGGGGCGGTGCGCATCCAGGGCTCGCGGCAGGGCCAACCTGTCACCGGCAGCGGCTTTGTCGAACTCACCGGCTATGCCACCGGGCGGGGGGGCGCTCCTGGAGCGCGGTAGCGTATTCCGGCCGTGGTAGGATGCCGGTAGCATGGGCTGGCCCATATCGGTCACCGGCAGGGAGGCCGATCAACTGGACGTTATGGTCGTTGAGAAATTACTCCGCTCTAGCCCGCCTGCACGGGCGAGAACCGTCCATGCCGCTGCGCCGCACACCGACGGGATGAATATGAAGGTTCTTCCTGGGAGGGCTTCGCCCTCCCACACCCTCCCGCGGGCGGGGGTGTGGGGAAACCAGGTTGCCCCACACCCCGCTCCAAAGGACCAGGTTTAGCGGATGAATTTCTCAATAACCATGACCTGGCCCTACGCCGCCCCGATACCTGTGCACCCCTGGGGGCACCCACGCGCCTGGGAGCGCGGGCGTCACGCCCCCGTCGCGTCTATGCCGGCAAGCTGCCCGCGCTCCCAGGAAGAAAGGTGAACACGTACGCCACCCCACCGCACTCGACAAGTCGCGGGTGATCAGGTACAATCGCCGCGTCTATGAAACCCGTGCACGCACTCCTCTTGCTCCTGGTGGCGGTGATGCTGGCCGCCTGTGAGATTCAGGGCGGGGCCCCCCGCCCCACTCCGATGGCGTCTGAGCCGCTTGCCGTGACCGCCAGCCCTCCGGCGGAAGCGCTTGCCCCACCGACCATGACCAGCGCCCCGGCCCCAGAAACGGCAACGGTCACGCCACCGGTCGCCGAACATGTGGTGCGCATCGGGTTGCTCGACGATCCGGGCGACCTGTTGCCCTACCACGATGACCCTGCCGATGAGCGCCTCACCGCGCCGATCACCGAACTACTCTTTCCGTCGCCGCTGCTGGTCCACAGCTACACGTATACCACCACCGGCGTGCTGGAACGGGTTCCCAGCCTGGAGAACGGCGATGTGACGGTGGCACCGGTTGATGTCTACCTCGACAGCGCGGGGATGATCACCACCACGGCCACCGCCGTGATCACCCAGGTCCAACAGATCAGCGTCACCTACCGCTGGAACCCGACGCTGACCTGGTCGGACGGGACGCCGGTGACCGCCGACGACTCGCTCTACGCCTATGAACTGGCCCGGCAGGTGTACATGGGACAGGAAGCGGCGGGCAAACTGGCCTTGCTCGACCGCTACGAGAAGGTAGATGCGCATACGACGCGGGCGGTGCTCAAGCCTGATTATACCGATCCAGCCTATCCCGCAGTGTACTGGACGCCGCTGCCGCGCCACGTGTTGCAGGGTCGCAACCCGAACGAGTTGCGGGGCGGCGCTTTCGCCCGCGCCCCGCTGAGCTACGGACCATACGTGGTGGAACGACGCGACCAGGGTAGCGTGCGTCTGGCGCGCAACCCGTACTATCAGGGCCGGGCCGGGCCGTTTGAAAATGTCACCTTCGTGTTCCGCGACAATCCTGATCTGCTGCGGACCTCGGTGGCGGGGGGCAGCCTGGATGTGGCCCTGCTGGAGCAACCGCTGCCCGAAACCCTGGAACTGATTCGCGCCGACGCCGGGCAGGGGGCGCTCACCGTGAACGCCGTAGCCAGCCCGGTGTGGGAGCATCTCACGCTCAACCTCGACGTGCCGGCGTTGCAGGACATTCGGGTGCGGCGGGCAATCGCCCATGCCATCAACCGCGAGGCCATGGCGGCCGAGTTGCTGGGAGGCTATGGCGCGGTGCTCGATAGCTGGATCGTGCCGGGACAGTGGGCCGCCGCGCCGCCGGATCAACTCACGCGCTACCCCTACGACCCTGATGCCGCCCGTCGCCTGCTGGACGAGGCCGGGGTCATTGATGCCAATGGCGATGGGTTGCGCGAATCGGGAGGCCAACCGCTCGTGCTCAATCTGGTGACGACGCAAAACTCGCCGCTGCGCCTGGCCACTGCCGAGCGGATCACTGCCGATCTGGCCGCGGTTGGAGTAGGCACATCGTTGCAGGAGGTGCCCACGACCGGACTGTACAGCGCCGACGGGCCGCTCTTCCGGCGCACCTTTCAGATGGCGCTGTTTGCCTGGATCGCCGGACCGGACCCCCGCGGCTGGGAGCGCTGGAGTTGCGTCGGCGTGCCCAACGAGAATAATGGCTGGACGGGCAACAACTTCTCCGGATGGTGCTTTTTCGAGGCCGACCGGGCCATCCGTATCGCCACCACCTCGCTGGCGCGGGAAGAACGCGCGGCCGCCTACCTGCGCCAGCAGCAACTCTTCACCCAGGAACTACCCGTGCTGCCCCTCTTCCAGCGGATCGATGTGACCCTGGTCGGCGCCTCGCTCAACGGCGTCCAGGCCGATCCAACCGCGCCGATTACCTGGAACATCACCGACTGGTCGCGAGCGAGCGAACCGGGGGCCGCGCCTCCCGGGGCGTAGACGGTGTGGTCGCCCCTTTTCAGGGGGGATGGAGCAGCAGCGAGCCGCGGGAGGGATGGATCAGCACCCCTCCACCGTGTACGTCCTGTCGTGTTACAATGGCGCAAGCTATCCTTATCATCTCATACCATTTCCTGTTGAACATTCCGCATTCGTCGAAGTGCTGGATCGCACGGTGACGCCCTGCAAGGCAATCCACAATCCAACATCGGCAATCCAAAATGGTATCAGCCGTCCATGCGGCTCCGCCGCACAACGCCGCAATGAACATAAGGTTGTTCTTGGGAGGGCTGCGCCCTCCCAAACCCTCCCACGGGTGGGGGAATGGGGAAACCCGGTGTCCCCATTCCCCTGCGGGGCGGGGGCGTGGGGAAACCCGGTGTCCCCACACCCTCTTCGAGAGCCTATGTTCACGGTAGCCGTCCATGCGGCTTGCGCCGCACCCCGACGGGATGAACATACTTCCTGGGAGAGCTTCGCCCTTCCAAACCCTCCCACCAGGTGGAGGGATGGGGAAACCCGGTTTCCCTATCCCCCTGCGCAAGGGCTGCGCCCTCCCAAACCCTCCCGCGGGCGGGGGTATGGGGGAACCTGGTTCCCCTATGCTCACATTCGGCCCCATGCGCGGGGCGCACAACGCCCAATGCAAGTGGCCTGGGAGCGCGGGCGTCCCGCCCGCGTCGCGGCTCCGCGGGCAAGGTGCCGGACCCCTCCCTGAACCTCCCCCGCTGGGGGAGGGAACCGGGCGCCTCCCCCAACGGGGGGAGGCTGGGAGGGGGGCAGCACGCTGCGAACGGTTTTCACGTTAGACAGGGAGGCGCGGAGGGCCTGGCCCGCCGCGCTCCCGTGGTTCCGCCCGCGGCGCGGGCGCGCCCGGGCGCAGAGCGTATGGGTCTGCCGCCGTGGGCGGAACGGGAGGCGCTCCCCACGCCCCTCCGACGGGAACGGGGGGTGAACCAAGTCTTACCGACACACCAGCACACGAGGCCCGGAGGAACAAAGATGTTCGAATCGAAAGAGCAGGTACAGGCGGCACAGGAGCGGTGGGAACAGCAGTGTCTCTGGCCCACCCTGGAACGCGCGCCCGAGCGCCCGGTTCGCTTCATGACCACCAGCAGCGCCCCCGTCGAGCGCCTCTACACCCCGCTGGACCTGGCGCAGAATGACTATCTGCGCGACATCGGCCATCCCGGCGAGTATCCCTTCACGCGGGGCATTCACCCCACGGGCTACCGCGGCAAGATCTGGACGATGCGCATGTTCGCCGGCTTCGGCACCGCCGAGGAGACGAACCAGCGTTTCAAGTACCTGCTGAGCCAGGGGCAGACCGGTCTGTCCATCGCCTTCGATATGCCCACGCTCTACGGCCGCGACACCGATCACCCGCTGGTGGAGGGCGAGTTTGGCAAGTGCGGCGTGGCCGTCTCGTCACTGGCGGACATGGAGGTGCTGCTCGACGGCATTCCGCTGGACCAGGTTTCGACCTCGATGACGATCAACTCGCCGGCGGCGATGATCTGGGCGATGTACCTGGTCGTGGCCGAAAAGCGCGGGGTTCCCTGGACGCAGTTGCGCGGCACCATCCAGAACGATATCCTGAAGGAGTACATCGCCCAGAACGAATACATCTTCCCGCCCGAGCCGAGCATGCGCCTGGTGGTGGACACGATCGAGTTTGGCAGTCGTCACGTGCCGCAGTGGAACCCGGTGAGCGTGAGCGGTTACCACATCCGCGAGGCAGGCAGCACGGCCGCGCAGGAACTGGCCTTCACCCTGGCCGACGGACGGGCCTATGTGGAGGCCTGTCTGGCGCGGGGCCTCGACATCGACGACTTCGCGCCGCGCATCTCCTTCTTCTTCAACGCGCACAACGACTTCTTCGAGGAGATCGCCAAGTACCGGGCGGCCCGGCGCATCTGGGCGCGGCTCATGCGCGAGACCTACGGGGCGAAGAAGGAACGCTCCTGGTGGCTGCGCTTCCACACGCAGACCGCCGGCTGCTCGCTGACGGCCCAGCAGCCCGAAGTCAACATCGTGCGCACGGCCATCCAGGCCCTTGCCGCGGTGCTGGGCGGCACCCAGAGCCTGCACACCAACTCGATGGACGAGGCCCTGGCCCTGCCCTCGGAGAAGGCCGTCACCATCGCCCTGCGCACCCAGCAGGTGATTGCCGCCGAGAGCGGGGTGACCAATACGGTTGATCCGCTCGGCGGCAGTTACTTCGTCGAGGCGCTGACCGATCGCATGGAGCAGGAGGTGAACGCCTACTTCAAGGCGATCTACGACCAGGGCGGGGTGATTGCGGCCATTCGCAACGGCTACTTCCAGAAGGAGATCGCCGATGCGGCCTATCGCTACCAGCAGGAGATTGACCACCACGAGCGCGAGATCGTCGCCGTGAATGCCTACCAGACCCCGGCGCCGCTGGAGATCCCCATCCTGGAGATGGACCCCGAGGGCGAACGCAAGCACCTGGAGCGCCTGAACCGGGTGCGCCGCGAGCGCGACAACGACCTGGTCCGGCGACGCCTGGCCGAACTGCGCGCGGCGGCCCAGGGCGACGCGAATACCATGCCCGCCATTCTGGAGTGTGTGCGCGCCTATTGCACCGTGGGCGAGATGTGCGACGTGCTGCGCGAGGTGTTCGGGGTGTATCAGGAGACGACGGTGGTGTAGGAGCCCATCGGCGCGTTCTCGAAGGGGAGGGGCAGGGAGGGGTTCGCGCTGCCGGGAACCCAGGTTGCCCGCCCGGTTGGAGGAGGGTTGGGGCGCAACATCTCGTTAGCGCGAATAGGGCCAGGCCCTCCCGCGGGCGGGGGCGTGGGGAAACCGGGTTTCCCCATGCCCCTGCGGGGCGGGGGTGTGGGGAAACCCGGTTTCCCCACACCCCAAACCCTCCCACCGGGTGGGGGCATGGGGAAACCCGGTTTCCCCTTCCTCCTGCGCAAGGGCTGCGCCCTCGCCGAGGGCTTATGTTCACGTTAGAACCATGTTGCCCCGCGTTCCGGGGAGGCTCTCCTCAAAACTCCCCTCCCGGAGGACGGAGCCGTTCGAGCAGCAGGAACCCCGACGCGGTGACCAGCATAAGGATGGTGGCCAGGGCCAGGGCCTGGCCATAGTTGAGCGCGCCGGGTTGGCCGAGGAAGCGGAAGATCATCACCGGCAGGGTTGGCGCCTCGGGGCGGGCAAGCAGCAGCGTGGCGCCAAACTCGCCCAGGGAGACGGTGAAGGCAAACACGGCGCCAATCGCCAGGGCCGGGGCGATCTGCGGCAATTCGACCCGTAGCCATGCCTGCGCGGGCGAGGCGCCCAGGAGCGCCGCCGCCTCGCGCTGCCGCGGGCTGCGCGCTCGCAGCACCGGGGTCAGGGCGCGGATCACGAAGGGCAGGGCCACCAGGGTGTGCAGCACCGGAATGAGCCAGGGCGAGGTTCGCAGCCCGCCCAGCCCCGGCACGCTCAGGGCCACCAGGTAGCCCAGCCCCAGGGTGACCGCCGACGTTCCCAGGGGCAGCATAAACAGCGCATCGAGCAGGGCCACGCCGGCGGTGGCGCGCCGCCCTCCGCCCGACGGCGCCCCTGGCGGCCCGGGGCGGCGCGCCAGCAGATAGGCCGCCGGAACGCCAATACACAGGGCGAGAAGCGTGGTGATGGCCGCGATACGCAGCGAGTTGGCAATCGCCGCCGTCGGGGGCACGAAGAAGGCCGAGCCTGTAAGATTCTGGCCCAGGGCGAGGTAGGCGGCCAGGGTGAAGCGCGGCGCGCCCGGACCCGCAGTGAGCACCGAGCGCAGCGCCAGGGCCGCCAGTGGAGCGCCCAGGAGCAGCGCGATGAGCAGCATCGTCGCGCCGACCAGCAGCCGCTCGCGGGGCGCGCGGGGAGGGCGCGCGGTGTAGCTGCGCGGCTGCAACTCCAGCGGCGTCGTGGCCCGCGCCGCCAGGCGCGTGTAGGCGAAACTCAACCCCAGGGTACAGACCAGTTGGATGAGCGCCAGGGTCGCGGCTACATCCAGACGCAACACCTGCGCCGTCTGCCGGTAGATCTCCACCTCCAGCGTGGCCAGACGTGGCCCGCCGAGAATGACCATCACCCCGAAGCTCGTAAACGTGAAGATAAAGATCAGCAGCGCCGCCGCGCCCAGCGCGGGCGCGAGCAGCGGCAGCGTCACCCGCAACAGGGCGCGGAGACGCGAGGCCCCCAGCACCGCGGCGGCCTCTTCCAGCCGCGGGTCGAGATTGGCCCACATCCCCCCCACCAGGCGCAGGACCACGGTGTAGTTGTAAAAGATATGGGCCAGCAGCACCGCCTGGAGGCCGCTCAGCCGGATGGGCGGCGTAGCCAGCCCGAAGGCAGCCTGGAGGCCCTGATTGATCAGGCCGCGCGGGCCCAGCAAGGCCCCGAAGGCCACGGCCACCACCACCGTCGGCATCACGAATGGCACCCCGGCGACGGCCCGCAGCAGCGTCTTTCCCCGAAACTCGTAGCGGGCGAAGACGTAGGCGCCCGGCAGCCCCAGGGCCAGGGTCAGCGCCGTCGAGAGCGCGGCCTGCCCGGCGGTAAAGGCGAGCACGCGCCAGTAGTAGCCCGCGCGCAGGGTCTCGAGCATCCCATCCCGGCCGTCGGCGAAGCTCAGCCGGGCGATGGCGAACAACGGGTAGAAAAAGAACAGCGCCAGAAAGAGCACCGGCATAAGCAGAACGGCCGTCCGCCCTGCCCGGAAGAGGAGTCGTTCAGATCTGCTTGACACGCAGGCGCTCACCTCCGCCCCCTGGAGGAGCGTTCCCAGAGGCGCGGCCTCTCCGAGTATCCCTAAGCGATGTGCCGCCCGGCGGCACGGACGGCTACCGTGAACATAGTCCCTCGGGAGAGGGGGAAGGGGAAACCGGGTTTCCCCATTCCCTCACCCGATGGGAGGGTCTGGGAGGGCGTAGCCCTCACGCAGGGGGAAGGGGAAACCGGGTTTCCCTATCCCCCCACCCGCGGGAGGGTTTGGGAGAGGGCAGCCCTCACGCAGGGGGAAGGGGAAACCGGGTTTCCCCTTCCCTCACCCGATGGGAGGGTCTGGGAGGGCGTAGCCCTCACGCAGGGGGAAGGGGAAACCGGGTTTCCCCTTCCCTCACCCGATGGGAGGGTCTGGGAGGGCGTAGCCCTCCCAGGAAGAACCTTTTTTCATCCCGTCGGGGTGCGGCGCAGCCGCATGGAGAGGGCTGGCCAGGCCCCGCGCGCAACCCTCCGGGTTGCGCTACGGCCCGTTCCCGGATGGGCGGGGGCGATCGGCCTCACCGGAGCACGATCTCCGTCCACTCGGCAATCCACTGATCGCGGCGCTGCTCGATCAGGTCGGGCGCCAGGCTGGCCGGCTCGGAAGGCCGTTCGGCGAAGCGGACAAACACATCGGGCAACGGCGCCTGGGGGTTCGCGGGGTACACAAACATCTGGAGTGGAATGTCGGCCTGGAACTCCGGCTGGAGCATGAAGTCAACGAACTGCCGGGCGGCGGCTTCATCGCGGGCGCCACGGAGAATGCCAACGAACTCGATCTGGCGGAAACTGCCGCCGGGGACCAGGAGGTTGCCGGTGGGCGGTTCGGAGAGCCGGCCCTCGCTGAAGAACACTTCGGCGGCGGGGCTGGTGGTATAACTGACGACCAGGGGGTAGGCGCCCGCGCCGCTGCTGCCGCTAAAATGGGTGTAGTAGGCCTCGCTCCAGCCCTGGGTCACCAGCACCTCATTGGCGCGCAGATCGCGCCAGAAGTCCTTCCAGGTATACGCGCCGGTCTCGCCGAAATGGCCGATGGTGGCAAGGAGAAAGGCCAGGCCGGGCGAGGAGGTGGCCGGATGCTGGACAACCAGTTTGCCCTTCCACGCCGGCAGGGTGAGGTCGCGCAGGTCGGCCGGCGGGGCCAGGCCGGCTGCCTCGAGCGCCGCTTTGTCGTAGTTGATCACCACATAACCGAAGTCCACCGGCAAGAGGCGATTCTCCGGATCGAGCTTCAGATCATCGGGAAGATCGGCAAGAGCAGGCGAGGCGTAGGGCGTCAGAATGTCCGCGGCGAGGGCGCGGCTGAGGAAGGTATTATCCACGCCAAACAGAACATCGGCAAGGGGCGCGTTCTTGCTCAGAATGGCCTGGTTGAGCACCGTGCCGGCATCACCGGCCTTGAGGAACTCAACGCTGATGCCTGAGCGGGCGGTGAAGGCGGCCAGCACCTCCTCGCTCACGGAGAAACTGTCGTGGGTCATGACCACGATACGCCCGGTCCCGGCGGCGGGTGTCGCGCCAGCGGGGACAACGCTGGCAGCGGGGGTGACCATCGGCGGGGGCGTGGGGCGGCTGGCGCCGGGTTGGCCGCAGGCGACGAGGAGCACGGCCACGGCCAGGAAGGTGATCAGGCGACGCATACAGGAATCCTTTCGCAACACAGGCGAGCACGAAGCGGGCGCATAGCAAAAAGCCGCCGACCCGGGTAGAGGACGGCGGCCACAGAGGGCTGCTGGCGCTTCCCTACGCTGGTATGACCCAGGTCAGGTTCCACGGGTCAGCGGCATCAATCGGTCCGCAATCTCAGCCGGGCTCTCCCGGCACCCCGAGCTTTGTATGTATTTCGGCGGATCGTAACACGAAAGCGGCAGGGCGTCAATTCCGGCCGGGGCGTACCTGTTCACACCTGGGGTAACCCACGCGCCTGCGAGCGAGAGCGTTTCGCCCCCGTCGCGTGTCCGCGGGCAAGATGCCCGCGCTCCCAGGAGAAATGTGAACACGTACCGCGGGGCAACCCGGTTGCCCCTGAGGTCGCAACGTGGAGGTATCATATCCACAGCGCGCATACACAACTCTTACACTGGCGCGAAGCAGGCCAAAAGCGTGTATGCTATACTACAGATGCGTTCCGGTTATAAGCGAGCCGTTCGCGGCCCGGGGGCAAGGAGGCTTCCTCCGAACGCCAGCAGGAGCCGGAAGCGTCACAACAAGCGAGGGACAATGTCGTATGAGACTTGAGCGATTTACGGAAAAGGCGCAGGACGCCTTCCAGGCCGCGCAGGAAATCATGCAGGAGCAGCATCACACGCAGCTCGATGTTGAGCATGTCTTCCTGGCTATGCTGCGCCAGCGCGACGGCCTGGCGACCCGCGCCCTTGCGCGATTGAATGTTGACCCGGAACTGGTCGCTCAGCGCGTCGAGCGCGAGCTAGAGAAGTCGCCAAAAGTGTATGGCCAGTACGGCCTCGGCAACCAGGTGTACGTAACCCCGCGCACGCAGCGGCTGGTGAAGCGGGCCGAGGAGGAGGCCAATCGTCTGGGCGACCAGTATGTGGGCGTGGATCACCTGCTGATCGCGTTGAGCGGCGAGCGGGAAGGAGCCTCGGCCCGTATCTTGCACAGCTTCAGCATTGACCAGGAGCGGATCTACCAGGCCCTGATGGAGATCCGTGGCGCCCAGCGCTCGGACGACCCGGGCGCCGAGAGTCGCTACGAGATCCTGGAGAAATACAGCACCGATCTGACCGATCTGGCCCGCCAGGGCAAGCTTGACCCGGTCATCGGGCGTGATGCCGAGATCACCCGCGTCATCCGCATTCTCTCGCGGCGCACCAAGAACAACCCGGTGCTCGTGGGTGAGACGGGCGTGGGCAAGACGGCGATTGCCGAGGGCCTGGCCCAGCGTCTGGTGACCGGCGACGTGCCGCCGACGTTGCGTGACCGGCGCCTCCTGGCGCTCGATCTGGCGGGTATGGTGGCCGGCTCGAAGTTCCGTGGCGAGTTCGAGGAGCGCCTGAAGGCCGTGATGGACGAGGTGCGCAACGCCAAGGGCAAGGTCATTCTGTTCATTGATGAGTTGCACACCGTCGTCGGCGCGGGCGCGGCAGCCGGCAGCATTGATGCCAGCAACATGCTCAAGCCTGCCCTGAGCCGCGGCGAGATCCAGGTGGTGGGCGCGACCACGATCGACGAGTACCGCAAGCATATCGAGAAAGACGCCGCCCTCGAGCGCCGTTTTAGCCCGGTGTTCGTGGAAGAGCCGGATGTCGAGACCACGGTGGAGATGTTGCGCGGCCTGCGGAAGCGCTACGAGGAGCACCATCAACTCACCATTTCCGACGCCGCGATCCACGCCGCCGCCCACCTGTCGAGCCGCTACATCAACGACCGCTTCCTCCCCGATAAGGCCATTGACCTGATCGACGAGGCCAGCGCCAAGCTGCGCATCGATATTTACTCCATGCCGCCGGCGCTCAAGGCCAAAGAGAGCGAACTGCGCCGGTTGCAGCAGGAAGAGGAAGAGGCCGGTGCCCGCCGCGACTACGAGCGGGCCGCCCTGCTGCGCTCGCGCTACCTGGCCCTCCAGTCCGAATTTGAAATCGAGCGCGAAGCGTGGCTCAAGTCCTCCAACCTCGACGAAGTGGTGGACGATGAGGACGTTGCCCAGATCGTCTCGAGCTGGACCGGCGTGCCCGTCAGCCGGATGCTGGAGACCGAGCGGGAGAAGTTGATCCATATGGAGGAGCGCCTCCACGACCGGGTGATCGGGCAGCATGAGGCCATCGTGGCCCTTTCCGACGCCATCAGGCGGGCGCGTAGCGGCCTGCGCGACCCGCGCCGGCCGATCGGCAGCTTCATCTTCGTCGGCCCTACCGGCGTGGGCAAGACGGAACTGGCCAAGGCCCTCGCGGAGTACCTCTTCGACAGCGACGAGGCCATGACCCGCGTTGACATGAGCGAGTTCCAGGAGCGCCATACCGTGGCCCGGTTGATCGGCGCCCCGCCCGGCTATGTCGGCTATGATGAGGGCGGCCAGCTCACCGAGAGCATTCGCCGGCGGCCCTACCAGGTGGTGTTGTTCGACGAGATCGAAAAGGCCCATCCCGACGTCTTCAACGCCCTGCTGCAGGTGCTCGACGACGGTCGCCTCACCGACGGTCAGGGACGCACGGTGGACTTCCGCAACACCGTGATCATTATGACCAGCAACGCCGGCACCGAACACCTGCAGGGCGGTGGTATCGGCTTTTCCACCGGTGGCAAGGGCCCGCGGCAGATTGATATGAAGGACGCCCGCAAGAAAGTGGACGAGGCGCTGCGCCAGACCTTCCGGCCCGAGTTCCTCAATCGCGTGGATGAGATTATCCTCTTCCATCCGCTCTCGATGGAGGATCTCACCCGAATCATCGATCTGCAGGTGGGCGACCTGATCGAGCGACTGCGCGATCAGCAGATCACGCTGAAACTCACCAAGGCGGCCAAAGAGTACCTGGTGACCGAGGGCTACAACCCGGTCTATGGGGCGCGGCCCCTGCGGCGCACCGTGCAGCGCCTGCTCGAGACGCCGATCTCGCGCGAGTTGCTGCGAGGTGTCTTCAAGGCCGGTGATACGATCGAAGTCGACCTGGAAAATGGTCAACTGGTGTTCCAGCGCGGCGACGTGCTGGAGATCGAAAGCACCCGCCCGGCCGAGCCCCTGGGCGCGTAACCAGACCCGATCAGAACACAACGGCCCCCCTTTCCCGCGGGAAAGGGGGGCCGTTGTGCCTCATGCGTACTGAGGCCACATTCGCGGGGTGCGCACCGCCCGATGCAAACGGCCCGGGAGCGCGGGCGTCCCGCCCGCGTCGCGTCTCCACGGGCACGGTGCCGGCCCCCCTTCCTGACCTTCCCCCGCTGGGGAACCCGGCTCCTCCCGCCAGCGGGGGGAGGCTGGGAGGGGGGCTGCGGCGCCGCATTGAGGTGAGCAGCCTATGTTCACCTCAGCCGTCCATGCGGCTCCGCCGCACAACGCCGCGATGAACCTACGGTTGTTCCTGGGAGGGCGCAGCCCTCCCAGACCCTCCCGCGGGTGGGGGAATGGGGAAACCCGGTGTCCCCATGCCCCTGCGGGGCGGGGGGGGTGGGGAAACCCGGTTTCCCCACCCCCCTCTTCGAGAGCCTATGTTCACGTTAGCCGTCCATGCGGCTCCGCCGCACAACGCCGCGATGAACATACGGTTGTTCCTGGGAGGGCTGCGCCCTCCCAGACCCTCCCGCGGGTGGGGGAATGGGGAAACCCGGTGTCCCCATTCCCCTGCTCAACATTGTTGAAATGACATTTTGTTCATTGCAACCTGTGGGATAGGCTCCGGGCGCCTCCCCCGGCGTGAGCTCAACATTGTTGAAATGACATTTTGTTCATTGCAACCCTTTCCTTACATGTACATAGGCCCTCGGAGAGGGTATGGGGAAACCAGGTTTCCTCATACCCTCACCCCATGGGAGGGTCTGGGAGGGCGACGCCCTCCCAAAAATAACTTTTTCTCCCGTTAGTGTGCGGCGCAGCCGCATGGGGCCTATTGGGAAATAGGAAGATCGGGCGTTTGCATTTACGAGCAGATCGTATATCCTGGAAAGAGTATTGATTACCTTCCAGGACCTGGTTCCCCCCTTGTGTTACGTTACGGTCCTGGAGGGGCGCAGGGAGGCGTAGCCTTCCCGCAACTCCCGGTTCCGGCCACGGCGGGCGCGTGCCTCGGCGAAACCAGGACATGTCTGCCGCCACGGGCAGAACCGGCATAGCCCTCCGCCTCTCCCCCGGGACGGCACCCCGCATCGCCGCGCAGCGAAACCATGTCTCATACGGCAAGCCAGCAAACCAGAACGATTATGCTAAACACAGAACCTTCTTCCGTTCCGCCAACCCGTGACACGATCCAGATCAGGCGTCTGCGCGAATTGCTCAGCAGCATTGGAGCCTTTTTAGCTGCAGGGCGACAGGCAAATCCGCTCGCGGTATTGCAAGATCTTGCCAGCGACTGTCTGCGAGCCGACCATGTGACCATTACCGTTCCTGCCGGCACGGGCGCCATCGAACGGCACGAGCCGGGCGTGCTCTGCGGGCCGGTGCTGATCGGGCGGCGCGTCATCGGACGCGTCGAGGCTACGCGCGCAGCGCCCTTCGACGCCGAGGATCGCGCATTGCTGCTCCCGCTCGGCCAGTTGATCGGCGCGGCCCTCGAGCATGCCATGCTCCAGGGACAGGTGGAGCAACATGCGATCGCCACCCGGGCGCATGAGGAGACCCTGGAGCACCTGCTGGGCTTCGGGCGGGGGGTGGTCAGCGCATCGGGCGATCCGCAGGCCCTGGCACTGCGGATCGCGACGTACATCCCCGCCATGGTGGGCGGCGAGCGAGCCTCGGTGCTGCTGCTGCCACCGGATGATGCCGGCCATCCCATACTGGTGTTAAGCACCGGCATGACCGCCGCGCCTGAGCGCGCCCGTGAGGTGGCCGAGCATGGCTTTGCCGGGCTGGTGCTACGTAATCGTTCGCCGCTGATTATTGACGAGACCGACACCGACCGGCGCTGGCTGGGCTTGAAACTGAACCAGAGCGATGCGCCAACCCGTTGCGCCATGGCCGTGCCGCTGCTCTGGGGCAAGCAGGTGCTCGGCGCGCTCACCGTTACCACGACCCGCAGCCGGGTGTTCAACACGGCCCACCTGAACCTGCTCGAACTGGTGGCCTGCCACGTGGCAGTGGCGATTGAGGCGGCGAATCTCCAGACAGGCCTGAAGGCTACGTCCATGCGTCTCGCCGATAGCGTGGAGGAGTTGGAGACCGCGCTGCGCAACCTGCGGGCCGGCGAGACCGACGCCATCACCAGTGTTGATGCGGTTGTTGCCCGGTTGCGCGAGGAACAGGCGCGTCTGCACGCCTTCGTGGCGACCTAACGTGAACATGGGGGACCCAGGTTCCCCCATACCCCCGCCCGCAGGAGGGTTTGGGAGGGCGCAGCCCTCGAGCAGGGGATGGGGAAACCAGGTTTCCCCAGATTCTCACCCGGTGGGAGGGTTTGGGAGGGCTGCGCCCTCCCAGGCAACAGGCTCTTGCCTCCCGTTGGGGTGCAGGACAGCCGCGAGGGGCTTTGCCGGGAGAGGAGAGTTCAAGCACTGGCGGGCAGGGAGGGATTCGAACCCTCGACAGCGTTGCCGCTGTACGGCATTTCCAGTGCCGCGCACTAGACCAGACTATGCGACCTGCCCTTGCCACGCGATTGTACCATGCTGAGAGGCGAGTCGCAAACCGGCCCGCATCCACGTGGGGGCTACGCCTTCCCAGACCCTCCCGCATCCGCAGGGGATGGGAAAACCGGGTTTCCCCTATCCCTGCTTGAGGGCCAGGCCCTCCCACGGGCAGGGGCATGGGGAAACCCGGTTTCCCCACACCCCTCTTCGAGAGCCTATGTTCACGTTAGCCCTCCATGCGATTCGCGCACAACGCCGCAATGAAAATAAGGTTATTCTTGGGAGGGCTGCGCCCTCCCAGACCCTCCCGCGGGTGGGGGCATGGGGAAACCCGGTTTCCCCACACCCCTCTTCGAGAGCCTATGTTCACGTTAGCCGTCCATGCGATTCGCGCCGCGCACCGACGGGATGAACATAGTTCTTGGGAGGGCTACGCCCTCCCAAACCCTCCTGCGAGGGGGCTATGCTCACATCAGATCGCGATCACGCCCCCCACGTAAAAAGCCACGCTGCTC
>Ga0308412_1000723_pt1 | contig 17329 bp, 15 predicted proteins | sample HotsprottomLayer_FD_202357 | JGI IMG/M metagenome (GOLD analysis project Ga0308412, IMG submission 202357) | Hot spring phototrophic mat microbial communities from Octopus Spring, Yellowstone National Park, Wyoming, United States -... | ecosystem: Environmental > Aquatic > Thermal springs > Hot...
GATCTTCGCCCCGGCGTGGGTCTCCTTGTAGCAGACGAGGGTGCGGTGCGGGGTACCGGAGGCGTCGATGCTGGGCTCCCAGCGGGTCTTCCAGAACACCTCGTTGCCCGAGAAGAACGCGAGGTGGACCCCGGCGTCGCGGGCCGCCTCCACGTTCGTCCGTTGCTGGGCCGACCAGTACTCGTCGTGGCCGACCGACAGGAACACCGCGTGGTCACGGAGTTCGGAGCCGAACCGGTGGCTGTCGACCCCGGCGAAGTACGAGACGTCGTATCCGTTGCGCTCCAGGAACCGCACCATCCCGTACTGGTCCGACCAGAAGAAGGCGTACGGGTTCTGGGCCCGCACCACGAACGGGCGGTTGTAGCTCACCTTGAACGCCCGGCCCACCGGGGCGCCGCCGTAGAGGCTGTTGCCCCCGTAGTCGTTGTAGGCGTGCCAGGTGGTGTCGTTGGTCTGGAAGAGGATCTTCGCGTCGCGGGCGTCGTCGCGCACGACGAACAGCACGTGGCTCGCACCGCCGGTGTCGGTCCGGCGCAGCCGGGCGACGTACACGCCGGAGACGGCGTCGGCGGGAACGGTCCAGGTGGCCGACACGGCCCAGTTGCCGCAGTCGATGAGCCCGGTGGTCGGGTCGTTCAGGCAGAAGGGCTGGGGCTGCGGGAGCGGCACCGACGGGGCGACAGTGGCGACGTGACGGGCACCGTGACCCTGGTACCACCCGATGCGGTGGATGTCGATGGTGTAGGCGGCAGCGTCGGTGGCGATCTTGAACGCCACCGTCTCGCCCACGTTCACGCTGAACTCGGTGGTGAACCCGACGATGCTGGGATCGCCCGACCCGGCGACGTCCCACTGCGCGCGGGGGGTACCGGGCTTGGCGTTCTCACAGGCGATCACGCTTCCGACCGGCGGCGCACAGGGATCGGCGGCCCCCGCCGTCGCCGCGGGCACAACGGTGAGCGCGGCGACGAACCCGACGACCAGGAGGGGGATCGAACGCTTCATCCTCGGCATCCTCTCACGCCGGGCCGCCGGGGCACGGCGGCGCCGTCACGACCGGCGCACCGGGAGCGTGAGCCCGGCCACCTCGACGAACGTCTCGGCCCGGGCCGACCAGCTGTGGCGGGCGGCGAACTCCCGTCGGGCGGCCGCATCCTGCGGGCGATGGGGCTGCGCGAGGGCGTCGACCACCGCGTCGGCGAAGGCGTCGGGATCGTCGGCCACCCGCACGAACGGCGAACCGAGCCAACGCACCGCCGGCAACCCGGTGGCCACCACGGCTCGGCCCGCGGCCAGGTACTCGAGGGTCTTGAGCGGGAAGCTCGCCTCGTTGAACGGGCTCCGGGCGTACGGGACGATCCCCACGTCGATGGCCCGCAGGTACCCGGGAAGCGCCGCGTAGGGCTTCGGCCCGACCCAGGCGACGTTGGGGCGGTCGAGGAGCCGGCCGAGCCGCCCGAGTTCGAAGGTGACCTGGCGGGGACCGACGAGCAGGAGCGAGCACCCTCGCGCCGCCACCGCCTCGAGCAGCCCCACGTCGATCCGCTCCGAGAGGTGCCCGACGAAGCCGGCGACCGGTGGCGGCAGCGTCACGTCCTCGGGCACGGGTGCACGCTCCACCGACGCGTAGTGGGCGACGTCCACCCCGTTGGGGATCACGTGCACCTCGTGCCCCATCGCCCGCCACCGTTCGGCCAGGGTCGCCGAGATCGCCACGATCACGTCGGCGACCTCGAGCGCCCTGGTCTCCAGGCGTTCGAGTCGGCGCCGGGGGATCCCCATGAGCTCGGCACCGGCGACGAAGTCGTCGGTGCCGTAGAGGATCCGGCGGGCGCCGGGGACCGCACCGAAGAGCGGCTCCAGGGTCCCGGCGATCACCGCCTCGGGGCGCCCGTCCAGCGTCCGCGCGGCCGACCGGAGGCTGCGCCGCCAGGCCGCCACCGCCAGCGCGTGCAGACCGGGTCGCTCCCCGCCGGGGATCCCCGGCGTGCGGACCCGCCACAGGCCGGGCTGCACCGGTTCCGGCGCCGGGATCCGAGGTCCCACCCCGCGGGTGGGCGGGTCGACGTAGCAGACCGGCAGCCACCGCGACAGGGCGTCGGCCATGTGCTGGTCGGGGAACCGGTTGCCGTCCCAGGCGGTGCCGGCGGCGACCACCACGCCGACCCTCCGGCCGCTGCCGGAGGGCGGTGGGCTCACGCGGACGCCTCGGCCTCCGCGACCACCCCCGACACCTCCTGCCCCGCGTGGGCCTCCGATGCCCGCTCGGGGTCGGTGTGGCGGTGGAGCAGCGGCCCGAACAGCCGGGCGAGGACCGCCTGCACGGTGGCGGCGAGGATGGCGAGGTCGAGTCCGGGTGACCAGTTCTCCACGTAGAACAGGTCGAGGCGGCGGTACACGTCGAACTCGGGGTTCTCCCGTCCCTCGACCTGCCACAGCCCGGTGATGCCCGGCAGCACGAGGAAGCGGTCACGCAGCCGATCGTCGAACTGCGCCGCCTCGTGCACGAGGGCGGGGCGGGGACCGACGAGGCTCATCTCCCCACGCAGCACGTTGAGGAGCTGGGGCACCTCGTCGAGGCTCGCGCGTTCCAGCCACCGGCCGACCCGGGTACGGCGCGGGTCCTGGGCGAGCTTGAACAGCGGCCCGTTACGCTGGTTGGCGAAGGTGAGGTCGACGAGGCGTTCCTCGGCGTCGGGCACCATGGTGCGGAGCTTGAGCAGCGTGAACTCACGCCCGTGCCGCCCCACCCGGCGCTGGCGGAACAGCACCGGGCCGCCGTCCTGGACCTTGATCGCGATCGCGGCCAGGGCCAGCAGGGGTGACGACACCACCAGCAGCACCGCCGCGACGGCGAGGTCCATGCTGCGCTTCAGGAACCCCTGCCACGGCGACAGCAACGCCGGCTCCACGTAGAAGAGCGGCTCGTGGGCGAGGGGCAGCGGCCGCAACCGCCGATGCGCCAGGCCACGCAGCCCGCTGGAGACGTGCACGTGGGCACCCTGGTCGAGGAGCCGACGGGTCAGGTCGTTCAGCTGCGTGGAGCCGATGTCGCTGGCGGCGAGCACCACTCCGGTCGCGCCGGTGCGCTCCACGATCGCGGGGGTGTCGGCCACCGTGCCCAGCCACGGCGTGTCGCCACCCCAGGCGGCGAGCTCGTCGGGGTTGCCGAGCACCCCCTGCACCCGGTAGCCCAGCTCGGGGTGGTGGGTGAGCAGACGGTGCAGCTCTTGCGCCTCCTCCCCGGTCCCGACCAGCAGCACCGGGCGGCAGTAGCGCCCCACCGTGCGGGCCCGGCGCAGCCAGGTTCCGTAGACACCGCGGAACGTGCTGAGGAGCACGAACATGCAGGCCATGGCGGCGGCAGCCCGACCGAGCGACATCGGCACCCCGAGCCGGTTCCCCGCGAAGTACCCCAGGGCGGCGGCGAACAGGGAGGCCCGGCCCAGCCGGGCGATCTCCACCGCCCGCACCCCGCACACCCGGGCCCGATAGAGGCCCTGCCAGGCGATCACGACGATCGAGGTGGCCATGACGAGAGCGACCGCCACCGCGAGCCCGACCGGGTCGGCGCTCTGCACGCCGTCGAGCGCGGCGGGCGCCACGAGCACCGCGCCCCAGGCCAGGACCACCGCGGAGGCGTCCAGGATCCCCAGGATCCGCCGCAGGTGGTTCCCCCGGGCCCGGAACACCTGCGCGCCGCCGTGCCGCTCCTGTGCCGCCACCGGCTCCGGCCCGGCCGGCGGCGCCGTCCCGGCTCGCCGCACGGTGGCCGTGCGGCGCCGGCGGGCGCGTGCGACCTGTGTCCGCTTCGCTGCGTCCCGGGTGCTCACGCTGCGCGCGCTGCCCGTCCCGTCTTCCATCCGCTACCGCCGCCCCTGCCCCTCGAGCATCCGTTGTGCGCGAACGGTAGCACTTCCTGCCACCCTGAGCAACCGCCGGCTCGAGGACGAACACGTTCTGTGGTACGCGCCGACCGGCGGTCAAGCCGCTGTCAACCTGGGTGACCGATGTGACGCTTTCGGCCACCGAGCGTGGAACCTGCCCGTGGGGGAAGGCCCCGCCGGGTCCCGAGGCCGGGTCAGTCGGGCGGTTCGGCGCCGACGACCCACATGGCGAAGAACTGGGAGCCACCGCCGTACGCGTGGCCGAGCGCCTTGCCGACCCGTACCGGCACCTGGTAGTCGCCGGCCCGGCCGCGCATCTGCTGGGCCGCCTCCCCGAAGCGGATGAGGCCCGAGGCCCCGATCGGGTTCGACGACAGCACCCCGCCGGAGGGGTTCCAGGGGATCTCGCCGTCGAACGCGGTCACCCCCGCCTCGGTGAGCTTCCACCCCTCCCCCGGCTCGCAGAACCCGAGGTTCTCCAGCCACATCGGTTCGTACCACGAGAACGGCACGTACACCTCGGCGCAGTCGAGGTCACGCCGGGGGTCCCGGATCCCGGCCTGGCGGTACACGTCGGCGGCGCAGTCCCGGCCGGCCTGCGGGTTCACCTGGTCCCGGCCGGCGAACATCGTCGGCTCCGAGCGCATCGCGGTGCCGTGCACCCAGGCCACCGGGCCGGGTGCCGCCCGGGCGGCGTCCTCGGACGCGAGCACGAGGGCCATCGCCCCGTCGGAGGACGGGCAGGTGTCGAGGTACCGCAGCGGCTCCCACAGCAGGAACGACTCGGCCACCTGCTCGAGGGTGATGTCGGGAAGGTGCAGGTGCGCCTTCGGGTTGCGCAGCGCGTTGAGCCGGTCCTTCACGGCCACGAGGTGACCGATGTGGGCCGGGGCGTTGGCGCGCCGGATGTAGGCCCGGATGAGCGGTGCGAAGTACCCCCCGGCGCCGGCCACCAACGGGGGTGTGAACGGCATCGGGATCGTCAGCCCCCAGGTGGCGTTGCTCTCCGACTGCTTCTCGAACGCCACCACCAGGACCCGTTCGGCCACCCCGGCCATGACGTGCTTGGCCCCCACGATCGCCGTGGTGCCACCCACCGATCCCGCGGTGTGCACCCGCAGCAGGGGCTTGCCGACGGCCCCGAGCGCGTCGGCGAACGCCAGTTCGGGCATCACCACGCCCTCGAAGGTGTCGGGTGCCTTGCCGAGCACCACCGCGTCGATGTCGGCGAAGCCGAGACCGGCGTCCGCGAGCGCCTCGAGTGCCGCTTCCCGCACCAGTCCGGGCATGGTCACGTCGGTGCGGGCCGCGGTGTGCTTCGTCTGCCCGACCCCGATCACCGCGGTGCGCACCGCGCCCATCAGTCCCCCTCCAGGACGCACACGAGGTTCTGCTGCAACGCCGGCCCGGACGCCGCGTGGGCCACCGCCCGGCGGGCCTGGCCGGCCCGGATGCCGGCGGCGGCCTCACCGATGCGGATCAGCCCGGTCGACACCACCGGGTTGGCCACCAGCGCTCCACCCGACGGGTTCACCGCCACCTCGGGACCCAGGCCGAGGGCCCGGCGCAGCAGCACCACCTCGTGGCTGTGGGTGGCGGCCAGCTCGGCCACCTCCACCGGTCCGTCACCCACCCCGGCGGCGACCGCCGCGGCCCGGGCCGACGGCACGTCGGTGAGATCCCGGGCCCCCAGCGACGGGGTGTCGACACGATGTGCGATCCCGGTGATCCACACCGGTGCGTCGCACACCTTTCGGGCGAGCTCCTCGGCGGCGAGGACCACCGCCACCGAACCGTCGGTGACCGGGGCGAGGTCGGCGTCGCGCAGCGGCGGGTGAGTGACGGGCCGGGCGAGCAACTCGTCGGCGGTCACGTCCTCGCCGACCACGGCGTGCGGGTTCGTCAGCCCCGCCCGGCGGGCGGCGGCCGCCGCTTCCGCCATGTCCCGTTCGTCGAGGACCCCGGCCGCGATCGCGGCGCTGGCCGCCAGCGCGGCGAGGTCGGTGGCCGAGGGCCACAGCGGCGCCACCGTGTACGGATCGGCTTGCAGGCCGAGGACCTCGGCGGCGTCGGTGGTGCTGGGCTTGCCGAACCCGTAGACGAGGGCCGAGTCGACCTCCCCGGACCGGATCACCAGCCACGCCTCGTACAGCGCCCAGGCGGCGTCGGCCTCCACGTGACTCTCCCGGATGGGTGGCCAGGCCCCCACCGCGTCCAGACCGGACACGAACGCGAACGGGCCGCCGTAGAGGTAGTCACAGGACCCGGAGCAGGTGAAGCCGATCTCGGCCCGGGGGATGCCGGAGGCGGCGACCGCTTCCTGGACCACCGGGATCACCAGCTCCACCTCGTTGCGGCGTCGCTCGCAGGGGCTGGTGACCTGCGCGAAGGAGACGATGCCGACCCGGCGCGTCACGCGTAGTCCTTCCAGGTCTCGTACGGGGCGTCCGGCTCGCCGGTCGGCTCGAACCCGATGAGGGTCCGGGCGTCGGGTGCGGGCTCGTCGGCCCACACCGCCCGGACCCGCATCCCCATCCGCACCTCCTCGGGTGCGCAGCCGGTGACGAGGCCGAACCAGGGGGTCGCGGCCCCGTCCAGCAGCACCTGGGCGGTGACGTAGGGGATCGGCGGGGCGAGCTCGGACAGGCCCGGGATGTTGGTGATGCAGAACGTCGTGACCGTGCCGGTCTGGGCCACCTCCACCTCGATCTCGGTGGGGGCGCCGGTCATCGGATCCGAGCCTCGGGGCGGCACGTAGACGTGCTGCGCGTCGCGGGCGCGCTGGCCGATGATGCGCCGCTGGGCGAGCCCTCGCAGGTAGCGGCTCGTGGCGACGCCGGCGTTGATCTCGTAGTCGAGCCGGATGGGGCAGACGATCCGGGTGACCGGCTCGTCGGCCGCCTCCGGGGCCTCGTCGGGTGGCGCCGGCTCGGGCCGGGCTCCGGCCTCCAGCGGCACCCACGCCTCCAGGTCGCGCACCGTCCCGTGGCGGGCGCGGGCCCATCGGGGCCCCACCCGCATCCCCACCGCCATGACGTCGGGCGAGGGCGCGTCCACCACCCCCAGGAGGGCGGTGTCGGCCCCGTCGGGCCGGATGAGCGCGAACGCGAACGGCCGGTCGAGGTGATGCTTGCCCGGCTTGGGCCGGGCCACCCACGTCCAGGCGGTCACGGTCCCGGCCGGTCCCACCTCGACCCACTCCTCCACCGCGGCGCCGGTGTGGGGGTCGTACTCGGCGGGGGGCACCACCACCCGCCCGTCGGGGGTGCGGGCCCCGACGAGGCGCCCGTCCCGTAGGCCGGTGAAGAACGCCGACAGCGCGGGTCCCAGGGAACGGGTGTAGCCGCCCGGGTACTCGAGCACGTGGTGCTCGACGAGCGGCGCGTCGGCCGCAGGGTCAGATGTTGCGGTCACGTCCCTCCCAGTAGGGGTCCCGCAGCTGCCGTTTCAGCAGCTTGCCGGTGGGTTCCCGGGGCATCTCGTCGATGAAGTCGATCGAGCGGGGCCACTTGTACTTCGCCAGCCGGTCGCGCAGGTGGGCCATGATCGAGGTCCGCAGCGCGTCGTCGGGGGCGACCCCGTCGCGGGGCTGCACCACCGCCTTCACCTGCTCACCCATGTCCTCGTCGGGGATCCCGAAGACCGCCGCGTCGGCGACGTCGGGGTGAGCGAGGAGCTCGCCCTCGATCTCGGCCGGGTAGATGTTGACCCCCCCGGCGATGATCATGTCCGACTTGCGGTCGCAGAGGAACAGGTAGCCGTCCTCGTTGAGGTACCCGACGTCACCGACGGTGAAGAACCCTTCGGCGTCGTGGCTCTCGTCGGTCTTGCGGCGGTCGCCCTTGTACTCGAAGTCCTGGCCGCCCATCCGCATCCAGACCACGCCCGGCGTCCCGGGCGGGCAGGGCCGGCCGTCGTCGTCGAGGATCTTCAGCTCGCTGATCGGCCACACCTTGCCGACCGTGCCCGGGTAGCGCAGCCAGTCCTCGGGGCTGGCCAGGGTGCCGCCCCCCTCGGTGGCCCCGTAGTACTCCCAGATCACCGGCCCCCACCACTCGAGCATCCGGCGCTTCGTCTCGATCGGGCAGGGCGCCGCGGCGTGGATCGCCCAGCGCATCGACGAGTGGTCGTAGCGGGCCTTGGTCTCCTCCGGCAGGGCGAGCATGCGGTGGAACTGGGTCGGGACCATGTGGGTGTGCGTGCAGCGGTACCGCTCGATGAGCCGCAGGGTCTCCTCGGGGTCCCAGCGGTCCATGCACACCACCGTGTGACCGGCGTGCAGGGCGTTGCCGGCGAAGGTGGTGACCGCGGTGTGGTAGTTGGGCGACGTCGACAGGTGCACGTTGCCGTCGCGGTGCGGGATGCCGAACAGCCCGAGGAACGCGGTGAACAGCTCCGCCGAGGTGTCGGGGTCGAGGTCGGGCAGGCGGCGCCGCACCCCTTTGGGCCGTCCGGTGGTGCCGGAGGTGTAGTGCATCGCCGAGCCGGCGCTGCGGTCGGCGGGCAGGTCGGGTGACTGGGCCTCCAGGAACGCCTCGAGGTCGGCGAAGCCGTCCACCTCCCCCACCGCGAGCCGGGCCGCCTCGGGGATCCCGGCCTCGGCGGCGGCCCGGGTGGCGACCGCGCCGAAACGGGTGTGGGTGAGGAACGCCTTGGCCTCGGCGTCGGCGAGGATGTAGGCCACCTCGGGTTCGGCGAGGCGGTAGTTGATCGGCACGTAGTACAGGCCGATCTGCAAGGCGGCGAGGTAGGTGGTGAGCGGATGCAGGCCGTTGGGCAGCATGGCCGCCACCGTGTCGCCCCGCCGCAGCCCCAGGCTCCGCAGCCCGTGCGCGAGCCGGTTGGCCCGTGCCAGCACCGCCCCGGCGGGATGTTCGGTGCCGTCGGGGTCCACGATCGCGAGCGCGTCGGGGTCCTGGGCGGCGTAGAACCAGAAGCCTCCGGGCATCAGCGGCGCTCCTCGCGCCCCGACCGGGGTGCCGGCCGGGGGCGCCTCGGCGGGTGGGTCGGGGTCGTGGGGAACCTCACCGGCGGCGGGGGTTCAGCGTTCCGGGGTGAACCGGACCGGGAGGTGCCGGATCCCGTTGATGAGCGTCGACTGCAGGAACTGCGGCTCGCCGGCGAGACGGATGTCGGGCAGGCGGCGGAGGATCTCGTCGAACATCGCGACGATCTCGACCTTGGCCAGGCTCGCGCCGAGGCAGTAGTGCGGTCCCCGGCCCCCGAACGCGAGGTGCTCGTTGGGCGAGCGCCCCACGTCGAAGCGGTGCGGGTCGTCGAACACCCGGGGGTCGCGGTTGGCCGCCGCGTACTGCACGGTGAGGGCGTCCCCGGCCCGCAGCGGCACCCCAGCGAGCTCCGTGTCGGCGGTGACGGTGCGGCGGAAGTAGCGCACCGGAGACACCCAGCGCAGCATCTCGTCCACCGCGGTGGGCAACAGGCGCTCCGGGTCGGCGACGAGCCGCTCGTGCTCCTCGGGGTGCTGGAACAGTGCGAGCATCCCGCCGGAGATGAGGTTGCGGGTCGTCTCGTTGCCCGCCACCGACAGCAGCAGCACGAACACGTTGAACTCGACGTCGGAGAGCTTCTCCCCGTCGAGCTCCGCGTTCACCAGCATCGTGACGATGTCGTCGAGCGGGCGCTGCCGGCGGGCATCGGCGAGGCTCTGGGCGTACGCGTACAGCTCGAGCGACGCCGCGGAGGCCGCCTCCATGCCCCCGACGCCGTACTCGGGGTCGTTGGCGCCGATCATCCGGTTCGACCACTCGAACACCCGGTGCCGGTCCTCGATCGGGATGCCGAGCAGTTCGGCGATCACCACCAGCGGCAGTTCGGCCGACAGGTCGGTCACGAAGTCGACGACGTCGTCACGGGTGGCCACCCGGTCGACGATCTCCCGGGCCGCCTCGCGGATGTGGGGCTCGAGACCCCGGATCACCTTGGGGGTGAACGCCCGGGCCACGAGGTTGCGCAGCCGGGTGTGCTGGGGCGGGTCCTGGTTGAGCATCATGAGCTCGGTGCCCGTCTGCTGGTCCTCCAGCAGCGCGCCCCGGGCCCCCGACGAGAACGTCTTCCAGTCGCGCTCCACCGCGATCACGTCGTGATAGCGGGTCACCACCCAGAACCCGGGGGCGCACAGCGTCTCGGAGGGGTGCCACCAGACCGGGTGCTCCTCCCGCAGCCAGTCGTAGAAGGCGTGCGGCGGGCCCTGGGCGAAGGTCGCCGGGTTCGTGAGGTCGACGGTCTCGACGCCCTGCACGGCGGACTCCCCCCTTGTCGTTCCGGCTCGTCGGGTGCACGGCGGCCCGGCGTGCGGGACCGGCCGGTCCCGTAGAGTAGAACGCGTTCTAAACCGAGGCAAGGAGGGCCGGTGGCCGAGATCCTTCCCCTGAGCACCCGCCACTGCACCGTGGAGCGCGACGGCCCGGTGGTGACCCTCACCATGAACCGGCCCGAGGCCCGCAACGCGCTGAGCCCCGACATGCTCGTGGGTCTCGCCGACGGGTTCGCCTATGTGGCCGACACCCCCGAGGTGCGGGTGGCGATCCTCACCGGCGCCGGCGGCCACTTCTCCTCCGGCGCCGACCTGAAGGCGATGGCGCAGCCGTCGGACGACGAACGGGTCCGCGCCCGCCTGGCCGAGGACCCGAACCTGCACTGGAGGGCGCTGCTTCGCGACTGGCGGTGCCCGAAGCCGGTCGTCGCCGCGGTGGAGGGGTACGCGGTGGCCGGGGGCACCGAGATGCTCCAGGGCACCGACATCCGCATCGCCGGGGAGTCGGCCACCTTCGGGGTGTGGGAGGCCAAGCGGGGCCTGTTCCCCCTCGGCGGCTCGGCGGTGCGCCTGCCCCGCCAGATCCCCTACACGATCGCCATGGACATCCTGCTGTCGGCCCGCCCGGTCAGCAGCCGGGAGGCCCTGGCGATCGGGCTCATCGGCCGGGTGGTCCCCGACGGCACTGCGCTGGCGGCGGCCCGGGCGGTGGCCGAGCAGGTGGCCGCGTGCGCGCCGCTGTCCACCCAGGCGATCCTGGCCGCCTGGCGCCAGACCGAGGGGATGCCCGACGCCGAGGCGATGGCGGTGCAGGACCGGATCGGTTGGGAGGTGTTCGCCAGCGAGGACGCCCAGGAGGGCCCCCGCGCCTTTCGGGAGAAGCGGCCCCCGGTGTTCAAGGGCCGGTGAGCGCCGCCGCCGGACCCGCCGGGCCCACCCGACCGACCGGACCCTCCGGGCCGGCCGGGTCGGCGGGCGCTGGACCGGAACCGCGGGGCACCGAACCGCCGCTGGCCGACGCGTCGTCGGTCGGGCCGGTCGGTGCGGGCCGGCGCCGGTTCGTCGACGCGTTGCGGGCTCTCGTCGACGTGGCGGTGGTGGGCGGGCCCCGTGCCGGCGACGCCGACCTCGACCAGGCCGCCGCCAGGCTGGAGGCCCTCGCCCGGGACCTCGGCACCGATCCCGGCGGGGACCGGTCGACCCGGGTGCGGACCGAACCGCTCGGCGGTCATCCCGACTACCTGCCCCGCTCACCGCTGGTGGGGGTGGCGTCCCCGCTGGCCCCGCCGTTCACCTGGCGCCTCGCCGAGCCGGGCCTGGTGGCGACCGGAACGTTCGGCGCCCCTTACGAGGGCCCACCCGGCTACGTGCACGGCGGCTGGATCGCGCTCGCGTTCGACGAGGTGCTCGGCATGGCGAACATCGCCGCGGGCCGGCCCGGGATGACCGCCCGCCTCACCGTCCACTACCACCACCCCACCCCCCTGCACCGCCCGGTGGTGATCGGTGGCGGCGTGGCGCGCACCAGCGGGCGGCGCACGGTGACCGCCGGTGAGTTGCGCTGCGACGGCCGGGTGTGCGCGACGGCCGAGGGACTGTTCGTGACGATCAGCCCCGAGCGGGCCGCCCGGTACTTCGCCGCCCGCCGCGACCGGCACGACCCGGAGCCACCGCCGACCGGTCACCGGTAGGCATCACCAGGCCGTCCGCCGGACGGGCCTCGTCAACCTTGCGCCATCGCCCCGAGGCGCTGCATGGTGGTGACCGCCTCGTCGACGAGGTCGAACATCACCTCCCGCACCGGGCGCACCCGGCGCATCGACCCCACGATCTGGCCCACCGGGAACCCGGTCAGCTCGGGGTGCTGGGACCGGTTGATGCGGGCGAACGCGTCGGCGACGAGCATGAACTGCAACGGCATCGGCAGGAACCCGGGCGCGTCGGGCTGTTCCCAGGCGTCGGTCCAGGCGGTGCGCAACTGCCGGGCCGGCTTGCCGGTGAGGACCCGGGACCGCACGGTGTCGGTGGAGGACGCGGCGAGCAGCTTCTCCAGCGCCACCGGCATCGTGTCGGCCTCGGCGACGGTGAGCCAGATGGAACCGGTCCAGACCCCCTGGCAGCCCGTCGCCAGGGCCGCGGCGATCTGCGACCCGCGCCCGATGCCCCCGGCGGCGAGCACCGTGACGCCGTCGCCGACGGCGTCGACCACCTCGGGCCACAGCACGATCGAGGCCACGTCCCCGGTGTGCCCGCCGGCCTCGGTGCCCTGGGCGATCACCACGTCGACGCCGTTGTCGCGATGCTTGACGGCGTGACGCACGGTGGAGGCGAGCGCGCCGACGAGCAGCCCGTGCTCGTGGGCGAGGGTCACCACGTCGGGCGGCGGCGGGCCCAGCGCGTTCACCAGCATCCTGGCCGGGTGGCGCAACGCCACATCCAGTTGCGACCGGCCGGTGGTGTCGGTCCAGCCGAGCAGGTGGTGGGGTCGCTCCAGGTCGGCGGGCAGGGGCGGCACCCCGTAGCGGGCGAGCACCCGCTCCACGAAGTCGCGGTGCTCCTTCGGGATCATCGCCTCGAGCTGCTCCTCGAGCCGGTCGGGGTCGAGGCCGGTGTCGCGGGCCGCCTCCAGGAGGTTCGCCGGCATGACGAGGTCCACCCCGTAGGGCCGGCCGTCGACGTGCTCGTCGATCCAGGCCAGCTCCACCTCGAGCTCCTCGGGGGTGAAGTACAGGGCGCCGAGCACCCCGAACCCGCCGGCGCGGCTCACCGCGGCGACGACGTCGCGGCAGTGGCTGAAGGCGAAGATCGGGAACTCGATGTCGAGACGGTCGCAGATCGGGGTTCGCACACCGGCGAGTGTAAGTGAAACGTGTTCTACTGCGGCAGGTGCCGCTCGACCCAGGTGCCCAGGTCGACGAGCAGCGCCTCCGGCGGTGCCTGCGTGCGGGTGTCCCACTGCCTCCAGCGCCGGCCCGGCAACACGAACCGGGCGCCGTCCAGCGGGATGAGCGAACCGAAGGTGGGGCCGAGGAACGGTGGGACCTCCCGCCAGCCACCGCCGTCGGGGGTGGGGACGACCAGCACCTCCCGCCCGGATCCCCGGTCGACCACGACGTAGACCCGCTGCTGCTCCCCGATCCGCACCTCGCGGGCGCGGGGCACCGCCAGGCCGGGCATCGGCGGCAGCGGCTCCCAGCGCCCCCCGGCGACGTCGAGACGCAGCAACGTGAGCGGAGCTTCACCGGCCAGGAACGGCGCACCCACGTACACCGCCGCCGCATCAGGCGGGTACGGGCAGACCACCTCCTCCCAGAACATCTGCGGGGAGGTCCTCCCGGTGTCCCTCGGCACGGCCGGCCCCGGTTCCCAGGCCAGGGACGCCTCGTCGAGCACGTACGCCCGAACCTGCGGTTCCGGCCGGTCCTCCGACGCCAGCACCCCGCTCCCCAGCGCGCCGCCGATCGGGACCCCGACCACCCGGCCCTCGCTGAGGCAGATCGAGGAGGGCGAGATGCGAGCGGGCACCGGCTCCGACCAGCGCCAGCGGGCGGTGACCGGATCGAGCAGCAGCAGCGCACGCTCCCGGGCCGCGTCGCTGGGCCACATCACGACCTCCCGTCCGGTCCAGCCGACCGGGAACAGGTGCACCGCCCGTGGACGCCGCGACGACGCGTACCGCTCCGGCAGCACCGGCGCCGGCGGCGATCCCAACGCACGCCACCGCTCGGTGCCGGGCGACCAGGCGACCGCGCTGAGCGGACCGCCCTCCGAGCACGCAGTCGGCTCGTCGCCCACCTCCTCGTCGAGGTGCACCCGTGCACACGGCGTGCCCACGATCACGACCTCGCGACCCGTCCAGAACCCCGCCATCCCCAACCTCTCCAACGGATACTCCAAGGGGGGTTCCGGCAACCGCCGCCACGCACCCGAGGTGGTGTCGAGCTCCCAGGCCTCCGAGGAGTTCCGCCGGAACCGGCGACCCTCGGCGCGCTCCTCGCTGCTGCGCCCGAAGAACACCACCCTCGACCCGGCCCCGATCGCCGCACTCCGAAGACCCTCCTCGGTCATCGCCACCGCCGGAGGATCGGGCAGCACCGCCGTCCCGTCGGCCCGCAGCTCGGCGGCGATGCGCGCCTCCTCCCCCCCACCGAACCGCACGGGCCGCGGCGCGCCGGACTCCTCCGCACCGCACGCGCCCACCAGCACACCCAGCACCACCCCGGCCGCCAGCGCCCGCCGAAGCATCGCCGGTCCCCGTCGGGTCACGGTGACCATCCTCGCGCCGCACGCCCCGGTGCGCCCGCCGCCGCGCACCGACCGGCCCTAGACCGCCTCGCGCGGTGGTGCACCGAGGTGGGTGGCGACCTCGGAGGCGAGGGCGGCGTTGGCGGGATCGGAGGAGTCCAGCGGGCCGAGGATGCACCAGGCCGCACCGGCCGCCGCGTACGCCCGCAGCCCCTCGGCCACCGTCGGCGGGTCGCCGACGAGCACCCCGGGCCCCGCGCCGAGCCGGTCCGCTTTCTCACGGGCCGCCGCGACGGTGGGGGCCAGGACCACCAGCCCACCCCAGGAGAGGGTGAACCCCGGGGGGCGGGTCCCCAGCGCGTCGCGTTCGGCGGCGAACCGGCTCACATCGACGCCCCAACGGTTCCAGCCGTCGGCGTGGCCGACCGCCACCGACCCGAGATGCCGGGCGCTGCCGCCCACCCACACCCGCAGGCCCCGTTCCCGCAGGGCGTCGCAGGTCGCCACCACCGCGCCCACCCGCTCGGGGAGCGTGCCGAACCGCAGGCCGAACTCCTCCATCTCGACCGCGCTCTCGGCATCCCCGGCGCCGACCCCCACCACGAGCCGGTCACCGGCGATGCGCCGCACCGTCTCGAGGGCGACCGCGGCGGCGGCCGGCGCCCGCAGCGTGGCCCGCAGCACCAGCGTCCCCAGCACCACCCGCCGGGTCTCGACCGCCAGCGCCGCCAGCAGCGTGCAGCACTCCAACGCCGGGCGACGGGTGCCGTCACGACCGACCCGGAAGAGGTGGTCGTAGACGAACACCCCGTCCAAGCCCGCCTCGTCGGCGACGCGCGCCACCCGGATCGGGATCTCGGGATCGTCGACGAACGACGGCAGCGCCAGCCCGACCTTCACGGGGCGCCGGCCTCGCGGCGTGCGGCCGCCGCCCCGGTCTCCCAGGCGGCCAGTGCGGCGCCGATCACCCCGGCCCGCTCCCCGAGCGCGGCGGGCACGATCGCCGGGGTCGGCCGGTAGGCGGCGCCTTCGATGTGGCCGAGGAAGTGGGCCCGGATCGGCTCCAGGTACAGGTCACCGTCGTTCACCAGCCCCCCGGCGATCGCGATGAGCTCGGGGTCGAAGATGTTGGCCAGGCCCACGAGCCCGATCGCGACCTGGTACGCGTAGCGGTCGACCACCGCGAGCGCGTCGGGATCGCCCCGGTGCGCGGCGGCGCTCACATGCTCACCGGTCACCGCGCCGGGATCGCCACCGGCGGCGGCGAGGATCGCCCGGCCCCGACCGGAGGCCACCGCGCGCCGAGCCAACTCCCCCAGCGCGTTGCCCGAGGCCAGGGCCTCCCAGTGCCCGATCTCCCCGCAGGCACACAGCGGGCCGTGCGGGTCGATCTGGAAGTGCCCGACCTCGGCCGCGAAGCCGTGCCCGCCGCGCAGCACCCGACCGTCGACGAGGATGCCGCCGCCGACCCCCGTGCCCAGCGTGATGACGATCGCGTGCCGCAGGCCCCGGGCGGCCCCCAGGCGGGCCTCGGCGAGCGCGGCGACGTTGGCGTCGTTGTCGACCACCACCGGGCACCCCAGGGCGGCGGCCAGCTCGGCCTGCACCGGCACCTTCCGGAACCCGGGCACGTTGGGGGCGTAGTGGATGACCCCCTCCAGGTCGACCATGCCGGCCGCCCCCACCCCGACCCCGGCAAAGCCGCCTCCAGCGGCCGGGGTGTCCCGCAACCGTTGCACGAGCTCCACCACCACCTCGCGCATCTCGTCCCAGCGCGCCGGTGACGGCACCCGTTCCTCGGCCAGCACGGTGCCCGCCGGATCGACGAGCGCGGCGAGGACCTTCGTGCCGCCGATGTCGACCCCGACCGCACATCCCGCCGGGGTGGCGGTCACGGGGTCGTGGACTGCGCCGGGCCGGGGGGCGGCCGGGCCGGTGGGTCGGGCGGTCACCCGCCGTCGACCGGTCGCAGGACGGGCCCGTCCCCGGCCGCCGCCGCGTCGCCGAAGGCTCGGCGGTGCTCGGCCAGGGCCGACTCGGCGGCGTCCACGATCACCTTCACCGCCAGCACCATCTCGTGCGCGGCGGTCACGAGGTGCTCGGCGGCCTCCGGCGAGGCCTCGGCGAGCGCGACGAACAGCCCGTCGAACAGGGAGGCTCCGGGCCGCCCGGCCCCGGCCGGCCCGCCGGTGCCACCCGGGACGTGGTCGGGGGGCGAGAGGGGGTCGTGGTCACCGAACGGCGGTTGGTCGCGCCCCAGCTCGTCGCGCCCGTAGGCGCCGAGGTCGAAGAACGGGTTGCGGCCGGGCCGGCCCGGGTCACGCATCGCCACGCTCGACCTCCTTCTTCAGCTCCCGCAGCGCGGTCCCGATGATGAGCCCCGCGGCGCGGCGTTTGATGAGCCCGGGCAGCGGGATCTTCGGGTCGACGGTCAGATCGTAGGTGACCCGGGTGCCGGCCCCGTCGGGCTCGAACCGGTACGAGCCGTCGAGGGAGCGCAGCATGTCGCTCTCCACGAGCCGCCACGCGAACCGCTCCGGCAGGTCGGCGTGGTCGTAGGCCAGCACGTACCGGGTGCTGCGCCCGAGCGCCGCGGCCCGGAACTCGACCTCGAGCGGGCGGCCGGCGTCGTCCCGTGCCCGCACCGTGACCTGCTTCACGTCCCGGGCCCAGCGGGGATAGGCCTCCACGTCGAGTGCCACCTCGAGGCAACGCGACGGCGGCGCGTCGATGTAGATCCGTTCAGTGGCGGTCTCGGGCACGGCGCCTCCCCCGGTTCTCGGACGGTCCCCGACGGGGCCGCAGGGGGCCGGTGGTGGCGGGCGCACCCCGCCGGCGCGGGTACCGACCGTGCCGGGCCCCCCACAGGCCCACCAGGCCGGCGGGCAGCATCGGGACCAGCACCGCGAACGGCTGGCGG
>Ga0308412_1000724_pt1 | contig 17290 bp, 11 predicted proteins | sample HotsprottomLayer_FD_202357 | JGI IMG/M metagenome (GOLD analysis project Ga0308412, IMG submission 202357) | Hot spring phototrophic mat microbial communities from Octopus Spring, Yellowstone National Park, Wyoming, United States -... | ecosystem: Environmental > Aquatic > Thermal springs > Hot...
TGGCTCGAAAGGATCCGCGGTGATCATGAGCAGCCTGGGCACAGCCGATCCCCGACTGTACAAGAGCCAGAATATGGTCGATGCCGATATGATCTGGCGGTTCGGGCCTAACGAGCCGAACCCCTACGTGGTCGAATGGCAAGTCCTGCTCGACGCTATCCGCCAGGACAAGCCGCACAACGAAGCCCGCCGGGCGGCAGAGGCCAACATGGCCACCATCATGGGTCGGATGGCCACGCACTCCGGCCAGATGATCACCTGGGAGCAGGCCTGGAAATCCCAGTTCGAGTACGTCAAGGACATCGACAACATGACATTCGACACCCCGCCGCCGATCCGCGCCGCCGCCGACGGCACCTACAGCGCTCCGCAACCGGGCGTCAGCGTGGAACACTAGACCCTACTTGCGTCGACTGATATCCGCATGATGTGTTCGATATGCGCGCAGCGCGCGGGCATTGCAGCGCGCTTTGGAGGGCCACGCTCCGTCGTGGCCGCGCGGTGCGCGCCGACCTGGAGGGCCACGCTCCGTCGTGGCCGCGCGCTGTGCGCCGACCTGGAGGGCCACGCTCCGTCGTGGCCGCGCGCCCCAGGCCAACCGACGCGACCGCAGCGCGTCCCTCCAATACTGCCATTTGGTTGCGGCGCCAAGCCGCTCTGGGCATTTGCTCCGGGCGATGGCCGGTCGCAGAGCCGTTTCCCATCGGATATAGGGGTGGGAAGCAGGTGCCGTCGGCACTTGGCCGCGGCACAGGCAGTTGGTTAAACTAAAGTTGTACGCGATTGGTTTGCGATGATTGTCTGGCCAGGCGGCAGAGGCCGCATTGAAGGCCGGGGATTTTTTGCACCAATTCGAGGTTTTTCCGCAGCCACTATCGTTTTGGTTATCACGAGGTCGTAGCGTTGAGCGCCAGCCAGCCGGAAAATCGTCCGCAGCAGCCCAACGAACTCGAAAATGCCAGTCAGCAGCCCGGGCAGGCTGTGCCGTCGGCGGCGGACTCGGGCAGCAGTCCGCCCACTCCGCCCGGGCCTGAGCCAGCAGCAGCCCCTTCGGAAGCCCCGCCTGCCGAAAGTGCGGCGGGGCCGCCGAGGCGACGGATCCTGATCGGTTCGCAACGGGGACCTTCGGCATATCAGCCGCGGCGGCGCGACTGGATACCGGTCGTTGCGCCGGAGGCGGGTTCTGCCGCGTCCCAGCCAGGCCAGACCGGCGACAGCGCGGCCGGTGCAGAGGGAACATCTGGCGGAGCAGCGGGCACCGGGCTGCGTGGTGTTCGGCGCAGGTCGCGGCGGTTTCGGCCCGGGCGTCGTGGCCGTGGCGCCCGAAAGCCACACACCGGCCAGCCGCAGTCGCCGCCCGAGGGGCAGGCGACGCCTTCATCCGGCGAAGCACCAGGGGCGGCTGTCGAAGCCGCCGGTGCGGTCTTGGCCGCTGAGCCTTTGGTTAGCGCTGCTGAAGTTGCCGTCCAGGCTGTCTGCCAGTCGCATCCTGTTGCGCCCGACGGCGCGGCAAAGCCTTCGCAGGAAACTCCGTCCGCCGCCCAGTTCGTACCGCCACCGGTGGCAGCAGGCGATGCGATTGGGACGGTTGCTGTCGGTTTGCCAGGTGCCGCCGAGCCGACGTCGCCAATGGCAACGGAGCCGCCAGTAGCAGGCCAGGCACCAGTTGCAGCCGGGCCGCCAGTAGCAGCCCAGGTGCTGGCAGGTAGTGTGCCTCCGGTGGATGAGCTAGCAGTGGCGGCGTTGGCTGAGATCGAGGGCACTGGGCAGTTGGCGCCTGCGGGACAGCCGCCGGCCGCGGTCGCCACTGCGTCGGCCGAAGTATCCGTGCCCAGCCCACGCCAGCCGCTGTCGCAGGACCTGGAAGAGGAGTTCGCCCAGGCGCTGGCGGGCCAGTCTGTCGAGCAACTTATTGCCGACAGCGCCGTGTCGATCCGTCGCGGCGCGCTGGAGCCGCAATCGCAACACAGCGGCCGAGTGGTTGCCGTTGGTCGGGAGGACGTGTTCGTCGAGCTTGGCGGCCGCGAGCAGGGCAGTCTGCCGCTGAGGCTGTTCGAACAGCCGCCAGAGCCGGGCAGCAGCATCGAGGTAGTCGTCGAACGGTTCAACGCCGAAGACGGCCTGTATGTGCTCTCGCTGCCCCAAAAGCCGGTGGAAGTGGACGACTGGGGCGATCTGCGCGAAGGAATGCTGGTCGAGGCCCGCGTGACCGCCTATAACAGCGGCGGTCTGGAATGTCGGGTGAACAACCTGCGGGCCTTCATTCCCGCCAGCCAGGTGGCTCTGTACAGAGTAGAAGACTTGCAACAGTACGTGGGGCAGACGTTGACGTGCGTGGTGACCGAGGCCAATCGTCAGCGGCGCAATCTGGTTCTCAGTCACCGCGCGGTGTTGGAGCGCCAGCGCGAGGAGGCCAGAGAGCAATTGCTGGCTTCGCTTCAGCCGGGGCAAATCCGCGAGGGCACAGTACGACGGCTTACCGACTTCGGGGCTTTTGTGGACCTCGGCGGTGTGGACGGCCTGCTGCATGTCAGCCAACTGGCCTGGTTCCGCGTGCAACACCCCAGCGAAGTGCTCAGCGAAGGACAGCGCATCCAGGTGCGGATCGAAAAAGTCGATCCGGTGACTAAAAAAATCAGCCTTACCTATCGCGACTTGCAGGAAAACCCCTGGGCACAAGCGGCAACCAAGTATCCGCCGCAAAGCGTGGTCCGCGGCAAGGTGACCAAGCTGATGGACTACGGGGCCTTCGTGGAGTTGGAGCGAGGCATCGAGGGGCTGGTGCACATCTCCGAGCTGTCGCACAAGCGGGTATGGCGCGTCAGCGATGTGGTCAAAGAGGGCGACGAGGTGGAGGCGCTGGTGCTGTCGGTCGATCCGCAGGCCCAGCGCATCAGTCTGTCGCTGAAGGCGCTGGCGCCGCTTCCGCAGCCTTCCAAGACCGAAGCAGCCGCCGAACAAGCCGAGCAGGCCGAAGGCCCCCAACAGCCGACTGCACAATCCGAGCAGCCAGCACCACCGCCCAAACGCAAACCACCCAAGCCCAAGCCGGAAAAGCCGCTATTGGGCGGGCTGGATCGGCCTGCCAAAGGCCACGGCTTCGGCTTGAAGTGGTAAGCCGACAGGCGGTGTGCTTGGCTGGCAGGCGATTTCGGCAGGTTCTGCCGTCCCTCAGATGTCAGATGGCAGCCGCAGGCTCCCTTGCGCAACTGTTGCGCCGGATCGGCACGTGGCCGCCTGTATCTGCCGACGTATGAGCGGGACGAGTTATTGCTGAGGGTTGTCGGGCGAGTCGGGGTGCTGGGGCTGCTCGACAGCGATGTGGATAGGCTTGATCAGCGGGCCGGTGCTGCTGCCCACCCCGCCGCGGAGTTCCTGGGGAGGCGTCTTGCTTGCCGAGGCTGCCTTGGCGCTTTCGATCTCCGCCGCTTCGGCCCATTCCACCCGCTTGCGCGACAGGCCGATTTTCCGCTCCTCCGGGTCCACACGCAACACCTTCACTTCGATAACTTCGCCGACTTTGACCACGTCCTCCGGGTTTTCCACTTTATGGTCGGCCAGTTCGGAGACGTGCAACAAGCCTTCCAGGCCCTCCTCAAGTCCCACAAACACTCCAAAGTTGGTGATCTTGGTGACGGGGCCTTTGACGATCTGCCCTGGCTGGTACTTGGTTGGTATTTCGTGTAGCCATGGGTCTTCGGTCATTTGCTTCAGTCCCAGGGCGATGCGGCGGCGGTCCTGATCGACAGCTAGAACGCGGCACTCGATTTCCTGGCCTTTCTCCAGCATTTCGCTGGGGTGAGTGATCTTTCGCGTCCACGACATGTCGCTGACGTGCAACAGACCGTCGATCCCCTCTTCCAGTTCCACGAACGCACCGTAGGTAGTCAGGTTGCGCACGGTTCCCTTTACAACGCTGCCCACGGGGTAGCGTTCGGCCACGCGGTCCCACGGGTTTTGCTGGGCTTGCTTCATGCCCAGGGAGATTTCGTGCTTTTCTTTGTCGATCTTCAGCACCACCACTTCGATCTCGTCGTCGACTTGCACCAGTTCGCTGGGGTGGTTGATGCGCTTGGTCCACGACATTTCGCTGATGTGCACCAGCCCTTCCACGCCTTCTTCCAGTTTGACGAACACCCCGTAGTTCATCACGTTGACCACAGTGCCGCGAACATGGCTGCCGACGGGGTATTTCAGCTCGATGTTTTCCCACGGGCTGGGAGTGCGTTGCTTCAGTCCCAGGGCGATCTTTTCCCGCTCGCGGTCCACGTTAAGAATGACGACCTCGATTTCCTGGTCGATCGAGAGCATTTCGGAGGGGTGATTGACGCGGCCCCAGCTCATGTCGGTGATGTGCAGCAGGCCGTCGATGCCGCCCAGGTCCACAAACGCCCCGAAATCGGCGATGTTCTTGACGATCCCTTTTCGGCGTTGGCCTGGTTCCAGTTCGGCCAGCAACTGCGCCTTTTTCTCGGCTCGCTCCTGTTCGATCAGCGCGCGGCGGCTGACGACGATGTTTCGTCGCGCCTCGTCGATCTTCAGCACGATGCACTGAACTACTCGACCGATGTAATCGCCGATGTCGGCCGGTCGGCGGATATCGACCTGACTGGCCGGCAGAAACACGTTCACGCCGATATCGACCAGCAATCCGCCTTTGATCTTGCGGGTGACCACGCCGGTGACTACATCGCCTTCGCGTACCGACTCCATGACCTTCATCCAGGCGGCAATCTTCTCGGCCTTCCGCTTGCTCAGCGTGACCATGCAGCGCGGTTCGTCGGCCACGCCGTAGATGTCTTCCACGTCTTCGATAAAGACCTTGACGACCTGGCCGGGTTCGGGGGGCGGCTCGTCCTCGCTCCATTCGTTGCGAAAGACGATCCCTTCGCTCTTGTAGCCTACGTCTACCAGTACCACGTCGCCTTCCACGCGCAGAACGCGCCCTTCGACGATCTGGTTGACCGCGATTTCCTGGGCGCTCCAGTCGATATCTTCTTCCCGGGCGCCGGCCATCGCCGCAGCCAACTCCTGTTCCCACTCGTCGGTGGACTGGTCCAACTCTCGTATCAGATTGCGATTGACCATGTGTCTCCAGCAAACAATCAGACGGATGGTTAACACTCGCTCAGTCAGCGGATAGTCCTCGCACCAACCCGCTGCGGCAGGCGGCCAAGAGCTCTGCCAGGCAAGCTCACAGTATACCAGCGGCTGGCCGGCGCGGCAATGCGGCCAAAGCAGCAATTGACATGATCGGCGGTGGTTATAAAATTATTGGTTTCCCCGGTGCAATTGGTTGCTACCGGGGTTCTTCTTTTTTGAGCCGGCCGCCGTATTCGCGGCGGCGGAGCACTTGCCGGGGGAGAAGAACCTTGGAAGAAGCCATCCACAAGGCTGACGTGCTGATCGAAGCCCTCACCTGGATTCGCCGGTTCCGGGGCAAGATCACCGTCATCAAGCTCGGCGGCAGCATCATGGACGAACTGGTCGCCCTGAACCACCTGCTGCTGGACGTGGTCTTCATGGAAACCGTGGGCATGAGGCCGGTTATCGTGCATGGCGGCGGTGCGGCGATCAGCCGGGCCATGAACGCCGCCGGGCTGAAGCCCCGGTTCGTCCAGGGCCGCCGTTACACCGACGCCGCCACTTTGCAGATCGTCGAGCGGGTGCTGGCCGAGCAGATAAACGACCAGATCGTCCGCCAGATCAACGAACTGGGCGGCCGCGCCCAGGGACTCAACTTCCGCACTGCCAATGTACTGTACGGCGAAAAACTCACCTTGCGGGATGACGACGGGCAGCCAATCGACCTGGGGTATGTGGGCACCGTTACCCGAGTCGATCGGGCAACGATCGAAAACATGTGCTATGCCGGAATCGTGCCGGTTATCCCGTCGATGTGCCTGACCGAAGACGGCCAGAAGCTCAACGTCAACGCCGATACCGCGGCCACTGCCGTCGCCCAGGCCATCCAGGCCGAAAAGCTTGTGTATCTTAGCGATGTTAACGGCGTGCGGCGGGTCAAAGACGACCCCAGTACCCTGATCGATACGCTGACCGATGTAGAGGCCAAGAAACTGATCAGCAACGGCGCCGTCGATGCCGGCATGATACCCAAAGTCCAGGCCTGCCTGGAAACCCTTGAACACGGCGTGAAAAAGGTACACATCATCGACGGCCGGATACGGCACTCGCTGCTGTTGGAAATCTACACCACCAAAGGGGTCGGAACGCAAATAGTTCGCAGCAACGGGGGAAACGACACAAAATAGACCAACAAAATAAAGCTTCACCCAAGACATCCACAGTCGGCCTGGGCACCGTGGCGACTATGGAATGCCGGCTGGTTTGCGGCTGTGCTGCCTGCGGTTGATCCTACGTCCGACAGGGCATGGGCCCTCACGATGCAGGGCCAATAGTTGGTCACTTACGGCAGAACTTGTGCGCGTTTTGCGCGCATGTTTTCGGGTGATCTGGAGGGCCACGCTCCGTCTTGGCCGTCTGCCCAAGTGCTCGCGGACGCAACCGCAGCACGTCCCTCCAGTAACACAGTTTGGTTGCGGCTGAAAGCCGTATCAGGACCGTAAAAGTACACGAGGCGTCAGCATTTTTCGGCGGATGTGAAGATGCCACTGACCTCAAGCGAGACGATCGAGCTGTTCAAGCAATATGTGGTGCCAAACTACACGCGCTTTCCCGTGGCGCTGGTGCGCGGCGAAGGCTCGTGGGTTTGGGACGCCGAAGGCAATCGCTATTTGGACTTGTTCCCCGGCTGGGGGTGCAATCTGCTGGGCCATTGTCCCGCCCCGGTCGTCGAAGCCGTCCGCGACCAGCTCGGCAAGCTGGTCCATGTGCCCAACACCTGGTACACCGAGGTGCAGGGGCAGTGGGCCAAGGCGCTCAGCGAGCGTAGTTTTGGGGGGCAAGCGTTTTTCTGCAACTCGGGCACGGAGGCCAACGAGGCGGCGATCAAGTTGATCCGACTCCACTCTCCCCGGCCGAAGTACAAGATTATCACATTCGAGGGAGGCTTTCACGGCCGTACGCTAGGGTCAACCTCGGCTACGGCGCAACCGAAGTATCACGAAGGCTTGGGGCCGCTGATGGCCGGTTTCGTGTACGCGCCGTTTGGCGATCTGGATGCAGTGGCCCGGTTGATCGACGACGAGACCGCCGCCATTCTGGTCGAGCCGATCCAGGGCGAGGGCGGAGTGCGTATCGCCCCGGACGGCTTCCTGGCCGGTCTGCGTCGGCTGGCCGACGAGCACAAGCTTCTGCTGGCCTTCGACGAGGTACAGACCGGTTTCGGCCGTACCGGCGACTGGTTCGCCTACCAGGGTTTCGGCGTCACGCCCGACATCATGACCCTCTCGAAGGCGTTATGCGGGGGATTGGCTGGCGGGGCGATGCTGGTCAGGCCGGAGATCGCCCCCAGTTTGCGGCCGGGAATGCACGCCTGTACCTTCGGCGGCAATCCCATCGCCGCACGCGCAGGACTGGCTGCCATCGAAATGATCGAGCGGGAAAACCTGCTAGCCCGGGCCAGGCAGCTTGGCGAGCTTTTCGCCCGGCGGCTGACCGAGTTGCAGCAGCGCTGCCCTTTGATCCGCGAGGTTCGCGTGCGGGGGCTGATGATCGGTATAGAGCTGTCGATCGAAGGTGCGCCGATCGTCAAAGCGTGCCTGGACCGCCGTCTGCTGGTCAATTGCACGCACTCGACGGTCATTCGGCTGCTGCCTGCGATGACCCTCAGCGACGAACTGGCACACCAGGGTTGCGACATCCTGGCCGAAGTGCTTCAGCAGGCAGCCAGCAACGCCGCCGGTCAATGACCGGCTAACGCGAATCGGCCAGGTCATCAGAGGTTTGTTGCGGGCCGGGAGTTTCTTGATTGCCTTGACAACTCGATGACCATGGCAACAGAAGTGCCGCAATCGGCGTAATGCGGCCTGCGGCCACGACCAAATGGCAGCGACGCGCTGCGGTCGCGTCCGTTGTGTGGTTGGGCGATGCCCGTCCAGTTATCAGTGCGAACACGGCCACGACGGAGCGTGGCCCTCCAGATCGACCGATGACATGCGCGCAAAACGCGCACAAGTCACGCCATAAGCCACTAGAAGGAGGCTTCCGCCTAACCGTCACGAGCACGGCCGGAAACAGCCTGGCGGATTTTGACATTGCCCTGGCGACCAGGGAGCGGCCGGAACCGGAGGAGGCCACTACAATGGACCGCGCAGCTCGACCCTGGTAGCAGGGGAGCGATCAAATAAGGAGCACATAGCGATGCGCCACCTGTTGACCGTGGCTGACCTGACGACCGCCGAGATCGAACGCATCTTCGCCATCACCGAGGACCTGAAGAACAAACACCAGCAGGGATTGCGGGAGCCGCTGCTGCCGGGTCGCGTGATGGCACTGCTGTTCGAAAAGCAATCGCTGCGCACCAGGGTCAGCTTCGAGGCGGCGATGATTCACCTGGGCGGCTCATCGCTTTTCTTGGGTAGCGACGTAGGCTTCGGCCGGCGCGAAAGTCTGGCCGACTTCGGCCGCGTGCTGAGCGAGTACGTCGACGTGATCGTGGTCCGTGCAAACCATCACCAGACCGTGGTGGATCTGGCCAAACACGCAGGCTGCTCGGTGATCAACGGTTTGACCGATTTCAGCCACCCTTGCCAGGCGCTGGCCGATCTGTACACCTTGCGGGAAGTCTTCGGCTCGTTGAGAGGGCGGACGCTGGCCTGGGTGGGCGACGCCAACAACGTGGCACGCAGTCTGGCCTTGGCTTGTGGGAAAATGGGGCTGAAGTTCCGTATGGCCACTCCCGTGAAGTATCAATTCGGCCAGCAAGCCCGGCAGTGGATACGCGAACAAGTCCCCGAACTGGATATCGAAGTTACTACCGATCCGGCCGCCGCTGTGGCCAATGCCGACGCGGTGTACACCGACGTGTGGACCAGCATGGGCCAAGAGGCGGAACGCAACATCCGGCGGCGCGACTTTGGCCCGTATCAGGTCAACAGCAAGCTGATGGCCCAGGCACCCAAGAGCGCACTGTTCATGCACTGCCTGCCGGCTCATCGTGGCGAGGAGGTCACCGACGAAGTGATCGACGGCCCGCAAAGCATCGTGTTGCGCCAAGCTGCCAATCGCCTGCACGTGCAAAAGGGCATACTGGTCTGGCTGTTGGGGGCGAAAGGCTAGCGTCGCGTGGCCGCAGCCAAAACCGACCGGGTGTGCGAGAGTTTGTGTTCGGCCGCTTGCTGCACATGTCCTAAAGCGGCCTTCGGCCGCAAGCAAATGGTGTTGTGGAGGGACGCGCTGCGGTCGCGTCCGCAAGGGCCGAGTGGACGGCCACGACGGAGCGTGGCCCTCCAGATCATCCAGTGTGGCCCTCCAGATCATGCAGCGTAGCTTTCCAGATCGCACTAAAATATGCGCACAAAAAAGCGCACAAATTGCGCCGTAAAGGACTAAATTGCAGTCTGGCCGCCGGCGGCAAAAATCGGCGGCGGTCGGATGAGCGCGGCGCCCGCACACGGCTGGCCGTATCGCTCGTATCCAAGTCTGGCAGCAGGGTTGTTGCTTGCGATGTTCACCCTCCGGGCGCGCTATGTGTTTCCTGTATCTGCACCGCCCATCTGCGGTGGCACGGTAACCATAGCAGGCGATCGGATCGTCGCTGTTGGCGCCCGGCCGGCAGGCGGTCCGCTGCGCGACATGGGCGATGCGGCCATCCTGCCCGGCTTGGTGAACGCCCACACGCACCTGGAGTTTAGCGGTCTTTCGTCGCCACTGGGCCGCCCGGCTACTGGTTTCGTCGAGTGGCTGCGGCACGTGATCGACTACCGCAGAAGCCACCAGCCCGACGACGCTGCCGTGTGGCACGGTCTGAAGCAGTCGGCCATTTGCGGCACGACCCTGCTGGGCGAGACTTCCCAGCCGGGGGCAAGCATCCGGCCGTTCGAGCGGGGCGGTCTGCGGGCAACGGTCTTTGTGGAACTTATTGCCCCTACACGGCGGCGGGAAGAAGAAGCGTTGCGACTGGCTGCCGATTACCTGGATGAGGCCAGATTCGTGCTTGGAGACTCACAAGGGCCGGGCAGCGCCCAGCACGCAGCACCAGCGAGAAGCGATCAACAGGCAACAGCGCCGGAAACTTCGCACCCCGCAGCATTGGCGGGCAGCGCGCCCCACTGTCGCCGGGGGCTTTGTCCCCACGCCCCCTACAGCGTGCGCTGGCAGTTGCTGCCGAAGCTGGCGGCGCTCTCCGCGGCGGCCAGAATACCGCTGGCGATGCATTTGGCCGAAAGCCGTGAGGAAATCGAGTTCCTCGCTAACGGCCGGGGGCCTTTACGGGAGTTTTTGGAGCGGCGGGGTGTCTGGGAGCCGGAAATCATCTGCCCTGGCAGCCGGCCGCTGGACTACATGCGCGTGCTAGCAGAGGCCCATCGTGTGCTGGTGGTGCACGGCAATTACCTGAGCGGGGAGGAAATCGGCTTCGCGGCGGCACATCGGCGGAAGATGGCTGTGGTGTATTGCCCGCGGACCCACAGCTTCTTCCGGCACCGGCCATATCCACTGCCGCAAATGCTGGAAGCAGGCGTGTGCGTCGCACTGGGCAGCGACAGCCGGGCATCGACGCCCGATCTGTCGATCCTTTCCGAGATGCGGCACGCCGCGCAAGCGCACCCCCAAGTGCCTCCCGATGCAATTCTGAAAATGGCGACCATCAACGGCGCCGAGGCGCTGGGCTGGGCGGACTTGGCTGGCAGCTTGGAGCCGGGCAAGCTGGCCGATCTGGTGGTGGTCGCGTTGCCCGGGCGGCATGCAGCAGATCCCCACCGCTTGCTGCTGGAAAGCGACCTGCCGGTTACCACTGCCTACTGCGGCGGGCGCGAACTTCGCGTGGACGGAACACTCCCCTGGCACAGCGGATGACTGAACTGCCTGCGTTTGGGTTACAGCCAATCCATTGCCAGCCGGTCGCGTTCGGGGGCAGTGCGGCAGTGCCGTTCAACGTTGCCGGGGATCGTCGCGAAGGTACCGCTGGATCGCTTTTCCCAACTGGCGGCCGACGGTCATGTATCCCTCGGTAGTGCTCTGCGGCGTGTTCCACGCGGTTTCCAGGGTTACGGCCACCACATGTTTCTGGGTGTTCTGGGCGACCCAATTCTTGCTGATCGCCTGCCAGCGCTTGTCGTATCCAGGGCCGGATTCTCGCGTCTTCTCGCTGAGCGGCAGCGGGCCGGTGATTTCCGCCCTGGCGGCAGCCACAAAGCGCTCGAGGTTACGCTGGCCGATGTCGCCAAGCAGGTTTCGTGGCGTGACGAAGAAGAATGTCGGATCGTTGGCCGCCGGATTGTGCAGGTCGATGAACAGATCCAGCCGACCGGCAGAGTCCATCTGGCGGATGATCTTCTGCACGGCCTCGACTGCGGGAAAGTAAGGCTGCTCGGTCCAGTCGCGATTGTGATCGTGCGGCTTTTGCTCCTTGCCGCCCGCCCCGACCGCCGCGTTGTCCACGTCCATCAAAGGAACCACGACGATTTCTGCTTGCTTGCGGAGCGCAACGGCCTCGGGCTGCTCGGACACCAGCCACTCGATCAGACCCCGGCACACCCAGCTCGAGCCGCTTTCCCAGGCATGTTGTCGGGCCACCACCACCGCGCCGTAGCGGGCCGGTCGATCGCTTTCGGGCGGGCAAATGCGCAGCGCAGGCGTGGGGCGTCCTTCGCGGCTGCGGCACAACTGGAACTGCTGGGCGTAGCGGCACCGCTCGGCAGCCTGTTTGCAAAGCGCCGCTGCGTCCGACGGCAGAAACGGCGGCCCCCAGGCAAACCACACCTCCGCCGCGTCGATCTTCTGCTGGTAAACGATGCGCTTGCCTTCTCGCTTGCCCGGAGCGGTCTGCTGCCAGTTGCGCCCGTCGAGGCTGTAAGCGGCGCGGTCCGGCGTAGCCCAGGGCTCTTCGCCTACGTCCAACGTTATCGTCTCGCCCGGAGTGACGCCCACCAGCTTGAAGTACCACCAGCAGCGCCAGCCGCGGTCGGCGTGAGGGGTGGGCACAATGCGCACGAGGCGTTTTTCCTGATCCAGCGTTTCCACTTTGGCCGAGCCGCCCTCGAAGTCGGTCACTACCCGCAACTCTCCGCTAATACCCCGCGAGGCGGCGATCGCGCAGACCAGCAGTGCCACCACGGCAGCCACAGTCAGTTGCCGCGGGGATCGTACCAGGGGTGCCGGCTGCGGGCATAGCCCCAGATGTCGCCGGGTAATCCGAGATCGAAGCAACACTGCCACGCCTGACAGCAAGCGATTGGCCGTCGTCATGGTCGTTCCCGCGGTCGGTTTGAAGAATTGTCCTTCCGAAAAAAGCGCATAGCCAAGGGAGCCGGGACCGAAGCTTTTGCTTTGGGGAGGGCTACAACGGGTCGGGCGCAGCGGATAAGGCGGCCATCGCGCGGCTACGACTGACGGAAGCTGGATACCGCTATGCCCACTGCGCACCCGCTCTGAGCACAGTGTAGACTAAATGCATTAGTCAGCCTTGGCAAGCCTGTTGTGCGATCGCGGTGTTCTGGCGGGTTATGTATCCACCGGTGCCGATGAGTGCCGACTGCTGGTATCTGACCGGGCCGACAGCCTCGGGCAAGACGGTGGTGGGCGTTGCGCTGGCCAGGCTTATCGATGCGGAAATCATCAGCATGGATTCGATGGCCTTGTACCGAGGCATGGACATCGGCACAGCCAAACCGTCGCCGCAACAGCGTGCCGCCGTGCCCCATCATCTGGTGGACGTGCTGGAGCCGCATCACGAATTCAGTCTGGCCGCCTACCTGGAAGCCGCCGCCCGCGCGGCAGAAGATATTCGAAACCGGGGCAAGCAGGTGCTTTTTGTGGGAGGAACTCCGCTTTACCTGAAGGGGTTGCTGCGGGGGATATTCCAGGGGCCCCCGGCCGACTGGCAGTTCCGCAAGCGGCTGCAAGCCGAGGCCGCCCGACAACCGCCCGGTTGGCTGCACCAGCAACTGGCAAGCGTCGATCGGCAAGCGGCCGCCCGGCTGCACCCGAACGACACCCGCCGTCTGATCCGCGCCTTGGAAGTCTTCGCCAAGACCGGCAAGCCGATCAGCCAGCTCCAGCAGCAGTTCGACAAGGGGGCTGCGGCCAGCCAGCGCAGGGTATTCGTGCTCGATTGGCCCCGGGAAGAGCTTTACCGGCGGATCGAACAACGTGTGGAGCATATGTTCGCTGCCGGACTGGTGGAGGAAGTACAAAGGCTGCTAGGACATGCTCCGCCCGAACAGGCACTGCTGCCCGATGAATCTTCCGCGCCGCGCCCAGATGAATCTCCTGAGCCGGAACCCGATTACTATGAAGCCACTGAGGTGTCAGCCGATGAATACTCGGCTTCTGACGGCCAGGGTTCTGCCGGGCGGTTGTCAGCAGGCGGGAAGGAGTTTGACCAGCGGGTCTTCAGCCGGACTGCGCTTCAGGCCGTAGGATACCGGGAGGTGATCGAGTATCTCCAGGGTCGGCGAGACCTGCCCTCGACGATCGCGCTAGTGAAACAACGCAGTCGGCAACTGGCAAAACGGCAGATGACCTGGTTCCGCAGCCTGAGCGAATGCCGCTTCGTGCCAATGACCGCTCAGCAAGACGCCGACCTTGTGGCGCAAGCGATCGCCAGTGCCGGGCAGCAGTGCCAGTGAAGGCGACGGTGCGAGTGAACCTGTCGGCGGTGAACCTGTGCGGTTGTTGCTGCACTCGTGCCGTCGTGGACGACGGCCAGTCAGCAGCACCGGCCAACGATACGCGCTGGGCCATCTGCGAGCATTAGCAATCCTTCTTGTGATCCAACGCCGCTATTATTGACAGTCGCAATACTTGGTGACACGTACTGCCAGGAAAACGCTATATCAGCCGGTCACTACCTTTCGCGAAAATCAATAGGATTTGTGCGATCTACGTAAGATTGCTAGACTGATGGTTCTGCCGAGCAGACAATGTTAGTAACTTTAGTGGAGAATCAGCCTTGTTGCGAACTCACACTTGTGGTCAATTGCGGCTGTCGGATGTGGGTCAGGAAGTCACTCTTTGCGGCTGGGTCGATTCGCTGCGCGACCACGGCGGGACTTTGTTCGTGGACCTGAGGGACCGTTATGGCAAGACCCAGGTGGTCTTCGCCCCAGAAGGCGGCGCTGAGCTTCAGCAAGTGGCCCGCTCGTTCCGTGCCGAATACGTGGTGCAGGTCCGCGGCACGGTGGCAGCACGGCCGGAAGGGACGGTCAATCCCAAGCTGTCCACCGGGGCTATCGAAGTCCGGGCTACAGCGGCCGAGATCCTCAACCGCAGCCTTACGCCTCCATTTCAAATCAGCGGCAAAGACCTGCCTGCCGAAGACGTGCGCCTGAAGTACCGCTATCTGGACCTGCGACGCCCGGCAATGCAGCAAATCCTCTTGCTTCGCCATCGGATGATCAAACTGATGCGCGACTACTTCGACGAACTGGGCTTCATCGAAGTAGAAACGCCCATGCTGGGCCGCAGCACGCCAGAAGGGGCCCGGGATTATCTGGTGCCCAGTCGGATTTCGCCGGGCTGCTTTTACGCCTTGCCGCAGTCTCCTCAGCTTTACAAGCAGATTCTGATGGTAGCCGGCTACGACCGCTACGTGCAGGTAGCGCGCTGTTTCCGCGACGAAGACCTCCGTGCCGATCGCCAGCCGGAGTTCACTCAGTTGGACCTGGAAATGTCGTTCGTCACGGCCGAGGACATTATCGCCGTCGTGGACGGTCTGATGGTTCGCTTGGCGCGCGAGTTCCTCGGGCTGGAGTTGCACACTCCGCTGCCCCGGATGAGTTACGACGAAGCGATGGAGCGCTTCGGTCACGACGCCCCCGACCTGCGCTTCGGCATGGAGCTGATCGACCTGACCGATCTAGCGCAGCAGTGCGGTTTTCGCATATTCGCTGAGGTAGCGGCCAGCGGGGGTCGGGTGCGCGGCATCAACGCCAAAGGGGCGGCCGATCGCTACTCGCGCAAAGCACTCGACGAGCTTGCCAGTTTCGTTACCGACAACTTTGCCGCCAAAGGGTTGTTCTGGTTCAAAGTCGAGGGCGACGGACAATTGACTTCCCCGATCGCCAAGAACTTCACCCCCCAATCGCTCGCCCAACTGGCCCAGCGGATGCAGGCCGCCGCCGGCGACCTGCTGTTGATCGTCGCCGATCGCTTCGAGATCACCTGCAAGGCACTTTACGGCCTGCGCAAGAGGCTCGGCGCGGAGCTGAAACTGTACGATCCACGGCAGATGCATTTTTCGTGGGTGGTCGAGTTCCCCATGTTCGAGTTCGATGCCGAGCGCAACTGCTGGTCGGCCATGCATCATCCGTTCACCTCACCCCGACCACAGGACGTGCATTTGCTGACCAGCGATCCGGTTCGATGCCGCGCTCAGGCCTACGATCTGGTGATCAACGGCTCCGAGGCCGGCGGCGGGACGATCCGTATCCACGACAACCGGTTGCAGCAGCAGGTGTTTGCCCTGTTGGGAATCGACCAGCAGCAAGCCCAGGAGCGATTCGGCTTCCTGCTGGAGGCACTGCAATATGGCGCGCCGCCGCACGGTGGAATCGCGCTGGGAATAGACCGTCTGGTGATGCTGTTTGCCGGCACCGACAGCATCCGCGATGTGATCGCTTTCCCCAAGACGCAACGGGCGACCGACCTGATGACCGAAGCCCCCAGCCCGGTAGATCCCGGGCAGTTGCAAGAGCTGCGCATTCAGGTCGTCCGTTGAGTTGTGCTCGGCAGAACATGCTGGCGTCGATTGACCGGCAAAGCGAAACAGGCCAAACTATCTGTGGAAGTCTGGCAGCAAGCGGTCTTGGTCGGTGCGTTCCCAGCGCCCGATTGCTCCGCCGGTGATCGAGCGTCGTCGCGCAGCACTGTGCGCAGGAGGATAAGCCATGTGCAGCCGTTTGTTGTTTGCTGGTTCTTTCTTGCCGTTGGCGCTGACGGCGGCGATTTGTATCGGCTGCGGTCGGGGCGGGGACGCTCAGACAAAGCCCAAGCCGCCCGCCAGCAAACCAAACGACCAGCAGCACCTTGGCCAGGCGGGCAAAACCGACCACTCCAGGCAGACGCCGCCAAAGCCATCCATGCCGCAAGTAGTGCTTACCGAAGCCGAACAGCAGACCTGCCTTGTCAAGGTGGGCGACCTGTTCCCCCGTGCTCAACTGCCCGACCTGCACGGCAAGATGCACTCGTTGGAGGAACTGTTCGCATCGCGGCTGAGTGTGGTTTGCTTCTGGGCCGGCGGCAACACCGAACAACAGCAGAGCCGGGCCGTCGATGTGCTAGAATTCTTGCAGTCCGAAGTGTCCAAACCGTTCTCGCAGCAGGTGCGAGTGATCGGCGTAAACGTGGGCGACGACGCGCAGACGATCGCCGAGCTTACCACTCAGGCGGGTGCGCAGTTCGTAACGCTGGTCGACGCCCAGGGATCGCTGCTGAAGCAAGTTGCCACCGAGAGATTGCCACGTGTATATCTTCTGGATGCCCAGGGTAAGATACTCTGGTTCGACATGGAACTGCGGCGCATCAGCCGCCAAGACTTGCTTACCGCCATTCGCGTATCTTTGGGGCCAGCCCAGTGAAGGCAGTTCGATTGGCTGTAGCGGTTCTATTGATCTTCGCGAAAAGTAGCGACCAGATGATATAGCGTTTTCCTAGTAGTCCCTGTCACCAAGTATTGCGAATGTCAATAGGAAAAGCGCGTTGCCAACCGAGGATGTCACAATAGACACGCGCTTGAAGTCGCCGCAGCCGGGCAAATTGCCGGCACCGGGGGCCGGTACAATCCCTCCGCAGCCGGCAGAATTGATTCCATTGGTTCCGAGCAGATGATGACACTTCCGGATGATCGAAGCTCCGCCAAGGTCTTGCGCATCGCGCTTGCCCAGTGCTCACCGGCGCTGGGCGATGTGGAACGCAATCTGGAGATGCACTTGCGGCTGATCGAGCAAGCCCGATCGCATCAGGCCGATTTGGTGGTCTTTCCGGAGTTGTCGCTGACTGGTTATTTCGTCCGCGATATGACGCCGGACGTGGCGGTCGAGCCGTCGGCCGCACAGATTTCGCGGTTGCTGGCCGCTGCCGGGCCGATGGCGCTGGTGTGCGGTTTCGTGGAAGAATCGCAGCGGCGGCGGTTCTTCAACTCGGTCTTGTTTGCCGAAGGCGGTCGGATCATCCACGTGCATCGCAAGGTTTATTTGCCGACCTACGG